>Ga0182027_10009030_pt1 | contig 14401 bp, 8 predicted proteins | sample 712E1DmetaG_FD_121300 | JGI IMG/M metagenome (GOLD analysis project Ga0182027, IMG submission 121300) | Permafrost microbial communities from Stordalen Mire, Sweden - 712E1D metaG (Illumina Assembly) | ecosystem: Environmental > Terrestrial > Soil > Wetlands > Permafrost | place: Sweden...
CTCATTTATGGCGTGCACTTCCAATCGTTCAGCAAGACGAGGCTCGGTACTGAGAAGCCTTCTTATTTTTGTGCGCAATGAATTCGCCAGAGTTTCGGAAAAGGTCGTAAGGAGTACACGGGCATTTGGGTTCGTACGAGCAAGGAACACTGCTCGATGCAAAGCAACGATTGTTTTTCCTGTACCGGCTGAGCCAGAGACACGAGCTGGACCATTATAATTTCCTTCAACTAATTGCCTCTGTGCAGGATGAAGGAAGACTGTCCATTTATCCCACGGATATTCGAGAGCGCGTTGCAGTTCTTCAACATCGTTCATCACTCGGAAACGACGCTGTGCATCAGGATGCGCAAATGGATCAGTCCCGGTAAGCACGAGTTGGGCGACTTTAGGTATTCCTCCAGTGGCAATTTCCAACAAAGCTTCTGCTGCTTCACTCGGTAGATGATCGGTCAATTCCAGGACTGTATCTTCATTCACTTTACGGGTATCAGCAAGCCACTCAACTGGAACACCATAGCTTAGAAGTTCATCATCTGTCAAATTAGCAAAAAGCAAGGGTTTCGGAGGTAGTGGCTGCTCAACCTCGACATATTTCGGGATGAATATTTCCTGGATCGATTCTCGTACCTCAACAAGTTGCGCGGCTCCGGTCTTTGGGTGCGTTTCCAATTTCCGTCGTTCTGCCCATTGATAGGCTTTGTCATGATGGCCAACGTAACATAGCAGGAGACTTGATTCATTCTTGTGGACAATTAATCGAATATCACTGCTAACGCGAACCGACCAAAATTTTTTGTCTTTTGCGCTATCAAGTTTGTGGAAACTAATTCCTGGACTAGCAGGATTGAGTTGCAAGTCGAATGCCGTAGTTTTTACCGATTTTTGTTCTTCGCCTGTGAGTTTAGCAAGGCTGTCTATGAAAGTATCGACTATTCGAAATTCCATCGTCCATCCGCTGATAAATAATCAGGGCTGCTTTTTTATTCTTAGATCAGGACGAGTTGCTCGATTCAGGTTAGAGGTGAGAATATCAACGGCAGTTCCTGGATTGCCATCGCCATTTGTATCCTTGTGGTGTTTTCTACAACGTTGTGCTCGCTCGATAGCATCTAGAAGTTTATTCAAAAATTCTGCACTTGGTGTCCAACCTTTTGAGTAATCAGGAACATGATTTTTCAAACGGACTATCACTGCATCACAATCTACAAATTGTGCAGTTGTAAATTCTTTATGTAGGAGAAGCCAAAATTCAAAACACGGATCTGATTCACCAAACTTAATTCCTTCAGCCTCTTTTAATGCTCTCGCCCTTTTTGCAATCTCACGACGTTCATCGTGTGGTTTTTCAAGATCATATACAATCCATACTTCATCGTACGCGACTCCAGACCCTTTCTTAGATTCTCTCTTTCGTTCAGATCTCAACTCGATTGCTTTTTTTAGGAGTGTTATGGGATCGGTACCTTCAGGGTGAATAAGGACTACATTTGTTGCCTTGAGTTGGAGGCGTTCGCGTAACGCTATGAAATAGTTTGGCTCAGTTTTTTCTCCTTCGGTGACAATAAGGAAAGCCTTACCTGTTGATGGGTATTTAGGCTTTCTACGTTGATAATGTTTTGAGCCTCGAGAGATTTTTTTTTGTTTACTCAAGTTTTAGCCCCTCGGGTATAAATGGAATTGCACCATATCTGCCTGCGATGTATCCTTTTGCCAGAGCCTCACCTTTTCTAGGTTTATAATCGGTTAACGGATAAAGTTGGGTCGCGCCTGAAGGCGCTTTCTCTGTAAACCATATCTGATCGCGTCTTATTAAATTACCGTCCAAGAGAAAAGGGTTGTGGGTTGTGAAAACAACTTGTGCACCTTTGGGATTATTTTTGTCACAAAACAAGAGTGTTATAAGCTCTTTTACCAAAATTGGATGCAAGCTGGTTTCTATTTCATCAATGAAAACAGTATATCCATGATCGAGAATGTCCATCCATGGGCCGATTAAAGCAAAGAATCGACGAGTACCAGCTGATTCTTCATTTTCAAAGTCAAAAACTACAGGTTCAATCCCTTCAGCTTTATGGATTAGATTTATTTCGAATCGTTTCCTTGTTCTAAGTTGATTTGCTTTTTCTTTATCTGTAAGTACAGAAGAAGGATAGAGGCGTTTAATTTCTTCTTCAGTCATTTCCTTTTCTTGAATTTTTGCACTCGACACACCAATATCTGCACTGCGTAGTAGATTTAATAATTTTGAATAATATTGATCGTTTGTAAATTGTCTTGCTGTGAACGTTGGAGCCAATCCCCACTCAACACCAAGGTTAATGAAGTGGAGATTGGTTTTAAACCAATTATATATTGGAGTCAGATTCGGATGATTAAATTGAGGCCCAACAGAAAGAAATAAAGTGTTCTCCCTTGTCTTTTCCTGAAGACTCTTATCTTGCGTAAAAGCTGGTGAGTGTCTTGACCATTCATATTTTTTTTCTTTTTCATCAAAAGTACGCTGATACCATCGTTGAGCCACACCCTTAGGGTATGCTACTAGATATTCTTCGATCACTCTTTCAGGAGTAACTGAAAATCCAAAAAGATATCGCACACCCTCAGCAACAAATGTAATCTCAAATGTAGACGGCTTCGAAATAGAATCATTATCGAGTTTAAATGGCTCGGCACCGGTCTTATCTCCGGGATGAGTTGTTGTTGCAGAATACACAACAAATCCCCATAAATATCTGATGGCTTCTAGAATATTTGTCTTTCCAGAAGCATTTGCCCCATAAATCGCGGCACCTTTTAGACACTTCACTCCAGGTAGTCCTGGGAGATCTCGTTCAATGATACAGGACGGAAGGTCTTTATCGGTATTCTTCGCGACAAGACTAAATGTCTGTTCCTCGCGAATTGATCGAAAGTTCGAGCATTTAAATTCTATTAGCATAGTATTGACTTTTAATTAAAGTTATGATGTTTATTGCAGATTGTTTGTAATATAACATCTAATATTGAAAAGTCAAACAATATCTTGTCATAATTTGCATATTTTATGTTTTTATCTTTGATAAAACCGCGATTTTCACCTAAAATTACGTATACTAAATTCCATCCTCATACCATCATGACATATAGCTATCTTGTTCCCATGATTCTGCAGAACATGTGTTCCACTTGTCTTTTGGTATGTCTTCCAAATAACGAATAGCATCATCCAAAGAATCGTTTTTAAGTGCCCATTCGAGCTGGCTGGAGAGACGTCTCTGTTTTGAACCGGCTGATTCGTCAGAAGTGGCAAGAATCAATGGCACAGGTGGGCCATTACCGCTATTTTTTTCCATTGCTTTAAGACGTTCATAAAACCGTTGCCAATAGATTCCATCAGGGCTTGACCTTCCCTTGGCTTTCAGAGCGTTGAGCAGTTTTTCAATTCTTAGATTACCTACACTCATACCTTAACACCTTCATCACCAAGATGGTTGATGACTTTGAAAGTGATTTGAAATGCTATCAGTACAGTTATCAATCCGCCCATTCTTTAATCGCCCATTTGAGTAATGCTTCTTCTCGCTTTTTTATGGATTTAACTGACCATCTATTTGAATCGATCATGTCAGCAACCTCACCTGCAATCAGAAGTCCTGTCCTTCGGTAAGCTGTGACTTTCTTTTTGGCGTCCATATCTTGTAACTTAGAATTTAGCTTTGGTGGTAACAATACTAAGTTACCAAGACGATGTCGGTGATTCTCAGGTGCCTTGCTCTTTGCCCATATGTGTTCAATAGATTCGGCAGGACTTACCATCCAAATCTTCTCCCATTGCTCATTACTAAAATTCAGGTTTTCTCTTTTCGCTAAATGTTCTTCGTATCGGAACATTAGATAACGTAGTTCACTTTCCCATCCTTCATAGCAATTTGTGTTTCGTAGATTTTCAACAGCTTCTTTTATTGTGAAGTTCTTTCCAATTTCTCCAATTGCTTCATCGATTTCTTTGGCAGAGAGTTTCTCGTTGACCACTTGCCAAGCTAGTCGAATGTAATCTCCAACTCTTATACGCGCGTCATTTCCAAGCATGCCATAAATACGAAATGAAACCTTCTCCCATCTATGTAGCAGCTTTTCTTTATCTTCACTTGTTATATCGTCACGAAGATGTATTGCCGTGGCAAGAAGGCGTGCTTGAGAAATACGAGTTACTGCGTTTAGTCGTGGATTTGCTGTAACTGCGTCGCATGCCCGCGTGACGCGTAGAAGCCAATTTGCAACAATCCTAATATTCTTTGCAGTCTGGGCAGCTGAACGCAGTTCTTCAACAGATGCTTCTTCACCAAGCGGTCGACTTGGTGCTTGATGGACACGTAGTGTAGCAGCAAAACGAAGGGCATCTGTACTTAACCCCAAACGCAATCCAATCACAGAATAGGTATCACGCCATATAGTATGGAGTTCTTTAATGAGTTGCTTTTTATTCGCATACTTAAGTTCAAACGCAGTTCCCATTAGGACGCTCTTGAGACGATCCATCCACGAGACTACTAAGCCGCGGCTATTAAGAACCTCAAAAACTGTGTAGACGGACTTTTCGTCATCGATTTCGTGGAGTAGAAAATGAAATCCATTCTTCAGAAGTGCAGCTAGCGACGGGAGCGTTTTGCCATCCTTCTGCCACTTTGATACAAAATCTCTGCACTCTTTAATCGCTTCAAGGATTTCCCTGTCAGCGGTAGTCTTCGCTGTTTCAGGTTTTGGTGAGAAACCATTGCGAAGGAAGTTTGCGAAGTAGTGACTACTGTCATGATTAGTCTGAAGTAGCAACAACTCTTCTCCTTCGACTTTTACTAGAAGTTCTTGTAGTTCCGCTGCAAGTTTCGCTTCAATCTTTTTTTTCGAGTCAAGCGCCAAATTGATAGCCTTGAGTAGAACAATCAGCGTCGTCAAACGCTGTTGACCATCTACTACATCTAAAACATGAAATTCATCCGTGCCCAGCGTCTCTTTCCTCCGACGTAGACAGACGACTGCTGCCATGAAATGACCCTCATCAGGACCCTTCGCATTTGTACTCAGAATGTCATTGAACAAATCTTGACGCTGAGTAGAAGTCCAGCTGTAGGCACGTTGATATTCAGGTATTTGAAACAATCGACCAGCGAAAAGTTTCGAGAGTGTCAGGTATTGAGGCTGAATGCTAATCATCACAGGCTCCACTTCGGGAATAGTTCTTGAATTCTCATATTATATTCACACCTTAAATACCTTCATCACTTCATCGCCAAGATGGTTGATGACTTTGACAGCAATGCGACCGGACTTTGGTTTTGGAAATGCACGCGAGGTATCGCTGTTGAGTGTAGCCCATGCTTCTTGGTTGATCTCAGCCTTAAGAGTTGTCTTGAGTGCGCTATAGGGATCGTTCGCACCGAGAAAATAAGCGTGGCGCACAAAAAAGCTTTCCTCGTTATAGTCGGTATCGACGAACCAGCAGGCAATTCCATCAGCATTGTCACTTCGAACTTCGCCAGTTTGCGGATGGAATACATCAACACCGTTAACCTTAACTTTAAGTTTTCCATCTTCAGCAGGAAGAATGATGATGTCAGGTTCACCGAAGATGACGAAGAGATTTCCTTTACCTGTATTTTTGAGGTCTTCTGCCATGTGCAGGTCGGCATTCATCCGCGCTTTAAGCACAGGGATGCGACCGAGTTTGCTAAACTCCGTCGCGTGCGCATCGTAATTGAAAGCGCAAGTGATCAATACATCGAAGTCTGCATCGCCCGCTTCCTTGGCGGCTTCCACCAGGTCGGCGCGTTGGACTGTGCCAAACTCGGGACCGATAAAAATAGCGGCGCGCTTTTCTACTTTGCCTTCCAAATACCGACCTTCGGCACAAACGAGATCCCCAGGCCACGGAGTGAGCGCAGTAAATGCGATCTTGTCTTCCTTGTGAGCCTGTTGGACACCGGCAATTTTTAAGTTTTCCAATATCATATCGGTAAAACTTTGCGCACCCTTATAGCCTAATTTATTATCTGCTATATTATCAATTAATTCATCGTTTTCATCTACTCCGAGCATGCGATGCGGAGAAAGACTTTCAACAGTAAAGGGTCCGGCCACGCGAACCTTTTTGTTGTCGTGATAGGGCTTGTCATATAGGTTTTCAAACTCAGCCTTAGCGGCTATGGACTTGTCGATCTCCTGCTGCCGCGCGATGCGGGCTTGCCACCAGTCAGCATGTAACTTTTTCGCCGTCTCCGTCCACTTGGCCTCTGATTCGCGTGGAATCTCCCACTCCTGCCATTTTTTCTTCAGGATAGTATTTAGTGATTCTCGCAACGGTTCTATTGTCACCTGCCACATATCCCAGATAACATCAATCTCCGCATTGTTTGCAATTGATTTGAGTGTAATATGCGGTACACGCTCATAGACAAAGCCGTGACGGATATTCCCATGCACGGGCTGCGAACTCGGCACAACGCGGGTGACTTCGGCTTCCTTGATCTGGCCTTCGCGAGAATCGGCCAGCAGGTAAAACGGGTAGCGCGCGCCCATGATACGAGCACGGGCCAGTGCTAGTGCCACACGCGAGGTGTCAATCGTGATCCAGCGACGACCCCATTGCTCGGCGACGGTGGCGGCAGTGCCTGAGCCGCAGGTCGGATCGAGTACGAGATCGCCTGGGTCAGTGGCCATAAGGATGCAGCGCTGAATTACTTTCGTATAAGTTTGAACGACATAGATATTTTCTGTCGCAAACGTACTTTGAACCATATCTTCCCACCAGTTTGTTATCTTCCGAACAGGAAAATCTTCTTGGTATCTTCGATAAGCTAGCGTTTTGCCAAGTACCTGTAACCTTCCAGCTTTCGCCAGCGTTCGCATCCCTTTCTCGTTGGTCTTCCAAAAGGCGTTTGACGAGGGAACAACAATCACGCCATTGTGAACGAAACTGTAATTCGTAGTTTCTCCCCCGCTTTGGGATGTTATATTGTCGGTTCTATAAAGTCTTCCTTCTGGAAGTTCTGTTTCCATATTACGCTCGCTAGCGGTAAGTCTTCTTGAGACCCCTATCTGTTCTTCAATCATGGGATAGGAATAAGGATCTCGCCATGAGAGCGAGAGTAGTCTACGGAATTTTAGGTCTTCTCGATTCTTGCAATACCATAGAATGTAATCATTTACACTATCAAGATAGCGAGATGCTAGACCGCTGGTTTTCTTAAACGGAATTACTGCGATGAGATTCTCATCCGAGAATACTTCATCCATCAAAGCACGGACGCGGTGGACATTTTCATCGCCGATCTGCACGAAAATGGAACCGGAATCGGTGAGGAGATCGCGTGCAACGGTGAGGCGGTCTCGGAGATATGTGAGATAGCTGTGGATGCCGTCGCGCCAGGTGTCGCGAAAGGCTTTCACCTGTTCAGGTTCACGGGTGATGTGATCGGCCTTGCCGTCCTTCACATCGCGGCTTGTTGTACTCCACTGGAAGTTGCTGTTGAATTTGATTCCGTAGGGCGGATCTACATAGACACACTGCACTTTCCCTCGCAATCCTTCGCGCTCGGCTAAGCTGGCCATGACCTGTAGGGAGTCGCCAAGGATCATGCGGTTCGACCAATTTTGATCGTGCTGGTAGAACTCAGTTTTATCAACTCCTTTGGGAATACCATTAAAATCTGCAAACAAATCTGGTGTTATTTCTCCGGCTTCATGCTGACGCTCGCGCGTTTCACGCAACAGATCATCGATCAGAACTTTGGGATGGACTTTTTCTTGAATATAGAGAGGGGCCGCATGAACGATGAGATCACTCCAATCCTTCTCATCTTTACCACGCCAGACGAGTTGCGGGTCGAGATCATGGTTGCGCCGTTCGTAAGCCACTTGAACGGGACTCTGTTCACCTTTTTGTATCACACTTTGATATTCAGCAGTAGGAATATTCTTCCGCTTGTCTATGTCGTGCTTGATTGCTTCAACTGTTTTTTTGTTTATATTCTTCTTAGCCATAACTATTTCCCTTGAGCCACTTGATTGACTGTGGCAGAATCGATAATCTTGTTGAACTCACTTTCGACCTTCGCCTTGAAGTCGGCCCCAATCTCATATACTTCTGTATACTCGGCAAATGCCCAGCGCCCATACTGAGCAGTATGATTGACACCAGGTACCCAGTAAGTTTCCATCGTAGATTTTTTTTCTTTTGCGTCTTCACCTCGGTAACCTTTTATTTCGACAATCATATGCAACAGATCGTCCTCGCCATGCCCGTCATCAATCAGCACAATAAAGTCTGGAATATACTTACGCATTTCCGAGCCATAGCGATATGGCATCTCAAGACCCAAATTATGGTTCTTGACATACGCTTTCACGCGAGGATGTGACTCGACAACACGACAAAACTCGCCTTCCCAATCGCTATCCAGGATGACCCAATTGAGATGACAACGACGCGCGTCCGTTTCCCAACGAGATTTTTTTGACGTGTTGAAATTGACGTGAGCAGTGGAACCAATGGGATTGTATGGATCGAGCACTGCAATGATGGGACGTTGACCCACGAAGGCGCGCGTAATGCCCGCCGTGATACGTTCGCATGCCATGTCAGCCAACATTTTGTATTTCAATTGGGCCGGATAAGTACCGCCTTTGCAGACAAGGTAACCTTCCAGCCATTGGCGAGCAATCCGCTTGAGTTGTCCAAAGAGATGGAGTTTAGGATCTTCGCCTGGATCGCGCCATTTTGTGAGGACAAGGTGAGACACCAGCTCATATAGAACTTGCGATGGTCGAACGTCACCGGTATGAACAAGATTGAGATCCACTCGTTCTCCAATGATCCCTGAGTTTTGAGTCTCCGTCGCACCGACCAAGTCCGGGGTCAGAACCAACGTTGAGTCCTCATTGAACACAGCCGTCAACCTTTCCGTTGGTAACTCAACGCGATAGCCAACAACTCGAGGGAAGCGAATTTCGAGTGCATCGCGTTCGGGTCGCACAGCCTTCACATGAATTGTCTCTCGTGGTGGTTGTGGAGGTGCAATCACCGGCTTTGCAGTAAAGTCGAATGGAATCCCCAGAACATCCGCGTATTCCACATTGAACAATCCGTCTTCATTGAGATCGTAGGATTGACGTCGCAAAGCTCGGCCTATGACCTGTTCGCAGAGCAGCTGTGTGCCGAAAGCCCGTACGCCCAGCACGTGCGTAACCGTATTCGCATCCCATCCTTCTGTGAGCATTGAGACAGAGACGACGCAGCGAGTCGATCCGCCAAGCTGACCATATTTGCCTACTGTATTCATCACCTCACGAAGTAGTGTCACATCATCGAGTTCCTTACCTTGTTGAATTTCATTAGCAAGCTTTCCACCACGTTCCACTATCTCGCGTCTGAAGCGTTCAATCTCATCGGCAGCCATATTACGAAAGTTATCGTCCAAACCTTCGCCGGATTCAAGTTGCTCACTGTCGATAAGCAGTGTGTTTGGTCGAGCGAATGGGTTACCATGCTCATCAAAATTTCGGAACAGTGCGAGACGGCCGGCTATTGGTGTTTTTGAACCGTCATCATTATCACGGAGAAAGCCGGAGATAAAGTCATAGACAAGTTTGGAAATTGCTGTATTCTGACAGACGACGATAAAGCAAGGCGGTACGCGGATGCCCGCTTTCTCCCATAGATCGTAGGTTTTTTCGTAGTGGCCATACAGTGCTTCAAGGGCTGATTGGAGTTGTGGAGGCAAACTAAGTGGATCGAGGGTGTTGGATTTCCCCCGCCTTTTCTTCGGCATCTTCGCACCGATGTGTTCCCACAAATTTCTAAACATCGGCATTTCTTCGCCAGGAATGTTATCGGCCACAGGGACGCGAGGCAGTTTTACGATACCACATTCGATGGCATCCATGAGCGAAAAGTCGCACATCGTCCAAGGGAAGAGTGTGCCCTCAGCATAGCCAGAACCGCTTAAGAAGAAAGGCGTAGCGGACAAGTCAATGATTCGCGCGATGCCGAGTTTATGTTTTACGGCTTCGAGACCTTTAATCCAGACTCGGGCAGCTTTGGTATTTTCCTCCGCATCTTTCTTTTCGTCTCCTTTCAAATCTTCTTCGTCTTCTGTAAGTGGCTTCTCGCGGTAACAATGATGTGCCTCGTCGTTCAACACTAATATATTCTTCATTCCCATCAGATCAGGCATCACTCGCTGCAACATCTGCCCTTCTGTTTCAAGAGTGTTCAATTCTTCGCCACGACCTTGCAACAACGAACGCCCTCCCTTGGAGATATCAATACGTTCTCGAAGCATGAAAGCATGATAGTTGGTAATGATAATCTTTGCTCGATTAACATCATCAAGCATGTCAGGTGGCACAAGTTCACGACTGGCGTAATAACTGTCTGGATCATTCGGTTGCAGAACTCGAAGACGATCCTTGATTGTCAAGCCCGGAGTAACAACAAGAAATCCACGTGTGAATTTTTGACTCTGTGGACGGCGCACTGCATTGATTGTTTGCCACGCGATCAGCATAGCCATGACAGTTGTCTTGCCAGAGCCGGTAGCAAGCTTCAATGCCAGGCGCATGAGTTCCGGATTAGCATCCTTATTAGCATTCGCCAGGTGTTCTATGAAAGCGTTCCCGGACTTCCCAACTTGCGGCGCTACTTCAATTAGCCAAATGGCAGTCTCTACGGCTTCTACTTGACAGAAAAATGGACGGATACCACTGAACTGATGATGTCGCCAATGCTGTAACAGACGTGCCGTTTCAGGTGTGACATGCCAATCGTTCGGGTTTGGCAAACTCCGCCATTGATCCACTTGTTGGCGGAGCTGATTGATAATCGACGTGGGGTCGTACTGTTGTTTCTCAGTGGAAAGTCCTTTGCCTTCATCAAAAATTATTTGGGCTTGTTCTGCCGAGTCTTTTCGTTTCCGCGGTTTTGGGATTGGTGTGATGAACTCTGCACGACGGCGGTTCTCAATAATCTTCTGCGTCGGTTGACCAGATGCATCAAGTTCCCAATGTCGTTTTGGACTGTCATAGGGAGAATTTAATATTGGGTGATCAAAGAAAGGATTAGACATTTTCGCTACATTCCTTTTTATTCCAGTTGCAAAATCGACGACCAATAGTAAAAAGCTTCTGTATATATTTCTTTCAGTTTGACGTGATTCCCTTTTCAAGAATCGTTACTAGTTTAGAAGCGTTTTCAGCAATAATAGCCACTGCTGATTTCATATCCTTTTTTGATATCTTACGCGTTCCTCGTTCCCGCTTTTCTTGGACATGATAAATAGCGTCTGTCACTTTGTTTATATTCTTTTTGAAGTCTTTCTTTTCATATATACTATTATTCGGAATTCCAGAAGCTTTAAAAGCTTGTTGAATTTGGATTTTTGATGACCTGAGGAAATCCTGTGTTGATTGACCAACTCCAGCATTGAACAAAAGTGCATCTAATGGCATCGACTCAATTATTTTTTTAATATAGAGATCTTGTGTAGTTAATAACTGTGCAAAATCTCCATTCGCTAACACATCCTGGACAAGGATTCTTTTCATACCCTCTGGAATTGATTTATTATCCGCCTCAACAATCAGCGATTCAATGTCGATATCAATGATGTAATAATTCGCCGTGAATTCCTTCTTAATCTTTGCAAACACTTTATCAAGTTTTCTTATAGCATTAATTTTGTTATCGTGATGAGTTCTTGCTATGGGTACTACAACCTGTTCCATGAAATTTTTGACGTCTCTCGTTTTATACTTCTTATACAAAAGATTGAGATCGAATAGGAATACGAACATATCCCTCGGCATCAAACGAATCACGACATCTTCATGATCAGTCAAAGCCTGTGAAAACGGATAGGGATTTAATATGGCTTTCGCTTTAGCTACCAATTCTTCTGTCTTCTTCTCATCATGGACATTGATACTTACAGCTTTAAGTTCTCTATCGAAATACGCAAATCGCTCATCATATTTTATTAACATTTTAAATGGTTGTTGCTCACGTCTAAATTTTAAGATTTGGTCTATTGATGTATAACCCATACGAATACATTGTTCCGCTACAGCAACGAGCGCATTTCTATCTTCCGTATTCTTCATTTTATTTCGATAATATGCCAGATTGCCGGTCGACAACTTATCGAAAATGCTTTTTGCAGTATCTTTATCAAGAGGTACAATAAAATCATTTATATCGAATTTATCTGCTTTTTTGGCTGCATTATTGAATACAGTAGAAAACTCATTACTCACGCTCCCTTCTGCGAAATCCGAATAATTTAATTGACTAAGGAATGTACTCCTGCTTAACGGGAAGAGCTCATAGATCACGTATTGTATGAACAGTCGTTTTCCGATTGTTAACTTATCATTTGACAGGATAACTGCATCTATAGCATCAACAAACAAAGATTCAATATTCTGAAATTGTTCACTTTTTTTGATCCATGCTGGGAAAAGCATAGTCGTAATTGTTTTGAGGTTCGCTTTAGTCCAGACAATCTCATATTTAATGTTCGTCGAGAGCTTTTCGTTAACATCACGTAACTTCGTTTCGATAATTACGGCAAAAGCATTTCTTTTCCTCCATGCAATGAAATTCTTTTTTATAAAGAGAGTATATGCTATCAAGGCGCTAAATACTTCTATAATGAGCTTCATTGGATCTAATATCTTTGCATGGTCTTCAAGAAAAGTAAAACTGGTCTGAAAGAATAGCAGAACACCAAAGACCCCAATGGAAAATAAGAGCGGCTCCTTGAACACACCACCGATGAGTATGAAAAGAGATTGAGATAGAAGAGCAAATCCTTTTCGTATCCAAATTTGAATCTTACCTTTATCAATTTTCATTCAATTAATATCCTCCCCTCAGCTGTTTGCCATGTCGCATTATCGTTTGCTCCGGGAAATCAACCACCAATAATAGAATTATTTCCACTTTCTTGTCATTCGATTCCATGTCTGGTTTACTGTTTTGTTTTCAAGTTCCGCCTTCACTATCGTCTCAAGAAACTGACGAATCTCTGCAAAGACATTTTTGAAGCTATCCTCTGATTTTTGCTTTATTCGTTTTTTGAATGCCTCCCATGAGGTTTTAAAATTTGGCTGATCGCCAAAATCGGAATCCAACATTTCCATGGCAGAATTCAAATCTGTCTTTCTCTGCTTAAATGTATTGCTGATTGCAGATTGCAGGATGGAACCATTGAATTCAAATTCATTTGCCAAAAATACGATGTCAAAGAAATCCTTCATTCGAGAATTGAATGTCGTGAGTTTGACTATTGCCTCGAACTTCTCCGCTACTATGGTTTCCTTTGAATACGCGAGCACCTTTGCGCTTTTATTGTTAAGCAATGTCGGATAATCCATTAGGCGCGGCTGAGGAATGGCAATATCTCCAAATCCAAAATCGATCTGGATAGTATTTCTTGCGGTACCAACCTTTGCAGTCAACTTGATGCGAATTCCCGAATACTCTGCCTCTTCTTTTATTTCCTCACTTTTAATAGAATCCGAAAGAAACTCTATCCCATCATCCACATTGATAGACGCGATTGTATGGATGATTTTCTCAAGTTCTTTACGCTCGCTTGAAACATTGACACCAAGAAAATCAATATCCTTGGTTGGCCTTGCTTTCTCAATGTTGTAAGCAAGAAGAAGGAATCCACCTTTTAACACAAACTTCTTCACATACTTTGAAGCTGCAAGACGTGCAAGGAAGCGCTCCTGAATGTAACGCAGTAGTAGGAAATTGAAATCGAGGTTTTCTTTTTCTGAGATATTCTTAAGGCGCGCTAGAATTGATGCAGAGACGTTGGTAGTAGGTTTTTTCATCCCATAATCACCTTCACATATTGAGAGATGATACCTTTTACTCGACAGATTTCTGCGAACTTCATCAGTTTATTGAGATCACGATTGCGCTGGCGGAGATATGTTTTAAGTCCTTCCATCACGATATCCTCACCGAGTTTGTTCCTGAACCTGAAGGAATCACAGATAGTTTTTTCAACACCATAGAGTCGTATATGACCAGCTTTAGTTTCGTGGTGTTCGACCCCTGCTTTGTATTGAGCCTCAGAAAAATAAAACGATTCCGTCGGTGGGTGGGAAAGTCTAATTGGTTTATCTGAACGTGGAATTGCATAGGTGATTGCTGTAGGAACAAATGTCGTAAGCTCGTGAAATGCGAGTGCTGAAGAAAGACAAATGACCGCTTTAGGTATTGCAAGACAGACTTCAACGGGTCCGTTAGATTCTCCAATCTCGAGATCGGCAAGCCGATAGACTCCAGGTTTTACTTTAACGATACGACCTGCTTTAACGAGTTTTTGGATATCTCTCGTCTGAAATCGAC
>Ga0182027_10009031_pt1 | contig 14401 bp, 13 predicted proteins | sample 712E1DmetaG_FD_121300 | JGI IMG/M metagenome (GOLD analysis project Ga0182027, IMG submission 121300) | Permafrost microbial communities from Stordalen Mire, Sweden - 712E1D metaG (Illumina Assembly) | ecosystem: Environmental > Terrestrial > Soil > Wetlands > Permafrost | place: Sweden...
AACCAATCAGCCATAGCCCCATTCCATAATCCCGGGAGTTCAAGCGCTTTTAATATTTTGCCATCTTTAGATTTTTGAGAAATAAAACATGTATTGTTATCCACAAATTTAGTAAGATCAAATTTTTCGCCATCATATCGCCGGGGACTGCATACAATGTCAACCGGATTGAAATGTGTAGCTCTCTTGAATATTTCAACCTGTTCGGCATTGCTGTTATCGACTTGTGAAAATTCGACGATCTGCAAAGTCACATCATGCTGACCATTAGGAGCCCAATAAGGTCCTCCCCCTGGCTCGCCTGTGTTTTTAACAACACCACAAATTCTTATCGGTCGATCAAGTATATTTTTAAAATACTGGGTTGTATTGTCAGTATTTGAAAAATCAGGAATATTATTAGGTTTAAAAGACAATTCCTTTTTAATGAACAACATCAATTCATCCGCCTTTTTTCTATTAATAATAGTATTCTGCATATCTAATAAAAATCCAAAGACTTTTGCCTGCAGCTCTAACAATTTTCCTGCCAGCGCCTTTTTATAACTAATTGTTGGCCCTGAAAATTTTTCAGGAATAACATTATCAATATTCTTTATAAAAATAAGATCCGCATCCAGGTCGTTTAAATTATCTATCAATGCTCCATGGCCGCCAGGTCTGAACAAAATATTACCGTCAAATAAGCGAAATGGCTTATTATCGGAATCCACAGCCATTGTATCTGAAGATGGTTTTTGAATTGAAAAACTAACGTCATATCGATTGCCAAATCGCTCTTCAAGAATTCTGATCTTTTCTTCATAAAGTTTTGCAAAAGCATTTTTATGCTCTGGTGAAACAGTAAAATGCAATCGAACCGGATTGCCTTTAACTGATGCATATAATGCACCTTCAACCAGATGTTCCTCAAAAGGAGTGCGCGAATGGGTTTTGTAATTATGAAACTTTAAAAGCCCTTTTGGTAAATTACCATAATTTAAACCTTTCTTTTCTAAAAGAAATTGAAGAATTAAAGTATAATTCTTGCTTCGAACCAATTCATCGAGTGAGTGACCTTTACTTTTAATAAGCGTTTTAAGATCTTCGTAAAACGCAAAGTTGCTGAGATTAGCTATAAACGTTTCTATATAAGAATTACTATATTGTTTGTCATTTTTAGAGGAAACTTCAATAAACTCATACAAATCTTTAAACATTCTACTGGCCGCACCGGAAGCCGGAACAAACTTTATAACGGAAAGTCCGCTGGTTTGCTCATAATATTTTGCATAGTTTTCAAGTTCGGTATTTGTGAAACTTATAATACCATCACCAACCGTAGCTTCTCTTTCCAGTCGAAAACCGGGTACGCCTTTGTGGAAAATATTCAGTTGCCATTCCAGCTGTTGCCGCGAGATTCCTTTCTCTTTTAGCTGCATCGCGTCTTTCTCAGAAAACATATTTAGAAGGTTTAGTTAAAATTTGTTTGTATTTTAATAATTTAGAATTTTATAAATAAACAAAAACCCAATTTTTATAGTTCAACTAATAACCGTAAGCACAATTTTTCTTGCTCCTCCAAAATTTCTAAACTCGCAAAAATAAATACCCTGCCATGTTCCAAGATTTAAAGAATGATTTGTTATTGGAATAGTAACGGATTGTCCGACAATTGAAGCTTTTATATGAGCCGGCATGTCATCGGAACCTTCGGTATTGTGAGTAAATCCAGCGAAATTTTCAGGTACCAGATTGTCAAAAAACGATTTAAAATCATATCTGACAGAAGGATCAACATTTTCATTCAGCGTAATACCAGCGGATGTATGTTTTACCAAAATATGCAGCATTCCTTTTTCCGGCAGTTCATTAAAACTGTTTTCAATAACATTCGTAATCAAATGAAATCCGCGCTGGTAACCCTGCAAAGTTATTTCACGCTGTTGTACCATAATGAAAACTGATTTTTTAAAATTACTGTTTAAGATAAGTTTGTTTTTGTATTATAACAAATTTTAACGTGTTGCGTTTATCTGATAAGCTAAAAAAAGAACGTTTTTTTTAACTTTGAGCCTCCGCAACTTAATTAATACAAATTTTAAGAATGAAAAAGACCTTTCCGATTATAATATTTTTTTTTACTTTCTTCCGCTTAATAAATGCTCAGGACAGTGATAAAAAAATCATACAACTTATCGGAAAATTAACGGATGAACTGCGACAACCCTTGCCTTATGCTCATATTCTTATTCTTAGCAACTACAGAGGTACAATAACCGATCACAACGGAAAATTTTCATTGGTGGTTGAAGAAAACGACAGTGTCATGTTTGCCTCTCTTGGTTTTAAAAGAAAAACAATTGAAATTCCGGATTCGCTAGCTGAACCGTTATTGTCATTATACGTCATTTTAGATCGCGATACATTAACAATACCTGAAATTGTGATATATCCATGGAAAACATACGATGAATTTAAAGAAGCCTTTATTAACTTAAAACTTCCGGATGATGATATGGAGCGCGCCCGAAAGAACATTGCCCTTTTAAAAACACAAATTATTCTCGACGAAAATCCAGATGCACGTGAAAATTTCAATTACATTTTGAATCAGCAATATAAAAAAACTTTTCAGCAGGGAATGTTTCCAACTTATCAGCTTTTTAATGCTTTTGCATGGGCAGAATTCTTTAAAGCGCTTAAAAGGGGCGACTTTAAAAAGAACGCGAATACCGATGAATGATAAATTCTTGTTTTTTCACAATTTTATTCCCTTCTTTGAGTTTTTTTTGTGAATGCATGAACATCAGGAAATTATTGAATGAATCACCGCTCATTTAAATATCTTATTGCTTTTCTCCTATTCCCTCTTGCGGCGTTTGGTCAGCAAACAGCTACAATTAAAGGGGTTGTTTCCGACCCGGAAGGCAGCAGTTTGTATTATGCTTCAGTTGCAGTTAAAAATAAAGCCATAGGTACTTTTACAGATGATAAAGGATTTTATCTCCTGAAAGTACCTGCTAACGAAAAAATTATTCTTGTCCTTACCCATGTAGGGTATGAAAACTATATGGATACCCTATTATTATCTGACAATCAGGTTATTGAATTAAATATAACGCTAAAACAAATTGTTGAAAATCTTGAGGATGTTGTAATATATGGAATAAATGCAAGAGAAAATACATTAACCCCTATCAACCTTAAATCGATTGATCAGTTGCCCAACTCCAATGGAAATTTTGAAACCATTCTTAAAACATTACCTGGCGTTGCATCCGGTAATGAATTGTCCTCTCAATACTCAGTAAGGGGTGGAAGTTTCGATGAAAACCTGATTTATGTAAATGATGTAGAAATTCATAAACCCCTGTTAGTCCAATCTTCTCAGCAGGAAGGTTTAAGTTTTGTAAATCCCGGAATGGTGTCGTCGATCCAATTTTCAGCAGGTGGATTTGATGCTCAGTATGGTGATAAATTATCTTCAGTACTCGATATTAAATATAAACAACCTAAAGATCTTTCGGGATCAGTTTCGGCAAGTCTGCTGGGTGGATCAGTTCTTTTGGGCGATGCATCAAAAAACAAGAAGTTTACAATGAATACAGGTCTTAGATACAAAACTACACAATATCTTCTGAATAATATGGATACAAAAGGGGACTACAAGCCCTCTTTTACAGATCTGCAAACTTATCTAACCTACGATCTTTCAAAGAAGGTTGAAATCTCATTTTTGGGCAATTATGCAAATAATAAATACGATCGAACACCGCAAAATAGGGTAACAGAATTTGGTTCCTTCATGCAAAGCTTCAACTTCACTACCTTTTACGAAGGACAAGAAAAGGACAAATTTGATACCTACCTTGGTGCCTTGGCTCTTCATTATCAGCCAAATGAAAATATTTCCTTAAAATTCATTGGTTCAGCCTTTCAATCGAACGAAGAAATTACCTATGATATTTTAAAAGAATATTGGATTTCACAGGCAACCAATAGTTCGAAGGGCAGAAATGATAGTCTGATTAATATAGGTGTTGGATCCTCTCTGGACCATGCCAGGGATTATATGAAATCAGGCATATATTCGCTTGAACATAAAGGAGCCTATTATATGCCATCTGGAAACTGGAAATGGGGACTGAAAGTACAAAAGGAAAATATCAACGACAAGCTCGATGAATGGGAGATGCTCGATTCTGCAAACTATTCATTGCCACAATCGGATGAAGGAATCAACCTGAATTTTGCAAACAAAGCAAACAATATACTAAACAGTATGCGGTATGCCGGATATTTGCAAAACACATCTACATTCGATATCAATAAAAATAATATTTCTTTGACGCTCGGAGCACGTATACAATATTGGACTGTCAATAAAGATATTACAATTAGTCCGCGCGGAAACATCACACTTAAACCGGATATAACATCAAATACAACATGGCATCTTGCTGCAGGTCTATATTATCAACCCCCTTTCTACTCAGAAATACGCGATCCGCAAGGCAACCTGTTCACTAATCTGCAAGCACAAAGAGCCTTAGAAATTGCGGCAGGAAGCGATTATAAATTTATGGCATGGGGCCGTCCTTTCATTTTTACTTCGGAAATTTATTATAAAAATATAACCCATCTGATTCCTTATAAACTGGTGGATGTCAGACAAGTTTATTTACCGGAATATAAAGCAAAAGGATATGCAACAGGGATAGATTTTAAAGTTTATGGTGAATTTGTAGAGGGTACTGAATCATGGTTTAGCCTCTCATTGCTTACTTCCAAAGAAGATATTTACAACGATAAGATTGTAAATTCTGATCATACTGTTACTTACCCGGGATACTACCGTAGGCCTATGGATCAATGGGTTAATTTTTCTTTATTTTTCCAGGATTATTTACCAACAAACCCTGATTACAAAGTTCATCTGACACTTACTTACGGATCCGGACTGCCATATTCAGGTCCATCCTTATCAAGGCCTTCCGATACATACTCATTGGGAGCCTATCGGCGGGTCGATATAGGCTTTTCAAGGGTAATTATTGGTAAGAAAGCCAAAACTTCCATTTTTAAATCCATATGGATAACAGCCGAAATTTTAAACCTATTGGATACTCAGAATAAAGTTTCTTATGATTGGGTTAAAACAGTTGAAAACAATGGAGGAGTTAATATCAATTACGCTGTACCCAATTATCTGACAAGTAGAACTTTTAATGTGAAAATTACGGTTTATTTTTAATTCTGTTTTTGAAGTATATTATAAATCGATCTCCGCCCTTTTGTATTCCAATGAAATCATTTAGATTTGAGCGATAAATCAGGATTATGGTTACATTAATCGCAATGTTTATTTCTATTGTTTTGCAGTTTATTGCAGCTATAGTTGCTATAAGTCTGACCAAAGTCACAAAATACAATATATCCTGGATATTAATTTCTATATCCCTTATATTGTTGGCTGTTAGGCGATTGATCGAATTTATTCCTTTTTTATATAATAAGTTTTATGATGATATACGGTTTATCGATCATTGGATTGGTATACTCACGTCAATTTTAGTGGCTATTGGAATTTTACTCGTAAAAAAGATATTCAACCAACTCAGGGAAGCTGAACAAATTAGAAAACATTCGGAACGTCGGATCCTAAATGCGATTATCAGAACTGAAGAAAGGGAGAGGCAGCGGTTTGCGAAAGAGCTGCATGATGGTTTGGGTCCTATTATGTCAACAATAAAAATGTCGTTGTCGGCGCTGTCCAAACGTGATTTGGATGCACATGGCAAGGCCATTGCCGACAATCTTGAAACTGTAATCGATGAAGGTATAACCGAGATAAAAGAAATATCAAACAATCTGAGTCCGCATGTTTTGAACAATTTTGGATTGGCCAGCGCTTTATCTGCTTTTATTAATAAAATAAATTATGCAGGTACAATCCATATTGATTTTGAAACAAACATGAAACAGGAGCGCTTTGGTTCAAATGTGGAAAGTGTCTTATACAGAGCAGCATGCGAGTTAATTAATAATACATTGAAGCACGCCGGGGCAAAAAGTATTCAATTAAAGCTCAGTAAAACAAAAGATTTGCTCGTTATGCACTATACCGATGATGGTAAAGGGTTTTCTTATGATGAAGTGAAACAACCTGAATCACTTGGTATGGGATACTATAATATTCACTCCCGACTAGGATCAATTAACGGCCAAATTGAAATTGATACTAAAGAAGGAAAAGGTTTTACGGCCGATATATATGTAAAACTCACCTGACCAATATCCAATTATGGAAAAAATCAATATCTGCATTGTCGACGATCATTCGCTATTTCGCAATGGCCTTAAATTATTGCTTTCAGCATTCCCGGAGATAAATGTAATATATGAATGTTCCAATGGCATTGAATTTTTACAATCCATTGAAAAACAAACACCGGATGTTGTTCTTATGGATATTGAAATGCCTGGAATGAATGGAGTAGATGCAACAAGACTGGCTATCGAAAAATACCCCAACCTAAAAATTATTACGCTTTCGATGTTTGGTGAAGAAGAATATTACTATAAAATGATCGATGCCGGTGCAAAAGGATTCATTCTTAAAAATAGTGATATTGATGAAGTTATAAAAGCCATTAAAGCAATAATGCAAGGAACTACCTATTTTTCACAGGAACTATTGTACAATGTTGTTAAGAATTTTCGTGAAGTCAGAAAAACAGATCAGATACAACTGCAACTCTCACAACGGGAATTGGAGATACTCGAACATATCTGCAAAGGTATGTCAAACCAGGAAATTGCCAAAGAATTAAATATAAGCAAGCGGACTGTAGATAAGCATAGATCAAACATCCTAAGCAAAACCGACACAAAAAATACAGCCAGCCTTGTTATGTTTGCCGTAGAGCATAGGCTGGTAGAAGTATAATGTACCAAATACCTTTATGAAAAGATTTATTTCTGAAGTATTGAAGCAAAGATCGATTTAGCCGGGAAATATGGTGGATAATATAATATTGTTTATTTACCACAGAGAAACACTGGGTTAAAAATCTGAGTTCCACAGAGTAATGGAAGAGGATAAATTCTCTGTGTATCTCTTTTTTTCACTGTGGTTCTCTGTGGTTAAAGAATAAATTGTCAGTTACAGTGATCATTTCACAAGTGGTCTATCGTTTCGCCTTGCTCAAAGCAATTTCCGTTGAACTTTTAAACATATTGTATGACCAGGTAGCTCCTGAAACTGCATCGACAGAGTCCATTTCCTGTGTTTTAATGAGTTCTGCCGGATATCTTAGAATTCCATTCCAATCGTTCCTGCACTGATTTATGTAGTCGCTATTTCCGATAAAATGATTTTCGTATTTATCATCAAATAATTCATTGTTAAGGGTATCTATAATTTGAAAATCAATTTTACGAATTATTCCTTTATCGATATGAACTTTTGAAATCGCCACAAATGGCTCACTGGTATATCTCGACCGTGATCTTCCTTCAAAAACACCATCATTTTTATAATTCGATTTAGCTGCGCATGAAAAGATTGCCAATAAAATAAAGACTAACAAAATTCCAGAATATTTTTTTTTTTGCATAGTTATTGTTTTCTTTAATGACAACAAAAGAACTAATTATACTTATAGATCGGGTAAAAGTTTTAAAAAATAAAAAATTGATAACAAACTTTAAATCACTTTTTTGAGAACCTATATTTTTAAACTAAAACTAAATCACTTTTTAAAAAAAATCCCGAATACGCATTTATACTTATTGAGTTATAAGTCTTACAACGAAGGATATTTGTACGCATTGAATTTACATGTAAAAGCTGTTTCTTACCATTATAGCGCTTCGTACCTTTCGAATTAATCGGGAGGTTACAGGTACAATGGAAGATTATTATAAACAATTAGAATCTGACATTCGTTTTAAGGAAGGGATACGTGCTTGCATCAATTGCGGCACATGCACTGCAATTTGCCCTGCCGCTTCATTCTATGACTACGATCCAAAAAAAATTGCTACGCAGGTGCAAACTGGCGATAACAGTATTATTGAAGCACTGTTGAAAAGTGAGACTATCTGGTATTGCGGTGAATGTATGTCGTGTAAAACCAGATGCCCCAGAGGCAATACTCCTGGCCTTATCATAATGGCATTGCGCCAATTGTCCATCAATACCGGATTTTTTGTTGAATCAGAAAAGGGCCGACAGCAACTTGCATTAAAAAGAGCTATTGGAGGAAATATTCTTAAATACGGATATTGCTTGCACATCGATACTATCGATCCGGAACTGCATCCCGAGGCAGGCCCTATATGGAAATGGATCAGAAAACATACTGAGAAATTATTTGAAAGGCTCGGTGGCAATTATGGCAAAGATGGTCCTGGCGCTTTACGTAAAATTCCCGAAGCCGATCTGGATGAATTAAGACAAATTTTTGATAATACAGGCGCCACAGAACGTTTCGAAAAGATTGAAAAATATTCAGCAGCAAAAGCAGATAAAATGGGGTACAAAACGAGTCAGACCAGTTTGGATCCTTATTTTATGATGGTCTTTAAACATAATTCCAATACTCATTATAAGAAAGAAGTATGATACTGGAAGGAAAAAAGAAATTGTGGAACGACTATCAGAAGGAAATTGCTGATGACAATTACTTTTATGTCCGCAGTTGTGTTAGGCAGAATTTATTTCCCGGGGCAGAGCATACTTTTTTGAAAATCATGAGAAATGAATTGAAAAAAGATGTCTTTGAAGATCCGAAACATACTACCTGTACCGGTATTGGATACCACTCCGATATTGTTCCATTGGAAACAATCATGACAGTAGTAGCCCGACAATTCTCCCTAATGAGCGAAAACGGATATTCAAATTTTGTTCCCTCCTGCATCACATCTTTTGGTATTTATACCGAAATACTGGAACTGTGGGAACACCATCCTGAAATGGAAGAACGGGCGCGCGAAAATCTTTATAAGGCTACAAAACGCGAATTTAAAGCACCTGCAAATCTTGCCCATGCAAGCGATGTAATTTTTAAATTCAGAAATGAAATTGCCCGGAAATCAAGATTCAGACTCATTGATAAGTCAACAGGCAAACCTTTAAAAGTTGTTGAACACATTGGCTGTCATTATTCACGGATGTTTCCTCACAAAGGATTGGGGGGAGCAGAATTCCCCAATGTTTTAACCGGACTGGTTGAAGCTTTTGGTGGTGAAATAGTTGATTACCCTGAGCGCAGGGCATGTTGCGGCTTTGGATTCAGACAATATCTGGTGCAGGCAAACAGAGGATACAGTATTTCCTGTTCGCGTAAAAAGTTTGAATCAATGGCTCCTTACAATCCGGATCTTATTATTACCAATTGCCCCGGATGTCCATATTTTCTGGATAGATGGCAATACACAATCAGCGAAATGGAAGGTAAGACATACGGTCAAAATGGTCATGGGATACCGGTTTTTACTTTTGAAGAACTTGCTGGTCTTATGCTGGGATATAATCCGTGGGATATTGGATTACAAATGCACCAGGTTGCATTTGAACCTCTCCTGGATAAGATTGGTATCGAATACGATGCCCACGATAAATATTGCGACGCAGATGGTAATTTTTTGGGGAAACCCGAAATGCCGGAAATGATGAAGTATTATTAAGAAAGATGAAGACCAGTCAAAAACACATTGTAATAATAGGTGGCGGCCCTGCAGGATTAGAGGCGGCTGATAATTTACAGACTTTGGGCTATGATGTAACAATTCTTGAGAAGGAATCAGCCATCGGTGGCAAGGTTATTAACTGGCACCAGCTTTTCCCCGACAGGATGGCAGCAAAAGATGTTATGGCCCATCTTACTAACAAGCTGAGCAGCAATGTACGCGTTGTTACAAATGCGAATATTACCGAGATTGTTACAGGAAATGGAAAATATAAAATTTTCTTTAATCAAAATCAGATTATTGAAGCGGAAGCCATACTTATCACTGTTGGATATGATCTTTTTGATGCGAGGATTAAAGAAGAATACGGATATGGCATTTATGATAATGTAATAACATCGGTAGAATTGGAAAAAATGTTTTGTCAAAACAAACCTATTCTAACGCAGCAGGGAAAAGTCCCGGAACGCATAGCATTTATTCACTGCGTCGGATCGCGTGATGAAAAAGCGGGCATAGAATATTGTTCGTCGGTTTGTTGTGTAACCGGAGTAAAACAGGCTATAGAAATCAAAGAGTTACTTCCAAAAACCGATGTAATGATGTTTTACATGGATTTGAGGATGCATGGACGTTACTATGAAGATCTTTATCTTGAAGCGCAGCAAAAGCACCATATCCAATTCATAAGAGGTCGCTTGTCAGAAGCAGCTGAAAATCCGGATGGCAGCCTGACTTTAAAGGCCGACGACACCCTTGCAGGCAGTCCGATAAAAGTAAAGGCTGACCTCATGATACTGCTGGTAGGTTTCTCACCATCTGCCTGCAATAATAAGCTCTCAAAAATGTTAAACATTGAATTGGGAAACGATGGTTTCTTTTCCCCTTGCAATACGCATATAGACACAAATTCAGCGCATACGTCGGGTATATTCGTTGCTGGTACCTGTACAGGTCCAAAAAGTCTCGAATATACGCTTGCCGATGCACGCAGCGCAGCTCTGAAAGTTCATAAATATCTTGTTTATGCACCTGTTTCGGAAGTTCTTAACTAATATAATTTTAATAATGAAAAAACGAAGGTAGAATAAAGAAGTTAGTAGCAAGAAATGATTATTTCTTTCTTCCGACTTCTGACTTCTGACTTCTAACTTCTTTAATTACCATGGCAGATTTTGGTTTTAACATAATAAAAGACAACACCATATACTACGACAACAATGATCGGTCGGTAGCCATGTTTGTTCTTGAACGCGAACCATCACTGCATAATTGTATTCAGTGTGGAAGCTGTACCGGTTCATGCTCAGCTGCAGCTTTTACAAATTTTAATTTCCGTAAAATGCACTCGCTGATGAGAAGAGGTGAAAATAGTCAGCTAATGCAGGCATTATCACAATGCATGCTCTGCGGTAAATGTCAATTGGTTTGTCCGCGTGGAGTAAATACACGGAATGTAATCCGGCAAATGAAGATTGCTTTATCAAATACAGACTGTTATGAAGTTTGATCCATTCGTACTTCCATTTACTGTTGGCCTCATTGCCATGATGGGTATGCTTTTATACCGGTATATTAGCTGGTTCATGCTTTTATTGCCGCAACAACAAATGAACGTAAGAACGAATTTCTTTTCACTGAAAACTCTTCATGGCATCCGTGAAGTGTTTTTTGAATCTCTTTTGCATCGAAAAATTTTCCGGAAGAACAGACTGTTGGGATATATGCACATGAGTTTGGCTTTTGGATGGTTCTTATTGATTATTGTCGGTCACCTTGAGACATCGGCCTATTTTGGAGCAGGACTCGAAGTTCCCTATGTTCCTATTTTTCTGCGATATTTTCAGATGGATGCAACCCATAATACCGGACAATTCGGTTACTGGTTCATCATGGATACGATTTTACTTTTTGTACTGAGCGGTGTTTTCTTTGCCTGGTATAAACGCCGGAATGCAAAGAAATTTGGAATGAAGAAAACAACCCAACATGTCTTGGGGGATAGGATCGCACTTACGGTATTATGGTTTATTTTTCCCTTGCGACTATTGGCAGAAAGCATCACATCCATTCTATATGGAGGTGGCAGTTACTTAACATTTGGTTTAGGCAGTTTGCTGGAAGGCATCGCCAGCCATCAGTTATTTTATACCTGCTGGTGGGCATACTCTGTCAGCCTGGGAATATTTTTTGTGGCCTTGCCATTTTCACGGTATATGCATATACCGACTGAGGTTGGATTTATCATGTTGCGCCATTGGGGCGTTCGGTCAGATGAGAAGAAATTAGGCGGTATGTCTCAGTTTGAAATCCATTCATGCTCATCCTGTGGTATTTGCCTTGATTCATGTCAGCTGCAGGAGGATGCTAAAATTTGCAATGTTCAGATGCCCTATATCTTTAAGAGCATTCGGAGTAGTTCAATTGTGGATGAAAAGCTGCATAATTGTCTGATGTGTGGTCGCTGTGAACAAGAGTGTGTTGTCGGAATTAACACCAATCAAATAAGGCAGGTTACACGAAACTCCGTTTCCGCAAATTCTTTTTCAAATTTTGAATATCTTGATAAGATAGACAATCCCGTCTTCCATAAGCCGGAAGTTTTATATTTTGCCGGTTGCATGTCGCACCTGACACCCGGTATTAAAAAATCAATGGTCAATATCTTAAAAGCTGCTAAAACGAAGTATTCATTGCTCGATGAATTTGACAGTATTTGTTGTGGCCGACCAATGATGCTGGCGGGTTTGACAGATCAGGCTGAAGCGCTGATATCAAAAAATAAGGCCATTATTGAATCTGCAAAAGCAAAAATTTTAGTTACCTCCTGCCCTATCTGTTTTAAAGTTTTTAAGGACGAATATAAATTGGATATTGAAGTATTGCATCATACGCAATATATCAATCGACTGGTTTCTGAAGGTAAAATTGTATTAAAACACAATAACCAAAAAGTGGCCTATCACGATCCTTGTGAACTTGGCCGGGGTTCAGACATTTATGAAGAACCACGTTCTGTTATTAAAGAAATTGCATTTCTTCAGGAGAATGCAAACCAAAAAGAAAATTCTTTATGCTGTGGAGGAAGTATAGCCAATTCGATACTTGACCCGAAGGAAAAACGTATGATTGCCTCTTCAGCCATTGACAAGATCACAAATTCAGAAACGGACACCTTGATAACTTCGTGTCCTTTGTGTAAAAAGACTTTTGCGCAGGCAAATCATGTTATCGAAATAAAAGATATTGCAGAATACGTGGTTCAGAACCTCGATCTGACAGTTCACAAAAGCATAGAGAAAAAACATAAAGTACTGGTTGAAGAACCGGCTTTTGCAAATAAGTAAAACCAGTCCAATCCCCCTTAGAAAAGGTGATTGCGCTACATGGCGCAATTCTCCCGCCTGGCGGGACAAGTTGTGACTTGTGCCTTTCAATCCCTGCTTTTGCGGCTAAGTAAAATTATTCTTTTTCCCCGCTAAGCGTAGATGATTCATTACATTCATGAACTCACTTCGTTCGGTTGCATCTACGCTTTATTTACGACGTAGAAACATATCAATTTAGCATCAACACTAATTTTTGTCTCTAAAATACGCAATAGCACTCACTTAACCAAAAGCGGAGGGGATGTGCAATATACGGCTTATAAGTAGTGGCGTATTATTTTAATATTGATTCAATCTCATTTAAAAAACTTCTAACATCCTCTATAAAAGGTTCGATATCCTTTCCATCAAAACGTTGAAAATCGATGTAATCACCTTCTTGTCGAAGATTAAAAAGTCTACTATATATTTTCCCTGAATCCATAGTGACTATGCCTTTTTTTACAAAAGACTTATGAAATTCGGTTTTTACGCCATTATGGCTTGAAAAACTTAAATCATTTTTAATAAGGAGTGCATTAACAATATAAAAGCATGAATAATATAGTCTATTCGCTACTGCGTTCCAATGGTTATTATCAGCAAGAAGCAGTGCTTCTTCAAATGTTTCCTTAGATCTGGAGATACGATATTCAATTAATTCTTGCTTGTCGTTGGTCATAACTCAATACTATCCTTAATAATATTGCTATAAATTGGAGTATTTGAATAGTTTTTCCAAGTCGTTACGTTTTGGACAATACTTGTAAGAACCTGATCCGTATCTAACTCTGTCTCAAGAAGTAAATCACTGATTTTATTCTTTAATTCCTGAGTTATTTGCTTTTCTGTCAGTATCAAAAAGTCCCAATCAGAATCTACTCTATAATCATTACGCGCTCTCGATCCAAATAAGAAGATTTTAGCCTTAGGATCAACACTATGAATCCTCTGTTTGACTTGTCTCAATATGTTTTGATTTCTATCCATTTGGACCAAAGATAATCATTTTAGAAGAGAGCAAAAACGCCATTACTCACAACATTGCAATTAAAGTAAATCAAGAATTCAGAATTATTTATGCCAAATGGGTAATAATCGAATCAACGGCTTTATATTTAATGCAAATTATGTGCACATTGAAAATACTCCCCCCCGCTAAGCGTAGATTATTCATTTCATTCATGAACTCACTTCGTTCGGTTGCATCTACGCTTTATTTAAAAGTTAGCCTGCCTGTTTTCTAAGGAAAAAGCAAATATTGTTTATATTTATTATGCTGCAAATTTATATAAATCTACATAAGGAGTTTGTCTTTGCACAACAGCAAATACTCTGAAAACTATTTTATT
>Ga0182027_10009032_pt1 | contig 14401 bp, 12 predicted proteins | sample 712E1DmetaG_FD_121300 | JGI IMG/M metagenome (GOLD analysis project Ga0182027, IMG submission 121300) | Permafrost microbial communities from Stordalen Mire, Sweden - 712E1D metaG (Illumina Assembly) | ecosystem: Environmental > Terrestrial > Soil > Wetlands > Permafrost | place: Sweden...
ATCCTAATATCCGAAGCTTGCGGTCTAATTACTATTATTTTGCATGCCTTTTTAGCGTTGGTTCTACTAGTAATGGCTTTTTTTGAATCGCGTAGATAGCATGGGTCATATTTAAACTGTGCAAATCTTTTTTCTGATGTCTGTATAGGCATATAATCCCTACACCATAGGTCGTTATCATTTTTGTTAGTATACGGCAGAAGATCATACCCTATATCATAACGATCTAGTATGACCGTAAGCTTTCTGAAAAACGAATGGTATGTTTTCTTTTGGGATAAGTACTTGGAAAAATAGACGAAGTTAGTTTCTTGATCGGTTATCATATGCTCTAACTCTAACAAATATTTGCGACAACCCATATATCGCTGGCGATGGCTCGAATTATACACCGTATACATACGGTGTCAAGGGTAATAGATTTGTAAGATAATACCTGCATTATGAGCACAGATATTAAACATAGATTGGCATTACGAATTAGGGAATTACGGGAGAAACACGGCTATACGCAGGAAAAACTTGCAGAATTGGCAGGCATAGACTATAAACACATCCAACTCTTGGAGAGTAAACACCCTTCAAACGTAAAAATCGAAACCATCGAAAAGCTCGCCAAGGCTTTCAAAATTAGCCTTTCTGATTTCCTAGATATCGAATAGTTCTTATAATTTTGATAAAAAAATAGGCCCCACCTATAAAATTTCTTTATAAGTGGGGCCTATGATTTACTAGTTAACTTAATACCTGTCTAAATAACATCCTTACTAGGCCGGTTTCTTCTTTTTAACTTCCTTATTAAAGATGCGCCGGAAGGTTTCTTCAATCTTTTCCCTGTGGGGATTTATTTCTTCCGGATTAGCAGATTGAGGATTCCTAAACATTTTAAAGATAGATTTTATCTGCTCGGGATCCATTGGTGCAGAAAAAATATTACCTCCCTCAACCAGCATAGATAAAGCATCAATTAAATCATCGTGAGCGCAAAAAGGGTATTGTTCTATCTGACGGTTAAGCTCTGTCAGCCTTTTAGAGAGTTTTACATCGCCCTGTTTGATTAAAAACATCAAACGCATAATACGGACATCCTTATGTTCGATATTGGTAAGCGGCTCCAGCGGCAAGAACGGACACTGCTTTTTAATCACACTACCTAACCAGGCTTGTGCGGCATTAGCCTCAAAGATGAATCTTGCATATTTCCTCATCTCATATAGAAGACTAATCCGCTTAACCAAATCATCAAGCTCCCACCTTCCTGCCTCAGCATCCATAACATAAAGTTTCTTATGCGTTATATCCAAAGCTCCTGTAACTATTGCTGAGTAATCGCTTCTAGGCTGTAATGAAACGGCCGGATCGCAAGATCCCACAATCATCTTCTTTTCCAGAGATTTCAGGAAATCATCGCTAGAAATACCCGTATTATCCCAATATTCGAGCGTCTTCATATCAACTGTTTCGTACGGCTTAGGCTCGTTCATCTTCTCACTTGAGAAAGCTCCTTCACCTCTTTGTTCACGGATAAGCATGAGATCATGGAAACTTTCTTTTTCTTTCCATAAGACCGATGAACCTTGCAGCATGATTTTTGTATTATCTGTAAAAAACTTTTCTGCTGCATCCGGTCCAGTTTTACCGTCATAAAGCTGTTTGTTGCGGTAAACCTGAGCCCATTGATCCCAGGAATCCTGGCGATCAGGAAAATGTTTAATCGCCTTATATATCTGGGTATCCCAACCTGCAAACTCTTCAGCTGCTATTAGCTTAGCCAGAAGCGAGTCAAAATGCAGAATAGTGCCGGCAACGATAAAGTTGGTTTTCTCATAACCAAGGTTCATAATTACCTTAGTAAGCCAATCCAACAGTTTTCCCCTAATTTCTGGATTTCTAACACTCTCATGATTCTCAACATCATCTAAGATAATGAGCCCAGGTCTATCCGCTTCATGACGTACGCCTCTTATCTTCTTACCTACGCTTGTAACCAACACGTTTACCTTATTCTTAGTGATGATTTCAGCACTAGACCAGCGCGGATTCGGTGGTTCACAGACATCAGGGAAATCTTGTTTTAGATCTGCGTTAGCGCTTAATTCACCCTTTATGTGAGAAAGCAACTTCTCTGATAACCCTTCAGTACTTGAGGAGAGAACAATGCAATGTTCGTAGCCAAAACAAATACACCACAACGGATATATGAGACTTATAATGCTACTCTTGGCATAACCGCGAGGAGCGGCAATGGCAAAACGCTTATCGCGTTTAAGGGTAATCTCCTGAAGGTAATCGAATAACTCAAGATGAAACTGAGCGAACGGTAGCTTGGTATAATGTTTAAAATAGGTGGTTGCAAAAAACTTGAGGCTTTTGCCAGCCATTTCTCTTCTTACTTCGCTGTAACCTGCATAAATATTTTTACTCATTTTGTTCCTCCTGTTTTTTTAAAGTTTGATCCTCCAATTGCTTAATGTCTTGGACGATTTCTATCTGTTCTACTCTTGTTTGTAATATTTTGATTTTGGCTTTTACGCCGTCATCTAAGACCCCTGCATCCTTTCCTGCTTCCTCAAGTTCAAGGAGCATCTTTTTCATCTCAACTGGAGTGCATTCATCATCAATCGCAGAATGATGATAGAAGTTACCTACTACTTCCGTTGGCTTGTTTGGCAGATACCCTAAAGACTGAAGTTTTTCAATTAGCTCCTTGAGTACTTTCCAAGCAGCGGATTCTGAAAGCGCCTTTTCAGAGATTGACGCATCTTTTGTTCGCGCAAGACGCATTAGGTAACTTTGATGATTCAGAGCTTTATTAAACATTTCACCGATAAACTGTTTGGCAAACTCCACATTTGGTGAAAGCTCATTACGTTTCCTGATTTCTTTTAAGTCACGATAGATGGTCTTTTCGCTACACTTTAGTACCTGGACAATCTGAGGATAGGTGTATCCTTCGGCGATTAGTAACTCAATACACTGCTGCCTGCCTTGTTTGTCGATTGTTTTCGGATCAATGACGCCTGAATTGATGCCTTGTAGAAGTTCTACAGCAGTTTTTTCAGTATCGTCATGATTTGTATTTTCTGTAGTCATATTAATTTCCCTCCTTTAGATATCGCTTCCGAATCTCTTCAGAAACCTTATCTTTCCCCACGTAGGCGATATAGCGGAGCACAATAGCATCGCAATATTTTGGTTCTATTTCCATTCCAAAACAGCGTCTCCCAAGGCTCTCTGCCGCTATCAAGGTAGATCCACTGCCGAGAAAACCATCAAATACGATGTCGCCTCTTATTGAACTGTTTCGAATAGCTCTGGCGGGAATTTGAACGCTCTTCTGAGTGGGATGAATTAATTCAGAAGTTTTATCTCTGTTAATTTCCCATAAATTAGTTTCATTCGCGGGACCATGCCATTTATGCGGAGCATTTTTGAGCCATGAAAAAATGCAAAACTCAGTTTGTTGATTAAAATCACCATACGAAATTGCAAAAGTAGGCTTGGCCCATGTAATCACTGTTGAAACATGAAAACCAAGTTCCTTTAAAATTTGATGCACAAAATAGAATTTTGCATGGCCATTCCAGATATACATCGATGCGCCATCTTTTAAAAAACGCCTTATATTTTTTAAAACACTCCTAATCCACTCTTCATATTCTTTCTCATTAAGATCGTCCTTGTACAACTTTTCCCAACGTTTAGATTTTTTAGGCCTAGACTGAAGATCAGGACGATTTTGCGCGAGATAGAAACAGCCATACGGAGGATCTGTATGGACAAGATCTATTCTTTCATTTTGCATAAGCACATCCAGATCATTTTCGGATGCGGAATCTTTACACATAATTCGGTGGACGCCGAGTTCAAGAATATCCCCTTTCTTAGTAATAGGTTCTTTGATGGATGCAACCGCTGCATCAAAATCAAAATCATCTTCTTTTGTTTCATTGTAACGATCGAAGATTTCTGACAGCTCCGGTAACGCGAAGCCCGTTAATCCCATATCAAAATTAGGAACCTTCGCTAACTCTTCAAGCAAAACCGCAAGCTTTTCTGTATCAAATGGGCCGTGAATACGGTTGAGTGCCAAATTTAATGCACACTCATGAATCTCATCTAGATCAACCACGCTTGCTTCGATTTCCGTTACGCCATGCTCAACCAGAATCTGAAATCGTAAATGGCCCCCCACCAAATTTCCGCTTCGTGAATTCCAAATTATTGGATCTACATAGCCAAAATTAAGAATGGATTTTTTAAGTGCTTCAAATTCATGATCGCCGCTTTTTAATGCTTTTTTTGGATTATATGTTGTTGGTTTTATCTCGCTAGTTTTAACTTTTCTTATTTCCATGGCTAGCTCCTTTCCTGTATTTAACCTCTTCAAATGAAAATAACTGTACCAGCTCCTTACAATCAGGACACGTAGGAAACCTAGCGAGACCCCGTCTAAGCTTTCCATTTTTAAGCAGTACACAAAGGGCCTTTGGGCTTATAAGTTCTTCATGGATATAACCACAATCAAAGCACCTATGCCTAATTAACATTGCGTTTTTCATGTTTCCTCCATTTTTGAATTTACATCTGTTCTTAATCTCAATTAATATCCACAACAGTACTTTTCTCTGCTACGGGGCTTATTTGATTCAATCGGCATCGCCGATCCTTTCTCCCAGTTGATAACAGTTATTTTGTTTATGTATGGTTTTTTAACCAAACCTCTTGGGGAGTTGCCTCCCCTTTTTTTAAAGCATTTTGAGAGCCGCCTCAGTTAAGAGTTTTTAAACGCCGCTTGAACTTGCGTCGCTCTGGCCAGGTTGTCAAAGAGCTTCATTAAAGGGCTCGGAAATGACCGATCTTTTTTCCCTTGCAGTATCGTTACCTGCTCATTTTGCACTCAATTTGCTAAAAACCTTCAAAAATTGGCAGATTTATCACTTTCCTGCTAAAACTACCCCCTCCACTAATACTACATATTTTTTTTAGAAAGTTACCCCATTATTTTTTAACTCTGTAAAATGGACTATTTTCCTTATGGGGGGCTTTTGTTGGAAAATACCTAAAAATATGTAAAATTTATGATTCTTCATCTTTCGGTAAGAGAGTATGTAATATATATAATAGTTGTCAAGCAATCCCTCACAAAAAAAGTTTGTCGATTTTGTAATGCTTTACAAATCAATAAGATATGATTTTGGGGCATATAAAATTATATAGAATTATATTAAAATAAACGGGTTAACCTTTATTTCAGGTCAATTAAGGGCTAGTAGGGGTTCTTTTGGAAAAATAGTGGCTATTCTAAGAGTGGTGGTTGTTAGGGAATTGAATAATACGAGTACTAAGAGTGATTAGACTGTGCAAACTGGCAGTAGATGCATTCGGGATTGGAATCTGGAATTGGAGTTTTGAGAAGTTCGTTGGCCTTGGTAATTGCCCCTTCTACCCATAAGGAATCGCCCTCTAAGGGCTCAAGGGATAGATCAAAGGAAAGCTTCCCTTCTTCAAATCCACCTTCCTTGTTAACCTTGGCAAAGAGAAAATATCCGGTTTTTGAGACCTTATAACCATTCATAGCCAATAACCACTGATATACTTCCATCTGGCGCTTATAGCTATCATAAATCTTATATTCTTTTGCGCCGGTAGCTTTATAGTCTACCACTATCAACTCCCCTTCTGGATTAACCCAGACATCGTCAACTGCGCCGAAAACCAAGAAATCTGTGGGCTTATGCTGGAATTGGATACCAGTGAAATTATATCGCCATTTATCGATCTCCTCACATTTATAGGGAATGGCGTTGATGGAGTATTTCTTGATAATGTAATGGGCTGTGCCATTCTCACGGCAGACATCGAATTCCTGCTTTAGTAGACTGTCTATTGCTAAGTTAATTGTGTAGGGCGCCGGTGGCGGCCGCTTAACGCCTTTATTCATCACCAGCCAGAAGCAGCGTGGACAATCTAGGAATAATTCGATTTTTGTACGGGAGAGTTTAATCATTTAAATAAATTCAGCCATTAATCTTAACACGATTTCCAATTCGTTATTCCCACCTCCTCCTCCAGAACAACTTCCACCATATGCACGAGTTAAATAAGATTTTAGATGATCCCAATTATAATTGAAAGCTTGATTACCATAAGAACCAGACTTGCCTGATACAAAACTAACCCAATCCCTTAACGCATTTCCTCCAAGTCTATATGGCTCAACGGAAGATTGTCTACTAATGGTTCTTTTATAATCGGAGAAACGGCTAAAAAACATCTGCGTGGCTCCACAAGCCTGCGAGATATGACCTTGGGTATGTTCGCGGCCTAAAAGTCCTAAACCGAGAGCTTTGGCACTTAAAAAAGTAAACTCCGTTCTATTCCGTTCTTCGGTTAGACATTTTCCAAAAAACCAATTTCTCCCTTTCAATGCCATCTTTTCTCTCCTTCCCTATTAGTACAAATCTAAGAACAGTTTTAAATTCTATTTATCTAAAAAATCTCATCTAAATAACCCCAATCTTTGAAATTGGGGTCATAATTATATTCCTTTTTGTTATTGACTCTCCAAACGCCAGAAACATTCACAATAATTCCGCCGGCTATCTTTTCCTTTCGTCCATCTAACCATTCTTGCAAAGCTTCTGCCTTATACTTCGTATCTCTGGAATCAACTGTCATTCCCTGTTTGGTATCTAAGATTAAAATTTTCTCTTTTAATTTTATAATCCAGTCTGGATAAAACAACCTTTCTTTCTGCTCTTCTTTGTCATAATAAGACAGAGAAAAATGCTCGCTTCCATAATTTCCATTCTTGTACCACCATATAACACTTTTTTTGATTTCAAGGTATTTGATAAAATTTAATTCATTTAGCCTGCCGAGATAAACCTCTTCCATATAAAAAGGCTCCATTGAATTCTTGCTTAACTTTACTTCATCAATATTAGTCTTTTCTTTATAATCCTCAGTATAGAATAAAGAAGACCTCGGAATTTCCAGCTCTTCAGTTCTCCTAGCTCTTGATTCTTTTTTCTTAACTTCTTCTTGTCTAATAGGCCTATATTTCTCTAGAGACTCGGAAATTACTTTTCTTAAAATGCTATCCTGTTTTAACAAATCGTTTAATATAATCGTGTAATATGTGCTTCTTTTTTCCTGTATTTTTTCTGCAAACCAAACGTTAAGCGCAGTTTTCAGTTTCCCCCAGGATCTCTCTGGGGCAAATTTTTTGTTTTCTTCCTCTTGTTTTGCGATTATGTTAAAACACAATAAATTATACATTCTTTCTATGTCATTTTTTGACGTATCTGTGCTTAAATCTTCTCCTTTATCCCGGATTTCTTTTACAAAGTTATCATAATCCTCAATTTCCGCATCTACAATCAGCTTATTTCTTATTTTAACATTATATAGCTCCATACCTTTTGCGACTAACTTGTTTTTTATATTCTCAATAATTTCCTTCTCTTTAACGTCAAAATATCTATCTGCAACATCCTTAAAAGTAAACTGAAAGGAATCCCCCAAATCGTTATAATCCGTTCTCTCCATGAAAGTAGATTGAAGAATTATCGGCTTTATTCCATCTTTTCTTTTACTTTCAAAAATAAACGGCTTGTTTTTACCTAATTTATTGTCAGGCAATTGTATCTGGTTTCTTTCGTAGTTCGTGTATAAATAACCTCTATTTAAATCTGGTTTTGGGTAATGTATTGCTTCAGGCATTCTCAAAATTCTGCCCACTGTTTGGGTATGAAATACGGGGCTTTTTATTTCTCTGAACATAACCAATACCAATGCTCTGGGACAATCCCATCCTGTTGCAGCTGCTTGTTTGAAGATTAAGAAAGACACTGAAGAGTCATTCTCCTCTATTTCTTCAAGATTCTCTTTTTTGTCCGACAACCATATGGCAATATCCTGCTCATCTACGCCCTTGCCTTTCAAAAAATCTTTCGTTACTTCTAATTTTGATTTACCTAGCGTTTCTTTCCATGCCTGATCATCGTTTGGCAATTGAACAAGTACGAGAGGGTTAATTTCTAAACCCAATTCCTTATATTCCTTCTGTGTTTCTAATCTCTTATTAAATGCCAATTCTAATAATTTTTCATCTTGTTCAATCTCTTTTTTTGCTAGCTTATCTAAATCTTCTTTTGTTTGAGTTATTATTTTTTCCTTGATTAAGCCCGCACTAATAACGTCTCCCCTTATAACTTCAACAAAACCAGCTCTTTTTTGCAGAACATCTGATGCACTCGGATCTGTTTTAGGCGTAGCGGTTATTTTAAGAATAATGCGAGGATTTATCAGTTCAATCAAATCTTCTGCGAGCTCAGTGTCCGTATCTCTGTGGGCTTCGTCTATAATTAAAACTATTTCCCTATTATCTTTCTGCGTTCTTTTTATGAATTCGTCAAAAATCCCCTCATCGCCATAAGTGAATTCCGTGGGGTTTCTTAGCTTTCTGCCTTCTTTTGTGGAGGATTTTATCTTTTGCCAGTTGATAAAGAAAACGTTATTTTTCTCAAGCTTCCCCTTGCTCAAATCGTTTAAGTCAAGCAGGTTTAACTCATTCGCCCCGCCATAATAATCAAAAAGCTTATCCTTACTTTGTATATAGGATTCCTCGCTGAAACTGAACCACAAATACGCCTTATCAACGTCAAACTGAGGGTCATTGCTCATGTCTTTCAGGAATTGGGCGACCATAACGGTTTTACCGCTTCCTGTAGGAGCTTTAAAAATTAAAGGCAGCTTTCTGTTTGTGGTTTTCCACAACCCTAAAAACTGCTTTCTTAGCTGCCTTACTGCCTCTTCTTGAAATGTTTTTAGATTTTGTACTTTTGCCATATTATCAACTCAAACGATTAACTTCCTTATAAACATCAATGATTGGCTCTGGAATGTCTTCAACCTTTATGTTTTTGTATTCTGTAAATTCGTTTTTGTATTCATTCTTTCCCCAGCTAAAAATGTAAAGGACAACCTTTTCCTTGAGCTTGGATAGTTTTTTTACCAATTCGTTTAATTTTCGTTTATCCTCTTTGAAATAAATCGCAGTGTATTTCGTTCCATCCTTGAAAATCTGCCACCACTCGTCTTTTTCCACTTCTTCAAAAGTGCCTTCGCGCAATGCTATCATTTCACCGGCTCGATAAGTGAGCTTAATTTTTTGCTCATCAGAAACATGAGAAATATGGTCTATGTCCAATAATTCGGTTCTAAAATATCTCAAATTTGCCGGAATTTTTGTAATATCTGGCCAATCCTTATGCCCTTCAATAGCCTTTTTTATTCTCGGATAGCAAACTTCCTCTGCTATATTATTTTCATTATTCGTACAAAGAATGAATTTTCTCCTGCCATCATCTTCTTTATTTAGAATCATTACTGCATGACCCGTCGTTCCAGAGCCAGCAAAATAATCTAGGACAACCGCATTTTTTCTATCCTTAACGACGCACTCAAGACAATCTCTGACATTGTATATTGATTTGGGGAATGGAAACGTAGTACCCGTAAGTCCATTCACTATTTTTGAACCAAAAGTGCTTGCATCATACCTTTGACCAGTCCAAACCGTTCTTGGTTTTTGCGTATCTTTTCTCCTAAAAATATCTATCTCGCCATTTTTCTTTTCGCCTACAAAAAGTTTATCTTTTATCTCATCAACGCTTTGAAGAGCAAAAACCCACTTCCTCTCAACGCCTTTTACATCAACCGGCCAAACTTCAATAATGCCATTTTTTATTTTAATATTTTTGCTTTTCGGGTGATAGTTCTTGTCGGGGACTTTTCCAAACCCTATAATCTGACTATTCTTGACGAGTATGGGATAAAAACAATTTCTGGCATCGGTTCGTAATGATTCCCCACCATGATCTCTTAATTCTTCTTCCAATACTTCATCTCGTTGTTTTGCGCCAATAACTTTCAAACCTTTTCTAAAAACAAAAAAAGCATACTCATGCATATAAGAAAAATTATTACCCTGAACACCACGTGGATTATGAACTATTGTAATGCAATGAATTTCATAGTCTCTAAAAATTTGCTCTAACAAGACTCCTAAATGGTTAACTTCGTTATCGTCAATGGCACAGATTAAAACACCGTCTTCTTTTAGAAGATTTTTTGCAAGCCATAATCTCTTTGACATCATACTTAACCATTTGCTATGTCGGTACAAATCGTTTATATCAACATAATTATTGTTATACTTCCAATCTTGCGCTCCCGTGTTATAAGGAGGATCAATATAGATGGCATCGATCTTTTTCTTGTGGGTATAATTCAAGACAGAAAGAGCATGGTAATTGTCACCTTCAATAAGTATGTTTTGAGGTTTTTGCTTATCCGTGATAATTTCTCTTGTTTTCACTTCCCTCAGAATTGGTATTTTGATCTGGCAATCCAAAACTATCTGTTCGGGTTCTTTTTCTTCTTCCCAAACAAGTCCATATTTTTTGGGCTCTTTGATCGTTTGAATTTTTTTCTTCAACTTCTCAATTTCTTCAAGGAGCTCTTTATTTTTCGCTTCAAACTCATTCATATTATTTCACCTTTTAATAATCATAAAGTTTTGCCTTGATAATTTTTCTAATTGTTATCTAATGCAAACCTTTACTCAGCTAATAACTTCTTCATCCTTAGATTAGTCTACTAAAGGGAAAAATCCGTATCTTCCTACATTTACATTCTTTGAAAAATGCTCATAGGTTATTAATTTTTTAATTTTCTCTTCAGGATCTTTATTCTCTAGCAAGAATATTTGAAATTCACTATTGTTACCATATTTTGACAAACTTTTATAAAATAATTCTTGAATATTCTTTGAAACTTCGTCATCTTTTTGAATTTTGTCTTTATCCTGTTCTTTATAGGTTGTCAAAGGAGAATCCAATATCAGGAAAAAAGGGTGAAATTTATTATTATTCAGACAATAATCCATTAAACCTATCATAAAGGCTGATTGGTATATTGCTCTAAATCCCTTTCCGTAATGACTTCTTGGCTTGCTATCAATCTCAATATCATTTTCAGTTTTATCAAAATAAACTGTATTACAATTAAGCCCCCACTCAATAAGATATTTTTTTATTTCATCTGAAAATATGTTATACAGATCGTTAGGCACAGACCTTCCAGGTATTTTCTTAATTTTTTCGTCAAGCTTAGAATAATAATATTTCTTTTCCCTATTTAGTTGGTTAATTTCTTCGTTTAAAATCGAAATTCCATATTTATCTTCTTTAAGCTTCAAATATTCTTCGAGTTTTTTTCTATTTATATCCGCTATAGGTTTTAGCTTATTATTTATATACGTGTTTATTGTCTCAAATTCACCTACTTTAACAGAATACTGGGAAGTTAATTCCTTTTTCTGGTTATTAAGTTGTTGTAGGGTATCGGATAGTTCTTTTTGTTTTAGTTTTATGCTATTTGACTCTGATATCAATGAAATCATTATTTTTTCAGAGTTACGCTCTTCATAATCCTCAATGACTTTTTGATTAATGCATGAACCACATATGGGACATTTGATATCTTTTAGCTGTTCTAGATACTGTTTCCCTTCATTAATAAATTCTAACCTATCCAAATCACTGACATAGTGTTTATTTAGTAAGTAGAAGCGTTTCTCGAGTTCTTCGATTTGATTTAGTTGGCTTCTTAGTGACTCAACATCGTTCCATATAACAGATCTTTTCTTATCTTCCTCTTGTACATTCTTATGAGACTCATTTATTAGGTTAGTAAATTCATCTATCATAATGTTGATGTCTTCTATTTCCATATTCTTCACATTTTTTTCTAATTCTTCAAGTCGTTTGCTCTTACCAGTAACCGAGTCTTCAATAAATTCTATTTTCCCTTTAATTTTATTTTTGTATATTTTAGGATTTTCGAGAGATTCCAGCTCGTCATCATCCTTACCGGATAAAATAAGTTTAAAAACAGATTCTTCAACAGTTTTATTAACAACTTGTCCCGAGTAGATAGGAGAAATCGTAGAAATTATTAATTCTTCGTTTATAAGACATAGATTCGCAATATCTCGAAAACTTATAGCTCTTTTATCATTCCTAGCATTTGTACTCAATTTTTTACCTTCTAAACCAATTAGACTCAATAAGAAATACGATATATTGTCATCGGATTTTGAACTATGTATCGAATTCAATTTATCTGTGCTTACTTTGTCATAATCATCCATGGAAGCTTTGGCAACATATATTTTTGAATCACCGAATTTTCTGGCAATAGTGAAATCTCTATTATCATAAGTGCATAAATTCAATCTTATCTCATCATATCCTTCAGCTTCTTTTATTTTATTAGGCTCTTTGGTGCTGCCTAGAACATAATTAATACAATTGAATACATAAGATTTTCCAGTATCTGATGCGCCTTGAAGAACATTCAATCCTCTGTTAAATAACAACTTTGCTGGCTTAACTTCTTTCCCAACAACCATTAATTCCTTGAAATAAAACCCCTTATGCATTATTTAAGTCTCCCATGAGATGAAATTCCCGTGAAAATTCAGCTCCCCATGTGCCAAGATTGTTTTGCATAAATTCATTTAGTTTATGGTCGGACATCGAATCATATTTCTCGCAGACCCATTTTGCTCGTTTTTCTAATTCTTTAGAATACTTGGAAGACAAATAGCCCATGAATAAAGAAGTATTTTCATTTGAGCTGTATCGAATTCCTGATTTTGCATAATGCACACATATCAAGCCTTTGGATAATAATAAGTCAATACCCTTTTGAATTATTTTTCTTCCTATTAATATTTCACAAGACCTGTTTGGCATTTCAGGATGTAGACTTTCAAATGGGGCACCGGGTATATCAGAGGAATGTATTAATAAATAGTTGTAATATACTAATCTTTGAAGGTCTACAAAGCGTTTATCGGTATTGTTAAATACAAACAGCAGTCTGAGGCCTGTTTCTAAAGGAGAGTTAAAGAAATACGGAACAATTATTTTTTCCACTTTACATCACCTCTTTCATTAGCTAAGTGATGGCAAATTCCAATCCTATCATTTATTTTAACACTACTTATCAAGGGATTGTTCGTAATTTCCAAATCTGTTGCCCTTTGTAATACTTTTTTAAGTCTTAAAAATCCATTATCTGCATCTTCTTCAATAGTATTAATCACCCCATCATATATTTCTTGTTTTAAATTCTCAAAATGTTTAAGGTCTGGATCATAAATATCTCTTGAAAATTTGTTAAGAGACTCTGCGCAAAAAAAACAAGCCCTGTGTCTTTCAAAATCCTTTTTTAAATCTGGGTAAGCCTCCAGCTTTTTTGCATTTTCAATATTACTATTGAGAAAATCACTATAGGCTTCCAAGATTTTTTTGATATAAACTGACTCAATATCTTGTATTTTCTCCGGGGCTGGCTGTGGCAATGGGCGGGGCTTGGAAAAGCCACCAAAACGAGATGCGTAGTAACAAGTGTCTTTATATTGGCTAATAAACTCCAGTGGCTCAATATAATCAAATATTGAGAAATCGAAACTATCTAAATAAGCACAAAAATTAACATCTAAATCAATCTTTTTATCGGAACATATTTTACTCTTACAGTTTTTGTTCCAGTTCTTTTTTAATGCATCTCTAAGGGAAACACCGTTTCTTAACAAATCGTGGACTTTTGTTCCAACGCCTAATGGCGAGACAAAATAATATTTTTTAGGTGGAGTAAATTCTTTTAGATAACAATAATAACACAACTTGCCAATTTCAAGTATAACGTCCGATGTGCTTAATTTTTTAGCATAATGCTTGCATTGATAATTATCCCAGACATCTTTTTTGTAATCTGAATAAGCTACTACATCCCTGCCTTTATCACCTGTGCCTCCAAGATGACATACTTTTTCATATTTCAATTTTAAATACCCAAAGGCCCATTCATGCACTATTTCTTCAAAGCTGTCTTCATCAATTACATTAAGTAACTGTAATGGGAGAAGAGGCTTAGAAAGTATTTGGGCATTGGACAAATCAATTTTATAGTCAGGTTTTGTGACCTCTTGAACATTAGCCATATACAAACCACCCTTAGGATAGATTTAACATTATTTTACATTGTACCACATTTATTTTTAATCCTTTAAATAAAAATACCTCTCTATTTCCCTTGATATATCTCTGATTGTATGGCCTATTGTGTCCTGAGGAAAGGAGGTCAAAATGGACGAAATAATTGCGCTTAAAAATGCTCCTGCAGAAGAACTTCTTAAGCGATATAAGAAGCTTTATGGTGAAGATGCTACAGGGACACACAAGACTTACTTATGGCGAAAGATTGCTTATAAACTTCAGGAACAAGAACATGGCGGTTTATCAGCTAAAGCAAAAGATAA
>Ga0182027_10009033_pt1 | contig 14400 bp, 16 predicted proteins | sample 712E1DmetaG_FD_121300 | JGI IMG/M metagenome (GOLD analysis project Ga0182027, IMG submission 121300) | Permafrost microbial communities from Stordalen Mire, Sweden - 712E1D metaG (Illumina Assembly) | ecosystem: Environmental > Terrestrial > Soil > Wetlands > Permafrost | place: Sweden...
AATGTCAAAGAAAAAGAAAATGCCTTGGAAATGCGAAAGTGCCTAACCTCCGGCAGGCGCGCGAGTTGCGCTAATTTTCACGTCACCCTTACGAAATCGCTGTCGACAGGGTATTTGCGACGGGGGAATTATGCGTCAGCCTTCAGCCTTTCCCCGGCCCTCTCCGTTATCTCCGCGTGCTCCCGTTCAAGGGGCGCATCACCTTCGTCGAGATTTTCATTTCACGCAATACCCGCAAGAAGCCGGCCACAAGCAAGCGGAGCGCGGTCTGAAGTTTTTTCTCGACAGGCAGGTCCGGGCTGTTATCATGCTCCTATCCGCATCGCCCACCCTCGATGCGGATAGGAGCGGATTGGTTTAATCCGCCTGTTTTCCAGGTCTTTTCGCGGGTCGCGTCTTGCTTTTATCGAGAGGGTTCTTCGGAAATCATCTTTCCTCCGGGCTGCATTTTGAATAATTGTCTCTCTCTCCCCCCAGCCAAACCAAGAGGCAGACTCGACAAAGGAGGGATGCGCCCCCGTTCGAGTATATGCTTGAAAAATGCCTGCCGATACCGGACATTACGTCGTCGTGAGCAAATCATTATCCAGCTTTTTTGCCGGCATTGCCGCAGCCGCCGCAACTGCCGCGCTGGCCGCGTCCGCCGCCGCGGACCCTGCGCCGCCCATCGTTGCGTCTGCCGTTCCACCCATTGCCCCGCCGCTGGCCATGGTTGCCCTGTGGATTTACGTCACCTTGCTTATGGCCGGCGGGCTGGCCGGTTTTATCAAAGCCGGCAGCAGGATTTCGCTGGTCACCTCGGCTCTGTCCGCCGCGCTCCTGGCCCTTTGCGCCACGGGCATTATCAAGCCGTTTTATATCGCGAAGATTATCCTGGCGGTTCTGGCCGTCGTCTTTGGCGCGCGCTACTGGAAAAGCTCCAAATTCATGCCCTCGGGGTTGATTCTGCTCTTCTCCGTCGTCGTGCTGGCGGTGCTGGTGGCGGACCGCTGAGGTTCCCCGACATTGGATTTGGCGGCGTGCAAACTTCCCTTCCCATCTGGCAAATCCACTCCGGGATTGTCAGCGCCGTCAATGGTAATTCAGCCCTGGTCCTCATCGCCCCCACCGGCTCCGGCAAGACCACCCAGGTTCCCCAGATGCTCCTGGACGACCCGGGTCGTCCCCGGTCCGATGCTCCCAACGGCGGCCGCATCGTCATCCTCCAGCCCCGACGCGTCGCCGCCCGCGCCGTCGCCGCCCGCGTGGCCTGGGAGCGCCATTGCCCGCTCGGCTCTGAAGTCGGCTACCAAATCCGCTTCGACGACCGCACCAGCCTCGGCACCCGCATCTGTTTTGTCACCGAAGGGATTCTCCTGCGCTGGCTGCAGGACGACCCGGACTTGAGCGGCATTGCGGCGGTCATCTTCGATGAATTTCACGAGCGCAATTTGTTGAGCGACGTCGCCCTGGCGCTGGCCAAACGACTGCAACAAACGCGCCGGCCGGACCTTAAGATCGTCGTCATGTCCGCGACGCTGGAAGCCGGCCCCGTGGCCGGCTACCTGGGCGGCTGTCCGGTTCTGGTTTCCGAGGGCAAGGCGTTCCCGGTTGAAATCCGCCACCTGGACCTGCCGGACGAGCGCCCGATAGCCGAGCAGGCCGGCGAGGCGGTGGCGCGCATCGTGGAGGGGGGTGATCCCGGCGACATCCTGGTGTTCATGCCCGGCATGTCGGAGATCAATGCCACGCTGGCCGCCTGCCGGGCCGCCCGGCTGCGCGAGCCTCTGGCCATGATTCCCCTCCATGGCGAACTGCCGCCGGAGGAGCAGGACCTGGCCTTCGCGCCCAACCGCCTGCGCAAACTGATCGTCTCCACCAACGTGGCCGAAACCTCGGTCACGATTGACGGGGTGGTCCATGTTGTTGATAGCGGGCTGGCGCGCGTGGCGCGATACGACGCCGAGCGCGGCATCGGCACGCTGCTGCTCGAACCGATCAGCCGCGCCTCAGCGGAGCAGCGGGCCGGCCGGGCCGGACGCACCGCCCCCGGCGTCTGCCACCGGCTCTGGGCCGAAAGCGGCCATTTGAACCGCCCGGCGCGCAACACGCCGGAAATTCAGCGCAGCGATTTGGCCGAGGTCGTCCTCCTGCTCCATTCCCTGGGGATTGCCGACGCCACCCGGTTCGACTGGCTGGACCAACCCGACCCCCAATCGGTCGCCCGCGCAGAGAAACTGCTCCGCACGCTGGGCGCCATCAGCGAGCGGGGGCAGGCGGATCGGACGGATCCGACGGATCCGACGGATAGGACCACCCGCAAGCCGCCACTGCCAACCCGCCATTCCGATCTTACTCCCGTTGGCTGGCAAATGCTCCGGCTCCCCATGCACCCGCGCTATTCCCGCATGTTGGTGGAAGCCTCCCGGCTGGGCTGCGTCCCCGCCGCCGCCCTCTGTGCCGCGCTGGTCAGCGGCCGCGATCTGTTCGCCCGGCTCGGAAGGGACGACAACCACATCGCGGAAGCGCGCGAGTTGTTTGAAGCCAGCGCGGAATCGGATTTTTTCACCTTGATGCGCGCGCATCAGTTTGCCAGGAACAACCATTTCAACGTGGAACAATGCCGCCGTTATGGCGTTCACGCCCAGATCGCCCGCCAGGTCCAGCAGACCTTTGAGCAAATCCTGCAACTCGCCGGCCGCGACCTCCCGGAGAGCCAGGCCCAGCCCCCGGCCGGCGTCGGCGACGCCCTGCCGCGCTGTCTCATGGCCGGTTTTATTGACCAGCTTTGCCGGCGGCGCGATACGGGGACGCTGGACTGCGATCTGACCGAAGGCCGCTCCGGCGCCCTGGCGCGAGAGAGTGTGGTGTATAACGCCCCCTTGTTTGTCGCTGCCTCCATCCGCGAAGTGTCGAGCCGCGCCGGCCCGCTGACCTTGTTGAGTCTGGCCACGGCGGTGAAAAGAGAATGGATCCAGGAAACCTTTCCCAGCCAGATGACCGCCGCCATCGAACATCTTTTTGACCGCACCCATCGCCGCGTCAGCGCCGTCAAACTCATCCGCTTCCAGGACCTGGTTCTCCATCACGAACACCAGCCCGATGTGGACGCCGCCGCCGCCGGCCGTTGCCTGGCCGAAGCCTACGGCAGGGGCTATTTTGAACTCCCGCAATTCAACCATGAAATCCGGCAAACCATCGCCCGCCTCAACCTGGCCGCCGCCGTCATGCCGGAACTGGAATTGCCGCCCGTGGACGCCGCCGCCATCACCCTGTGCCTGGCCCGCGCCTTTTCCGGCCTGACCCTTGTCAAGGAAGCCCAGGCCGCCCCGTTGCGCGATGCGTTCCTGGATTTCATGGGCAGGGATCGTTTGGAATGGCTCAACGAACTGGCTCCGGCCGCCATCCCGTGGCTGGGCGACAAGAAGCTCAAACTTCTCTATCCCGATGAAACCCGCGACGGCGGCGCCCGCCCCAACCCGCCGGAAGCCAATGTAAAACTGCACGAGATTCTCCGGCTCAAGGAACACCCGCAAATCTGCGAAGGGCGGCTGCCCGTCAAGCTCTGGCTCTGCGCCCCTGACGGCAAGCGCCTGGAATCCACCCTGAACTGGCCCGGCTTCAAGGCCTCCGCCTATCCGAAGCTCAAACCCGCCCTGCAAAAAAAATTCCCAAGCCATGCATGGATGTGAAAGGGTTTCCCGCCCCAGTTGCCTGGGGGCGCAGAGTGACAATGCCGCGGTTCGCCTTGATGGCGGGGACCAGGCGGCTGGCCGCTCCCCATTTCTATTTCAGGCGGTCGAAGCTGTCCTGTAGGATCTGCCAGTCTTTCTTGCCGGCGACTTTTTTTTGCTCGGCGGCGATGAGCCGGGCTTCGAGCTGGTTCTTGGTGGGGCGGTCGGATTTGTAGAATATGCCGAAGTACCCCGGAAACGGGGCGTCGGCCAGTTTGTAGGCGGCCACTTCGTCGGCGACATCGTGACCGGCGGGCACGAGATTGAAAGCGCCGCCTTTGCGCGGGTTGGCGGCGTCGAAGGAGCCTTCATAAAACTCCACGCATTCGCTGAGGCATTCGATGACGCCAAAGCCGTCGTGGTCCATGGCGGCTTCCATCATTTGCAGGAGATGATTGGGGTTGGAACTGATGGAGCGGGCGACGAAAGTGGCGCCGGCGGCGATCACCTGCTTCATCGGGTTGATCGGCTGGTCCAAGGCGCCCGCGGTGTCCGTCTTGCTCTTGAAACCGACGGGCGAGGTTGGGGAGGTCTGCTTTTTGGTCAGGCCATAGACCCAGTTGTCCATCACCACGCAGGTCATGCGGATGTTCTTGCGGGCGTTGTGGGTGAGGTGGTTTCCGCCGATGGAAAAGGTGTCGCCATCGCCGCCGAAGAAGAAGGGGTGGAGGTCGGGGCGGGTGAGGGAAATGCCGCTGGCGAAGGGCAGGCCGCGGCCATGTATGAAGTGGGCGCCGTAGGCCTGGACGAAATAGGGAAACCGGCTGGAGCAGCCAATGCCGGCGACGGAAATGATATTCTCATGCTGGACCTGGCGCTTTTCCAGGAGTTTGAGATAGAGGGTGAGAACGGAAAAGTCCCCGCAGCCGGGGCACCAGGTGGGGTGGTCGGCGGAGAGGTCCTTTTTGGTGACGGGCTTGCGCCCGGGTTGGACGGCGGGCGCCAGGGGCGCGTCAAGTGTGATTTGGCTCATGGCTTCCTTTCAATTCTTCTTTACAGGTTGCAATTACATTTTGCCCAGGCCGCCGGCGATGGCGCTCCGGACGCGCTCGAGGATTTCCCGCACGCGCCAGGTCAGGCCGTCGGTCTTGTTCAGGCCCTGGATTTTGGGGTCGCAAAAACGGGCCCGCAGCAGGCCGGCCAACTGCCCGAACCCGTAAAGGCCCTCGTCGTTCAACTCGACGACATAAATCCGGTTGAAACCGGAGAAAATGTTCTCCAGCCCCGGCGGGAGCGGATTGATGTAGCGGATGTGGAGCGAGGAAACGCTGTCGCCGGCGGCGCGGGCGCGGTCCACCGCTTCGCGCAACGGCCCCTGAGTGGAACCCCAGCCGACCAGGAGGAGGTTGCCCTCGGGCGGGCCGTAAACTTGGGGCGCGGGCAGTTCGGCGGCCAGGTTTTGGAGTTTGCGGCGGCGTTTGGCGGACATCGCCATGTGGAGCTTGGGCGAGGCGGTGGGATGCCCCATTTCATCGTGTTCCAGGCCGCTGGCCACGGGATAGATGCCATTGAAAATGCGCGTTCCGGCCACCTTGCGGGGCGTGACGCCGCTGGGGGTGTCCAGATCGTAAGGGGTGTATTCGGCGACGCCGCCCAAGTCGGGGGAAATGTCCTGGCAGATTTTTTCCAGGTTCGGCTCCTCGAACGCTTCGATGCGCGTGGCAATGGCCTGGTCGCTCAAGATGATGACGGGCACATTGTACTTGCGGGCGATGTTGACTGCCTCGATGGCGGTATAGAAGCAATCCTCGACTCCAATCGGGGCGAGGACGACGCGGGGCGCGTCGCCGTGGCCGCCCAGGCAGGCGATGTTCAAGTCGGACTGTTCGACGCTGGTGGGCATGCCGGTGGAAGGGCCGCCGCGCTGCACGTCGATGACGACCAGGGGGACTTCCGCCATGACGGCCCAGCCCAGGGCCTCCTGTTTGAGGGCGATGCCCGGCCCGCTGGAGCCGGTGACGGCGACGCGGCCGGCCCAACTGGCGCCGATGGCCATGGAAATGGAGGCGATTTCATCTTCGCACTGGACAAAGGTGCCGCCGTAGGCGGGGAGTTCGCGCCGGAGCACTTCCATGACTTCCGACCACGGGGTGATCGGGTAGGCGGCGCCAAAGCGCACGCCGGCGGCGATCAAGCCGTAAGCCAGCGCCTCGTTGCCGGTCATGACCACCTGCTGCGCTCTCCGGCTGGCGGATTCGACGAACTGGAAGGTCTCCAAAACGTCGCCCAGGGAATAGCCGCAGCCGGCATGGAAAGCCATCATGGCGTTCTTCACAATGCTTTCGTCCTTGCCGCCGAACCGCTCGGAGATGAGGCGTTCCAGCTTGGGCACGTTCAGATCATAAATCTTGGCCACCAGGCCGAGGGCGAATATGTTTTTGCCCTTGTCCCTGCCCGCGCCGCCGATGGCTTCGATGGTGCGGCTGGAAATGGGAACGGCCAGATGGCGGTATTCCTTTTCCCACTCCGGGTTGGGCTGCACATGATCGGAGTCATAAATAATGATGCCGCCTTTGCGCACGGAGTGGGCATGGCTTTCGTAGGAATGTTGATAAAAAGCCAGGAGAAGATCCGCTTCGTCGCCGGCGCTCAAGACCTCGCCCGAACCGATGCGCACCTGGAAAATGGAGGGTCCGCCGGAAATGGTGGAAGGGATGGTCATGAAGGTCATCACCTCCTGCGCGCTCCGGCCGGCCAGCCGGGCCAGGAACCCGCCCACGGCTTGGATGCCGTCCTGCGAATTGCCCGCAAAGCGGATCACCGCCTCGGAAATTTTCGATCTTCTTTGGGCGTCCGCGGACACGCCAGCCGTCGCGATTGCATCACTCATGTTGTCAACAATTACAGTTCAATTAAGTCAGCTTCGCCTGGGGAGAAGGACCATTCCCTGGTCCACGGCTCCGGTGCAGGCAGCGCTTCTTGGAGCAGGCTAACATGGCGGGATAAGAATGTCAAATGCGGCGGCATTTGCCGAAGTGGCTAATTACCAACAACTTGCGATGAAAAACATCGGAGATAGGCGATTTCAATGAAAAGTATAAGTTATGGTGATGGAATGGGCGGCTCGTGTAAAGCGCACTCATAACCGGCATGGCGATGGCCTCAAGATGCGCCCAGGGGCGAACCAGCCTCCGGGCGGCGGAAATGGCAATGCGCGGTAATGGTCTCATTCGTCCCAATGAAACCGCACGCACTGGATCTGGCTTGCGTTTTGACCGCGGCTGATGATGCCGGTAAAAGTGCGTTTGACCCCGTTGATTTCCGCATCCACATGCACCTCGAACACATAACTGCGCACATCGCAATAAGTGGCCAGCCCCCCGGTCGGCACACGCCCGGGCGCCGCGCCTCCGGGTGGGATGCCTCCAGGCGGCATGCCTCCGGGTGTGATGCCTCCAGGCGCCATACCCGGCGGAAGCACGCCGCCGGGCAGGATGCCGCTTAACTCCGTGACGGAGTGAAAGGGGGTGTCGTCGTCCGTGCCGTCAATGCCATCCGGCCCGGCCCGCCGCTCGATGATCCGCTGGGCGGCGCTTTCGTCAATGCCGGGAAGGAGTTGGAGGGTTTTTGCGGGAGCGGTGTTGATGTTGAGCCTTCCGCCAAATGGGGAGAAAAGCTCCACCAGGCCGACGGGGTTGGGCACATTTTTGGCCTCGTTGAGAAAGCGGCTCTTGGTGGCGCGCGGGGTGTGATTAAATCCCTGTTGCTGGTAGGCGGCCGGAGGGTGGTTGGTCGAGTTGGCGCCCCAGTAAATTTCAGGAGTGATCCCCTGGATGAGCAGCAGCTCGGAAATATCCTCCATCGGCCCGTTCCTGCAATAGTAAGGCGGATCCAAATGGTTGTAGTATTCGTCCTTGGCCCCGCTGATATGGGTGCCGGCGCCGGCATTAACCCAGTCCAGAATCGAATCAATGATCTTGGACGATTGGGTCGGGTCGGTGACGCTGGCCGCAGTCAGCGCCTTTTGCAAGACATCCATTTGCGGCGCGCTGGCATTGGCCACTTGGTTGATGTTAAATCTGCGCTCCGCGTCGGTGATGGTGACGGTGATTTTTCCGTTGCCGATGGGAAAATCCTTGAGCGAAAACTGAGGGATGTCATTGCTGCATGGCGAAGTGCCGCCGGCCCAAAACTGGTTCAGGGCGTCAATGTCTTTTTGGTCCGGGCACTTCGCGGCGAGGGCGAATCTGGCCAGTTCCATGCCGGACCGGCCCATCCATTCCAGTTCAACGTCATAATTGTTGATTTGCGCCAGGCGCATCTCCACGGACATGGAATAGGCAAAGGCGGCGACAATGACGGTGAGGGAGAAAATGACCGCCATCACCAGCAACAAGGCGAAGGCGCGGGCGGGGTTGGAATGAGGGCGTTGTGTTTTCAATGCGGTACAGTGGGCGGGACGAACACCCGGGAAATCACATCCACGGGAAGCTTCGGGTCTTGCGCCGCATGGCCGGTGCCCAGGGTGATTCGGATCATGGGCGGCACTTGATCGGTGACGGTGAACTCGGAAAGCCAGTCCTGCTCCTTGGGCGACCAGAACTCCAAAACAAACGCGCTTACGTCCCGCGCCAGGGTTCTGGACTTGGGAGGGTACTGGTCGGTGGGGATGGCCAGCAGGGGATACTGAGTCAGGACGAGGTTCAGTTTGTCGCCGGCGTCCTTTTCCACATCGAAGATGACGCGCCGCATGACATGGTCGCCAAAATAATCCGAGTCGAGAAAGGAGGCGGGGAGGCGGGCGGCGAAGCTCAGGGAGGCGAACTGAGGATCCTTGGTGTCGGCGACGAAAGATTCGTAGCGGATGTTGCCTCTGGAAATCTCCATGTTGTTGAGCGAGTCAACAACCGCCTGCATGCTGTTGCGCGTGCGCTGGGCCAGGGCGGCCGTCACCTCGCTGGTTTGCGTGCCGCGGATGATCGCCCTCCAGCAAGCCATGATGCTGACCATGATCATCATGAACACGGCGACGGCCACCATGATTTCCACCAGCGTAAAAGCGCGGGGGCGGCTGGCGCAATCTGTCTGTTTCATAATCGCGTTCAGAAGCTCTTCGGCGAATCGGGCCGGAACAGGAGGATGCTCATGGTGGAAAAGGCCCGGTTCTGGCGATAAACCGTCACGTCCACTTGAAACAGTCCATTGGTCAGGATTTCATGAGGATACAACTCCCATCGGTAGTCGGGATAAATCACCCCGAAATCACCGCTTTGGGGCGACTGTTCGAGTTTGTTGGTCAGAGTCAACTGGGCCACCGCCATGCCGGCGGTCGGGGCGTTCTTCTGCAAAATCGCCGCGGCATGAATGCCGCTGCTCAACACGCCCAACAGCGCAAACATCGCCAGGAAGAAGATCGCCGCCGCGATCATGACTTCCAGGAGCGTGAAAGCGGGCCGCGTCCGGTGAAGCAAAACCACGCCGCCCCGGGCCGGCCGCCCCGGCCAACTTTTTTCACGCGCTTTCATCTGGCCGTCGAAAGATCCGCCAGGGCCGTCACCGGGTCCAGGGAAATAAGGCATTGCGACCCGTCGCGCAGGGACTGGATTACCATGCTAAAGTCATCACTGGTTCCCCTGGGAAAAAAGCGAACGGTGACCACATCGTCCTGATCCCTGGACAGGTCATTGACCAGGATGGCGCCCATCAGGACATCCTCGGGCAGAATGGTGAGGGGAAAGACGCCGGGGGCTTCAATGGATCTGTCGGCCGGCTTGATGATCAACTCTTGAAGCCTGGCATTGATGATGGCGCCGCCCCGTGCTTTCTGGCACGCTTCCAGCAAATCGGACTGGGCCTTGCGCATGCCTTCCTTGTGGAGGGCGCGGACAAAGGCCGGGACTCCCATCGTTAAAGTCAGCCCGATAATGCCGAGGACCACCAGGATTTCAATCAAGGTGAAAGCCCCGGCGCGCGCCCGGGCGCCTGGCGCGCGGCCCCGGAGTTGAAGGGTTGGCGGGTTGGCGTTCATCCGGTGACGCTGATGTTGGAGATGATGGAGAAGAGGGCGGAGAGAATGGCCACGAGCAAAAAGCCGACGCCCAGTGCCATGACACAGATGATGAGCGGCTCAATCATGTTGGTCATGACGCGCAGGCCGATGTTCAATTCGCTCTCGTAGGTATCGGCCAGATTGGCCAGGGATCCCGGAACGTCGCCCGTCTCCTCGCCGATCTTGATCAAATCCACCATCAGTTGTGGAAAGACTTTGCTGCGGGCCATGGGTTCGGCAATGGTTTTGCCGTCGGTCACTTCCAGCCGGGTGGTGGCGATGGCTTGTTTGATGATGCGATTGGGGACAATTTGCTCGGCAATCTCCAGCGCCTTCAAGACCGGGACGCCGTTCTGGAGGAGCGTGGCCAGGGTGCGGCAGAACTGGCCGAAAAGATGCAGGCGCACCACCTTGCCCACAATCGGCGCGCTCATTTTCCACTGGTCTATTTTGGCCTTGCCATCCTCGGAGGCCCGGAAACGACTGAAGACGAAGGAGGCGAGGACCAGGAAAAGCAGCACGAGCCACCACCAATTCTTGACGAAATCGTTGAATCCGATCAAAATCCGGGTGGCCAGCGGGAGGGGAACATGCAGCCCCTCAAAAAGCCTCAAAAAACTCGGAAGTATCACCGTCATGAAGAAAATGCAGATGGCAATGCCGACGCAGCACACGAACGCGGGGTAAATCAGCGCGGAGGTGAACTTGGACTGCACCTCGGAGAACCGCTCGAAATGGTTCCCCATGCGGCGCAACACGTCCACCAGGGCGCCGCTTTGCTCGCCGGCGCGGACCATGTTGATATAGAGGTCGGAAAAAATGATTTTTTGTTTGGCCATCGCCTCGGAGAGGCCCTTGCCTTCCATCACATCCTGCTTGAGCTGGCGGCTGACCTCGGAAGGGATGCCTTTGGTTTCCAGGTGCGTCATGCTGTTGAGGGCGACCGTCAGCGGCATGCCGCACTTGAGCAAATTGGCCAGTTGGTTGGTGAAGGTGGCCAACTCCTGCAATTTGGGTTTGCGCTGCCTCTGGAAATAATGGCGCAGGGACGGAGGCAGGAATTCCGTCCAGGAGGCGCTGGCCGCGCCCGGTTTTTGACCCGAGGCGGCGGCCCCCGCCCCCTTGGGCATCTCGATGGCGATGGGGAACAAGCCCAAGCGCTCGATTTGCATCAAGGCAGCGCCCCGGTCCGCCACTTCCAGGATGCCGGTGACGACTTCACCCGAGCGTTTTCGGGCTTTGTAATTGAATTGCGCCATAGCTGCGCGGCCAAAGCGGCCGATTCACCCTTCTATTAACCCGCCGGACGGGGAAAGTTGCAAGCCGCATTTTAAACCGCATTTCAAACCGCGGGTTCTTTGGATCGCGAAATGCGAATGCCTGACCAAAATGGTTCCGCCGTCGCTTCGCTTTGGCGCGACAAGGGGTGGGGGGCATGGTGATTTAATAAAATACCTGGATTTGCCTTGATTAGCCTTGATTGGAGTTGATTGGAAAAGCCCCATTATGCGCGCAACTTGTTCATGGAAAGGCACTTGAGTTGATATTGCGCAAAAATAGCCAAAACCCGATGGAAAGGCATTCATGCAGGGATGGAATCGCAAACCATAGTAATATAGCAGGGTATGATATGCCTGGCGGCCGGGACTAAATGGCACAGGCAAAGGCAAAAGGAACCCTGGGGGGAATCCCGATTTCCTCCCGGCGCCGTCCAGTTTTGCGTGTCTCCCCATCACGCGTGACAGATTAGCATGTAAGCCAGGATTGTCAAGGGAAAAATGCCGGAAAATGCAATGCGCCGGCGACGGAGGGAAAAAAGGCGGGGCGGGCAGTCCTCCGCCCGCCGCGGCGCGCACGGAGCGCTCGCCCTGCCAGCCGTGACCCACGCATTACACGCGGGCTGATTCGATAATTGATCACCTCTCGGACACCGCGTCCAGCGCTCCTTCATCCTGCACCGGCGTCCATTGGCTGTCCGGATCGTATTCCTTCATCGCTCCCGCGATCCGGAGGGTCTTTTCGCCGAGATTCTGCTGAAAGACTTTCCCGTCCTGGGCGACGATGAAGGTCATAATGCCCGACTGGTCCCAATGCTCCGGGTAGGCCACCAGCGCGAATCCCCCCGTCAGGCTGCCGTGGCTCAGGTAGTCCGTCTTCCCGCCGGGCGCGGCCCGGCCTTGCCGGGTCAAAATTCTGAAATAATAGCCGTGGAACGGATGCGGGCCGGCGCCTTTATTATTGACGTAACCCTCGGCATGGGCTTCCGCCACCAAAGGCCCGAACGGGCTGGCCGGCTCGTTTGCCGCCGGCGGCCAGTAGAGGCCGTCCTTCTTGCCGGGCGCGCTCTTGAATTTCTGCGCGTACTGCGCCACTCCGGCTGCGGCCGGGTTCGCGCCGGCGAACTTCTTTTGCGCTTCCACATAAGCGCGGCAAACGCCGATGGCGCACAGTTCGTCCTTCCCGATGTGCCGGCTGATGATCTCCTCCTTGCCCGCCGCCGTGTCGAAATGCCATTGCCCGCCCGCTTTGACCAGGGGAATCGGCATCGGCCAGTCGTTGGAGCCGACCTCAAAAGTGACTTTGTCCTCCCCATCCTTCACCAGGTTGCAGCGCTGCGCCATGGCGGTGGCGAACGTCTGCGCGTTGTTTGCGTCCTGCACTTCGTCGCCGGTTAGAAGCTCGCGGACCTCCGCGCCGAAAATGAGCTGCAAGGCCGCCTTGTCTTTGGCTGCGGTGGCCGTCTGCAACGCTTTTTCAGCCTCGTCCGGCGACGCGAACAATCGTTGCGCGGCCGCGGGTTTTCCTTCCTTCTGCTCCGCCGCGTGAAGGCAGGCCGGCAAAATTCCCCAGGCGCCCGCCGACAACGCGATGGTCAAAAGGCCGGCAAGACGGGTCCGTTGATTTGAAAGTTTCATAGATTCATTGAGTTTGTTTGCGTCCAACCAGTTGCGCGGTTCACCGCCTGCCCTTTCCACCGCCGCCGACGGGATGCGCCACCTCGCGGCTTACGAATCCGCGCTGACTAAAAGCATGCACATCGCGACCCCGTTCATAGCCGCCGCCGAAAAGATATACATCAGGACCCGGCACAATGACTGCGCCACCGTAACCGCCGTCCACGTAACCCACACACCCGATCAACGCCGCCAGCGCCGCGATCCCCAGCCCGATTTTAATTCGTCCCAGAGGACTCTTCGGCTGGTTCATAGAGACCTCCCTTTCGCGGAGGAAATCAAGAAGTGCGGCGGCTGCCGGAACACCACCAGACGGGTGTGAATCGCCAGCCGCACCATTTTTTCAGCCTGGCCGCATCCCCAGACCTGGTAAGCCGCCGCGATCAAATCACCGAACGTCATTTCGTTTTTCTGTTTGAATTTCATGCTCATAAATTGACTCCTTCAATGGACTTGCTTTCATGCGCCCGGCTCACATTTGGTGGTGATACCCGTGAACGCGGGTGAGGTTGCGTTCCGCGATCAATTGCGCCTCGGCCGCCAGCCAATGCTGCACGTCGCGCCCTTGCGGCGAACCCTCGTTCTCGTAACTGAAGTAGGCCCTTCTGGCCACTTCGTCCGCAGAGGGCGCAAAGACCGCTTCGCTTCGATTTGAGTCCGCGACCGCGGCGGGCTGGGGCGCGCGGGGCGGCATTTGGTTTTGTGGCAATTGATTGTGTTTATTGTGTTTCATAAAGGGGGAATGGGATGGGTGATGTTAATCGGGCGCGCCGGCCGGAACCAGATCGTATGCGGAACTTTGCGCGACAGCTTCGATGCTCAGATTGACGAATACGGCGGACTCCTCGTAACTGATCCGGTCCACCTGGTCCGTTGGGATTGACACTTCCTTGCCGGAAAACCGGTGGCCGATTCTGATGACCAGTTGACGGATCGCCCAACTCCGGGTGTCCATCATAAAATCGCAGACGTGGCCGGCTATCCCGTCACTGGCGTGGAGGTGGTAGCCGGCGACGGATTGAGCGCTGCGCAGGTGCGCGTCGGCGCATTGTGGTTTCAGCCCGCTGCCTGCGGCTGGCTTGCCCGGAACATGGTTTGGCGGCAGCTCCAGAATGGGAAAGCCGCTCATGCCCCACAACCCGTCACCCTGCCAGTAGTAGGGCCAGCCGTAATAGCGGTAATACTCCTCCTCGTATTGCCGCGACACCGGCTTGTGCAGATCAATCGAAGGGCTGCCCTCGATCTGTTTGCGGGTCAGATTGGCGAGCAGGAGTTTTCCGGCCTGATGAACCGCGCCGAAGGCATGGGGCGAGAGGAGCACCTGCCGTCCCGGCAGCCAGGCGCCCGTGTCCGCCACCACATAACGAACCGCCCAATTCTGGTCGTCAAAATAAAAATCATTGATATGTCCAATTTCGCCATCCGACGCGCCGATTTTATCCCGGTATAATTGTTTTATGCTTTGCAACATGGGTTTGGTTCCTTATGGAATCAGAGTAATCCAAAAGCGGGCGGGCGCTATGGGGTCTTACCCTACCACGCTGCGGGACGCGCCGGATCCTAGCCCGCATATTTCATGCTCCGCACGAAATGCCAACATTTTGGAGCGCCGGCTTGCAGCCGGCTTTGCGGTCGCCATGACGCTGGAAGCCGATTGAAAATCGGCGCTCGTGCGCTTGAGAATGAGCGTGCATAGGAGGGTGGAAGTCCCTCTGTGGCGGTGCTTCCCGCCACGAGTTGAAAG
>Ga0182027_10009035_pt1 | contig 14396 bp, 10 predicted proteins | sample 712E1DmetaG_FD_121300 | JGI IMG/M metagenome (GOLD analysis project Ga0182027, IMG submission 121300) | Permafrost microbial communities from Stordalen Mire, Sweden - 712E1D metaG (Illumina Assembly) | ecosystem: Environmental > Terrestrial > Soil > Wetlands > Permafrost | place: Sweden...
ACCTCGAGGATCTCCAGATTCAGATGAAGCTTTCCCTGGAGGGAATCGGGGCCCTTCTGAGCAGCGACGCCGGCTTTACCGTCATTGAAGAATTGGTTCCCGGGGGCGGCGCCGAGAAAACTGGTCTGTTGAAGCCAAAGGACAAAATCATCGCCGTGGCTCAGGAAGGGGAAATGCCCGTTGACGTCATCGACATGGACCTGCGCGACGTCATCAGCATGATCCGCGGCAATAAAGGCACACGGGTAACCCTGACGATCCTGCGGCAAGCCCAGCGCAAGGAGCGCTTTGATGTGACCATCATGCGTGACAAGATCGACGTGAAAGAGCAGGAGGCGAAGATCACCTACGAGATTCGGAAAGTGAGCAGAAGGCAGTATCGCTTCGGTGTAATCGATCTTCCTTCCTTTTACGGCGGCGAGAAGGGCGGCAAGTCCAGTTACGAAGACGTGAAAGAACTTCTTGCCGAGGCCAGGCGGCAGCGCGTGGACGGCATCATGCTGAACCTGTCGCGCAACGGCGGTGGGCTGCTCGAAGAGGCGGTGCGCCTTGCCGGCCTTTTTATTGGCAATGGTGGAATAGTAGCAGTCAAGGACAGCCAGGGGCGGGAGACGATTCTTGCCAATGGTTCGGCCGCATCGGGGAAGGAAGGCGACAAGCGCAGCATCATTGCGGCCCCTGCGGAAGATCCACGGGCACTCTACATGGGCCCCCTCGTAGTTCTGACGAGCCGTCTCAGTGCCTCGGCCAGCGAAATAGTCGCGGGCGCTCTGCAAGACTACCACCGCGCGGTGATCGTCGGGTCGGACCATACCTTCGGCAAGGGTTCCGTGCAGTCACTAATACCGCTGCCTTGGGAGCTTGGCGCAATGAAGGTCACAACGGCGTTGTACTTCCTGCCCGGCGGCAAATCGACGCAGAAGATAGGTGTGATGGCGGAGGTGAGGCTACCTGGCTGGTTTGTATTAGAAGATATCGGTGAAGCGGCGTTGGACTATCCGCTGCCGGCCCAGGCAATCGAGCCCTTCCTGGGCGTGCGGGAGAAAGATGCGCCGCATTGGAAACCTATTGACAAGCCCCTGATCGCAAGGCTTTCGTCCAAATCGCAGCACCGGGTTGCGAAAGACGCAAAGTTTGCCAAAATCATCAAAGACAACAAAGAAGCCGCGGACAAGAAAGGCATCATCCAGCTTGATGATTTACGCAAGACGCAGAAGGAGGAAGGAGCAGACATTGAAAAGGAAACACGTTCCGAACAAAGGCAAAAGGCCCGGGAGCAGTATGCGCCTTTTGTGAACGAGAGCGTCAACATCCTGCTCGATGTAGTGAGACTCACTGAAAACGAGCGCAGCGAAGGTTGAAGTGTTAGTCGAACTATCCCAGGCGCAAAGCGCCGTGGGATGGTAACGCCCCGCAAAAGATTTACCCCGTTAGAAATAAAGAAGTACTAGAACAGTAAGTTTTATAGTAGGATAAAATGATTTCTAACGGGGAGAAACTGCTCAAGAAGGATGTGGGCACTCGCTTCCCAAAACTAGTATGGTATTCCAAGATTTAGATTTAGCTTTGTCATTTGAAAGTTTCTCTTTTAATGAAACGATATGGTCGTATTTCCGTGTTTGGGTCGTTTAAGTAATAAGATAAACGGTATGATGCATAGCATCATAATCACCGAGATATAAAAACCATCGGTTAATGAAGCATGACTGGTTCTGTATTTTTTACCTTCTTAAAAAGAAAAATCATTGACACACAAAAAAAAGCAAGTAAACTATACCATCGAAAACAATCCACATAGGCAAGAAAATTAGACTGCCGCAGTAATTCCTGGTACATTAGCGCATTCGCAACATCTGGTTTCGCCATTAAAGCTTGCTGATATAATGAATTAAACGGCGTTAGCTGTTCCACAAGAATTGACTGATGCGTCTGTCCCATACGGGCCAGCATGGTTGTGGATATCGCAATACCAACGCTTCCGCCGATATTCCTTGTGAGATTGAAAAGACCGGAACCGGTACCCACATCCTTGGCAGGTAATGTTCCAAAAGCCATAGTTGCCAGCGGAACAAAAACTGTTGTTGAGCCAAATCCTAAAAAAAAGAATGGAATTATCATGGAACTGCTGGAAACCTGCAAAGTTATGTTACCAAGAAACAAGCTGGCAGTTCCAATCAAAATCAAACCCATTACAAGCAATAATTTATTGTCAATGTATTTGCCGAGGAGTGAAACGCCTATAGCCCCAATACAAGCTCCTACTCCAAGCGGAACGATAATGACTCCACTTAAATAAGCCGTATACCCCATCATTGTTTGATAAAATAGTGGTGCCAGCGCCATCGTTCCGTATAAAATTGCACCCATTAGAAAAGCGATAACCATGCCACCGACAAGATTTCTGTCCTTCAGAACCCGGAGATCAATTACAGGATGTTTTACGCGAAACTCCCAAAACACAAAGACAGCAAAAGAAACAACAACCAGTGCCGATGCCCAGCATAGCCATACAGCTTGAAACCAATCTACCTCCTGACCTTTATCAAGAACAATTTGCAACATACCTAACCCGATGATCATTAATGAGAATCCATAATAATCAATTCCGCTTTTAATCTTTTCAATATATGGCGGATCTTCCACAAACATTTGCGCCATAATAATAGCAACCACTCCAACAGGTATATTAATAAAGAATATCCATCGCCAGGAAAAATTGTCTGTAAGCCAACCGCCAAGAACCGGGCCGATGATCGGAGCCACGATAACCCCCATAGCAAACACTGCCATGGCAGTCATGCGCTTTTCTCTAGGGAAACTTTCTACTAATATTGCCTGCGAAATTGGCTGAAGCGCGCCACCACCCAGCCCTTGAAAAATCCGGAAAAGTATTAATTGACCAAGGCTACCCGCTATACCGCACAAAACAGAAGATACAGTAAATAAAACTATACATGCGAGAAGCACTCGTTTACGGCCGAAAAAACCGCCAAACCATGCAGAAGCGGGCAAAATAATCGCATTGGCGACAAGGTAGCTTGTTAAGACCCAAGTTGCCTCATGATTACTCGCGGAAAGATTACCGGCAATATGAGGTAATGACACATTTGCCACGGAAGTATCCAATACTTCCATGGTTGCTGCTAACATAACCGCGATGGTAATCAACCAAGGGTTACTTTTAGGGTGCCAAGCTTCTGCTTGAATTGTACGGTCTGTTTCCTTCATTGTTGAAACTCCAATTCCGAAAGCGAAGCGTAGCGGAATTGGTAAGTTGAACAATCCCGCGAAGCGGAGGGTTTAATACCCCGCAGCTTGCTGCGAAATCTGTTTCCAAAGCTTGCTTTGGGGGTCATACCCATGATTAGTTTATCTTTATTTCGGCAACAACTGACATACCTACACTAAAATTATATTTTTCATTAGGCTGACTGTCAAAAACAATTTTTACCGGTATACGTTGTACCACTTTAACAAAATTACCGGCGGCATTTTCCGGCGGGAACATGCTGAATTTAGCACCTGTGCCTCTCTGAATACTATCCACATGTCCTTCAAAAACTTTATCCGGGTAAGTATCGATCTTTATTCTCGCTTGTTGTCCGGGCCGGATATTTTTAAGCTGAGTTTCTTTGTAATTAGCAACTACCCACATATCATCATCTGAAACAACAGCCATAAGAGCCTGCCCAGGCTGAACCTGATTGCCAACCTCGACAGCTTTCTTAGTAATATGCCCATCAGAAGGAGAGAATATCTTTGTATACTCCAGATTCCGCTGAATCATTTTAAGTTGCGCTTGAGCTGCATCTAACTGAGCTTTTGCCAGAGTATAAGCGGTTGTCGCGCTTTCATACCGTTCCTTTGGGATCACCGCCTTTTTATAGAGCATCTCCGCCCGATCTTTATCCCGCCTTGCCTGCTCAAGCGAAGCTTTGTGAATATCTAAACTGGCGCGCGCCTCTTTTACTCTTAACTCAAAATCAACAGGATCGATTTCTACGAGGAGATCGCCTTCTTTGATTTTTTGATTATCCTCGACTTTTACTAAATTGATTGTTCCGGGAATCTTAGGCGCAATAGTATGAATCTTGCCTTCTATGTATGCATCATCAGTCTTGGCTGAATTAAAGCTATTAATAATGTATCTGACTCCCATAGTTCCTATAATGATGGCTAAAACGCCTGTAATTCCATAAATACCAATTTTCCCCCATTTAGATTTCGGTAAATTCATTTGGTTCTCCTTTTCCAACTTATTGTGCCTTTACTCCTAAGCCTTTCCAAAGCAGATTCAATTGACGCATGTAGTGATACGCCTGGCTTTTAATATTCGTAAATTTAGTTGCCAGTAATGTTCCGCCCAAGATTGTCAACAAAGAAACCAGCACATCATCAACATTTGTTTTTTTCGGAAGCTCGCCGTTTTTAACGGCCTCCTTCAAGCATTTCTCCAGGAAAGCATCTATAAAAACCACAGGGATATCCTCTATCTCTTTATAATAGGGGAAAGCAAAATGCTTTTCACTATCAGAGATAAGGGTTGCTTTCGGTCTCTCTCGTTGCATAATTATGGCGGAAATTATTTGGTAGATGATGTTGATGTTATTCAATTCCGTGGCCACGTTTTTAAATACGGATTCAATCGCGGCAAGATATTTTCCCGGAGGAACTTCATTTTGTGTTTTCCAGAAAATTTTCAGGAAAAGAAGGGATGAATAATAATCGATAATATCGATCTTTTCCGCAAAATAATTAAAGAAGGTCCCTTCTGAAACTTCAATGCTTTTACATATCTCCCGGATAGATATATCGTCGAATCGCGTTTTTTCCAGGCGCTTAATAAAAGCATCCATTATCGCAATCTTTGTTTTGGCATGTTTTCTCTCGCGTAATGAATATTCTTCTGCAACCATCTTGCCCCTCCTTATTTCTTTAGTTTACATTAATATTATAGTACACTATAATTATTTTATCAAGTATTTTTTGCTTTGTCTTGCTTGATAGTTTTAAAAACCTGCCGTAAAAAGATTCAGCTTGCCGCCGGATTGCGCAAAAAAAACAATTAACTAACCACCTAATATAAAAATAAATTTCTATTGACTACCGGAATTAATCTCGTAATATAATTTAACGTATTAAAAACGAGGATGGGAAAGCGGTATTTGAAAAATCGCTTAAAACGCTTCCTATCCCGTATGGCAAGCCTACGGGATGAATCTCTAACGGGGAAATAACTGAGCGTTGTCCATAATTTCATCATGTCTGCGATTAAATTCTCTGCAAATGAAAACACCAAAATATTGATTGACATACAAGAAAAATATGTTATTTTGGTTATGCATATATGTTAGTCGTTTGTTCCAATAAGAGGTACATTTGATGGATAAAAATACAATAAGCTCTTTAAGCCAGAAAGAAGCTGAAATAGTTGCCCGTATGTCTTATGAACAAAAGGACATTGTGACGGCAAAAGAACTGGATACTTATTTACCTGTTGGTTTTCAGTATAGGCGAAAACTGGTTTACAGCCTTAAGAAAAAGAAGATATTAATTTCTATAAAGAATGGCTTTTATATCTTTGTTCCCTTGGATGCCGTGCCTACGGGTCGCCGCATCAGCGAGCTTCTGATTCCTGCGGTATTTTTCCCCCAAAATGACTACTACATCGGCTATTCCACAATGTTTAATTATTATAATTTCACCGATCAGCAGTTTCAAACTGTTTATGTATTAAATCCCCGAATCTCCCGTGAGAGAACAATAGCAGGTATATCTTTTAAATTTATAAAAATTCCTGCACAAAGGATTTACGGTCTGGAAAAGATAAACATCAAAGGGAAGATCGCTATTGTCAGCTCAAAAGAAAGAACTTTAGTTGATCTTATTTATTACAACAAACCAGTTGGTGGCATTAATGCTGCTGCTGATATTATGACGAGGTTTGTCAAAGAGAAAAAATGCGATACGAAGAAATTGGTTGAATACGCTGTGAAATTTCCAATAATAAAAACGCGTAAGCTCATAGGACTTATCCTTGAAAATACCGGAGTGAGTGATTCTTTATTGAAACCGCTGGAAAGAAGCGTGAAAAAAACATCCCTAATTTCGTTTACGAATAATCGCAGAGGGCCAATAAATGAAAAGTGGCGTGCCATCGTTTCTGCTTCATAAGGATAAAGACAGATTCCGTGATATGGTTTACCGAACTGCCACGTTGACGGGGTTTTATGCGCCTCTTATGGAGAAGGACTATTATTTAACTTTTATTCTTTCGCGAATAAATGATCTCAGCCCGGAGCTTGTCTTCAAAGGTGGAACTTGTCTCAATAAAATTTACTATTCATATTACCGGTTGAGTGAAGATTTAGATTTCAGCATGCGTATGCCGGAATACACAACAACGCGCGGCAATCGGCGCAAGGCCATACAAGTTGTTAAGGATAATATTCTGACATTTGCCAATAACCTTGGTATGCGCGTGGAAGACACCGAAAAAGCCGGACGGAACGAATCAAAACAATATATTTTTTATTTTGTCTATGATTCAGTCACTGTCCCGTCGGAGCAGACCATTAAATTTGAGATAAGTCTGCGCTTTAATCCAATTCTTAAGCCCGAAGCGCATACTGTACAACATAAATATGTGCATCCATTTACAGGCGAATCTTTATTTGATGCTGGGAAAGTAAGCTGTTTATCACTCAATGAAATTGTCAGCGAAAAACTGCGTGCGGCGGCTCTGAGAAAAACGATAGCACCGCGTGATTTTTATGATCTTGATTTTATCCTGCGTAACAATTTCAATCTGGCAAACAAAAAGGTTATTGATCTATTACGGCAAAAGCTTGAAGAAGATGATGGAGATACTGATCTGAAAAAGTATCGTATCAATATGGGGCGATCAGATTCTGAGATCAAAGACATGCGCTCGCGCATGAAAGAAGAGCTTTTTGACGTTTTAACAGAAAAAGAACGTCAGAATTTTAATCTGGATCAAGCGCTAAAACGAATTAACAAGGCAATGGGTAAATCATAATAATGATTAATTTTGGAATAAGACAATCTTTTGATAGTATCGATCAGGTAGAACAAAGATTTTCTAATCTGACTGTGCCCGTCGAACTAGCTTTGCCTTATTATTGGAATATATACGAACCAGTTATTGGGCATTTGGCCGAAATCGCGGACAAGATTAAGACCTATAATATCAAAGTATTAAGCATACATGCTGTTCAGGCACCTATCACAAACGAGAGATTCAGAATATGGGGGAAAGATATCGGTGATTTTGCAAAATCTCTAGGGGTAAAGACTATTAATTTACACCCTAACAATATCAATAGAAGTAGAAGCATACAGGAAGATGCGTTAAAGAATCTGAAATATTTTATTGGTTTGTATGACGGCGAAGTGGTTTTTTGTATCGAAACCTTCGAAGGCAAAAGAAGAGTTTTTACTCCTGATGAAACTGTTGAATTCAACTTGCCAATGACGTTAGATACGTCACACATTGGAAGCGATAAAAAGATACGGGACTTGCTCGAGGGTTACAAAGAAAACATTCACAATGTTCATCTTTCGGCCAGAGAGGGAAGCAGGCAGCATTTGCCTATAGATGATTTTTGCAAAGAAGTGGTTAATTATCTGATTGATACTAAATGGGATGGTAATGTGATATTAGAATATTTATTTGAATATCATGGACAAATGATAAAAGATTTAGAAGAACTGCAGGCTATGAAACGACTTAAAAAATGAAGAGTTCAAAAAAGCAATGTGCAAAAAAGGCACTTTGCAAATAGTGATAAGCTAAGAGAATGGTAAGGCGTGACTGAAAAGAATAAAAAAACCGGGATAAAAAGCTGGCCGAAAGATGACCGGCCCAGGGAGAAACTTCTCAAGAAAGGCGCTTCGGCGCTTAGCAACTCCGAGCTTTTGGCAATACAGTTACGTACCGGCGTCCAAGGCAACAGCGCCATTGATCTGGCCAGAAAGATGCTGGATAAGTTCGGCACTTTTCGCAACATGAGCCACTCTGATATCCGCGATTGGAAAGAATTTAAAGGTTTGGGCCCGGCCAAAATTGCGCAAATCAAAGCCGCACTGGAAATCGGCAGGCGTTTCCGCGAGGACGAAGTGATCAGCGTCAAGAAAAAAATTGCCACTGCCGGGGATGTCGTCGATATCATCATGCCGCAAATACGCGACCTCAAGACCGAAGTTTTTAAAGTTGTCTATCTCAACAGCAACAACGGAATCATCGATATTGCCGATGTAGCAACAGGCACTGTAAATCAGGCCGCGCCTATTGTCCGGGAAATTATTCATTCCGCATTACAGAAATTTGCCGCCTCTATTATTTGTGTCCATAATCACCCCAGTGCGAATATTACGCCTAGTCCGGAAGATAAAAAAATAACCGGCGAGCTGACAGCCGCATGCAATGTAATGGGCATCAGGATGCTGGATCATATCATTATCGGCGACGGTACTTATTATAGCTTTGTCAATGAAACTTGATAAAAACGAATGCAATGAAGTTTGAAGCGCTAGTTGAATTGATCCCGCACTGAGCGGAGGGCACCGTGGTCCATGACACTCGCTAAGAACGAGCGTAGCGAAGTAGTGAGTCCCAAATTTCAGAAACTTAGCGCACTGAAATTTGCAGGACGAACTATCCCAGGAACGAAGAGACGCGGGATTTGAAGCGCAAGAGGAATTGATCCCGCTCGCGAAGCGTGTCGGGGCGGATCCCATACAGGCCAGTCTACGGGATGAATCTCTAACGGGGTGAAGTCCGCCCGTTAGAGATGTAATTACTTATCATTGATGTTCTTTCCCCAATAATTATGATAACAATGTAAACGTATAAACGGAGGTGATATGCGCAAAATTATCGTTGCCATCTTTCTTGTTCTAACGTTTCTTTGTTCCTGCTCGTATTTGAACAATGCTACTAAACTGAAACCTGATGATGCCATTGCCCACAGCAACAGGGGGATTGCTTATGCTAACCGCGGCCAGTATCAGCTTGCCATTGAAGAATATAACGAGGCCCTACGCCTGAACCCGGATTTAGCTGAGGTTTACAGCAACAAGGGGATTGCTTACTATAAACTCGGCCAGTATCAGCGTGCCTTAGAGGATTATAATGAGGCCATACGCCTGAAACCGGATTTAGGTGAGATTTACAGCAACAGGGGGATTGCTTACGCTAAACTCGGCCAGCATCAGCGTGCCATTGATGATTATAACGAGGCCATACGCCTGCAACCGGATTTAGCCGAAGCTTACAACAACAAGGGAACAGCTTACAATAAACTCGGTCAGTATCAGCATGCCATTGATGATTTCAATAAGGCCATCAGCCTGAAGCCGAAAGATGCCAAACTCTACTACAACAGGGGGATTGCTTACGATAACCTTGGCAAGCTACAACGTGCCATCGAGGATTTTAACGAGGCCATACGCCTGAAACCGGATGATGCCATGGCCTACGCCAACCGGGCGGGTGCTTATTTTATGCAGGGCAACAAAAAGCTTTTCTGCCGTGATGCGCAAAAAGCTTGTGCATTGGGAGACTGCAAATTGTCAGAAATGGCTAAAGGCAAGCAATATTGCCGTTGATTCAGGGGAGCTATAAAACTGATCGCAAATAGCAATCCCAATTTGTCATTCCACGGTCGCAGATGACCTCGCGTGCCCCACAGGAGTATGACCCTTAACCCTTATTTTTTATTTAACAGTTGAAATGTTTTTTAGAAGTTGTAGTATCTTATTTCTAATTAATAAAAATATTTAAATGTTTACTGGAAACAAGATAACTTATATTTCAAGACCTGACCATAATTATTTCTTAAACTTAAAGTAAACTATGCAAAATAAATTTGATAATTATATCCAATCGATTTCTTCTAAATTCTCTCACGAAGAAACTAGTGAAATGGGATACCGTGCTGACTTTGAAATTTTACTCAAAGGAATTTTTGAAACCATCAATGTTAAACGTATCGATCACGATGCGCGCGCCAAACAAGGGAATAAGCCGGATTTTGTTGTAATTAATTACGACGTACCAATCCTCTATATCGAGGCCAAAGATATTGGTGTGCTTTTGGATAAAGTCGAAAAGTCGGAACAGATGGCAAGGTATTATGGATATGCAAATTTAGTTTTGACTGATTATGTTGAATTTCGGTTTTATAGAAATGGCGTTCTTTATGAGGAACCAATCAAAATTGCCAGTTATGATTTGAAACATCGGATCATTACTCCACTGCCGGAAAATTACAACCACGTTGCTAAAACACTTATTGATTTTACACAAGAACATAAAGAGCCAATCCGTTCTGGAGAACACCTCTCCAAAATTATGGGAGGTAAAGCGCAAAGAATCCGCGATAACGTAAAGCAGTTTCTTTCTACACAGGCAGAAAGAAATATTGAGATAACTCACATTTATGAAACCATTAAAAAACTCTTGGTTCACGATCTTTCAAAAGATGCTTTCGCGGATATGTACGCACAAACCCTCGTGTATGGCCTGTTTGTCGCGCGCTATCACGATACAACTCCTGAAACCTTTACCCGGCAGGAAGCGCGCGATCTTGTCCCGGCATCAAATCCTCTTCTCAGGCATTTTTTTGATCACATTGTTGGCCCCGATTTTGATAAACGGCTGGAGTATATTGTAAATGAGTTATGCGCAGTATTTTCTCATGCCAATGTTCAAGAGCTTATGCGTCATTATTTTAAAAATGATTTATGGGGTAAGACCCATGAAGGCCCCGATCCTGTAATACATTTTTATGAAGACTTTTTGAAAGAATACGACCCGCAGCTTCGCAAGAAACTTGGCGCTTTCTATACGCCCTTGCCTGTCGTGCGTTTCATTGTGCGTTCCGTTGACTATCTCCTTGAAAAAGATTTTGGCCTTGCTGCCGGTTTGGCCGATACTTCAAAATTAGCTAACGGTATCCATAGAGTGCAGATACTTGATCCCGCTGTTGGTACAGGAACATTCATAAGTGCCACTATCCGAACCATCTACAAACGTTTACTTGATGGCGGCCAAAAGGGGCGTTGGCCAACATATGTGCATCACGATTTGCTCCCGCGTCTGCACGGTTTTGAGCTTATGATGGCCCCTTATACAATAGCGCACTTAAAATTGAGCATGGCGTTTAAAGAAACCGGTTTTTGGAATTTTCATCGCCGCCTTGGTATTTATCTAACTAATTCTCTCGAAGAAGGTGCCAAACAGACAGAGATGCTCACTAGTTTCGGCCTTGCTGAAAGTATTGCCGAAGAATCGAAAGAAGCGGAGAAGATAAAGAATAAAACGCCAATAATGGTTGTTCTTGGTAATCCGCCATATAGCGTCAGTTCTTCAAACAAAGGTAAATGGATAACAGACCTTATAAAAGACTACAAAACTGGATTGGGAGAGAAAAATATACAGTCACTTTCTGATGATTACATAAAATTCATTCGCTTGGCAGAACATTTTGTAGAGAAAAATAAGAGCGGCATTGTGGCGATGATCACCAATAATTCGTTCATAGACGGCATAACGCATCGGCAAATGCGTAAACACTTGCTGGAAACATTTGACGAGATTTATATTCTCGACCTCCACGGCAATTCAAAGAAGAAAGAAAAAGCTCCGGATGGCGGCAAAGACGATAATGTTTTTGATATACAGCAAGGTGTAGCAATTTCTATATTTGTTCGGAAAGTAAGCCAAGAGAAAACTCTTGGCACGGTTTATCAAGGTGAGATTTATGGTAAACGCAAAGAAAAATTCCAAGCACTAGATGAAAGCGATTTACAAAATATAAAATGGAAGAAACTCGATTACACTGCACCATATTATTTCTTTGTTCCTAAAAATTTTGTACTTGAAGAGGAGTATGAGAAGGGCTTTAAAATTGACGAATTATTTAGGATAAAAGCAGCAGGAATTAAAACTCATCATGACGATGTGGTAATTGCATTTTCAAGTAATGAGCTTAAAAAACAAATTATGACTTATCAAAAAGAGCAGAATGATTTATATGATACTGATAAAATTAAAAAAATTTGTTATCGACCATTTGATGAAAGATTTATATATTACGATACAAAAATAATAATTCGACACAGAAAAGAACAAATAAAACATTCTTTCTATCCCAACTTAGTATTTCTTTCAGGAAGACAATCTAAAACAGATCAGATAAATCATTTTTACATTACCAATCTATTATCTGAGATGAAGACAGCAGAAAGCAGCACAGGTTCTTATCATTTCCCTCTTTATCTTTATGACGACGATCAAAACAAAACATCAAATCTTTTAAAAGAAATAGTTGACGAAATAAAAAATATTACTGGACAAGTTACGCCTGAAGATATTTTTGATTATATATATGCAGTTCTTTACTCGCCAAGTTACCGAGAAAAATATAAAGCTTTTTTAAAAATTGATTTTCCGCGCGTGCCGTATCCGAAAGACAAAGAAAGTTTCAAAAAGCTTGTTGCTTTTGGCGCTGAACTGCGTTTGCTACATCTTCTTAAATCACCGAAGATAAATCAATTTATAACCACCTATCCTATCGCTGGTTCTGATACCGTTGAAAGATTAGATTATAAAAACGAAAAAGTAATTATTAACGCTGAGCAATACTTCGGCAATGTTCCTGAAACAGCATGGAATTTTTATATTGGTGGTTATCAACCAGCACAGAAGTGGCTGAAAGACCGCAAAGGTCGTATTTTGACGAATTCAGATATCGAACACTATCAGAAAATAATTGTAGCATTTGTGGAAACTGACAGAATTATGAAAGCAATAGATGAATAATTAATGACAATGATTGACGAACTGGAAAAACAAGGCACCGAACGAAAGGACAAATCCGAAAGACTGATGCAGTCGGTATTGCGCGAGGCGTTTTCAAGATGAAAGTTTATTTTTCTGATATATTTAAAGTTAGCCCTGATGTTATTGAAAAATATGGTGCATTTAATATTTCTTTAATTAATGATTTGCCATTATTTATTGATCCATTCTTGTTATTCAACAGTACTAAACCAGAATATCAAAAATTGCATAAAGAAATTCTGCAATATGTTGCATTCCTCCGCGACCGTTCAGTAGAGCAATCGGTTAGCAAAGGTTTGCTTAAAAGCTGGTATACCTTCCCTGAAGTAAAACAAACTTGGCTTGGTTATAGTGAAGTTGGTAATAGCGGGCGAGGGCCAGGTATAAAGTTTGGACATACACTTGATGAAAATTTAAGAGGGAAGTTTTCTGATTTTGATAAAGACACTATATGCCGGAGCCCACATTTAGAAAAATTATGCTTAATCAAGGAAAAAATCGGTAAAGACAATATTAGTGACTTTGTAACTAATTTAATTAAAGGTTTTTTACTGCGTTATACACAAACGTTTGCACAGAAATATCTTAATACATCAATGATAAAAAGTTTTCCAGTTATCCATGTTGATTTCAGCTATGTGACAGCTTCTTGGAATTCAGGGCACTTCCAACTTCCTGTTAATATACTTAATACACAAAAAGAAGACTACGTTTTGTTAACACCAAAGGACCTATTGACGAAAGATGATACGTGGATCAATAAAAATGATTTAGTTAACAACTTTAACGATATCGTTTCATCAGTTTCTAACACAGAACTACGTGCACAGCTTAATTTCTATTTTGTTAGAAATTTGCCAAAACCAGTATTTACTAAGAAGGGTAAAGAAAAGAAACCGCGGAAGACTGATATAGCTAATGCAGTAAGCGCTGTAATAAAGGAATATCCAAAGCTCATAAATTATTACATTAAATATAAAGAAGATAAAAGTGAAGAAGCCAAGTCCGTGAGTGGAGAACGTGTTTATGAAGTTCAAAAGTTATTTGTTGAGAAACTTTCAACTTTTATTGCTTTGTTAGATAAAGAAACTAAATTTTATCAGACAGAAAAAGATACTCTTTCTACTGCCTACGAACGCGTCTTGTTTTTGAAAAACGTAATCGAAAATAAAGATGGTTACAGAGTTTTTTATGCTAAAGGTGTACCTATTAAGCGAGAGACTGACGTGCATGTTATGTTTCGCTTAACGTGGTATGCATCACTAGATGACGTTACTCCCGAAGCAAATGACGGTCGTGGGCCTGTTGATTTTAAGATATCTCAAGGGGCGTCCGATAAAACCTTAGTTGAGTTCAAATTGGCATCAAATAATAAGCTATCGCAAAATCTGCAAAATCAGGTTGAAATGAAGTGGTATAAGTATAGCGGACACCTCGAAGAGAGTGATATAGGGACTAAACTTTTGGAGGTGAGAGATGACAGCAAAGAAAAAGAGTTATTCGAAGCAATTTAAAATTGATGCAGTTA
>Ga0182027_10009036_pt1 | contig 14396 bp, 10 predicted proteins | sample 712E1DmetaG_FD_121300 | JGI IMG/M metagenome (GOLD analysis project Ga0182027, IMG submission 121300) | Permafrost microbial communities from Stordalen Mire, Sweden - 712E1D metaG (Illumina Assembly) | ecosystem: Environmental > Terrestrial > Soil > Wetlands > Permafrost | place: Sweden...
GTAATTTCGGATTCATTTGCTGTTCTTGTTGGCTGGCAAAAGCACCCGGAAAGTGGTGCCTTTGTGCAGTTGACTTTCCACCTCAACCCGGCCGCCGTGCGCCTCGTCAATCATCTTGCTTTGAAACATGCCGATGCCAAAGCCGTCTTTCTTGGTGGTTTGAAAGGGCCGGAACAGGGAGCCGCGGAGGAACTCCGGGGCCATGCCGCAGCCGTTGTCCGCCACCGTCAGCACCACCCAGCCTTTGGCCTGGCTGGTCTCCAACCGGATTTGACCGCGGGGCGGGACGGCTTCGGCGGCGTTGAGGATGAGATTGGTCACCACTTTGTGAATCTGCTCCGCGTCGAATGCAAATTTCGGGATGGGGCCGAGATGGGTCTCCAATTCAATGGCGGGGGAGCCGTTCCAAGCGGCCAGGATTTTCGAGACCAAATCATTGAGGTCGGAAACCGCCGGGTGAATCTGCAGATCGTGGCGCAGCACACTGAGCCGGAGGATGAGATTGTTGATATGCTGCCCGGATTTGGCGATGCCCCGCAAGGCATCCTCCCGGAAGGCCGGATTGTCAAAATGGACGGGCAGATTTTTCATCATCAGATTAAGCGTGGAGGCGGTGTTCTTCAAGTCGTGGATGAAGAAGGCGGACATGGTCTGAAACGCCTCCAGCTCCTTGGCCTGCAACAGCTTCTGCGAGAGTTGGGAATTAAGCAGGCTGGCTGCTATCTGGTCGCCCACACACTTGAGCAGGTCGTAATCCTGGAGCGAAAAGAGCACCCCGCCCACCCGGTCGCCCAGCAGCATCAGGCCCAGCAGTTGGCCCCCCGCGATCATCGGAACGCAAACCCGGCCGCCGCCTTCTTCAAACTCAGAAGGATGGCAGCGCCGCAATGTCACCGCCCAGCTCTCGCCGGAGTACTCCACATCCACCGGGTCCAGACGATTTCTCATGGCCTGGATCAATTGGGATGACTCCTCGCGAGTCGGCCGCAATTCTTCAGCCATTGGCCCGGAAAGCGAGGTGGAAGAGGCCAGCTCCAGATTTTCCCCCTGGTCGTCCATCAACCAGATGCTCACGGAAAGGGCCTGAAAAATATCCGCCGCCAGCTTCACCGAGGCCTGGCACAATTCCTTTTGCGTCAACCGGCTGGCCATGTCCTCGGTGAAACGCCGCCAGACGGTGCGGTAATCGTAAAGCGGCCTCTGCAAATACCGGCTGAGAAAGCGGCGCGTATGCAATTGCACCCGGTCGGACAGCAACAAAACCGTCACCACCACCAACGCCACCAGAATTAAGAACGCCCGGAGCGGGAAGGACCCGGTCGAACCGAGATGCTCCACCACTTTGGCCAGCACTCCCACGATCAGGAAATAAAGGCCCGCGACCAGGCCGATGACCGATTTGCGCAGGTTCTTATGGGAAGGATAAACGGCCACCTCGGACGCGCCGCGGAACAACGAACGCAACATCAGAAGGGAGCCCAGCAGCAGCGCCACGGCATTGATGGTCATGACATAACTTCGCGGTCCTGTCTTGGAAATCATCCGCGCGTTAATCAGAACGTCGGTCGGCAGGACCAGCGCCTGGGTGGCGGTGTACACCCGCGCCGCAAACAACAGGCCCAAACCAAGCAACATGAATTTGATCCGCCACCGCATGGTTCCGACTGACGCCCAGAACGTCATTTCCAGTTGCATTAGAACCACGACCACGCTCAACAGGAAGATGATATACAAGGCCCAGCCGGCGCGGGTCAATGGGAACAGCCATTGACCGGTTGCGGAAAGAGGAATCGGCCCGCCCACAAGACGGGCATGGCAGCAGACCACAATGGCTGCGGGGATGGCGAACGCCGCTCCCCAGGCCACACGCCATTTGCCCAAAAACTCCCGGTAATTTCCCCGTGCGTAACTCAGGCTGAAAAGCAGCCAGATTCCCGGCAACAGGGACATGGCCAGCAAAGCCCAATCCTCCAAGCGCCCCGCCTCCTCCGGCAGGACCGCTTCCGCCGCCAGCCCGCAAAAAACACTCTCACACGACAACAAGGCCATGCCCGCGACAAAAGACCAGAGCGCGACCGACCGCCGCTCGCGGACGGCGGCGAGCAACGCAATAACACCGCCGCACACCGCGCTCGCGAAGGCAAGTAATAAAACGGCACTCATCAACTTGAGAAGAGCCAGGCGCAACCCGGCGCAAAAACCATCATTCCGATTTTAACAAGCCCAACCGCCGCCAAATGTCCCCGGCCAAAAAAACAGGCAGGACGGGATGTCCTGCCTGTCTGGATATATGTGAAACCTTATGGGCGTTACCGCCTGTCACTTCAGGATTTCGTCCCGAACTTGGAGCGAATCGCCGCCAAGCCGAGCATCGCGATTCCGAGCATCGTCAGCGTCATGCCGCCGTCTGGAACATTGGAGTCGTCTACCGGAGTTTGTGGAACGGCAGCGCCGGAAAGATTAGCATCAAAGCTCACCCTGGAAGCGCCAGATGATGTAATCTTTATGTCCTGGGTCAACGAATAGGGACCCACGGCGCCAATGGTTCCATACGCCAGAACATTGATGGGGGAGCCGCTCCAGGTAGCCGTATCAATCAAGGTCCCGCCCAGACCTGTCTCTGTCGAGCTGACTGGCAAGGTCACCTTGTTGGCGGTGTTGTAGTAGGCGCTGTAGGTGCCGGACACATTCCCGGAGCTCGCTCCGTTGAGTGACATGGCGACTCCTCCGCTGGCAGGGTTGTAATCATTCCCCGCGAAGATAATCTGCAAGGTCCCGCCGGCAGAGGTGCTGGCGTCAATGGATGATATATCCATGCTGGGGCTGCTCAACGTGCCCTCGCCGAGCGCGGGAAAGGTTTCCGCCGTAACAGAGATGGACCAGCCGTCAACGGCGATACCAAAGGTGTTAAAGGTCTCCTGACCTGTGAGGTTGATCAATGGGATCTGGTCCCAGACCGTCTGCCCATTGGCGATGATTTCCAAGCCGATGGTGTTTGCTTTTGACAATGGAGCCGCCAGAAGCGCCACTCCCATAAGCCCCGTGATTATGATTTTGTTCGTTTTCATTGTCTTAATTGTTAGGTTTCACATTCTTTTCTGTCTGCCGCTATTCACGGCTTCTTGGATATAGCCAATTCCGTGCCAACGACAATTTGGGGTGAATACTTTTATCATAAGTTGTTGATGAACAGGCAATTACGTCTAGCATTTCAACTTCTTCGGAAAATGGCGTTTATGGCCAAAGTGTAGTCATTTCCGACAAGAAGCCGGTTTTGAAGCCACATTCCTATGTAAGTGCTTCATATTGAACAGGATATGTGATTTCATGGATTTCTGTAGCCATTTCCGACGGCTTCCGGGCTGTTTGGCACTCTGGAACAGGGTCAAAGCCAACTGAATTTCTCCGGCACGACGATGGTGTCGTAGGGCTTGAGCGTGAACGGTTCGGCCAGCCAGACCCCATCAATAATTCGCTTGAGATCCAACTCCTTATACGTGTTGTGCCCGCTGGCGTCCACTCGGATCACTTTGACCTTTTTCAAATTCGACCTGGCAGGATCAATGCCGCACTCGATGACCGCCTGGAAGACCGTCAATGGCCGGTCTGATATGAGCTTGCCGGGGCGGAGAACGGCGCCGGTGATATAAACGATGAAGGCGGAGCTTTGCACGGTGACGCTGACTTGCTTGATTTTGATCTTGTCGGCAACCACGTTGAGGATGGCCTCTCCCGCCCCGTCCGGAGTCAGGCCGGAGACTTTGACGTCGCCCCCGTTGAGAATGGTGATTTTCCCGTCGGCCCGGATGGTTTGCGAGGCATCCATTTCCGTGGCGCCCGGGAACTTGATCTGCAAGACATCTCCTTCGTGCAATGTCAAGGAGGCCGCAGTAGTGTCGCCGGTCGAAGGAGGGATCGGCGGAAGCGCCCCGGTTTGACACCCGGACGCCAGGATGCAGAGCACCAGCCCCAGGGCGGCGGAGGCAGCCACGCCAGCCGGACGAATGGACCAGGACCCGGCGCGCAGGCCGTTCTTGGATGGAATTTGGGCAATGAAGCAGTTTAACATGGTATCTCCTGACAGCGCCGCTGGGGCGCTCGTTGGTTGTTTGATGGGTTTAAACGATGAAAAGATTGCGGTCAAGAAAACGTGGGAATTCATCACTTCATGAGGGCGAGAACGCGCCTGGCTTCGGCGTTGAGGTTCGAGGGAAGCGTTTTTAAATCCACGGCCTGATTGAGCGCCTTTTTGGCCTCGATCTCGCGCTTGAGCGCGTAGTAGTCCATGCCCTGATACCAAAGGATCTCGGCGTCGTTTTGGTTCTTCTGCGCGCTCTGATTTAGCGAGAGGAGGGACTTGGTGTAATTCTTGCGCCGGTACTCCAACTGGCCCATGACTTTGGCCAGGTCGGCATCGTCTGGAAAGGCCAAGATGGCTTTGACGGCATAATCGTAAGCCTTGGCGTCGTTAGTGCCTTCGCGCGCATAGAGGAAGGACAACCGGCGGACGGCAGGGACAAAATCCGGATAGGCCGCCACAACTTTTTCGTAGGACTGTTCCGCAGCCTTGCCTTGGCCTTGTTGCTCCTGAATCAGGCCCCAGGCCATCAAGGCCGGAGCGTAATTTGGGTTCGCTTGCAAGACCTGCTGGACGCGGGCTGCGGCCTGGGCTTGGGCCGGGTTGCTGACAACAGCCAGCATGTCGAGGAATTGTCTGGCGTCGTTGAGGTTGTCAAAGGGAACGCCGGTTCGCAGCGCCCGTTGCATGGAATCCTGCGCTTCGGCGACTTGGCCCAGGCTGAAGCAAGCCCAGGCCAGGTCGTGGAGCAGATCCGGTTGCGCCGGCTGCAGGCGGGCGGCAGCTTGCAGCAGGCTCAGGGCGTAAGGATAGTCGTGTGCCTGAAAGAGCATCCGGCCCAAGGTCTCAGAGATGTAGGGATCATCCGGGGCGAGGGTGCGGGCGGTTTTGGCCAGATCCAAACCCTTCCGGGCCTGATTGAGTTTGGTGGAATCCAGCAAGGCCAGCCGGATCATGGCGCGGGCATCTTGCGGGGTTTGTTTGATCTCTTTCTCATAGGTCGCGGCGGCTTTTTCAAAATTGCCATCATGCTCCTGGAAGGCAGCCATCCGCATCAAGGCGATGGGGTCGGTGGAATCCTTCTGGATTTGCTTTTCCAGTCCGGCGCGCTCGGCGGCGGAGGCGGATTGAGGGACAATGTCGAGGATTTTCAGGCGGCTCAGGGCATCGTTGGTGCCTTCAAAAGCCTGTTTTGAAAGAGCAAAATTCAAGTTCAGCCGGGCGGCTTCTTCCTCGCCGAGCATGTAATGGGCCATGCCCAAATGGTAATGAACCTCCCCGTCGTTGGGTTGCCTTTCCGCGCTTTCCTGCAACAGGGCCAGCGCGCGCGCATAGTCATGCCTTTTGTAGAGAATCCAGCCCAGGGTGTCGGCCACGTATCCAGTTGGATCGTAAGGCGAAAGCTCCCGGGCCCTTTGGGCCAATTTGTAAGCCTGGTCCAGGTCGTTGAAGTTATCGGAATAGAGAACGGCCAGATTGTTCAGGGCGCCCGCAAAATGCGGGTCGACGGCCAGGAGTTTTTCGTAGGCTTCGCGCGCCAGGCCGTATTCTTTGGATTCACTGTGGATCGCTCCAATTTCCATGAGGGCGGAGACGCTGTTGGTCAGGGCGACAAAGGAGTTGAATTTGTCCAGGGCCTGCGTTTTTTGGTCCTGCTTCAGGTAGAGTTTGGCCAGCATGAAATAGGGCGCGGGCTGCTTGGGGTCCAACTCAATGACCTTTTCCAGGTCGGCTTCGGCTTGGGCCGGCTGTTGCTGCTGGATGTGGAGTTGGGCCTGGAGGAGCCAGGGGAGCGGGGCTTTGGGGTTCGTATCCGTTTGCTTTTTCACGCGTTCCAAGGCGGCCGCGTCGCGGGATTCAGCGAGGTCCAAATGCACCAGTTCCTCCAAGGCGAAATCGTAATCGGAACTGGCGGCAAGGGATTTCTCAAAAGCGGCGCGGGCTTCCGCCGGTTTGTGCGCGCTCAACCAGGCTTGTCCTTCGAGGAATGGAATTTGCGGGTTTTTGGGAAACGCCGCTTCCATCTGGCGGAAGATGGCGATAGCTTGATCGGGGGATTTCTGGATTTGGTAGGATTGGGCCAGGATCAAGCCGGCTGGAACCAGGAGAGCCGGAGGGAGATCGGTCTGTTTGATCAAGGGCGCAAGCAGGGATATGGCGGCGACGGAGTTGCCCTGGTTCAGGTTCAGTTGGGCGAGCATCAGTTTGGCGGGAACAAAATTGGCGTTCAGCTCCAGGGAGCGGTTCAGGCTGGAGATGGCTTTGGCCTTGTTCCCGGTGAGCAGATAGGCCGAGGCCAGTTGATAGGAAGGCTGGGGACGGGGATCTCTCGGACGCTGGGCGATCAGGTATTCAAGGTCGGCCACGGCTTGTTTTGCGTCCTTCCTTGCCATGCTCACATCGGCTGCCTCGAGCAGGGCGTCGTAATTGCTTGGTTCGCGAGCCAGGACTTGGGAAATGTAAGATGCGCATTCATCGTAGTTGCCTTCGGCAAAAGCGAGCTTCATCAATTCAACCGAGGCGGGCAAGTAATCGGGCGCCTGGCGGATCAACTCCATCATGCTCTGCCTGGCCTGCTTGGCGGCGCCGGTTTGGGCCTGGAATTTGGCATACATGATGCGCGTTAGCGAACGAAGCGGGGCCAGATCAACTGCGGTCTTGAAGGCTTGGTCCGCTGCCTTGAGGTCGTTGTGGTATTCAGCCAAATTGGCCAAACCAAAATAAACCAGGCTGGACTTGGGGTCCATAATCCTGGCCTTGTTAAATTCGCTCTCGGCGGCGGTCATGTTGGTTTGGCGGAAATCAAGCCAGCCGAGAGCCAAATGATAGCTGGCGCGGTCCTGGTCCTGTTTCTGAATTTGTTCGATCTCGATCTGAATTTGTTCGATCTCGCGGCGTTTTTGCCCGGCATCCCCGGCGATTCCAGCGGCATCGCACAGAGCCATGAGTGCTCTTTCGTTGCCTGGCAGGAGCTTGAGGGCGCGCCGCGCGGCCTCCCTGGCTTCCGCGGCGCGGCCATCAATCGGCAAGATGAAGGCCAGCTCGACTTGGACCTCGGCATTGTTGGGTTCGTTCGTGGCGGCCCTCAGCAAAAACGCAAACGCCGACTCCGGCCGGCCTTCCTTGGCAAAGACCAAGCCCAGTTGGCGCACCGCGACGAGATCCGGGGGAGAGACCATCCGGCAGGCATTCAGGTAGGCGGCTTCCGCGGCGCCGTAATCCCCGGCCTGGTAGTAATGGTCGGCCCGCTCAACGGCGCGCCTGACCCGCCCTTCTTTGGTGCAGCCCCCGCCGGCGGCGGCAACCACAGCCAACGCCAGCATGGCGGCGAGGGATCGCGTTAGATTCATCATGGCAGATTTGGGTTAAGTTTTCTCCCCTGGTTTGACAGTGCTTTGCGGTTTGGGTTCAGACTTTCGCAGCCACATCAGAAACAAAAAGAACGGGATCAGCGAGAGCGCGAAAAAGACCGGCCCGCCCTGGTGGTGAATCCATGAGTGAATCATGTCACGGCTGACGTGAACGCACAATTCGCCGATGACGAAGATGCGAAAGCCGTTCCTGACGATGGCCAGCGGAACGACAAACAAGGCCAGCCAGGCGCGCCGCCAGGGCGAGCGCAGGAACAGGTTGCCGGCCATCAGGCTGGTAATGAGGAGGACCTGGGTGGAGCGGATGCCGCTGCACTCCGGCGCCACCTTCAGACTGATATCGTCCGGCAATTTCAGGATCAGCCCGTTTTGGACGCAATGCGTCCAGGCCAGGCTGAAAAAGCTGTGGGCGGCAGCGGCCGAGGTATATTGGAAAAAGTTCTCAAGCCCCGCATTCACACGCTCCGGATAAGGAACCATGAAAAGCAGCAGCGCCAGCGGGAAGGCGGCCGCCGACATCGTGGCGGCGCCCAGCGAGGCAAAACCCGCGGCCAGCAGGAGCAGCAGGAACGCCAGCATCATCACACAAAGATAATCTTGCCGGGCCGGAATCCATCCGTCATTAAGTGCCAGGAAATAAAATGCGAGGATCGCCCCTCCCGCCGCCGCCGCCGCCGCCGCCGTCGCCCAGCTCGGGCGGAAATCCGCGCCCAACTCGCCGCGCCGCAGCCAGATGAGATACCCTGTGATCACGGGCATGAGCGGCATGTAGGAGTAAAACTCGCTGTGCCAGCAGAACCGCATCCAATCCCACAGCGGAAGGCTGAAACAAAGCGCCAGAATGCAGGCCATCGCCGCAAGCCTCAGGCCCTGGCGGCGCCAAGCCGTTCGTTTTTCTCCCGGTTCTGCGCGGGTGGGTGGAGCAGACATTTTTGGGTTAATCAATCTATTGCTTTGCTTCGCGCGGGTCACCGTTAAAATCAGTCCTCTAATAATGCCACCCTATTTCAAATCCAACCTGGGTGCTGCTCAGGGCAAAAGCGGACAAGCTCGAAGTGTAGTCGCTAAATGAGTAGAAAATGGAAATCGAGCCCCGTTGCCGAAAAGGGGCGCTCACGCTCACTCTGACGAAACGGGACGCATCCGAGCGATTTTGCTGAACGGTGGAGGCGACCGCGGGCGCGGGATAGATCTGGTGGTTGTTGAGATCGTTCACGGTGGCAAAACCGACAAAAGGGGTGGTGGAGTAGCCGCCGCTGACTTCGAAGTTAAATTTTTGAAAAAACCGCTGGCGCAGAGTGGCCCCGATCGCGGTGGATACAGTCACATCGTCCTGAAACAAGGAAGGGGCGACCGAGCGGGAGGCAGTGAGCGACGCGCTGGTCTGCTCGAAGGGCTGATAGTTGATCGCGACGGAAAAAGTCGGATCAACCAGTTGCGCCCCCATGATCTGCGTGTCCTCCACCCCGCCGCTCGCCCGCACCGTGAGCTTGTCCGCCAGTTGCCAGTTCAATGTGCCCTCAACCTGCTCGAATTTCATGTCCGAGCCGGGCGTGATCATGTCGTAGCCGGCGGAGGTGCTGATGCCGAATCCAAATTTGTATTCCGTCTGATAATTCAAGCCGCCGGACAGCACCCATGAATGAAGGTCCTGGGAGCTGCCGTACGGGGAACTTGAAATCTGCGAACTGGAGGTGATGTTCTGATTCAATCCCATTTGAGCGGAAAGGTGGCTTCCCATCTGGCGGCTGGCCGTCAATGAGGTCGTGTAACCGGTTTGCTCGGTCTGGGCGGCCGTCTCGACCAGCGGGGTGTCCGAATAGTTGAATCCCTGAGACAAACCGAAGGCCCAGTCTTCATACTGCGCGTGTCCGTTCAAGGAAGCAGAATGACTGGTTGTATCCGCGAGGTGAGGGTTGGAATAAAAGATTAACGTCGGGGTGTAATCCAGGGTCCAATGGGTCCCGATGTTCATCAGAACGCCGGGGGAAATCTCCTGGACGGCGGTCGTGAGATGGTTCGTCGGCGTGGACGGAATGCCGTCCCCGTAAGTGAACTGATAAAGCAAATGCGGGTGGAAATCCACCGGACCCAACTGTAGCGGGCCGAGCGTTTGGGGCAGGGCGCCGCCCGGGGGGGGAGCGCCCGCGGTTTGGTAACTGGGGAGGGATGGAGCCAGGGTTGATTTCTCGAAATCAGCGGACGACGGGGCCAGCACTCCCTGGCCCAGCGCCCCGGTCACGCCCGCCAAAAAACCGAGCAACAGAAGACCGCGCCCGGCCATCCGGCAGCCTGGGCGGCCAGGAGCCGCCTCTGGCCGGCGCCACGAAGGAATTGTGGTTGTGTTGTTCAAAAAGCAGCCCGGTTCAGATCATCAACGTCTGCGGCTAGAATAGCCTTATCAACCCAAGCCTGTAAAGACCGGTTCAAGCGGTCTTCTTCTTTACCTGTTTCACCCACTCCCGGTTGTCCAGGTACCATTGGATGGTTTCCCGGATGCCGCTTTCGAAGGTGTGCGCCGGCTTCCACCCCAGTTCCTTTTCAATCTTGCCCGCGTCAATGGCGTAGCGGCGGTCGTGGCCGGGACGGTCCTTGACAAATTGAATCAGCCGCCGGGAATGGCCGCCCAATTGCGGGGCCATCGCGTCCATCAGATCGCAAATCAACTCCACGATGCGGATATTCGACCATTCATTGTGCCCGCCAATGTTGTAGGTTTGCGCGTTGCGCCCGCGGGTGAGCACCTGCCAGAGCGCCTCCGCATGGTCGCGCACGTAAAGCCAGTCCCGCACGTTCAGCCCGTCGCCATAGACCGGAAGGGGCTGGCGGTGGCAGATCGCCTCGATGATGACCGGAATCAGTTTCTCCGGGAACTGGTAGGGGCCGTAGTTGTTGGAGCAATTGGTCGTCACCACCGGCAGACCGTAAGTGTGGTGATAGGCGCGCACCAAAAAATCGCTCGATGCCTTGCTGGCCGAGTAGGGCGAGTTGGGCGCGTAGGGCGTGGTTTCGGCAAAGTAACCGGTCGCGCCCAGGCTCCCATAGACTTCGTCAGTGGATACGTGGTGGAACCGGCAGGCGGATTGAGGATTGAGGATTGAGGATCGAGAATCCAGCCAAAAGGCGCGGCATGCTTCCAGCAGATTGAACGTGCCCACGACGTTGGTTTGAATAAAGTCGCCCGGGCCGGTGATGGAGCGGTCCACATGCGATTCGGCGGCCAGATGCAAAACATGGGTGATCTGGTGTTGCTCGACCACCGCCAGAACGGCGGCTTTGTCGCGCAGGTCGGTTTTTGAAAACGTGTATTTGGGGTGCTGCGCGACGCGCTCCAGATTTTCCAAATGGCCCGCGTAAGTCAGGCAATCCAAGTTGACCAGCCGCCGGATTTCCGACCGGTCAATGATGTGATGGATCAAGTTGGACCCGATGAATCCCGCGCCGCCTGTGACTAGCAAGTTCATTGTACTAATTCAATAGAGTATAGAATGATGGTGGGCCGCGCGTATGATTTCGCCGCCGTTTGAAGGAAGAACAGAGATTGGGAATTTACTGGCGCAGCGGCGCCCAGTTTTGCAATGCATCCGCAAGGGCCTCCTCCACCGGGCGGAGTTGGACGCCGGCGGCCAGGAGTTTGGACACGTCGAGCACGCAGTTGGAGCGCGGGGTCTTGGCCGCCAGCCGGTAAAACTCCCGGTCGTCGGCCCAGAACTCGAAGGGCCGGGCCGGCTTGAGGATGCGCCGGATCATGTCCACCACCTGGCGGGTGGAGACGAAACCGGGATTGGTCACGTTGTAAATTCCGAAAGGGGCGCGCTTTTGCCAGAGGTCCAGGCAGGCGGCGACAAAATCGCCGCGATGCGAGAGGGAGTTCACGTTCTCATAGACCTTGGGGTAATTTTGCACCTTGCTCAAGTAATTGCGCGGGTTGTCGAACTGGTCGAACGGGATGCGCAACCGCCAGATATAGTGTGAACCGGCCTGAGCCAGGGCCTCCTCCGCCAGCGCCTTGGTCCCGCTGTAAAAGCTGCACGGGGGCCGGCGAAAGCTGAAATTCGGCTCGTCCTCCTCGGTAAAACCGCGGATGGCCCCTGGATTCTGTTGAAACAGCGCCTGGCATTCCGGCGTGGTCAGGTCCTTTTCCACCCGGCCCGCAATTTTCGCGCCGTCATAAATGCAGCCGGAGGAAACATGGCCGAAGGGAACGCCCTGCGCGGAGCAGACGTGGGCCACCATGGCGGGGAAGAGCGTGTTGCCCTGCAAGGTGTCCGCCCGGTGTGTTTCGCAGGCATCCACGTTCGGCTTGCCGGTGTAACCGGCGGCGTTGATCAAGAAGTCCGGCTTGGCGCGGCGCAACAACTCCGTCAACACGTCAAACCGCGTGTAGTCGGTCCGGCCGCGCGCCGGGGCCTCGAAAGGGAGGGCGCGCGCGGTCAGTTCCCGCGCAAAAACCTGGCCGATGTAACCGGTCGCCCCTAATAACATGATCTGGCTCACTGTGGTCCTTCCGCGAGAACGCGGTAAAGATAGTCCCGGTATTCGCATTTGGGTGTTTGGGCGGCGAGCGTCTCAAACTGGACGCGGTTGATGCAGCCGCGCCGGAAGGCCGCCTCCTCCGGACAGCCGATCTTGATGCCCTGTCTTTTCTCGATGGTTTGCACGTAGGCGGAGGCTTCGTGCAGGCTGCTGCTGGTGCCCGCATCCAGCCAGGCAAACCCGCGGCTCAACTGGCGCACGCGCAACTGGCCGCGCCGCAGGTACTCCACGTTGACTTCGGTGATCTCCAGTTCGCCCCGCGCCGACGGGCGCAGTTGGCGGGTGATTTCCAGCACCGTGTTGTCGTAAAGATAAAGGCCGGGGACGGCGTAATAGCTGCGGGGCGACTTGGGTTTTTCCTCAATGGAAATGGCGCGTCCCTCCGGATCGAACTCCACCACGCCGTACCGTTCCGGATCGGTCACCCGATAGCCAAAAATGCAGGCGCCCGCTTCAAACTGCTCGAAGGCCGTTTTGAAACTGTCGGCCCCGTAGAAAATGTTGTCCCCCAGAATGAGCGTGACCGGATCGGAGCCGATGAAGGAAGCGGCGATCAAAAAAGCCTGGGCAATGCCGGCCGGTTTGGGCTGCTCGCGGTATTCCAGCGTCAAGCCCCATTTGCGGCCGTCGCCCAGGAGTTGCTGGAAGCGCGGCAAGTCCTGCGGCGTGGAGATGAGGCAAATCTCGCGCACACCGTTTTCAATCAAAGTCGTGAGCGGATAATAGACCATCGGTTTGTCGAAAACCGGCTGCAACTGTTTGCTCGCCACCAACGTGAGCGGGAAGAGGCGCGAGCCTGCCCCGCCTGCCAGTATAATTCCTTTCATGGGAGTTTGGAAAAATCAAACCTGCACGGAGTGAGACGGCCCGGAAGGAGTCGCCGGCGCTTGCAGGGCGCGCGCCGCCGCGCCCATCTTGTGCAGGCAATCCTGCCAGGCCTCCTCCAGGCTCCGCATTTTGACGCCGGTCGCCAGAAGCTTGGAAACGTCCAGGATGCAATGCGATTGCGGCGCCTTGCCCCCCGCTCGCCCAGGTTCTCCCGGGCTGGCCTGGAAATCCAACGGGCGCGGCAGCACGCCGGCCCGGCGCATCTGGCCGGCCAAGTGGCGCGTGGTGGCGGCGCCGGGGTTGGCCACATTGTAAAGGCCAAACGGCGCGCCGATTTTCCACAGGTCCAGACAGGCCCTCACGCAATCCTCCGTGTGGGACAGGGAATCAATCGTGTCGCCCGGATGGGCATCGTGTTGGAACCGCCAGAGGAAATTGCGCGGATGCTCCGCGTCGTTGAAGGCCAGCCGGGGCCGCCAGATGTAACTCTGGCCGATGTCCCGGATCGCCTCCTCCGCCAGCGACTTGGTGCCGCTGTGAAAACTGCAGGGCGGGTGGCGGAAGCAGAAGTTCGGCTCATCCATCTCGTTAAACCCGGAGAACAGTTCCGGCTGTCTGTCAAACACCTCCCGCACGCACGGCCGGCCCAGGTCCTTCTCCACGCGCGTTTGGCCCGCCTCCGTGATTTTCGCCCCGGTGTAAATGGAACCGGAGGACAAATGGCCCCAGGGCGTTTTGGTCATCAGGCAGACGCGGGCGATCATTTGCGGGAGCAGGGCGTTGGCCAGCATGGCCTGTTCCCGCGCCCCTTCCGAGCCGTCCTCCTCCGGCGTGCAGGAATAGCCCGCGGCGTTGATGAGGAACACCGGCTTCATGGTGCGCAGGTAATCAAACAGATAGTCGAATCGCGTGTAATCGAACGCCCGGCGGGTGAGCGGGATAAACGACTGGCCGCGCCGCCGCAATTCGGCGGCGAAAGCCCTGCCAAAGTATCCGCTGGAGCCGAGCAGGACGATCATAGGGTTCTTCTTGGCGTTCCGATCTCAGGCCTTCCAAACCTGGCCCGGCTTGGCCGGGACGCCGGCCATGGCGTTGCGGGAGTCCACAATGCAGGCGGCCCACTGGGCCAATTGGCCGTAGTCCACGGCGTTGTGCTTGGTGGCGATGAGGGCCAGATCGAAGGCGCGAATGGTTTTTTCGTTCCACGCGACGGACTTCTCGCCGGCCCATTGGGGATGTTCGCGCGTGGGCTTGATCACCGGCACGTAGGGATCGTAATAGGAGACTTGCGCGCCCCGCTCCTTGAGCAGGGTCATCAGAACGTAGCTGGGCGATTCGCGGTCGTCGTCCACATCGGCCTTGTAAGCCAGGCCCAGGACGAGGACCCTGGAGCCGTTGAGCGATTTTTTGCGGGCGTTGAGGGCGGCCACAACCTGATGGACGACATACAGGGGCATGGCGGTGTTGATCTCGCCGGCCAGTTCGATGAAGCGGGTGTTTTCGCCATACTCGCGCGCCTTCCATGTCAAGTAGAACGGGTCAATGGGGATGCAGTGGCCGCCCAGGCCCGGCCCCGGGTAAAA
>Ga0182027_10009037_pt1 | contig 14395 bp, 15 predicted proteins | sample 712E1DmetaG_FD_121300 | JGI IMG/M metagenome (GOLD analysis project Ga0182027, IMG submission 121300) | Permafrost microbial communities from Stordalen Mire, Sweden - 712E1D metaG (Illumina Assembly) | ecosystem: Environmental > Terrestrial > Soil > Wetlands > Permafrost | place: Sweden...
CCCGCAGAGCGGGCCCGGGAGAGCTCGAGCATCCGGCGCCCCAGTGCGGCGAGGACACGTGGGGGTTGCGGTCCCTCCCCTTCGTCCCGGCTCGCGGCGGCGTCGAGCCCGTCGAGAAACCCCGCCATTGCCTCGAGCGGGCGCTCGTAACGACGCCCCAGGGCTTCAACCAAAGGTGCGTGGCTCACACCGAGACCGAGAACGAAGCGACCCGGATAGGCGGCCTCGACAGCGGCGGCATGCCTGCTGAGCTCGGCGGGCTCCCAGGCCCAGATGTTCGCTATCCCGGTCGCCACCACGAGTCGGGTCGTTGCCGAAAGCGCCGATTCGAGCAGGTCGAAGGCGCGCGCGTCGAGGTTGCCCCCGCCGACCCACAAAGCTCGGTAACCGAGTCTCTCGAGGTGGGCTGCGAACCCACCCGGGTCCTCCGCGACAGCCTTGGCGCTCGCCCAGAGCCCGACGCGCCCGAGTGAATCCCGCCAAGCACCTGTACTCATCGCCGAGCCCCTGCGCACATGTCCGATCCCACTTTCTCCTGCGACCTTTCTAGCGCGAGCACACAGCGCGCCCGCGTCGCGAACCTGTGCGAACCTGTCAACGGTCCTGCGGCAACGGATCGTTGCATGTCCTCACCGTGCCCCGGGGCGCGGTGGAACGCCGGTCGGGTGCCGCCTCGGCCAGGCGGCCAGAGCTGTTACAAGGCCGCGAACGAGCGTGTCGAAACTTCGATCGACATCGACAGGCAGGCCGAAGGCCCCCCCTTGCTCCAAGGTGACAAAACCGTGCAGCGCCGAGCGCAATGCTCGGACTGCGTCGACTGCGTCCTCGTCGTGCAGCTCGTAGCCAGCGAGAACGTCGAAGACGACCTGAGTCGCCGCCGTGCTCGCAGCCTGGTCGTCTGCGTCGCCCTGCATCGGCGCTCGCTGGGTCGCCTCGTAGCGGCCGGGATGGTCGTGCGCCCAGGCCCGGTAAGCCCGGGACATGGAGATGACGGCATCGCCGCGCGACCGACCGACCGTGGCACGCGCAAGGGTTCCGGCCAGTTCGTTCTTGGCCCGCACAGAGATGCTGCGCCGAAGAGCTTCCATGCCGTCGACGTGGTTGTAGAGCGAAGGTTGGCGCACACCTAGACGCTTTGCGAGCGCGGCCAGGGTCAGGTGCGAGAGACCCACTTGGTCGGCCATCGCCTCGGCCTGTTCGACGACTACAGCCTCGCTCAGTCCCGCCCTAGGCACCGTGGCGAACCGAGCTCAGGAAGGCGAGCACTGCATCAGAGGTGACATCGGCACGCTGTGACTGGGGATAGTGACCGGCCTCGGGAACCATGACGACTTGTGCGTCCAAGCCTTGCGCGACCCAGTCGGCCTCAGCGCGCGGGTCGGCGAAGTCGGGGTCCAGCTCGCCCATCACGACAAGGGCAGGCACCGAAACATCGTCGAGGCGCGCCTCGGCCAGTGCGTGGCTCGTGCGAGCCGTAAGAGACAACGCTCTTGTGTGACCTGGCCGAGACAGGCTCGCGACGATCCTGTCGCGGTACTCCTCGAAGTCCGCAGGGCGCCGTCCTCGGTACAGTTTGGGCAGGTACGACTTCCACGAGAGGGCCGCCCAGGGTCTCGCCATAACAGCGCGGAGCAGCAGACGCCTGGTTGCGCCGATATCGGGATCTCGCACGAAGGGGCCGACGAGCACCAGACCGCAGACGAGGTCCGGGCGCTGTGCCGCGGCGATCACCGCCGCTCCGGCACCCATCGAATTGCCGACGAGAACTGCCCGGCCACCCAGCTCCTCGGTGAGGGCCAACACGTCGCCGGCAGTGTCGGCGTCGCCGTATGTGGCAAAGGTCGCATCGCTGTCTCCGTGGCCGCGAAGCTCACTGCAAGCAACCCGGTATCCCGCCTCGGCCAGCAACGGTGCGAGGAAGCGGTATGACGATCTCAGGTCGCCCATACCTGGCACGAGCACCACCAAAGGGCCCTCGCCGATGACGTCGTAGCCGACCCGCCCCCCAGGCCGATCCAGGTACTGGGTGACTGGCGTCGTGGCGTCGTGTCTCATGTGACTATGATACTTAGTTGATTAGCTATAGTCAATAGCTAATCTGGCGATCTGAATGGTCAGCTGCCGTCGGGATAGCCGCCCCGGTGCAGGACCATCGGATAATGAGGCAGCATCTCGGGTCTGCGCACCGACGCCCTCCAACACTCCGGATACGGCTCGAGGCCCAAGAACAGGGGTGAAACGCGAGCCGTGGGCTCTCCGACCAGCTGTTCGAGCAACGCACGCAGCCGCGCGATGTTGGCCTCGCCAAATCGGGTCCTCCACTGCTCCTCGGTCCCGTCAAGGATGCGATGAAACTTCTCCTGGGCTTTGAGGCCTTTGGGGGTGAGGCGAACCACCTTTCCCCGACTTGCGGTGGGATCGGGGTCCAAAAAGGCGCATTCGAGTCTCTGAAGAAGGCCAGTGGACATCGCGATCGCTTCCTTCGACACCCCCGTCATGCGAGGAATGTCCCGGACGCGCACTCCCGTCTCGTCGAGGACACGCAGTGCGTTCGCACTTATCGGCAGCGACAGCTTCGACTGGCGCTCGAAGTCGACGGTGAACATGAGCAGCACATGGGACAGGAGAACAGACAGGTCAAGGCGAACCCCGACGCTTCGCGCGGCCACCATCGACGCCGACGGCTCAAAGCGCCCGAGGTCCGCGGACATGCGGTTGTACACGACCGGCAGATACGGCGGAAGCCGGGACTCGCTCTGGACCCCAAGCAGCTGGAGCGCTTCGCTGAGGGCCTCTATCACTTCGTCCCCGAAGCGTTCGCGCCACCGTTGCTCGATCACGCCTGTTAGAGGCCGCCAGATCTCCTGGGCTCGCCGGCCGGCACGGGTGGGCCTGACCACCAGCTCTGAGAGTGGAGGCTTCTCGCGGTCGTCGAGCGGGTCCGGCCCTACGTCTATCAACCGCCATCTCTTCAAGCCTTCGAGGTTCGTGATGGCGGCCAGGCCTTCCATCTCACCCAAGCGCACGCCGTCGGCGTCCACGAACTGCATGAAGTTCGCCCACATCGCCTGCGATGTCAGCCAAGCTCCGCGTTGCGAGCCCGACGCGCCCCGCGTCGTACGGTGATGGAGCTGGTGCTCGGCTTCGTTGTCGAATTCGATCGTGAACGCGACCAGTGTCTGGGAAACAAGCGTCGCCAACGCGACCCGGCCGGGCGCTGCGGCCACCCTAAGGCTCCGAGGCGTGCTCGGCGACACAGGATCGCAGACCTCGAGCGATCACGAGATCTCGCCGACGGGCGCCGTGAAGCATCACCAACAATGGCCCCGCACCCTGGAGCGGTAGAAGACGGTGGCGCCTGGCACCTCGATCAGACCCGTGATCGGTTCGTCCATCTCGTCACCGAATGTATCCCTCGATCACCGGCGCGACGAGCGAGACGATCTCTTCGTCTCGCGCCTTGATCACGGCTTCGGACTTCACCACGTGACGAAGCATCGCGATACCGATCAGCTGCGCAACTACGAGCGATGCCCGAAGCTGGCGATCGGGTAGGTCGATCAGGCTGCTCAGAGACTTGAGCATCTCGCGGGTAAGGAATTCGCGAAGCATCGTCGCCGCGCGCTCGCTCGACACTGCGGAACGCACGAGACTGAGGACCAGATCCCTTGTCTGCTCCTGGTCCAACATGAGCAGGTAGCGACGGACGATCAGCTCGGCTGCCTCAGCGCCCCGGAGATCTTCCAGACCGTTGAACAGACCCGACGGAACGCCGGTCGCCTCGAGCGCGGCGAGGAACAGCCCCTCCTTCGAGCCGAAGTAGTGCACGAGCAGGGCAGGGTCGACCTGGACCTTCTTGGCGATGCTGCGCAGCGATGTGGCCTCGTAGCCGCGATCTCCGAAGGCCCGGCGCGCGGCCGCCAAGATGTCTTCTCGCGTCTCTGGCGCCCCCGGACGCCTCCCGGTCCGGCTCATCGTCGCGGCGGCGGCGACACGATGCTCACGAACGCCTCTTCGAGATTGGCGGGCACGACCGCGAGCCTCACCCCGAGGTCGTGGCCGGAGAGGAGCGCAGCGACCTGGTCAGTTGAGCCGGGTACCCGTAGCACCTCACCCTGCACCTGCACGACGAGCCCGGCCCCGTCGAGCACGGCAAAGGCCTTCCGCCAATCGTCGCATACGACCTCGACGACGGTACGGCTCGCGATCACCTCGGCCACCGTGCCATCTGCGGCCACGCGCCCGCCAACCATCACCACGAGCCGGTCACATTGCGCAGCCTCCTCCATGTTGTGGGTCGTGACGAGAATGCCGGTGCCGTGCTCTGCACTATCGCGGACGTCCTGCCACAACCGCGCCCGGCTCAACGGCCCCACTCCCGAGGTGGGTTCGTCAAGCACCAGAAGCTCGGGCCCATGGGAGAACGCCACAGCGAAAGCCACTCGTCGCTGAACCCCGAGCGGCAAGGTCCCGACCAGCTCGTCGCTCGAGGCACTGATGCTCGCCGGCATCGCAGGGCGGCCCGATCCGAACGCAGCAGATGTGAATGTCCAGTTCTCCTCGACGGTCATGTCGTCGTACAGCCCGAGCGTCTGCGACACGTATCCCACCCGCCGGCGCGTGTCCATCGACGGGAGCGCGCCGAACAAGAGCGCCTCACCGCCGCTCGGACGCAACAGACCGAGAAGGAGCCGGATGAGCGTGGTCTTCCCGGCACCGTTCGCGCCGAGGAGCCCGACCACCTCGCCGCCTTCGACCGCCAGGTCCACCGAGTCGACCGCGGCTAGGGCGCCGAAGCGGATCGTCAGGCGTCGAGCCTGTGCCAGCACAGTCATCGATCTACACCTTCTCTTGGTCAACGAGTGCCGCGATGATCACGGCGTCCTCGAAGCCGGCCTGCAAAGGCTCAGCTCCCTCGGGCAACTCACCAGACGGGGCCCAGATTCGCCACGCCGTGCCCCAGCGCCACGACAGGCCCCCGGGCTGAGCCTTCGAGCGAACGACTCCCAAGGCTCCCGGCACGGCCGAGACGATGTCGCGAGGCGAGCCGGTTGCGATAGACCGCCCCTGCTCCAGCAGCGTCACCTTCGAGGCCCTATGGGCCTCTTCTACATAGGTCGTCGTCGCGACCACCGCAGTTCCGGCGGCTGCGGTTGCGGAGATGAGACGCCAGAGCTCTGCGCGGCTCAACGGATCGACGCCGGTGGTCGGTTCGTCGAGGACCAACAGGGACGGACGATGCAAAAGCGCCATGGCCACCGCAAGCTTTCGCTGCATCCCCCCCGAGAGCTGCCCGCCGAGACGCTCTGTCGCATCGTTTAGGCCGATGCGCTCGAGCAGCTCGGCCGACCTCTCGGCGAGCTGCGAGCCGACGACCCCGTAGGCAGAACCGGAGAAAGCCAGGTTCTCTTTCACGGTGAGATCGACATAGAGCCCGGCCGAGGCCGGGACGTAGCCGATCTGCCGCTTCGGGGGCCGTAAGGCATCGCCTTGACAGAGCCGAACGAGCCCGACGAGGGCTCGAACCAGCGTGGACTTCCCGGCACCGTCGCCGCCTACGACCACCCTTATCGTCGAAGGCTCTGCCGCGAGGCTCACCCGGTCCAGCGCCAGGCGCGACCCGAACTTGACGCTCGCGTTCTCGAGGCCCCACCTCATGGCGCGGCCGAGTCCGCCAAGACCGCCGGGACCCGGCCACGCCGTGTGCTCGGAGCCAGGTCACGACGGAATCGGAGCACAGCGAGTCCGAGCACGACCACGGCCATGCCGGTCAATATGACGAGCCATTGCCACAAAGCGGCGATCGGCATGTTCTTCAACATCACACCGCGACTGATGTCGATGAAATACGAAAGTGGGAGCACGTACGCGATCCATCGGACGCCAAGGGCCATCGACGAGATCGGGAAGATCAGTCCGGACAGCAGTATCTGAGGTACCACGAACATGATGGCGAGCTGGATCGACTGGCCCTGGTTTTGCGACACCGTGGAGATCAGGACGCCCATGCCTAGCGTGACCAGCAGGAACAAGAGCGCGCCGAGCGCGAACACCGCGACGTTGCCGGCGAATGGAACGCCGAACAGCAGCATGCCCACGGCGACGATGACCATCAGGTCCAAAGAAGCCAGGAGCAGATAAGGGACGATCTTCCCGAAGATGACATCCCACGGCCTGAACGGCATGACCGCGAGCTGCTCGATGGTGCCGGCTTGGCGTTCCCTCACTATGCCGAGGCTCGTTATGAGCGTCCCGATGAACAGGAGTATCAACCCGGTCAGACCAGGGATCATGATCCATGAGGTCTTGAGATGCGGGTTGAAGAGGATCTGGACGCTGAGCGACGGTGCTGATGAGCCGCTCGCCTTGGCAGCCTGAGTCATATGTGCCAGAGCCGCCTGTGCGGTCTCAACCGAGAAGAGCTGGGTTCCGTCCATCAAGACGAGTACCAAGCCGCCGCCAGTGACCACGCCGATCACAGCGGTTCCGTCCCGGAGATGCGACTCGACAAGCGACCTACCGGCGTCAGGATCGATCCCGACGACTTGGAACGGGGCTTGGAGGTGCCCGGCCACCTGAGCAGCCCCGGGCCCGACGACGATGGTCGGGATCCGCGCAACGTCGAAACGGGCCGCATACCCGAAGATCACGAGCAAGAGCACAGGCAGGACGATCAACATGGCCAAGGTCCGCCTGTCCCGTCTGAGCTGGCGGAACTCCTTGACGATCATCGCCCACACGGCTGGCCTCCTAATTCAATAGACGTTGAACTCTACGTCCGTTGAATTCACTCGGTCAACATGCCGGTCACACGTCGTCCTGGCCGACCGCCTCGGACCCATTGAGCCGCGGAGATCGGATGCGCGTCGGTGCGACGAGCTAGTCGGAACCTTCCTGAGATGGGTCCGCGATCGACCGCCTCCGACCGGGATCAATCCGGTGTGCGCCCATTCTCACCTGCACGTCAGCGCGTGTCACCGCCAAGAACGCGACGAGGCAGAAGATGACGACCGTCAAGGCCGACGCCACCGTTCCGTCGCCCCAACCGAGGCCGCCGGCACTTCTCGGCTTGCCCACCCAGTCGGCGCTCGAAGCACCGAGCGGGCGGGTGAGGACGTAGGCGCACCAGAAGGACACGACCGCGTTCCAGTGGAAACGCCAGAAACCGACGGCGGGAACTGCGATCAGCGCTGCGAAGAGCAGAGCGGAGCTGAAATACCCAAGATGGAACGTCACAGCCGTCAGGTCCCCGACGGCGGTTCCCAGAGCGAAGGTCGCCACCACGCAGGCCCAGTAGAAAGCCTCCCGGCGCGCCGTGTCGACGCTGTGGATCGAAATGGTCTTCTCGGTCCTCTGCCAACTGACGAACACGATGATCAGCACTGCGCCGTAGAGGGTGCTCGAGAGAGCGTAAGGGACTTTGAACCCGACGTGGAGGACGTCGGCCGCCATTGTGCCGAAGACACCCACCATGACGACACCGAACCAGTAGGTCCATGCCACATAGCGCCGCATCGAGAACTGCAACGAGAGTGCGGCGAGGAACCCGATGAAGCCGAGACCGACCGCCAACTCGGGGTTCAGTCTGTGGACCAGATAGTCGGAGGTCGACTCCCCCATCGCAGTCGACAAAGCCTTTATCACCCAGAAATAGACCGTGATCTCCGGTACTCGCAGCGCGCCGCGAACCGTCACCCGAGTGAGGAATCTGCGTTCGGTCACCTGTACATACTGTCGAGGCGCGAGCTTCGCCCGCACGCGCCCTTCCCTGCGCCCGGTCCGGCTCTGGCTGGCGAGGGCCTGAACCGAGCCGCGGCCGGCGCGTCGGCCGCTGAGACAGCGCTCGACGGCTCGCCTATGTTACCTTGGGACTAGTGTCCCGAGGTAACAGAACGGAGGGCGGGATGGCCGAGGAGAGGCTGAGCATCGAGCGGGTGCAGCTCGGCGTGCGCATGGAAAAGCGCATGGTCAAGGTCTTGAAGGGCCTCGCGGAGTTCGACGGCCTCACCCTCGGCGAGCTCCTCGAGAAGATCGTGCTTCATTCCTTCGATCCGGTGGAGGGACAAGAGGGAGAGGCTTGCGCGAGCCCACATGGCAAAGCGGCCCTCGCGGCGATAACCGACCTCAAGCGGATCTACGGAATGAACTATGAAGTCCATGCGACGCGCCGCTTCGAAGCCGACCGTCGCAGGTCCACCCCGTGACCTGGTAGCAAGTCGAGGTGGCGCGAGGCCTATGGCAGGGTCACCGTCCGCGCAGACGGTCGATCTGGCGCCGGTCCCTTTTTGTCGGACGGCCTGACGAGGGTTCGCGGAGAAGAACTGGGGACACGAACTCGCGCGGTGGGGGCGGCGGGCTGTGGTCGACCAGGCACTCGGCGGCAACGGGCGCCCCGACCCGTTTGTCAATCGCCCGGACCACCTCGAACACGCGCTCGCGAGCGCCGATGCGGGCAGTGACGTTGTCCCCGGGGCGCACCGTGGTCGAGGGCTTGGCTCCTGTTCCGTTCACCTTGACATGTCCGGCTTTGCAAAGCTCGGTCGAGGCCGCCCGCGTGGGGGCGGCGCGCACTGCCCACAGCCACCGATCGACTCGGGCGAGCTCCACGAGGAAAAGCGTCCCACGAAGCTGGCGCCGGAGCGAGCTTGTGGGCTGGGCTCGCATCGCGTCGCTCCCAGATCGCAGAGATCTTGACGGGTGTCGGCGCTCGGCAGATGGCGGCTATGCACGCGCCGCAGCGCACACTGCTTTGAGGTGCGGCACAGTAGGAGGGCCATGTCCTCCAGCATCGATCTCGCCTCGATCATCGGCGGGCACGAAGACGCCCTCGAGACGTTCCTCGCCTGGACGGCCGAGCGCGGCTTCGATCTCTACCGGGCCCAGGAAGAGGCGCTGTTGGAGGTCTTCTCCGGAGCCCATGTGATCGTCAACACGCCGACCGGGTCGGGCAAGAGCCTCATCGCCCTCGGAGCCCACGTGGCCGCCCTCGCCGCGGGGATGCGTTCGTTCTACACGGCGCCGGTCAAGGCACTGGTGTCGGAGAAGTTCTTCGCGTTGTGCAGTGATCTCGGTGCCGAGAACGTCGGCATGCTCACCGGGGACGCCTCGATCAACCCGACAGCCCCTGTCGTGTGCGCCACGGCCGAGATCGTCGCGAACATGGCCCTGCGCAGCGGAGAGCTCACTGCCATCGACCAAGTCGTCATGGACGAGTTCCACTTCTACGGCGACCCCGACCGTGGCTGGGCGTGGCAGGTGCCGCTCCTCGAGCTCACCCGCGCGCAGTTCCTGCTCATGTCGGCAACCCTCGGCGACACCACCGCTATCGAGCAGGGCCTGGCGCGCCGCAGCGGGCGCCCTGTCGCCGTCGTCAGGTCCGCGATCCGACCCGTTCCGCTGGTCTTCGAGTACCGTCGCACGCCGCTGAACGCGACGATCGAGTCGCTCCTAGCAAGCGATCAGGCACCTCTTTACGTGGTCCACTTCACCCAGGCTGAGGTACTGACACACGCCCAGGCACTCACTTCGGCACAGGTCAGCACCCGAGCCGAACGAGACGCTGTCGCCGCGGCCCTGGCGGGCTTCCGCTTCGCTCCGGGCTTCGGTCGCACGCTCGCGCGGCTGTTGCACCACGGCATAGGGGTCCATCACGGCGGGATGCTGCCGAAGTACCGCCGACTGGTCGAGCGCCTCACCAAGGCGGGCCTGTTGCGTGTCGTCGTCGGGACCGACACCCTCGGCGTCGGAGTCAACCTTCCGCTGCGGACCGTCGTGTTCTCCGGACTCGCCAAGTACGACGGGTCCGTCTCGCGACTGTTGAGCGCACGCGAGCTCCACCAGATCGCAGGTAGGGCCGGACGCGCAGGCTACGACGCGTCCGGTCTCGTAGTCGTGCAGGCGCCAGAGCACGTCATCGAGAACGAACAGGCGGCCAAGAAGGTCGCAGGCGATCCTCGGCGGACGCGAAAGCTCGTGAAGTCCAAACCTCCGAAAGGCTTCGTCGCCTGGGACCAAGCCGTGTTCGACAAGCTTGTCGCGTCCCCGCCCGAGCCTCTTATATCCCAGCTCCGGGTCAATCACGCGACGCTTCTCAACGTCCTCGACCGGCCCGGTGACGGCTGCGCTGGCCTGACCAAGCTAGTGATGGACAACGACGAACCGCGCCCGGTGAAGCGGCGCCTCGTCCGCCAAACCATCTCGATCTACCGCTCACTTGTGGCCGCAGGCGCGCTCGAGCGTCTCGAGGTGCCTGACGAGCAGGGTCGCAAGGTTCGCGTCACCCGCGAGCTGCAGACCGACTTCGCCCTCGACAGCCCGCTCAGCCCGTTCGTTCTCGAGGCGGTCCCGCGTCTCGACGCGTCGGCGCCCACATGGTCGCTCGAGGTCGTGAGCATCGTCGAGGCCACGCTCGCCAACCCCGTCCCTGTGCTCGCGGCTCAGCTCGACCGCGTGAAGACCGAAGCCATGGCAGCCATGAAAGCCGCAGGCGTCGAGTACGAGGAGCGAATCGAGGCCCTCGACAAGCTCGAGTACCCGAAGCCTCTCCGCGACTGGACTTACGACCTGTTCGACGTCTACCGGCTCGCCCATCCTTGGGCCGCCGACTTCAACATTCAGCCGAAATCGGTCGCCCGGGAGCTCTACGAGCGCGCGATGACCTTCTCGGAGTACGTCGCGCATTACGGCCTTACTCGCTCCGAGGGCCTCGTGCTGCGCTATTTGTCCGACGTCTACAAGGGCCTCATCCGCAATGTCCCCGAGGACCTGAAGACCGAGGAGCTGCTCGACGTCACCGAGTGGCTCGGCGAGCTGGTCCGCCAGGTCGACTCGAGCCTCATCGACGAGTGGCAGCACCTCGCCGCTGCATCGGCGAGCACCTCGCTCGATGAGGCCGTCGCCGAGATTGGCGTCGAGCTCAGGGGGGAGGAACCCGGCCCTCCTCCTGTCACGGCAAATGCCAGAGCTTTCAAGGTGATGGTGCGCAACGCCGCCTTCCGGCGCGTCGAGCTGGCGGCCAGGCGCGATTTCTCCGGCCTTGCCGAGGCGGAGCTGACCGGAGGATTGGACGCACCTTCGTGGTCCGAAGCACTCGAGCAGTACTTCACGGTCCATTCGGGCATCGAAACGGGATCTCAAGCGCGTTCGGCGACTTGGTTCAACCTCACCGAGCAGGCGGGCCAATGGCTCGTGCGCCAGGTCCTCGACGACCCGGAGGGCTGGCACGACACCGCGATCGTGGCCGAGGTAGATCTCGCTGCGTCCGACGAGGCCGGCACTCCTCGGTGGCGGACGCTTTACGTCGAGCACGGTTGAAGAGCGCGAACTAGTTCCGCGCCGCGACTTTCAGCTACCCCGCGCCCGCAGCGTGAGGTAGCCGTCACAGATCTCTCGCAAGCGGTCACGGCCGAAGCTGGCCTCGTGACCCCCATGGACGACCCTGACCGGAAGCTCTCGAAGCCTTCGCATCGTCGCGACGTAAGCATCTATGTCCGATCCGTCCAGCTCGTCGAGCAGAGGACCGTCGTAGACAGCGTCTCCCGAGAACAGAATGCCCGTCGCCTTCTCGAAAAGGCCGATGCTTCCGGGCGAGTGACCCGGTAGGTGAAGGATCTCGAGGCTGCGGTCTCCGAGGTCGATCATGTCTCCGTCGTGCAACGCTCGCGTCGCCGCCACTGCGTCACGCACGAAACTCGGTGCCTCGATACCCCTGGGCGGAACAGCGTCGACGAAAAGTGACGGAATCTCGTAGCCGGCGCGGCGGTAGGGACCGATCACCTTTTCCCCAAAGCGGACAGCTTCGAGGCTTATTTGCACCGGCTTGTTGAGTTCGTCAACCTCCAGGTGATGGATGGCCCGATCCGAGAACTCTCCCAGTCCACCTATGTGGTCACTGTGGCAATGGGTCGCGACCACGAGGGGGCCGTCGCCTTTACCGTGCTCGATCACATCACCAAAGGGGGCCAGCCCGAGGGACGCATCGACGACGAGGTCGGAGTCGCGCCCACGGACATGCCAGACGTTGCAGCGAAGGAGAGCATGGACGTGTCGCTCGGTGATGAGGGTGACGCCGTGGCCCATCTCCTCACGGACGAACCATGGATCGGCGACAGGCAGTTCGATCACCGGTCATAGGCTACAGATCACTGCGAGCGCAGCTCACCTTGGCTCGCCGGCCGAGTGGGCTCCTACGGTGAGGAGATCGCCGGCTTGCAGCTTGAGCAGTTGAGCTCTATCAGCTCGTCCAGGCGTCGACGACCGGGCTAGTGGTGATTGACGAAGAGCCACCTGACGCGGCTACCCCTGTAAGTGCCGGCATCGAGAAGAAGGTGGCCTGACATGCAGCCGGGGAGCTGGCGGTCATGCTCGCGTCGTTGGTGAGAGTTACGGTCAGCGGGTTACTGGGCTGGCCGGATGCGGACACGGTGAGGGGAGTTGTGAGCGAGTGCGCACTACCGCTTGAGGCCGTCGAGTAGTTCCAAAGGACATAGCTCGGAGTCGCCACCAGGCAGCCCACCTGCGGAGTCGCCAGGGCGCTGGTCGTGTAGCCGCCCGCATAGGTCACATTGGTCGGCAGATTCACGCCGGTGACCGTTACGGGGAACGGGTTCGGGTTGGAGATCGTGAGGACAACGTCACCGTTACCTCCCGGGAACAGGACGTTAGTGGCGGCAGGCGCCGCGACCGCTGTGATGACGAGGTTCGACACCGTCCCTGACTGGGCCTCGCCGCTCGAGCCAGCTGTGAGTCCCACAACCCAGTTGGTTGCCGCATAGGCGCTGCCGCCTGCGAGCACGGCACCGGCGACGGCTGTGACGACCTTCATCTTGAGCGAGAGTGAGCCAATACGCGCACGACCATTGCGGAAGTGTCTCGCGTTCTTTGGGTTCCTAACCGACATCAAGTCCTCCTGCATCCTGTGCATCCTTTGGAACGCCTCGCTCTCGAAGCGCCGGCCGGGTGCGCCGACCACGTAAATGTCATCGACCGAACCGCCTTCAAAGACGAGACGCATGCGCGCGCGACATGAGTACGCGTACGCGTCAGGATCGATCGTTCGCATCCGCGCATTTGTCTGGGCAGAGCTGCCCGGCACGACTCAAAAGGTGTGGCTTTCATCATCGGGCTGCGGCACTCGCTCAAGGCTGTATGCACTGGGTGCCGGTGTTATGGGTCGTGGTCTCAACAGTGGCAGAGGAGTTCACGCTCAACCATTTCGTTCCCATATACGTCTCTACCTCGAACCAGTAGTTGCCTGCTGTCAAGCTTGCACTCGTCCACGACGTGCCGGCCTGGCCCGTGGCGATCGGTGCGTAGGTGCCGGTCGCCGACGTCGTCGAATCCTCGACCGTGTAGGTAGTCGCGTGCGTCACGGCGCTCCAACTCACCTTTATCAAGCGCTGGCTGGGTGACACGCACGCAGCAGAAACCCCCGTGGGAGCCGCCGGTGCCGCGTGTGCCTGGGCCTCTGCGGCACTGCCCGATTTGAGCAGAAGCGCCCAGCTCGTTGCGAACGCGGGGCATGCAGAGATGAGCAGAGCCGCGCCCGCGACAGTTGCGGCGACGATCGCGAGCGGCCTCGTTAGCACCGCCGGACCTCCTGTTTGCACCTTGACCAGTTGCCCCGATCAGCTCGTCCAGGCGTCGGTGGCCGGGGTGTTGGTGACTGTCGCCGCGCCACCGGTCGCGGTGAGACCCGTGAGCGCCGGCATGGAGAAGAAGGTGTTCTCGCAGGCGGCCGGGGCCGCCGCGGTCATGCTCGAGTCATTTGTCAGCGTCACAGTCAGTGGATTGTTGGGCTGGCCGGATGCCGCGACCGTGACTGCAGTCGTGAGCGTGTGTGAGGTGCCGCTCACGCCTGTCGCGAAATTCCAGATGACGTCGCTCGGGCTCGTGGCTATGCAGCCCGTCTGGGGTGTCGTGAGGGCGCTAGTCGTGTACCCAGCGGCATATGTCGTGCTCGTTGGCAGGTTGACAGCCGTGACCGTTACGGGGTACGGGTTCGGATTGGAGATCGTGAGGACCACGTCGCCGGTACCGCCGGGGTACAGGACGTTTGTGGCTGCGGGAGACGAGACGGCGTTGACAGTCAGGTTCGATACCGTCGCCGACTGTGCCTCACCACTCGAGCCAGCTGTGAGTCCCACAACCCAGTTTGTTGCCGCATAGGCGCCGCCGCCTGCGAGCACGGCACCAGCGACGGCTGTGACGACCTTCATCTTGAGCGAGAGTGAGCCAATACGCGCACGACCACGGCGAAGGTGCCGTGCGTTTCTTAGGTTCCAGACCGACATCAAGTCCTCCTGCATCCTGTGCATCCTTTATGAACGCCCCGTTCTCGGGGCGCCGGCCGGGTGCGCCGACCACGTGAATGTCATCGACCGATACCCCGTCGGAA
>Ga0182027_10009038_pt1 | contig 14394 bp, 8 predicted proteins | sample 712E1DmetaG_FD_121300 | JGI IMG/M metagenome (GOLD analysis project Ga0182027, IMG submission 121300) | Permafrost microbial communities from Stordalen Mire, Sweden - 712E1D metaG (Illumina Assembly) | ecosystem: Environmental > Terrestrial > Soil > Wetlands > Permafrost | place: Sweden...
GAGACCATCTCCATTTCCGGCGGACCTGAATGATCAACGGCTGTATCGCATCCACGTTACGGGTAGGCGGAGTTGGAGGCTGGTTTCAAGGCCAATTGCGTTGCAGCAATTCTGATTGCGGATGCGATTCGCCCTTTATTCGCCTATACTGTTTCGATGACCAGCCAGGATGTCCGGCACCGTGTGTACATGTCATTCCAGTGCCGCTATGGCTGGCATTGCCAGTTCCTGGAGCAGGATTTGAAGACTCCATTGCCCAGAAAGCTGCACTTCGCTTCACCGGACAAGGTCGTCGAGTTGGTTGAGCGAGGCGGCGGCTTGTCGAACCTGGAGAGCCGACAGGCGCTGGACCAGGCGATCAAGATTGGCAGAGGCGGGGTATTCCTGAGCCTGACAGCGGAGCAGTACGCGAAGCTGAAGACCCGATGAGGCACATCGTTTGGTAAGGCGAGATAATCAGGGGCGAGGAGACCAGATCCTAAAGCGGTCCAGAATCGCCGTGAGTCGGCCACTCGGGGTCTTGCTCTCTGCCTCACGCTTTGCCTGGAGATCGGCCCGCTGGCGATCCTCATCGCGTCGCTCCTTGCGGAGCCTACGCTGGTTCAACTCTGATTGGACAGTGTCGGGCTGCATTCCCTCACCGGACCGGGCTGGCTTGTAGACCTCGAACCTACGGTCGGTGGCAGGCTCGTGGTTCAATCGGAGCAAGCGCCAGGAGTTCAGAATCGGGCAGCGAAGAGGGGAACGACCTCCGCCTGCTAAACTGTTACGTTGAGGGGATATCCAGTCTCTGATGCTGCCTTGGCGGTAGGCAGGCCGGATTGTGAGCGTCCCGCCACCCATCACTACCATTGCTGCGTCCACCGTGTGACCACCATCAATGGTCGGATCTTTCCGACGAGGCTCGATTCTCGTTAAAGTTGGCAGAAATGTGCACTTTGGCAACAACTGATCGGCCTCTTCGGTCTGCTGCAACTCCAAATGGCTCGCCGACGGTCGAGTCGGTGGTAGAAGCCGTCCGTGCCCTTTGGACTGCAGCGGAAGGAGCAAATGAGGAGGCAAGAGCCAAGCTCAAGCAAGACATTACACAGACGGTTGACCGCCTGAAACACCGCGTTGAGAGCCGACTCGGTAAGCCAGTCGCCTCTGCCGCCAGTGAGCTTCTATTATTCGACGCATCTGTCCAGCAGCCAGTAGATGTGGAAATCGCAATTCCGTCGTCGCCGCCTAGATTCGCGGAACCGGTTCTCCGTGTTTACGCAAAGGACTTCGCCGACCACGCTCTCCAGCATCTGCCACAGGCGGCCAAGTACAACTCAATAGAGAACTTCCGCAATTATCTTGCCGACAAGCTCCGATTCAACTCCGAGGCAACTCGCCGTCGTTCAGCCAACTACATCGTCAGCCGGTTCTTCCCTGGCGAAGTCTACAACGAGGATTTGCCACAGTTCGCTGCGGCCACACGAGGAACGCCAGCGCTTGGCGAAGCCCTTTTCTACCTGACTTGCCGGACGGAGAGAATCGTGTCGCTAGTCGCGGAAGAGATCGTGTTCCCATCGATTGCGCAGGGCGGCGTAGGTCGAACTCGTCTCCGTGAATACGTCCAGTCAAAGTTCCCGCAATCTAAGTCGGTAGAGGATATCGGGCAGGCTATAGTCCGCAGTTACCAGTTCTACGGCATCGGCAGTCCCAACCGCACACGCTTGAATGTTTCGCTGCGCGAAGGCTCCCTTGTGTCGTTCGCCTACGTCATGCACCTTGAGTTTCCCGAACCAGGGATGTACGCATTCGAGAAGATGTTCGAGGGTCCCATGCATAAATGGCTCCTATGGGACCGACAATGGATGGTGCACCAGCTTTACAAATTGAGGGAAGCCGGCCTATTGGCGAAGGTCAGCGAGATCGATCGAATGCGGCAGTTCACTACAAAGTACACGTTGGCAGAAGCCCTGCAGCATATCGTGGCACTGGCCAAGGAGTCACCCGAATGAAGCTGTCCGGCCACCAGATCAACTCGAACCTCCGGCAGAAACTCGAAATGCCGACTGGGCGGCACTTGTACGTTGTCTTGGGTACCTACGAACGCCTGGAGCGTTACGAACGGGTTGATTTCCGAGAAGCCCGGTCGCCAAGCGGTCAACGTCTCGGGGAGCCCGTGAACGTCAATCACAATTTACTGGATCAGATCAAGGACGATGAACTAAAAGGCCTCGTTCAAACCGAGGCCAGCCGTACTGCGAGCGTCAAGGACCGGCTTGCAAAGGAACTCGATGCCTTGGTGGCCGAGAAGTTGAAGGACGCATCATTATTGGCTCTCAAGAATCTGGAAATCCTGTTTGCCTATGATCTGGAACTCAACTGTCTTCGAATTCGAGCGGCCAACAAGAAACATATTCTGATGCTTCTGCCAGGCGAGAGAGTGGGGGACCGCATCATTTTGTTCCACGAGGCCCCATCAAACAACCATCGGACCTTGCCTATCACAATGGTCCCCGAGGATCATATTTGGGAGTTGAACGAATGAACGAACTCTTCACGCGACAAACGCTCGATCAACTCTGCGATGTCCCCGACGACATTATTGACGTCTACGTCGTGGAACGACACATTTGGCAAGGCGGCACAATCGAAGGGGAAGCCGATTCGAAACGAAAGCGGCGTGCCGAGTTACGCACTGTTAAGGACTTCCTGATCGACCCGGTGCGCCCATTGCTCAACGATGTGCTGCGCCAACTTGCGGCACCCTACGATCCCAACAGCAAGGTAAACCCCATCGGACAGGGCTGGTGGATTCAGGCGGAATTCGGCTCCGGAAAGTCGCACTTGCTTTCCTTCATTGGCGCAGTCGCCCTTGGCGACAAGAAGGTGTGGGATACAGTTGGCGAACTGGAGACAAAGGCCAAAAAGGGAAAGAGGGAATCACTATACCAGTTCTACGAAAGCGGCCTCGCCAAGAAATCTACGGGTAAGTCGAAGGGCATTTTTGTCGCCGTCAAGACGCTCGTCGGTCAAGGAGGAGGAACTATCGGCGTGACTGACACGGGGCGCAAACTCACAGAGTACATCCTCGACGCTGTGCAGGATCAATACCATGCCGAGAACGGCAAGGCGATCTCGGTCTATCCCGTAGAAGTGTTGGCGGATCGGTTCGAGCAAGACATTGAGCGGTATCGCAAGGACCTGGGAAAGTTCCTGAGAGACCCGAAGTTCTTCGACGAGGAAGAACAAGAAGACCTGGAGAAGTTCCTTGACGACCTGCGTAACAATAAGTCTCAGACAGTGAAGCGGGACTGCGGGCAGAAGCTTTGGCGTTTCTACACCGAATATCTTAGGGTCACACCGAAGCTTCCTGGGGAATCAGAAGAAGTTCTCAAACACATGGTCGAGACGCTGATCGCTCAAGGGTATGAGGGATTGCTTCTAATCCTCGACGAGGTGTCGCTGTTCATGAAGAACAGGACAGAGGAGCAGCGAATTGAGGACGAGAAAACACTCGTCGTTCTCTCAAACCGCCTAGCGAAAACACACTGCTTGCCCGTTTGGACGATCTGTTCGGCACAGCAAGCCCTGGAATCGAAGATGGGCGTCAAGAACATCATCGCGAATGATAGGCTGAAAAACGTCGCCCTGCTCCAAGACGAGTCGAACTTCTACGACATCGTTTTGTCCAGGGTTCGCACGATTCCTCAGCTCAACTTCATTGACCCGTATTTCGAGGACTACCACAAGGGCTTCACTTGGCCTGACGCGATCGGCAGCGAGACGTTCAAGCGGTTCTTCCCGTTCTACAAACCGGCGATAGATGTATTGCGGGCAGTCAGTTACAATCTGACAACCCTACGCTCCTCTGTGCATTTCATGCACCAGACTCTGAAGACGCAGCGGAAGGCCAAGTCCAACGAACTCATCACTCTCTGGCAGATGTTCGACGATGTGGTCAGCTACGAGGAAGACCCGTCTGGCACAACGGCGGGGATCGCCGCTATCAGTTCTAAGTTCAATGACGAATACAAAGCGTACCAGGCTGGACGACGCATCATCGGGCAGGCTACTAAGGGCTGGCTTAAGGTGTATGCCCCTCGGTGCGAGAAGATTTTGAAGACGCTGTTCCTGTACAACATTGCCAAAATGCAGCCGAACGGTCTTTCCGTCGAAGAGATCATGAACTCCGTTATGGAATGGAAGGACCATGACAAAGGCCAGAAGGCCGACACCAAAGACAACCTCGATCACTATGAGAACTTGCTCGATGAACTGGCCAAGGAGGTTCCCCAGGTCAAGAAGATCGGCAAGAACTTCGTCTTCACTCCCGAAGGCGGTGGCGTCGATGTCAAGGAACTCTTCCAGAGGGCCAGCGACCGAGCCGAAAACAGCGAAGTCCAGCAGCGAGATGCGTGGAATCAACTTCTCGGCCTGGATGGCTGGGAAATAAAGACCTCGCTCCTGACGATGGATCTTGCCCGCAACACCAAATCCCTGTTCCGCGGCATCGCCCCCGCCGAGCAGAAGGATTTCGAGATTGAGTGGCATGGCCGCACGATAAAAGGCCGGGTCTATATGCGGGACCTACTCGACATCGCAAGTAAGGGCCAAGCCCTTCCTCCAATCAACAGTGCGGACACCGACCATGATTTCGCCGTCTTCATCAGTAACCGAAACTGCGGTGAAAAAGTGAACGAACTTGCCAAGAAGGTCGGCGACTCCCGAACGCTCTTCTGGACGCCTTCACAACTGACCTCGCAGGAGAAAGATAGGCTCCTCGACTTCGCAGCTTACCGGGAACTGGTCAAGGACTATCAGAGCAAGGACACCGAAGAAGCCAAGGATGTCGTGCAGTGGGTTGCCAACCGACTGAAAGATGAGATAGGTAGCATTGCCAAAATCGTCACTGATAGCTTCGGTCGCGGTCAGATCAGCGCCCTGGACCACAGCAGCTTGTCATTTAACTGCCAGGGCGAACTACCCTCTATACTCACTCCGCTCGTCGGGCAGGTTCTTGACGGTGTGTACATATCGAAGGAGATTCAATTCGACGCTCCAGCCCCGTTCAACGATGCCGAGGCGATCAAGGTCATCAACGGGATCGTAAAGACCGGCGATATCCCCAAAGGTACAAAACCAAGTCAGTTCACCAGCGCGGCTGATAACTACGGCTATGCCCTTGGAATCATGAAGAAGGACGGCACGAAGCAACTGAATACGAAAGGCAACGTGTTCCTCGAAGATCTGGACGAATGGATCGAAACGCAGGCCAGCAAGGGCAACCAAAACATTTCATTGGAGACGATATCGAAGAACTTCACGGGCCTCGGAGGCCCAAACGATAAAAACTATGGATTGTCTCGCCGGATGATCGACATCTACCTTCTCTGCCTAGTGAAGGAAGGAAAGCTCCGGATTCTGATGTCCGGAAAAGGATTGTTCGCTGACGCCATAGACTACACCAACATCGCCGACCAGACTTTCAACACCGCTTTGCTGAACTCAATGGCGAAGATTCAGCGACTGAAGGCTCCGGAAGGTTGGCCGGTGCTGGCACCGTTTGCGGCCATCTTGCTAGACGACGAATCACTGAAGACAATCCAGAAGGACGGCGACATCACTTCAGCTCTCGATAAGTTGAAGAAGTGGCGAGAGCGGACCCGACCGGAGGTCGAAGCGCTGATTGACAAGCTCGACACACTGATGGCTGACATTCAACAAGACAATCCCGTGGCAGATTCGCTGGCTTCATGGTCGAAGTTCCTCTCGGCCAGAATCGACGATTCGGATGCGATATCGCATCTCTTAAACGCTTTCGATACGTCCTTTGCCTACACCTGCTACGCCGATCAGGAGGCTAAGAGCGCCGATCTCGATGACCTTGCAACCCGAAAGAAAACCTGGGAGAAAGCCGAAGCATTCTGCCGCCACGAGCAGAAGATCCGGGCGGCGCACCGCTACTCACAACTAGCAGTGAAGAGAAGTGGTCCGGTAGCGGAGCTTAAGGACAAACTGCGCCTGCTCGGCAAGAGGCTCGAACATACCCAGGACCTGATGGAGTCCGAGGCCAAGCTGCAAAGCCAACTCCTTGATACGCTCGATGCTGTCCAGAGCGTATACCGCACACGCTATCTCCAAGCCTTCGACGAAGTGACAGGTAAGTGCGAGGCGGTCCGGAGCGAGATCGACAGAATCCCCGACTCAAACCCATTCAAAGCTATCGCCGAGCTTGTCAACATCGACGCTCTCGCGAGCGTCAATGTCGCGACGCTTAGGGATGAAATCACCAGCTACAAAGACGACCTATTTCAATCTTCGCTTGACCGCAATACCGTGGAGCGAGCCTTGAAGGATCGCCCTCAGCCCGAGGGATGTCCACTTCATGTCGACGAAGCTGCAGGCTTGGTAACGGCGGCGGAACAAGCAATGGAACTAGCGAAAGGAAAGCTTCAGGCTGCGCTTCTGAATATGGCGAGTTTACTGCGCCAGCCGGCTCTGCGGTATCTTCTGGAACAGGGCAAGCAGGAGGCGTTTATTGCTGATGCGTTAGCGGCACAGTGCGACGATGAATTGGCTACCTTACTCTCAGACAGGATCCCATCAGACCCTGCCAATTCCAAGCTCTTTGCAAAGTACCTAAAACAAATTGTCGTGAAGGTGGTTCACCTGAACGAGTTCCATCCCACCAAGACGAAAGTTGAAAAAAGCGACATCGAGAGTATTGTTGGGGAATTCCGAAAGTTTCTCGAAACTGCCGTAGATAACGACGGCAAGGGACAGTCCACGATCTTGGAAATCAAGTAAGGGGAGCCATGCCTAAAGCCTATGCGAGTCCGGAACAACGGTCACTAACGAACGCAACAGAGCGACACACAACTCGCGTAGCGATGTTTGCGGGAGATCGTCCCAATCTCTCCTTACGTCAGTTTGTAGAACAGAATCGAACTGACGCAGCGGCGCACACTCCAAAGACACTTCCAGTGTCGCAGCGGGTAAAAAAGACCGGATCACTATACGACGTACATTCGTATTGGTCAAAAAAGCCTTATCTTGCAATTGAGAGATTTATCGAGCACTACACTCATCCAGGCGCACTGGTCCTCGATCCGTTCACTGGATGCGGCAGTACGCTTCAGGCGGCCTTAGGTACAGGAAGAAATGCAATTGGAATTGATCTTAGCCCAAGCGCCGCTCATATCGCTGCAAACACCACTTCATTCCTGCCTCTTTACACGTTTCAAACGGCAGCTGATCGCCTCTTGTCTGCTGTGAGCGAGAAGGTTGGACCATTCTATACAGTTGACTTCAAGGGACACAAATACGTCATATCGAGTTTTATTCATTCCGAACAAATTCGCTGCATTAAGTGTCTTCGACTCTTTTCGATTGTCGAGCCACATACGTCCGATGCAAGAGAAAAATGCCCACATTGTAAGGAACCGTTCTCTACGCGATCGCGGAACGTTGAATACGGGCCTGACGAAATCGTTGCCTGCGAGCTGAGGGACTCGTTGTCCGCCAGCAGAGGTACGCTGCATTGGATATGTGATAGCCCTTCGCTGCGATCCGCGTTGTCTGGCATAAACGTGCAATTGAAGGCAGACAGTATCAGGAGAACGTGTGACTTTCCGGTCCCACAGAGGCTACTCGACTTTGGCGGCCGCCTCAACACATCAGGCAGTACGACTCTTGGTAGGCTATACGATGATCATGCTATTGTCGCGCTGAACACAATAAAAGAATCAGTTCAAGAAGAGCCTGACCCGATAACCAGAGGGAAATTGCTCCTTGCATTCTCCGCAATTCTTAAGAACTGCTCCAAGATGTACCGCTTTCACGAGGGTGGTGGAGGCAGCCCAATAGGAGCATATTATGTGCCGTCAATTAGGAAGGAGTTGAATCCGCTATTTGCCCTGAAAGAAAAGCTCGGGGCAGTAGTTTCAACTCTGCATGAGATATCCGAATGGGGGCCTCACTCTTTTGTGGTGAGTAACCAGTCAGCTGCCCGATTAGATATCCCATCTAACTCTATTGACTATGTGTTCACGGACCCTCCATACGCAGATACAATGCCGTTTGGAGATCTGAATTTCTTGTGGGATGGATGGTTATACCCAGAGAGTCTGTGCCGCACAGGGGAGGCGATCGGGGATTCATGGTATTCAGTGATGCTGAGTGTGTTTAGAGAAGTGTACCGCGTATTAAAGCCGGGGGCGTGTTGCTCCGTGTGCTATCACGACACATCCGAAGGAACATGGGGAGACTTGCTTGATTTGATGGCAGAGGCAGGATTTAGAGCCATCATCGGAAAGGATGTGCTGTATATTGAAACGACCCAGCGAGCATATCAACAGACAGTTGCGGATAAAGTCGTTAAGCGGGATCACGTTGTTAACTTTGTCAAATCATCCCGAACTCTAGTTGCACTTAACTTGGCTACGCTTCCAACTGATCAGTCGGTTCGCGAAATCGCCAAGCAGGTGATCACTGACTTTCTCGCAGATAATCCGGGAGTTAGCAAGGACCGAGTCTATGACGAGGTTGTGGCAAGAATGTTTCAAGCTGGACGTATGGATACGAGTGTTTTCGAAGAAGCTCTTAGAGAAATGGCAGAAGAGGTCCGAGAAGTGAGTACGCCAGTCGGCGATGGCACAGGCAATAGAACCCAAAGGACGGGTCGTTGGTATTTGAAAAGCACGGCGGACTTAGTGGCGGACTCGTCAGAGATTGAACGTGAAGCAGCAGCAGCAGCACATCTGGCAAAGTCTATTTCTGATTACATAAAGAGAAGGCCGGAAGAGGAAGGCGTTCATTACAGCGATATTTTCGAGCAGTATCTCCCACTCCATGAGAAGCCTCGGCGGCTTCTAGCTGACTGGTTGGTGGAATACTTCATTAAAACCCCTAACGGGACTTGGAGATTGCCAAATTCAGAAGAAGAGCACCAACTGCTCAGCCTTCGCGAAGTAGGCACTCTGCGGCGGATCAAGCGATTCGCCAACGCATTGATAGATGGTGTACCGGTACGGGACAAGGATCGTCCCAATGGAGACGTGGACTTGCTCGACTGGTTGCGGCAGTGCCGCCGTGCTGGCCTCTATGACCAAGGGAAGGCGATTTACGAGAAAGGTGGGTTGAATTCGGCAAACCTGACCGAAGAACAGCAAGTCGAGGCTGAAGACGATTACCGTATCTGCGCCCGGCGAGGCAGCACCGATGAGGCGAAGCCGAAACATCGACGCGGCAAGAAGCAGGATGATGAAGAGTAAGCATGAAGAGGAATGACCGTGACGTTAGACGAATGGGTTATCGACAAATTGAGTTCCCTCAAGGGCGAAAAGCTTATCATTCTCGCTGATCCACAGCGAATGATCCGGGCTGGTGCGCAGGCAGTCGATGGCTGGGCCAAGCTGAACAAATTCACGGTACTGTTTTGCAGCGGCAACCTCGCATTGCGGGAGATGTATGAAAACTTGCGAAATGATCCGTTGGCTAAGATCATCCTGGTGGATCGCTCACGCGAAAGAGCCAAGCTCCCTCTCTTTTATCCCGACCTCGAAGCTCGCTGTAAGCCAAAGGCTCGGTTGACGATCACTCTGCGGGACTTTCTCGTCGAGCAATCTGGTGACCAGCGCTGGCCCCTCCTAGTCAACAGAGACCGCAATCTGAGCCGGCTGATTTTGGAGAACCAGGATAAGACCTTCGCCGCACACCGCCAACTGCGGGATGTGGACGAGTTCCGCTTCCAGGATAGCGATCTCTACAAGATTGTTATGGGCGCCACACTCAACGTGAACCCATTCAAAAAGTTGAACGGTGGTGAGATTCGCCGCCTGTGCATCGAGAACCATGAACAACTGGAGACGATAAGGGACCTTTTCTCAAGTGAGACAGCTACCGAAGCAGGCGAGGTCTTTGCCTATTTGAAGACTCAGATTGAGCAGGCGGACAGTCCGTGGTGCTGGATGCTAGATCACGATCCACAGGCGGTCGTGCGTGCCTTTACGCTTTCCGCGATCATGTACCAACACGGTCTGGAGTATGAAGTGCTACTCGCCAACTTCGATGTTGACCTGGAGCGGTTCAAAGCGATCCCGAAGAAGTCCATTGAGTACGCCATCAAGGATATGCTCAAGGCCGACCCTGACCAGATTGCCGAAGATGTGGCTGGAGTCGAGGGATTCTTGAAGGACGAGCCGAAAAAGCGCCTGGCATTTCTGCTCGCAGATCGCTGTAAACTCGACAACCCCGAGAATGCTCGAAAGGTCCTGCTGAAGGAAAAGCTGTCATCGCTCGTCCGTAGCATGGCGTTGCTTTCGCTGCTAATCGACCTAATGACGAACCGCAAATTGGCATACCACAGCGATATTCTTCGCGCGCTTGACCAAGAGGGGGCCAAAGGCAAGGAAGACGCACTCTCCATCGCAGCTCGCCGTCCGACACCGCAGTGGGGTACGTTGCTGGCAACATACCGGCGAACGATTCAATTCTTCGAGATTGCCGACAGGTTGAAAGCTCAGGTTCACAAGCTCAAGGTACTGAAGACGGACGAACTTCAAGCTGAGCAGTTTCTTCAACTCTGGAACGACGAGCGAGCGAATCGACTCGACTATTATACGAGCGGCCTGAGACGGCTCGTGCAGGTGGGCGACATTTTGCCAGTTCCCAAGAGCCATTTCTGGCCGGAACTCACCGAGCGTTGGGAGGCGGCGCAAAAGAAACTCGACGAGAGCATCAAAACGGTGGATCTTGACGTGGACGTCGCCAACTCTAAATTCCAAGACCTATACCATGCCCGCTACGTCAAGTGGATCAATCAAGCGGACTCCCCACTGATCTTCACGCATCAGTTCGTGCCGAGAGTGCTGAAGACGCATTGGGACCCCCAAAGCGGTCAGAAGGCGGTAATCTTGATTTTCGACGGCCTGAGGGTCGATGCGTGGGAAGAATTGGTGAGGCCCGTTCTGGAGGAGAAGTACGACGTTCTCTATCAACTCCCCGGAAGCGCGATCCTTCCCACCGAGACTCATTTAAGCCGCAAGGCGATCTCGGCGGGCTGCCTGCCTGTGAGCTTTTGTAGTACGAGCGAGAATGCCTTGTTGGAAAGTGCGCTGAAAGGGAACCTTGGTTTGACGGTAAAGTTCAAGGTCAAAAGCCAAAATGAAACTGTTGAATGCGGAATTTCCGCACATTACACGTCCGGACCCATCGATGAGGTGATTTTTAACTTCACAGACAAGAACCTGCATAATAACTCTGCGGACCTGTCATTCATCTACGATGCTACAGTTCGGGAGATTCTGCGGCAAGACGTGCGCAGTGTATTGCGGGAGATGCCGGACAATGCAATAGTCTTCGTGACTTCCGACCACGGTTTCGCGCCCGTTCCCACCGCGACCTTCACTGTGCCGGACGAGGTGCTGACGGATAGCGCCGATGTGAAATATCGAGTGGGCCGACTGAAGACTCCACTCGAAGCGAAGGACGCCAAGAACGGCGTGCTTTTCAAGGTCGGCGACCTTGGCATCCCTGACAAAACCGGGAAGGCTAATTGGTCCTTCAACCATGTGCTGTTCCCGAGGCCAGCCCTGACCCTAAAGCGACCGCAGGGAAAGCACAATCCAGAACGGTACACGCACGGTGGCCTGAGCTTGGCAGAGTGTATGATCCCTATGATCGTGCTGGGGCCAAAGAAGAAGGTGGAACCAGCCTTCGATCTGATCAGCATCCGGTTCGAAGGCATACTGTCTGAGGGGCAACCACTCGACATCATCATCACTGCCAAAGCAAAAAAGCCGCTCAAAGACGAAGTCCTGATTCAGTTTCAGGTGGAGGCTGGCCTGGATGACATCCAACCCCGCAAGGAAGTATTCTCAGGGACCGAACAGGAATATCGGGTCCGGTGGACGCCAAAGGTCGATAATCCAACTCCGGAGGAACAAGCAGCAGGAAAATTGGTGAAACAAGTTACGGTCATCGCTTGCTACAGATGGGAGGATCGCACCTTGCGTACGACCGTTCACGGCAAAGTCGAGATCCAACTCGACACAACCCGCATTCGCCGACGCCTGGACAGCAAACTCGACAGCATCATGGGCATGGTTCCTGCCGGGCTGAGGTAACACGGGTACATCATGAAAACACGCTTCAAAGAAGTCTTCCGAGGTAAGGTTGTCAACAAGCGGCTCACTGTCAACACGGGAGTCGATGAGTTTCCTCGTTTTGTTGTTGAATACCTGATCGACAACTACTGCACGGAGGAAAACTTCCAGGAGGATCTACAGCTAGTCATCAAGCGCCTGCGGGAGAACTTCGTACATGGAGCTGAGGCCGAGAAGATTCGACATCAGATCCGCGAGACTCGCAACCACAACATCATCGCCAATTTAGAAGTTCGGCTTCAGGAAACCGAGGACAAGTATTGGGGGACCATCGGAGCGATCAATGAAAGCTTCGTGAACGTGACGGAAAGCCTCGTCCGGCAGTACCCGATGCTACTGTCGGGCGGCATGTGGGGCACAATCACGCTAACCTATGACGAAACTGAGGTCCACAACAAGAAGATTCGTCCGTTCAAAGTGACGGACTTTACACCTTTTCAGATTTCAGTAATAGATCTCAATGAATACATCGAGAATCGCAAGAAGTTTGAGGCAGACGAATGGCTAGACTTTCTCATCAATTCGATTGGCCTGAATCCTGAACCGTTGACCCGGCGCGAGAAGTTGCTCTACCTCTGGCGCCTCGTGCCAATGATCGAGGCCAATTGCAATATGATCGAACTGGCTCCCCGAGAGACAGGCAAGACGTACATCTACCGCAACCAGAGCTACTACGTCACGGTTCTTTCAGGTGGCAAGGCGACTCCGGCAAGCCTATTCATCAACAACGCCACCGGCAAGGTTGGTGTAGTGGGCAGTCGTGACGCGGTGGTGTTCGACGAGATCGCCAACACGGACTTCACAGACCCCAAAGCCCTCGTGTCGATCATGCAAGGCTACATGCAGGACGCTAAGTTTAGCCGAGGCAAGAAGGAAATCCTCGCCTTTGCCTCCATCGTGATGGTTGGCAACATCGACATTCAGGCGAAGTTGCCGCACGAGAAGTATTACCACCTGTTCGAGCCGTTACCGGACTTTCTGCAGGTCGAGGCGTTCATCGATCGCCTTCACGGCTATCTGCCTGGTTGGGAGATTCCCAAAATTCATCCAGGGTCTCTGGCGCAGGACTACGGCTTCATTACAGACTACTTTTGCGAGATCATTCACGAACTCCGCCGCAAGGACGTGCTGGGACCGCTGAAGTCTCGATATCAATTGATGGATACCTCTAACGCAAAGGCCGGAATCACTGGACGCGACGTGCGTGGCGTTGAGAAGGTTTTGTCAGGGCTGCTCAAGCTGATGTACCCGCATGGCGATGTGACCGACGAGCAACTAAGCGAACTCCTCGAAATCGCTCTCGAAGGACGGCAGCGTGTCCGAAATCAGCTTCACCTCATGGCGGCTGGCGAGTACGGGCCAGTCGTTCTGACTGCGAAGCTTGTCCAGTCTGGCAATCTCATCACACCAACGTTACCCGATGCTCATCGCCAACAGAAGGTTACCCTGCCGAGTTCTCCGAAGATCGGCGAAGTCATCGGTCTAGCCGTTATCGGCGATGACCATGGCTGTTTGCTCCACTTCGAGATGCAGGCTTCAAAGGGGTCAGGGCGCATCATCACCCTCGGTTCGATGCAAAAAGTAATGAAGGAGAGTGTTGCCGCCGCCGCTCAGTTCATCAAAATGCACGCAAAGGAAGTAGACCTCCCAAACGACTGGCAGAGTAATTACGACATCGCCGTGCTTGCGACGATGATGGGAGTGCCTAAGGAAGGCCCGTCAGCCGGCATCAGCATAACTACAGGAATCGTCTCTGCTCTCACAGGACGTCCTGTCCGCAACGATATCGCTATGACCGGGGAGATAACGATTATGGGCAAGGTCCTCGCGGTAGGAGGGATTCTGCCGAAGCTCCAGGCAGCCATCGAGGCGGGTTGTGCTGAAGTTCTGATGCCCAAGGAGAACGAGCGAGACGTGCAGATGACGCCGGACTATATGAGGAACAAGATCAAAGTTCGGTACGTTTCGTCGATTCAAGAAGTGCTGGCGGCAGCGCTTGTCTGTCAGGAGAACTGTTGATCGTGCATAACAGTCACCGGCTATCCCATGACCTGCTAATAAAGCCCCGGCGGACCGCAGATCGGCGGTGAGAGATGGGCGAGATGAAGCCGACTATCGCACGCGAGGAACGCCGGAAGAAGTTCAATGCCACCTGGGCCAAGAAGAAAGCAGCCAAAGCAAAAGGGGCCTGAGAACCAGGCCCCTTTTGCTTTCTCGGTTGTCGGCTATGCGACCGCTGTGGTCGGCGTCC
>Ga0182027_10009039_pt1 | contig 14394 bp, 12 predicted proteins | sample 712E1DmetaG_FD_121300 | JGI IMG/M metagenome (GOLD analysis project Ga0182027, IMG submission 121300) | Permafrost microbial communities from Stordalen Mire, Sweden - 712E1D metaG (Illumina Assembly) | ecosystem: Environmental > Terrestrial > Soil > Wetlands > Permafrost | place: Sweden...
CGCATCGGCGGCCGCCACGGGCTGGGCATGTCCGATCAGATTGAGAACCGCATCATCGAGGCCAAGAGCCGCGGCATCTACGAGGCCCCGGGCCTCGCCCTGCTCTTTATCGCTTACGAGCGCCTCATCACTGGCATCCACAATGAGGACACCATTGAGCAGTACCGCGACAATGGCCGCAAGCTCGGCCGTCTGCTCTATCAGGGTCGTTGGTTCGACTCCCAGGCGATCATGCTCCGCGAATCCGCCCAGCGCTGGGTCGCCAAACCCATTACCGGCGAGGTCACGCTCGAGTTGCGCCGCGGCAACGACTACTCCATCCTTAACACCGAGTCGCCCAATCTCACCTTCCATCCCGAGCGCCTCAGCATGGAGAAGACCGAATCCACCTTCTCCCCGCGCGACCGCATCGGGCAACTCACCATGCGCAACCTCGACATTACCGACACTCGGGAGAAGCTGCTCACATATGCCAAATCCGGCCTCCTCACGCTCAGCAAAGGCAGCGAAATGCCACTGCTGGGCAGCGCAAAAGAGAAAGAATAACTTGGAGTACGCTTAAATCAATGTCGAACGAAAAGCAATCCGGGAAGATGTGGTCGGGCCGGTTTCGCGAGCCGCTGGACGCGGAGTTTGAGGCGTGGCAGCGCTCCATTGTCTTTGACTGGCGGCTTCTTGACCAAGAGGTGGCCGCCAGCAAGGCGCACGGGTCTGCTTTACACGCAGCAGGAATCTTGTCCAAAAGTGAAACAACGGAGTTGCGCAAGGCGCTGGATGCGATTGCCGCGGAGTTTGCATCGGAAGAAGGCAAGGCGCAGGTGCGCGATCACCCGACAGCCGAGGACATTCATCACTTCGTCGAACTGAAGCTTGTGGAGCGGGTCGGCTCGCTGGGGCTGAAGCTGCACACCGGCCGCAGCCGCAACGAGCAGATCGCTACCGACCTGCGGCTTTACGTGCGCGCGCAAATCGATCTCGTGATCGAAGGGCTGGCCGCGTGGGCGACTGCGCTCGTCGAACGGGCTCGCGCCGCCGGCGAGGCGGTGATGCCGAGCTATACGCATTTGCAGCGTGCGGAGCCGGTGCTGGTTGCGCACTGGCTGCTGGCTTACATAGAGATGGCGCTGCGCGATGCGAGCAGACTTCAAGATTGTGCGGCGCGATTGAACTTCTGCCCGTTGGGTTCAGGCGCTGTCGCAGGCGCCACGCTTGCGCTGGACCGGACGATCGCCGCGCACGAACTGGGGTTCATAGCGCCGACCGCCAATTCGATGGATGCGACGAGCGACCGCGACTTCATCCTTGAATATCTTCACGCACTCACTTTTGTTGGTTTGCATTTGAGCCGTTTCGCCGAAGAGATCACACTGTTTGCGACGGCGGAATTTGGATTTGTGACACTGCCAGAGGCGTTTTCCACGGGCTCCAGCGCCATGCCGCAGAAGAAAAATCCCGATCTGACCGAGCTGATTCGCGCCAAAGTGGGGCGCATTCACGGCGCGGCGCAAGCAGTCGCGATCGAGCTCAAAGGACTGCCGTTGGCCTACAATAAAGACATGCAGGAGACCCAGGAGCCAGCCTTTGCGGCCGACTTTGTGCCGCAAATGCTCCATCTCGTTGCGCGCTTCACCGTGGCCCTTCAATTGAATCGCGAGCGCATGAACGAGGCGGCGCAGTCGGGTTACCTGAACGCGATGGCCGCGGCCACTTACCTGGTCCACAAGGGCGTTCTTTTCCGCACCGCGCACGAGAAGATCGGCCAGGCCGTGCGCTTTGCGATCGACAGGGGCGTTGAACTGGGCGACCTTTCGCTCATCGAGCTTCGCCAGTTCGGCGAGGAGTTCGCCGAAAACTTCTACGCCGCCATCGCTCTTGACGCCACGCTGGACTGTCACGACGTGATCGGAGGAACCGCTCGCGAACGCGTCCGGACGGCGCTGGATCGCGCATCGGAGCGGATCGCAGCGCTGGCGAAACCCAAGGTGACGGAGGCCGTCCATGCTGGTGCGTAAGGCCCTGCTGCACGATGCCTCCAACATCTACGATCTCGTGAACTCGCTCTCCGGCGACGGAACGCTTCTCAAGCGGCCCTTCGCCGAGGTTTGCGAGAACATACGCGACTTCACCGTCGCCGAGTCGGATGGCGGCGTGTTCCTGGGCTGCGGCGCGCTGCACCTCTACGGGCCGCATCTCTGCGAGGTACGCTCCATCGTGGTGAAGCCCGAAGCCAAAAGCCATGGCGCCGGCGGCAGCATCGTGAAAGCACTGATCGAAGAAGCCGAGACGCACGGCGTGCAATCCGTGTGTCTGTTCACGCGCATCCCGGATTTCTTCTTCAAATACGGTTTCCGCACCGTGGAAGATAAATCCGAGCTGCCCGACAAGGTCTTCAAGGACTGCCAAAGCTGCCCGCGCCTGCACCGCTGCGACGAGGTGGCCATGGTGCGCGGGCGCTTGCCGCGGATGTCGATCCTCGGGCCCCGGCACGAGGCGCAGGAGCTGGTTCGGCTTTCAGGATGATGCTTCGTTTTTGAGGATCGCCGCTGCGACCACGGCTTGCCCATAGCTCAGCCCGCCGTCGCCGGGACTGACCTGGACATGTTGGAAGACCTGAAACCCCTCCGCTTCGAGCGCGGCGCGTAGCAGACATGCCAGGCGCCGGTTGTGCAGGCAGCCGCCGGAGAGAGCCACCTGGCCGATGCCTGTGGCCTCGCGAGCGAGAATTGCAGCGCGCACGAAGGCTGATGCGACGCCCAAATGAAACCGCGCCGCGATGCGCGGCTTGCCGACGCCGGTGCGCAGGTCTTCCCATAGCGCGCGCCAGAGCGGGGCGGCGGAGATGCGCACAGGCTCGTTGGAGTTCCAATCTCCGCCGTAGAGCTCAAGCGGGTAGCCGAAATCAGTCGCGCCGGGCTCGTCCAAAGGTTCGCTGGCGGCGACTCCTTCCAACTCAATCGCTGCCTGGGCTTCGTAATCGACCACTCCGCGCCCCAACACGACAGCGGCAACGGCATCGAAGAGGCGGCCAAGGCTGGAAGTAAGTGGGGTATTCACTCCGCGCTCGATCATCCGCCGCAGCACGTTCGCATCCTGCGGCTTGGCGCCCACCGCGGACAGAATTTCCGGCGACTCTATATCGAAGCCCGCTGCATGCAATGCTCCGAGCGCCATACGCCACGGCTCGCGAATGGCGGCCTCGCCGCCGGGCATGGGCACGTAATCGAGATGCGCGAAGCGAGCGAAACCGTCGAGACGGCTCACAAGCACTTCCCCGCCCCAGATGCGGCCATCGCTGCCGTACCCGGTGCCGTCGAGGCTGAGCCCGATCACCTGGCCTTCGAGACCGTGCTCCGCCATGCAGGCGACGATGTGTGCATGGTGATGCTGCACTGCGATGAGGCGCAGGCCGCGCTCGCCGGCCCATTCCTTCGCCCACGACGTGGACAAATAGCCGGGATGCAGGTCGTGGACCACGGTTTCCGGTTCGATCTCGAAGGTGCGCATCAGGTGAGCCAGCGACTCGCGGAAGAAATCGAGACCGGTGAGATTCTCGAGATCGCCCAAATGCTGGCTCTGGTAGACAAAGCGGCCACGCGCGAGGGCAAAGACATTTTTGAGATGGCCGCCGACGGCCAGCAGCGGAGGCGAATCGAAGGGGATCGGGACGTCGAGCGGCACAAAACCGCGGGCGCGGCGAATCAACTGCGGCGCGCCGTCGACCAGCGCCATTACGGAGTCGTCGCAGCGCTGCAGAATCTCGCGGTCGTGCATCAGGAAGGCATCCGCGATCTGGCCAAGTCTGGTCAGCGCCTCATCGTTATCAATCGCGATCGGCTCCTCGCTGAGGTTGGCGCTGGTCATCACCAGGGCGCGGACGCGTGCATCGGCGAATAGAAGATGGTGCAGCGGCGCGTAAGGAAGAAAGACGCCCAGCCACGGAATGCCCGGCGCGACCGCGGGCGCGATGCCGCTGCCGGCGCGCCTGCGCGCAAGAACGATGGGGCGTGGAACGGTAATGAGCAGCTCTTCTTCCTTGGCCGTGAGCACGCAAACTGCACGCGCCGCATCGAGATCGCGAACCATGATCGCCAGCGGTTTGCCGTAGCGATGCTTGCGCTCACGCAGGCGCATCACCGCAGCCTCGTTGGTTGCGTCCACAGCGAGGTGGAATCCGCCGATGCCTTTGATGGCCATGATCTCGCCTGCCATGAGGCGGTCGATCGTCTCGGCGACCGGATCGGCGGAAGGAATCTCGGTTCCGTCAGGCTGCACCAGCCAGACGCGCGGGCCGCAGACGGGGCACGCGTTGGGTTGCGCATGGAAGCGGCGGTTGGTAGGGTCGTCGTACTCCGCCTGGCAGGCCGCGCACATCGTGAAGCGCGACATGGAAGTTTGCGGACGGTCATAGGGAATTCGCCGCGTGATGGTGAAGCGTGGGCCGCAGTTGGTGCAGTTGAGGAACGGATAGCGATAGCGGCGGTCGCGCGGGTCGAGCAGCTCGCGGAGGCAGTCGACGCAGGTCGCAGCGTCGGCGGGAATTCCCGTGCTGACCTGGCCTGCCGCATCGCTGGCGACGATGCGGAAGTCTTTTTCTTCCTTTGGAAGAACGCTCTGCGAAATCACCGAGTCGATGCGCGAGAGCGGCGGTGCTTCGGCTTCCAGCCGCCGCCGAAAAGCTCCCACCCGCTCCGCTGGTCCCTCGATTTCGATGGTGACTCCGCGGGTATCGTTGCCAATGAAGCCGGCGAGGCCCTCCTCGAGTGCAAGGCGATAGACGAATGGCCGGAAGCCAACGCCCTGCACTACGCCGCGCACCGCGAGCGCTTCGCGCCGCAGCAGCCCTTCGGGCCGTCCTGGTTTTGGATCCGGTTTCTGCGTCAAACCATCGCCTCGCTCAGGCATCAGCATAGCGCAGCAGGTAGTAAGCGTTCGCAGCTTGCCGCGCGTTTCCACTCTTGAGCCAGGCGGCACATGGCAGCCCGGACCAGGGAAGAGGAACGATAATCTGAGAGAGGGGAAAGGGATTGGATGGGTCTCCGGCTGCTGAAAACGGCGCGCGCGGTTGCGGCAGTTTCGATCGGGATGCTGCTGTGTGCCCAAGGGCCAACGCAGGAGTTCGATCCGGCGGCAGTGATTCGCAGCGTGGATGCCGCGGTAGCGGCCCGGTTTGACAACGTTCTCGGGTACACGGCCATTGAGCACTACGCCGTATACAGGGGCGGCGATGAAACGCATCCCGCGGCGGAGATGACGGTGAAGGACACCTACAAGAAGGGCGTGGGCAAGACCTACGCCGTGCTTTCGCAGAGCGGATCGTCGATTTTTCTTAATTTCGGATTGAAGCCGCTTCTCAGTAACGAGCAAACGATCAACTTGCCGGGGAACGTGCAGAAGTCGTGGTTCACGTCAGCGAACTACCAGATGAAGCTGAAGGCAGGCGGGGTGCAGAAGCTGAATGGGCGCGACTGCTACGCCATCGCTATTACGCCCAAACAAGAAGCGCCGAATCTGATCAACGGGACTATGTGGGCGGACGCGCAGGACGGCACTCTGGTCGAGATCGACGGAGTCGCGTCGAAGAACCCGTCGGCGTTTTCGGGAACGACGCACATGATGCGGCAATATGCGAACATCAACGGATTCTCGATGTCCATGCATGCCCGCGCCGAGTCGGACAGCATGCTCTTCGGCCGCACTGTGGTGACCATCGATTACAGCAACTACAATCTGCAGCTCAAGACGGCGAAGTGATCGAGCGCGCGCGTCCGGGAGGACGGTTGATGAGGAAGCTCTAAGCATTGCCGCAAACCTGTGGAGCGATGCGTGCCGCAAGTCCAGTGATCTCTCACACCGGACTTAAGCCTTTTCTCGCCGGTGTTGTGTGCCATCACACGGAGACCAGCCAGCTGTGCGAACCGCTGCAGCCGTTTCACCAAGCGGCGCGTGAACTCCATGCCAACAAATGGGATAGCCACACAGGCACGTGACTGCTGTCACGGATTGCGAAAGCCCTCCGCACGTAGAACAATGGTAGGGACCTGCTGGAGCGGGCCAAAGACGCCGCTCTGTTCCCGATGCCCGAGTCCGATTGCACCGTTCAGGGAGGAAATGTGCCTGTATTCACGCCCCCGCCTCTACCCAGCGAAGACAAGCGATGGAAGATCGTGAACGGCACCATGCGCAAGAACGGCTTTGCCCGCCATGCGTTGATCGAGACGTTGCATACGGTGCAGTCGTCGTTTGGATATCTGGATGACGACTCCATCCGGTTTGTGGCGCAATCTCTGCGCGTGCCGCTGAGCCAGGCCTACGGCGTGGCCACGTTTTATCACTACTTCACGCTGAAGCCGCCGGGCAAGCACACGTTGACGATTTGCGCCGGGACCGCCTGCTACATCAAGGGCGCCGATAAACTGATTGCCGCAGCGGAGAAGCGGCTGGGGATTGCGCAGGGTCAGACGACGAAGGACGGAGAGATCAGCCTGATGATGGCGCGCTGCGTGGGCGCATGCAGCCGCGCGCCGGTGGCATTGTGCGATGGCGAGGTGGTGGGCGAGATGACTCGCGAACAGATGCTCGAGCAACTGGAAAGGTGGACCGTGGAATGACAATCGAGGAGCTCGAACAGATCGCCAAAAGCGTCAACCAGGAAAACGCCAACTACGATTTCGAGGTGAACGTGTGTGGGGACCTGGCTTGCGTGAGCCAGGGCGCCGACAAGCTGAAAGACGCGCTGGTAAAGGCTGCCGAGGCGTCAGGAAAGACGGTGCTGGTGCGGCGCACAGGATGCATGGGGCCGTGCTCGCACGGGCCGCTGGTGCGCGTGGACCCGGAAGAAACCCTCTACCACCACGTGAATGCAGGCCACGCCGAGGCGATCGTAAAAAGCTTGGGCGGCGCGCCAGCGCCTGAATTGCAATGCGAGCTGAACGATCACTTCGACAAGCAGGTGCGGGTTGTGCTGGAGAATGCGGGCTACATCGACCCGGAGAAGATTGACGACTACATCGCCCGCGATGGCTACAAGGCGCTTTTGACAGTGCTGACAGAGATGACGCCCAACGGCGTGATTCATCGCATCACGGAGAGCGGATTGCGCGGGCGCGGCGGCGGCGGGTATCCCACGGGATTGAAGTGGGGCACAGTAGCCAAGGCCGCGGGCGACGTGAAATATGTGGTCTGCAACGGCGACGAAGGCGACCCCGGCGCGTTCATGGATCGCAGCGTGATGGAGGGCGATCCGCATCGCGTGATCGAGGGAATGGCGATCGCGGCTTACGCGATTGGCGCGAGCAAAGGGTTCATCTATGTTCGCGCGGAGTATCCGGTGGCAGTCTCGCGGCTGACGACCGCGCTGCGGGAAGCGAGACGCCACGGCCTGCTGGGCAACAACATCTGCAATACGCCGTTCAATTTCGATGTGGAGATTCGGCTTGGCGCGGGCGCGTTTGTTTGCGGCGAGGAGACGGCGCTGATCGCATCGATTGAAGGCAAGCGGGGCGCGCCCAAGCCGCGGCCGCCGTATCCGGCGGCAAGCGGCCTCTGGGGCAAGCCGACGCTGATCAACAACGTGGAGACCTACGCCAATATCGCGCCCATCGTGCGCAACGGCGGCAAGTGGTTCTTCAACATGGGCTCTGAGCGCAGCAAGGGGACCAAGGTCTTTGCTCTCACCGGCAAGATCACCAACACCGGCCTCGTGGAAGTGCCCATGGGCATCAAGCTGCGCGAGATCATCGAGGTCATCGGTGGCGGCGTGCCCGGCGGCCACACCTTCAAGGCGGTGCAAACCGGCGGCCCTTCGGGCGGCTGCATTCCGGCAGAGATGCTCGACGTCGGCGTCAGCTACGATGCGCTGCTGAAGATGGGCTCGATCATGGGCTCGGGCGGCATGATCGTGATGGACGACACCTCGTGCATGGTGAACGTGGCGCGTTTCTTCATCGAGTTCTGCATGACCGAGTCGTGCGGCAAGTGCATTCCCTGCCGCGCGGGCACGGCGCAAATGCACACCCTGCTCACGCGCATCTGCAACGGAACCGGAACCATGGACGACCTGGCGCTGCTTGAGGACCTCTGCTCCACGGTGAAGGAGACGAGCCTGTGCGGGCTGGGCCAGACAGCGCCCAATCCCGTGCTGAGCACGCTGAAGTACTTCCGCAACGAGTACCTCGAGCACATCCTGCACAAACGCTGTCCGGCCGGCGTCTGCACGATCGAAACGATCAAGTCTGAAATCCAGGACGAGGTGGTGGCATGAGCGCGGAAACAGACGTCAAAACTCTTGTCATCGACGAGCAGGAAGTGAGCGCCCGCGCCGGCCAGACGATTCTGGAGGTGGCACGCGAGAACGAGATCAACATTCCTACGCTCTGCCATCTCGACGGCCTCAGCGACGTGGGTGCGTGCCGGCTGTGCCTGGTGGAAATCAAGGGCAGCAACAAACTGTTGCCGTCCTGCGTGGCCACGGTGCAGGAAGGCATGGAGGTTAGCACCAACACCGAACGCCTGCAGAAGCACCGCCGCACGATTCTCGAACTGCTCTTCGCCGAACGGAACCACATCTGCTCGGTCTGCGTTTCCAACGGTCACTGCGAACTGCAAACGCTCGGCCAGGAGCAGGGTTTAACCCACGTGCGGCTGCCCTATCGCAATCCTGACCTGTTTGTCGATGCCTCGCACGAGCGGTTCACCATCGATCACAACCGCTGCATTCTGTGCACGCGGTGCGTGCGCGTGTGCGCGGAGATTGAGGGCGCGCATGTGTGGGATGTGATGGGCCGCGGCATCAATTCCATCATCATCTCCGACCTGCACGAGGAGTGGGGCAAGTCCACATGCACCCGCTGCGGCAAGTGCGTGCAGGTGTGCCCTACTGGAGCCCTCTTCGACAAAAGCAAGATCGGCTCCGATCATCCCAAGTACCCTGATTTTCTGCCCTATCTGAACCTTATGAGGGAAGCGCAATGAGCAAACTGAAATTGGCGACAGTCTGGCTGGACGGATGTTCCGGCTGCCACATGTCGTTTCTCGACATGGACGAACGGCTCCTCGAATTGGCCGAAGTGGTGGATGTGGTCTACAGTCCCCTCGTGGACACCAAGGAGTTCCCTGACCAGGTGGATATCGCACTGGTCGAGGGGGCCGTCAGCTCGGTAGACGACGAGAAGAAGATCAAGAAAGTCCGCGACCACTCCAAGATGCTGGTGGCGATGGGCGACTGCGCGATCACCGGCAACGTGCCCTCGATGCGCAACCCCATGGGGCCGGAGGCGATCCTCGACCGCGCCTACATCCAGAACGCCAGCGCGCAGGCCCAGATTCCTTGTGTCGTAGTGCCCAAGCTGCTGCGGGTGGTGCGACCCATTCACGAGTTTGTGAAGGTGGACGTGTTTTTGCCCGGTTGTCCGCCCTCGGCCGACACATTTCACACCACGCTGACCGCGCTGGTGAGCGGCGGGCCGCTGGATATTCCGGCGATGACCCGCTTTGGAGCTTAACGTAGCGCCGGTCTCCAGACCGGCTGTCGTGCGGGTGTCCACACCCGCACTGGTTGGAAAAACTCGGAGCTTCTTATGAGCCAGACCATCACTATCGATCCGGTAACACGCCTTGAAGGCCACGGCAAAATCACCATCCAGCTCAACGGCCAGGGCGAGGTAGAGGACGCGCACTTCCACGTGACGCAGGTGCGCGGCTTTGAGCGCTTCTCTGAAGGCCGGCCGTTCTACGAGATGCCCAGCCTGATGGCGCGCATCTGCGGCATCTGCCCGGTTTCGCATCTGATCGCGTCAGCCAAGGCATGCGAGGCTATCATGTCGGTGCGCATTCCGCACACCGCCGCGCAGTTGCGGCGTATGTTGAACCTGGCGCAGATGGTGCAGTCGCATGCGCTGAGTTTCTTCTATCTCGCCTCGCCCGATCTGCTGCTGGGCATGGAATCTGATCCCAAGCTGCGCAATATTCTGGGCGTAGCGGCCGCCAAACCGGAACTGGGCCGCGCCGGCGTGGCGCTGCGCCGCTTCGGGCAGAGCATGATCGAACTGCTCTGCGAAAAGCGCGTGCACCCAGGGTGGGTTGTGCCCGGCGGCGTCACTGAGCCGCTTTTGGCCGCGAAGCGCGACAAGATTCTGGCCATGATCCCGGAGGCCTACGCGAATATCGCTATGGCTCTGGGCGCATACAAGCAAATCGCGGACACGTTCAAGTCCGAGATCGAAGTCTTCGCCAACTTCCCATCGAACTACATGAGCTTGATCAACGAAGATGAGTCGATCGAATTCACCGACGGCGCTCTGCGGTTGATCGATGCCGAGGGCAAGACGATTGAGGACGGCATCGCCTCGAGCCGGTATGCCGAGGTGATCGGCGAAGCCGTCGAGCCCTATAGCTATACCAAGTTCGCTTATTACAAACCGCTCGGGTATCCCGCGGGAAGCTATCGCGTAGGACCGCTGGCGCGGCTCAATATCGTCAAGTCCATGGGCACGCCACGGGCCGAGAAAGAGCTTGCCGAATTCAAGCAGTTGGCGGCGGGGCCGGTTGAAAGTTCGTTCCACTATCATCATGCGCGCCTTGTAGAGATGCTTTACGGCGTGGAAAAGATCGAAGAGATCCTCGCTGATCCGCGCATCCTCGACAAGCATGTGCGCGCCACGGCCGGCGTCAACCGGCTGGAAGGAACTGGTCAGGCCGAGGCGCCGCGCGGCGTGTTGCATCACCACTACAAGGTGGACGAGAACGGCAAGATCACATGGGCGAACCTGGTGATCGCCACCGGCCAGAACAACAACGCGATGAACCTGGGCGTGTTGCAGGCCGCCAAGCAATATGTAAAGGACGGCAAGTTCACTGACGGAATGCTAAACCGAGTTGAAGCAGTGGTGCGCACCTTCGATCCCTGCCTGAGTTGCTCGTCGCACGCCATTGGCCAGATGCCGCTGCTCATTACGCTGGTTTCAGCTGAAGGCGCGATTCTTGATCAAGTCAGGCGCTCATGATTCCCATGCGCGGAGAGGCGCTGAGCAAACGAATGTCAGTCGCGACGATGGACAATAAGAGATCGAGCCGGATTCCGTGAACGCCGTGAACGCCATGAACGCCACGCCCGCCGGCTGTCTCGTCCTGGCCTGCGGCAATACTCTGCGTTGCGATGACGGGGTTGGGCCGAAGCTCGCGGAGTGGGCCGCGGAACGATTCCGCGAGGACTCGACCGTTCGCGTCATTTCCCGCCAACAGTGGACCCCGGACCTCGCGGCGGACATTGCCGCCGCCGACTCCGTACTCTTTGTCGATTCCTCGGTAGATTCCGCGCCAGGACGCGTGAATCTCACGCCGGTGGCGCTGGCCATCGACAACTCCGGAGGCTCGACGCATCACATGGACCCTCCCGGTCTCCTCGGCCTGACCAATGCCCTGTACGGCTCGATGTCGACCCACGCGATGCTTCTCACCGTCGGCGCCGGCTCGACGGAATTGGGCGAGACGTTCAGCGATCCAGTCGAGGCAGCGCTGCCAAGGGCACAAGGCGTATTGGAAAAGGCCGTGTTGCGGTTTATTGAGAACTGAAGCAACTATCTTCCGGCAGAGCCGGGGGATCCATTTGTTGCATCAGCCTGACCTTCATTTCTGAGCGCCGGCTTGAATCGCCGCATTGAGCGCCGGATCGCGCCCCGCAAGAAGATCGGCTCTGCTCATGCTCGCTGCAATGTCCGGAACCAGCGCCGGGCCGTCCATTCCTCTCGGAGCTGCATACCACTTGGTGGTGTAACGGATGACGAGTTTCGAGTTCGGCAGTGTGAGAAACTCGACTTCGCCATACGAGCCCGGTTTGCCTCCCGTCGGCTCACCCACGAGAGTTGCGCGCATCTCGAACTTCAATTCGATCGCGTTCGTCATGGCCGCAGAGAATGTCTGAGGGCCGATAAGAACATAGATCTTACGGTTCCGTTGCGAGTGCGCCTTCAGTGCCTGCAGCAGCGGATTGATGACGCCTGTAGCCCCGCCCCCGTTCTGTCTTAAATCGATGACTACGCGCCGGACTGGCTTCAAGTTGAGATCGGCCATCATGGAGCTCACGAACTCGGCAAACCCGATCTTCGGGTCTTGGGCGCAAACGCCGTAATTGATATAAGCTGTCTGCGAATCGTCGAGGTAGCTGTACCAGTAGTAGCGATCCCTCTGCCTGAGACCCATCGGAAAAGGTATCCTGAGCGCTTCGAACACGCCGATCCATGGTTTCGGCCTTTCGACAAAGGGCAATTTGACGTCGAGTGGCGTTTCCCCGGGACGCTCCAGCGTCAGGGTAACGGATCCGTCCGGTTCAATCAGATGGAGCGTGTCCAAAACGGCGCGAAGCGTCATCAGCCTTGGCGTGCGCAATCTCGAGCATTGCTCGTTCTCGCAGGAGACGAACGGCGCGACTGCCTTCTGGAGCTCTTCGGGAGGCATTGAGCCGATCCTCATGACTCGCAGTCCAATCGTCTGTTTGTATGCGGGAGTCGCCAACCAAACGATCATCCCATCTGAAAACCAACTGAACGTGACCGGCAAAGAGACTTCGAAGCCCATGGTCACCGGTATTTCCACTGTGGTGTGAGCGACATGGGCGCTGGCAACAATTCGCTCCAGCTCAAGCACGATTTCCGCGTCCGACCGGGCGCCGACGCTCTGCTTGAGGGCGGCAATCTCCGCTTTGAATTGTTTCTGAGGATAGAGCCTGTCGAAATCGGCCTGGCCACGCGACGCGATGGCGCCGTACGCATCGAGGGTTGAACCACGGGCAGAAAAGCCCTGTACAAACGCGTCAATGTCCTGATCCCAGCGGGCCTGCCGGGCTTGGGACGAGTCAATTGCTTGTGCAAACACACAGGCAGGCCAACACGCAAGAAGCGCCACCAAAAATCGCGTTTTCATTGTGCCGCCATGGTAGCAGGCCTGGCCCGCGGCCCTGTGAAGGATCCGCTCGTGTCATCGATTCAACCGCCGCTTCCACAATAAGAAATGCAGTTGCGCCGGAATGGCGCAACCGCGTTTTCAATGAATCGATCGGTCTGTCCTAAAACGCCGCTACCGTCTGCCTCAGGCTGTACGAGCTCAGCGTCTTGATATAGTTGCCGCGATCGTAGGGCGAAGTATCGGGCACGGAACGCCGGCTCAGGCATCCACGCGTCTCGGCAAGCGATGCGTACTCGCGCTTGTCCAGCCAGTACCGCAAGTCCGCCAGCACGCGGCCGATGTGCTCGATGCCGTGAATGTGCAGCGCAGAGACCATCATGGCGACGCTGCCGCCGGCCATGATCGCCTTCAGCACATCTTCAGCGGAGTGAACGCCGCCGGTGATGCCGATGTCGCCCTTGAGGTGGCCGTACAGAATGGCTGCCCAGTGCAGCCGCGGCAACAGCTCAGAAGGCGTGGAGAAGTGCAGCGTGGGCCGCACCTCAAGCGTCTCGATGTCGAAATCCGGCTGATAAAAGCGGTTGAAGAGCACCACGCCGCGTACGCCCATATCCTCGAGCCGCGCGCACAGATTCGGCAGGCTGGTGAACGATTGCGAGAGCTTAACTGCAACCGGAACCTTGACGGCCTTGCAGACGCTCGAGACCAGTTCCAGCAGTTGCAGCTCGAGCTCGTCTGAGGTCTGGCTACGGTCCGTCGCCAGCGCAAATGTGTTCAACTCGATGGCCTGCGCTCCGGCTTGCTCCATCTCCTTGGCGAAGCGCACCCAGCCGCCGCTGGTGGCGCCATTCAGGCTGGCCATGATGGGAATGCTTACTGCATCGCGAGCGCGCCGCAGATGTTCCAGGTACCCGTCGTGCGTCATGCGATAGTCGCTCTGCTCGGGCAGGAAATGAAGCGACTCGGCGAAGGAATCGGTGCCTCGCGCCAGGTCCTCGTCGAGCGCGTGCGACTCAAGCGCCAACTGCTCCTCAAAGAGCGAGGTGAGCACGATGGCCGAGGCGCCCGCGTCTTCCATGTGGCGGATATTGTCAAGCGACTCCGAGAGCGGCGTCGAGGCGACCACAATCGGGCCGCTCAGCTTCATGCCGAGATACTGCATGGAAATATCTGTCATTCTTCACCTCCGGCTGCCGTGGCCGCCAGCTTCTCTTCCGGCTTTTCTTCAGGCTTTTCCAGGGGCGCGATGTGCGGCGTCTCTCCGCGGCCCGGCATTGTGGCACGCGCGGAGTAGACCCGCCATTGGCGCTCCACATCGTCTTGCGCTTCGCTGAGCAACTCCGCGGCCAGCTCCGGATTGCTCCGCGCCAGCATGGTGTAGCGTGCTTCGCGGTAAGCATACTCCTTGAGCCGGATCGCCGGCGCCTTGGAATCGAGCTGGAACGGATTCTTGCCCTCTTCGCGCAGCGCGGGATTGTAGCGCATCAGCGGCCAATA
>Ga0182027_10009040_pt1 | contig 14392 bp, 8 predicted proteins | sample 712E1DmetaG_FD_121300 | JGI IMG/M metagenome (GOLD analysis project Ga0182027, IMG submission 121300) | Permafrost microbial communities from Stordalen Mire, Sweden - 712E1D metaG (Illumina Assembly) | ecosystem: Environmental > Terrestrial > Soil > Wetlands > Permafrost | place: Sweden...
CAAACCGGCAAATATCATCCACATGACCGTGGGTGTCATCGCCCGTCACGCCGCCCCCCAGCCAGAGCACATTCCTCACGCCCAGCCAGCTCTGGAGCGCCCTTTCGACTTCCTTCCGCCCCAAACCGGGATTGCGCGTCTGCGTTTTCTGATCCAGCAGGCACTCCTCGGTCGTCAGCAGCGTGCCGCGGCCATTGACATCAATGGCGCCGCCTTCGAGCACAAAATCCCGCCCCTGGCACCGGGCGTGGAACAGACGTTTGCCCAGGAGCCGGGCCGCGATGGCCGGCGCTTTGCGGTCTTTCTGCCAATCCGTGTATTTGGCCCAGGCATTGAAATGAAAATCCACAAACGCCGTTTCCGGCTTCTTCCCGCCGCGCCGCACGCAGATCGGCCCGCTGTCGCGCGTCCAACCGCGGTTGGTCGGGTGGAGGATGAACTGGACGCGCGAGACATCGGCGTGGGCCAGGGTCAGTATCCGGCGCGCCGCCGTTTCGGCGCCCGTGGAATTGACGAACAGCCTCACGATTTCGCCCAGGCCGATCTTGCGGATCATTTCGCCATAGACCCAGCGAATGGCGCTGACTTTGCAGGGCCAGTCCGAGGCATTATGCGGCCAGGCCAGCCAGGTCGCTTCATGCCGCTCCCATTCGGCCGGCATGGCGAAGCCGAGGGACCCCGGAGACTTGGCAGATGTCATTCTTTTCTCACTCATCATGCCGCAGGATAATTTATCCCGTCAAACTGTCCATGATAACCGTCCATGATACCCGCGATGCCGGCGGATGGCCGGCCTGAACGAATTGTCCCTGCAAAAGGGCTTCCGCCTACTGTCAGCGTATTCCTCCGCCCAAGGCGTCAAATTCTGAATCATCACAGAATCCGACCGCTCGGCAACCACGATCTTGCTCTCGGAAGACTATTGAAGCCTCCCCAAACGGGGAGGTTTCTATTTGGCCTTACCTATCAGGCTTCGGTCGTAATGACGAAACTTCTGGCACATGTTCAGCCAGCAATTCAGAGATTACCTCGGCAAGCTCAGGCTGTAAACGCAATAGGCCGGCCAGCATCAACACTGCTGCGTTTGGAAATCGTGTAGCGGAGATGATGAGTTTGAAGAACGCATCTCGAAAGCCATTTTCAATTAATGCCATAGCTATCCGAGGCAATGCGTTATCGCGGTCCACATCAATACGTTGAGCAACGACCAGTGCCTGATCAACACGCCCAAGTTTTATAGGAGTGCAGGCGAGGTGGCGACGGACTTTGGCCCGAGTGTTGTCGTTTTTAATGCGGCACACCTCTTCGTCGGCCTCCTTGTCGTTCCCCTCGTAAGTATAAATTATTGCCCATGCACGAGTCGCGGCATCAAACCGGCGGTCGCCGACTAATCCCAACAGCCGCTTTGCTCCATCGACATTACCAGCACGCGCATGACCAAGGGCTGCCTCAGCCATTACCTCATCGGCGTTGTCTGAAGGGCGTGACGTCCGTTGCTGCGCAAAAGCGGAAATACTACCGAGGCGTTGCCGTGCCTGTTCATCCAAACCGCAGAGGTATCATGACAGACGGAAAGCAGTTCTTTCCAATCCATCCCCTCTCCCTGACCAAAACGAAGTGCCGTCCGCGCTTCCGCTGAGAGCAGACAAAGCAGAAGTCCGAATCTCTGACGCGCTGACGTTCGCGGGGTGCCCGCCGCGGCGCGCACGGAGTGCGCGCCCTACCATCCATGACCGACGCATTACCTCTGTGTTCTGTTCTCCTATTTCTTTCTTCATCTGCGCGAATCTGCGTAATCTGCGGGCAAAGGCCTTTTCTTTTCCGGCAATTTCTTTCGATTTGGGGCTTGACAAAAATTAGAACCTATGGTTAAATTGACCGCGTGAGATACGTAGGCACACTGCGGCGTCGCATCCGGGAGGATGCGGCCGGGGCGGGCGCGGAGGGCGGGGAGAAATCCCCGGCGCGCGGCATTTTGGAGGGACCCGGTTCACCACTCCACCGCTCCACTACTCCATTGCCTCCGCCGCTTCCGTTGCCACCCAATCCCAATGAAGCTCAATGAAGGTTAAGCTTCATTAACCTCCATTAACCTTCACTGGGGACTGGCATATTGGAGGGTGCAGGACAGAATTCTTCGCGTTCCCGGTGGGGCAGAGCTGCCGCTCTGCCCTGAATTCTTGGGCGGCGCAGCAGCGCCGCCCTGCCATCCTCGGCGGCGCGGTAAAACGAGCAGAACCGATGTGGCGAGCCACCATCTCGCCGGTTCTGCGGTCAGTCCGTTTCTTGAAGCGCCGGTTACTGCGCCAGCACCCGCACCGGGCCGAGCAGTCCTGTGGCGGCGGCTGCGGCTGATGCGCCGCGTCGCCCGCCGGCTGGCGCGGATCCCCGGGGCGCGGCCGCTGCCGGGCCAGGCTCCGCTGCCCTGCCACGCCGGGCGCCTGCCGCTGCGCCGCCCGCGGCCCCAGCGCCGCCCGCGCCGCCGCCGCGCTGTTCTCCAGACGGCGCCTTGCGCACTTGAACTTCAAGCGTGTTGGCGTCACTTTTGATCGCGCCGGTCACGTCCCAAAGATACGGCGGCCAGGGACGCGCCTCGAATTCTGTGCCGTTTAAAAGGACGCGGGCGTCCTCATGCACAGTGCCCAGATCCAAATAGAAGCGCACGCCTTGCGGCAAGGACGACAGGGTGAATTGCTTCTTGTAAATGCCCGTGCCGGTGAACGAAGTGACGCCCATTTCCTCCCAGGTTTTCAACGGGGTGCTCAATTGTTTCTCGCCAAGCGTGACCGACCAGTCGCCCCCGAGTTCCGCCTCGGTCTTGCTGCCGGAGACCGCCGGCGCCGGGTCGCGGGCGCCGGCCGGGAGCGGGCCGATGACGATGAAGCGCGCTTCCTGGGGACCGAGCGTCAGCGGCACGGCCACGCTGCCCGCCGCCTTCGCCACGCCCGCCAGCGGATGAATCGTCCCGCGGGTCGCGTCCCAGACTTGAACTTGACCGGCGCCGGCGAGCGTCGCGGTGCGGGACTGGGTCTGGTTGGATTCGTTGAAGAAGAAATAGACCTCGCCGTCCTTGAGGTTGCGGTGCATATACTTGACAGTCGGACAGGCGGTGTCGAGTTTGACATCCGGCGGCGGCAGCGCGGCAAGGACGCGGGCGGTGATTTCCGGCGACGGCTCGAGTGTGGCAAAGCTCAGGTCTGCCGCGCCCGGTTCCGGATGCATGAATGTCCGGTCCACCACCATCGTCGGGGTGCGGCCGACGAAGATGACCTTGCCGCCGGCGCCGGCGAACGCCCGCAGGCGTTCCAGCACGGCCTTTTGGATCACCAGTGAGGTCGGGACGATGACGGCGCGATAGACTTGCCCGCTCAGGTTTTTCAATCCGCCTCCGTCGAGCGCGCAAATGGACGCCAACGATTCGTGATCAATGTGGTCGAAGTCAACCTGGCGTTCCAACAACTGCGTCACCAGCTTGACCGTCACGGTGTCGGCTTCCTGGTCGCCCATCCAAAAGCTGTCGGTCGGATGATAGAGGGCGACCTGGGCCGCGGGCCGCCCGATGGCCATCATGTGTTGTGCCCGGCTGACGTACCAACCGATGGCGGCGGAGGGGTCCGGCCACGGCCCGGCAGGGGCGGCAGGCGCGGCGTTGAGGCCGCGGATGTTCATGTAGTTGAGGCCGCGCACCAGTTGGTAATCGAAGACGAATTTCCCGGCTTGGCCCGGTTCGCCACCCGCTTCCGACCAGGCCTGGGGACGGCCGAACAGATGGGCGGTGGAGCCGGCGAGCTTGGGGAAATCCGCCACAATGCCAGGCCCGATCTGGCTGAGATTGTCCACGCCGGGCACACCGATGTAGCGCATGTCGCGCCAGAAGGACCCTTCGTTTTGGGTCATGCTCTCCCCGCCGCTCCGGCTCGTCATGGTTTCTTCATGGTTCAGGTGAAGCATGTAGAGCATGTTGCGCGCCTGGCACCAGTCAGCCATCTGCTTGTAGAAATTGTCGCGGAACATGCCGCTCCAGACATCCCAGTAATCGGCCCTGGCGCGCTGGGCCTCCGGCGTCAGGCCAGGGGCGAAGAACTGGGCGATATAGGGCTTGAGGTCGTAGCCTTTTTGCTTTTGGAAGGCGTCTAGGAGCTTGGGCGTCCAGGGCATGAAACCGGTATAGTCGGTCTCGTCGCCGCGGAAGCCCAACATGGTTTTGCCGAATTCGTCACCCCCGGCTTTCGCGTAGGTTTCCATAACGAGCTTGAGATAGGCCGCGGTGGCATCGGGATCCAGATAGTCAATCAGCGAGTAGAGGCTGTCCTTGTCTCTGGAGCCGTCCTCGCGCTGGCCGGCGCGGGTGGGCGAACTGCGATAGACATGCCGGATAAAAGTAATCTCATAAGCCGCCGTGTTGGGCGCCGCCCATTTGAACTGGTCGTCCGCTGGCAGCGGCAGCACCGCACTGGACGTCGCAGGCCCCCCGCCGCCTCCGCGTCCGCGCCCACCCGTGGCGGGACTGGCCAGGATGCTGCGCGTGCCAGTGGGCACTGGAATACTGAGCGTCTGCCCGCAGACAACGCTGTAGCGCGCGTCGCCCGCGCTCCCCTGAAAATTCACTTCCCAGGTTAGAAAACGATCCGCCCCGCTCACGGTGCTGCCCGGCGCGGTCCATTTGAACTGTCCGTCTGCCGGCAGCGGCAGCGTGGCGCCCGCCGGGGTGGCCGTCTCCGCTCCCGGCGTCCCCGCTCCCGGCGCCGGCGCCCCGGAGCGCGCGCTGGCCAGAATGCCCACCGTGCCGGCGGGCAGCGGGATATTGAGGGCCTGGCCGGCGGCCACTGTGTAGTGGGCGTCGGCGATGATGCCTTGCATGCCCAACTGCGGATAGTCTTTGCTGATCATGCCGCCGGCGAAACCGTCGGGATAACCGTCGTCGCCGTCAATCCACATTTTCAAGCCGTGTTTTTTGCACTGGTCAAGGGCGAATTTCCACAGCGCGAGATACTCGGGCGAGAGGTACTTGGGCGACCTGCCGCCGCTGTTGATCATGTAGCCGCCGCCGCCGTTGGCGGCAATCCGCTCGATGTCAGCCTGGATGCGCTCCTGGCTCGGAGGGAATCCAAGCGCCCAGTGGATGGCGCCATATTCTTTTGGCGGGTTGGCAAAGGAGGCGGCCGCCTCGGCCACCGTGGGCATGGTGACCTCCTGCCACGGCTGGGCGGCGCGGAGTTGCAGGGACAAAAAAGCCAGCAGGGCAAATTGCGATAGAGTTTTCATAGGGGCGCGTTTCCTCTTGTTCGAGAGGACGGTGCTTTGCATGGGGGGGATTTTGCGGCCGGCCATCTCCCGTGTCGATCCCAAACTGAAGCAGCGAACAAGAAAAGGCCTTTGCCCGCAGATGACACAGATGAAGAATTTTGGAAAAGTAGATTTTCTGTGAGAATGATTAGGATTAAGAATACCTTATGGCGTCCGCGCGTTTTTGGGCTATATTTATTCCGTGAATAGGACAAGACCATTTTTCAATGCCAGGTTATGCCCGGCACAAACGGGGCTGATTCTGCTGGCAGCCTTCGTTTTCATGGCCGCGCCGGCCACTCGGCTTCCGGCCCAGACCAATGCCGCGCCGCGTGGTCCGGCCAATGCGCAGCCTCCCGGCGGCGCGCCTGCCAGCGCCATCATTGGATTGCCCGTCAATGGCCTTCCCGGCGGCGCGCCTGCCAGCGCGGTGATTGGAACGCCCGCGGCCGGCCTTCCCGGCGGCGCGCCTGCCAGCGCCATCATCGGATCGTCCGCGACGGGTCTTGCCGGCGGCGCCCCTGCGGGAACCGTTGCGGGAAGGCCATCCACTAATTTTCCGGGAGGATTCCCGGCTCGGGCCGCCACGGGAAATCCAGCCACAAGCTTCAGGCAGATCGCAAACTCCAGAGCGGTTCCGGGAAAGCTCACTACGACCAACAGGCCGGCGCTGTCAACTAATCGTGTCGTCCCCGCGCAGCCCGCCGCCGCCAGAGCGGCTTCGCGAAACATCATCCGGGCTGACACCCCGACCGTGGAATTTCTGCCCTCGACCAACAGCCCGCCGCCGTCCACAAACCACGCCGCGCCCGGCAATTAGGAACAACATCCCGATGCCTTATGGCGGCGCGGCGGATTCGCGCACGCGTTCCAGGATGACTTCCGCCAAGAGCGGTTCGCTGCCGACGGCGGGGGTGTACCAGAGGCGCCTGCCTTCGCGTTCGGTTGGGTTGCGCCAGGTGGGCTGGCCGAGCCGCAACCGTTCCCGCACCACCGACCGGGGCGCGCCCAGCATCACCGGGATGTCTTCAACGGAGTGCAAGCCGTCGCTCATGAAGAACGGCGCGACGACGATGTCTTTGGTTTGCGCCAGCTTGTAGCAATCCCCGATGCGCGGGTTTTCCTCCAGGAAGATGCCGTGGACTTGGGCAAAAAGGTTCCTGGCGCGGATCAATTCCACCTGCCGCTCGATGGCTTTGCGGGAATTCTCGTTCCTGTCCGTGCCGTGGCCGGCGATGAACAGGGTGGTCTGCGCCGGTTTGGGCGCGCGCGGAAACGGAAATTTTTCCACAATCTCCCGGGCGCGGGCCAGGAGGACTTCGGTCATGCCCGGATGCGTTCCGACCGGGCCGCAGTAAAACAAAGTTCGTCCGCCGCGACGCTGGACGCGGGAGAAATCGCTCTCCCCCTCGCGGCAAAAGCCCAGCTCGCGCGGGATGGCTTCCCCGGTGAAATAACCGTCGCTGATGAAAAGCGGCACGACGAAAACGCGCGGGGCGGAAAGCCCGCGCATGACCTGTGCCAGGAGCGGTTCCTGTTTCCAGAACGCCTCCCGCACCTGCGCGAAGAGGCCGCGCCGGCGCAATTCCCCGGCGTGCTGGAGAACGGGCGCGGCGGATTGGGCATTGAGCGTCGAGCCATGTCCGGCCAGCACCAGGGCCGCGTCTGAAAAATCATCGCTCACGAAAGTGCAAGATTATCCAAGCCGCCCGGAAGAGCAAACCAAAGCGGGCAAGGAGGATGGAGAAGGACCGGGGAATAGTGGGGAGCATGGAAACAAGCTTGCAAAAACCTGGAAACGGCCCAAAATCGCGGTTAGATTCTCGCCCAGGCATGGGGTTGTGAACAAATGTGAACCATCATCAAAGCAAAGACTATGATCGCTCGTCCTGAACTCAACCGCCGTCACTTTTTGAAAACCGCACTCCTCGGCGGCGCCACCGCCGCCGTCGCCCGCTGGGGCGTAAGGCCGGCGATGGCTGCCGCGCCTGCCCCAGGCTCCACTCCGGCGGCCGCTCCCGTGGCCGCAGGCGCGACGGGCCGCCCCAGCCGTGTCGCGGTGACCGTGGGCGAGGATCGCGCCAACATCGCGTTCCAGGGACTGAAAGCGTTCGAGAAGGAAATCGCCGCCGCCATTGGCGACAAGCGCGTGATCATCAAACCCAACAATGTGGACATCAACACTCCGCTCGCCTGCACGGCGGCGGAGAACCTGGAGGGGATACTCGAATTTCTCAAGTCCATCAGCAAGAACAAGGTCGTCATTGCCGAATGTTCCGCCGGCAACACCGTTCAAGGCTTCGCCAACATGGGCTACAACCGCCTGGCGGAAAAGTACGGGGTTCCTCTCATGGACCTGGACACGCAGCCTTGCGAAGTCCTCGCCTGTTTTGACCAAAAGGACCTGCGCCCGCATCCGGTCCGGATGTCCAGCGTGCTGCTGGACCCGAACAGCTTTGTCATTTCGGCAGCCAAGCTCAAGACGCACAACCTGGCTCTCGCCACTCTTTCGCTCAAGAACATTGTCCTGGCCGCTCCGGTCAAGACCGGGGGGCGTTCCGACAAGAGCATCGTTCACGGCGGGGGTGCGCGGGGCATCCACTTCAACCTGGCCAACCTCGCCTTCCGGCTGCATCCGCACGTCGCGGTCATTGACGGGTTCCAGGGCATGGAAGGCGAAGGGCCGTCCCGGGGCACTCCTGTTGAGCATCGGGTCTGCGTGGTCAGCCCCGATTGGCTGGCGGCGGACCGTGTTGGGCTTGAGTTGATGGGCATTGATCCGGCCAAGGTGGGCTACGTGAATTTCTGCAGCCAGTTGGCGATGGGCGAGACGGATCTCACGCGCATTGAAATTCTCGGCCCGGCGCTCAAGGACCACATCAAGACCTATAAACTGCCTGCCAACACCGACCAACAACTCGAGTGGATGCAGCCCGTCAGCCAGCAGGGCTGATTCCAAGCAATTAATGCGGAGGTGTCAGCGTAAATTCTCATCGCCGGTGGCGTTGCCGTTCCTGCAATACCGGGTTGGGAACACGGTCCTTGGGTCTGACACTTTTCTGCGAGAGCCAGACCCCGGCCATAATATCCGGCCAGCCAGTTGGCTTGGAGGCGGCCAACGGTTCAATCCGCCCGATGGTCCGGCCATGGCGGGTGATGAGCAAGGACTCGCCCTGCTCAAGTTGGTTCAAGACGGCCTTGGTTCCCTGATGCAGTTGTTTTGCGGTGATGATGCTCACCTCGTAAAAGTAACACCTGTAAAGTGTCCCCGCAAGTCAAAGTCTGCCGCGCCGAAGTCTGCCCGGGGAACGGGCGCGAGCTGCGCAACCGCGACGGTCATAGACCGCCGCTACAAATCACCTTTAGCCCAAAAAGGCCTGGTGGACGACGCGCATGGCTTCCTCGCCCTTGGCCAAATCTATGGTGACGGAGACTTTGATCTCGCTGGTGGAAATCATGTCAATGTTGGCGCCGATGCGGGCAAGGGTCTCGAACATCTTCGCGGCCACGCCGGGATGGCTGCGCATGCCCACGCCCACGACGGAAAGTTTGCCAACCTTTTCATCGGCGATCATCTGGCGGAAGCCGACTTTGTCCTTCAGCCCGTCAATCACCTTGCCGGCCTTGAGCAAATCGGCCTTGTCCACGGTGAAGGAAATATCGGTGGCTGGGGAGGCCAGGTTGTGGCTGGTGTTCTGGACGATCATGTCCACATTGATGTTGGCGTCGGCGATGGCTTTGAAAACCAGCGCGGCCACCCCGGGCCGGTCGGGCACCTGCACCAGGGTGAGTTTGGCCTGGTTTTTGTCGAGCGAAACGCCGCGGATGACGACGCCTTCCATGCTGGGGGTTTCTTCTTTCACAAGGGTTCCTGGGTTGTCATTGAGGCTGGAGCGGACTTCAAAAATGACGCCGAATTTTTTGGCGAATTCGACCGAGCGGGATTGCATGACCTTGGCGCCCAGCCCGGCCAGTTCGAGCATTTCATCGTAGGAAATCTCGGCCAGCTTGCGGGCGCCGGGAACAATGCGCGGGTCGGCGGTATAGACGCCGTCCACGTCGGTGTAAATCTGGCAGAGGCCGGCCTTGAGGGCGGCGGCCAGGGCGATGGCGGTGAGGTCCGATCCGCCCCGGCCCAGGGTGGTGATCTGGCCTTCCATCGTCTGGCCCTGGAAGCCGGCGACAATCACGACCTGGCCCTGGTCCAGCAGGGCGCGAATTTGTTTGGGGGTGATGTTCTTGATCCGGGCCTTGCTGTGGACGCCATCGGTGACGATGCCGGCCTGGGCGCCTGTCAAAGAAACAGCAGGGACGCCCAGGGCGTGCAGGGCGATGGCCGTCAGGGCGATGGTCGTTTGTTCGCCGGTGGAAAGGAGCATGTCCATTTCGCGCTCGCTGGGCAGGGGCATGATTTTCCTGGCCATTTGGATCAGGCTGTCGGTCACGCCGCTCATGGCGGAGACGACGACGACCACCTGGTCGCCTTTGGCGCGATAAGCCGCGACGCGTTGGGCCACGCTTTGGATCCGCTCCGGGTTGGCGACGGACGTGCCGCCGTATTTTTGCACAATCAGGGACATGAATTGGGTCCTTTTATCTGGCGCGGTTTGCTCACTCAAAATTCTCCACGCGCAGCATCATGGGGGGGGACTTGACCACCGGGGAGCGCGCGATTTTTTGCAGCGCTTTTTTCATGGCGGCGAAGGGCGCGGCGTGGGTCATCAAAACCAGCGGAACGAACCCCCCTTCGCGGCCTTCGGGCTGTATGACCGACGCGATGCCGATATTGCACTGGGCCAGGACGGCGGCGATTTTGGCCAGGGTGCCCGGCTTGTCCGCCACGCTGGCGCGCAGGTAATAGCGGGAGACGGCTTGCGCGGCGGGCAAAAGGCCGCCCCCGTGATCATGCGGGACGAAAGCCGGAATGCGGCTCTTGGTGCCGTGCTTCAAATCCAGGGCAGCGTCGGCGATGTCGCTCAACACCGCGCTGGCCGTGGCGTCCTTGCCCGCTCCGCGCCCGTAGAAAAGCGTGTCGCCCACCACGTCGCCCCGCACGAAGACGGCGTTATAGACATCGTTGACACTGGCGAGAACATGGCCGTTGGGCACCAGGGCGGGATAAACCGAAACCTGGATGGGCTTGGCGCCGCCGGCCTTCCCCTTTCCCGCGCTGGAGCCGGCTGCGGCCGAAACCATCTTGACCACGCCCAGCAATTTGATCGTGTAGCCCAGTTTTTCGGCGAAATCGATGTCGGAGTCGGTGACGGCGCGAATGCCCTCGACCGAAATGCCCGCCGGCGGAACCCAAAAACCATGCGCCAGCGAGGCCAGGATGCCCGTCTTGTGCATGGAATCCAAGCCATCGACGTCCATCGCCGGATCGGCCTCGGCATACCCCATTTTTTGGGCCTCCGCCAGGGTGGGAGCGAACTCGGAACGCTCCAGTTTCATGCGGGTGAGGATGTAATTGCAGGTGCCATTGACGATTCCGTAGATCTGGGAAATCCGGTTGCCGACAAACCCTTCGCGCAGGGCCTTGATAATGGGAATCCCCCCGGCCACGCTGGCTTCGTAATACAGATTGGCCCCGTGTTGTCGCGAGGCGGCGAACAGTTCCTCGCCGTGGGCGGAGATCAGGGCCTTGTTGGCCGTGATGACCGGCTTGCCCATGCGGAGGGCGGTCAAAATCATGGTCTTGGCGACCGTGGTTCCGCCGACCAACTCGATGACGGCGTGAACCTGAGGGTCCTGGACCACTCCCAGCCAATCGGTGGTCACGAGCGAGTGCGGGATGGGGTAAGGGCGCGGTTCATCCAGCGCCCTGACCGCGACTTTGCGCAGGCGGATTTGCAGGCCGAGCCGCGATTCCAACAACGCTCCGTTCCGGCGCCAGTGGTGAAAAACACCGCTGCCCACCGTCCCGCCGCCGATTAAGCCGAAATTTACTTGCTCCATAACTTGCGCTCCGCGAGCGCGATTCCTGAATTCAAGCCTTGCCGATGGGAGTTGGCGGCGCAAGTCTAAAGTAGCGGAAACTGCGATAGTGGGCACATCTCTCCCCAACCCCGCCCCTCAAGCGCGCGGAGGAGAGGGAGAACACGCGGGAGGCTGCCCTTTATCAGCCGGCTGCGGGCCTACTTCTCGCCCAGCAAAAGCCTGAGATCACGCTTGTCGGAGTCTGAGATTTCCCAGCCTTTGATGAAATGGGCGAGCATCGGGACGAGCGCGCCGCCATGGATCCGGTCCAGAAACAACTGGCTTTCAGCGCGGACGCTATCGGCCTTCTTGACCAGCGGCCGGTAGAGGTAGGCACGGCCTTGCTTTTGGAAACCGAGGGCGCGCTTTTTGACCAGCCGCGCCAGCAGGGTGCGGATGGTCTTGGAATGCCATTTTTGGTCGGCGCAGAGTCTGGCGATGACCTCGGAAGCGAGGACCGGATACCCGGCCCAGACGGCCTTCATGACCTGCCATTCGGCGGGAGAGATTCGCGGATGCCTTTTCATAAATCATTATTTAGTTCTTTGTAAGCGAGGATTTAACCGCGCTAGTGTCTAACACTAAGCGACAAAACCGTCCCACGCAAACAAAAAAAGTCACTTATTCGTAACTCTTAATGGACAAGGAAGGAAGGGCGGGGAGTACCCCCCCCCTCGCGCGCCATGGCCCTGGCGCGCCCGATCATCCAAGACTGAGGCATCGCCATCAATTTGCCCGGCTTGAAAATTGCCGGGGATGGGGTATAATGGAGCGTAATGGAAATGTTAAGCATGAGAACCGTTGTCGCGGCGGCTCTCCTGGCGGTGGCTCAGGCGGGCTGCACCCGGGGGGAAGCCGCCGGAGATCCCGCCACTTCAACCCCCCGCCAACCCGCCATGATTCAAGTCCGCTTTTTGGATGAAAAAGGAGTGCCCGGCCCCCTGACCCCGACGCCCAAGGTTGTGAAAACGGACGCCGAATGGAGGAAACAACTGCCCACCAACGAGTACGCCATCGCGCGCGGCAAGGGCACGGAACCGGCCTTCTGCGGCGCTTTCTTCGACCAGCACAAACCGGGCGTCTATGAGTGTGTTTGTTGCGGGCTGCCGTTATTTACGTCGGAAGCGAAATTTGATTCCGGCACGGGCTGGCCGAGTTTCTTCCAGCCTGTCGCCAGGGAAAACGTCCTGACCAGGGCGGACAACAGCTACGGCATGCGCCGGACCGAAATTCTCTGCGCCCGTTGCGACGCGCACCTGGGGCATGTTTTCACGGATGGCCCGCGACCGACCGGCCTTCGTTTCTGCCTGAACTCCGCGTCGCTGGTTTTCAAGGAAAACAAGAACCTCAAGGACGGGACGACCAAGTAGCGTGGCGGACCCGGACGGGCGGGAGGGGGCTGTCACTTGCTGATGCCGCGTTCGCTGGCGCGGATGAATTGGACCAGATGGAGCACTTCCGGCAGGGCGGGCAGTTCCGCCTCGATGCGCGCCAGCGCGTTGGGAATGGTCAGGCCCTCGCGAAAGAGTATCTTATAGCACTGTTTGAGCGCCGCCTGCGCCGGTTCCCCGACGCCGTGCCGTTCCAGGCCCACTTTGTTGACCGTGCGGGTTTGAGCGGGATTGCCGTCCGCCAGCATGTAAGGGGGCACGTCCTGCACCACTTTGGAACAGCCGCCGATGATGGACATGGTTCCAATGCGGCAGAACTGATGCACTGCCGCCAGTCCCCCGATTACCGCATAATCCTCCACGCGGATATGGCCGGCCAGGGTGGCGACGTTGGACATGATGATGTGATCGCCCAGGGTGACGTTATGCGCGATGTGGCAATAGGCCAGAATATGATTGTGCGATCCGACGGCGGTGGTTTCCCCATCGCCCGTGGCGCTGTGGATGGTGACGTATTCGCGGAAGGTGTTGTGGGCGCCGATGCGGGTGCGCGTCACGCCGCCCTTCCATTTCAAGTCCTGCGTTTTAAGCCCGATGCAGGCGAAGGGATAAATCTCGTTGTCCCCGCCCAGCTCGGTGTGGCCGTCAATCACAACGTGGGAATGCAGCCGGCAATTGTTCCCCAGCACCACATGCTCGCCGATGACACAATAAGGCCCGATGACGCAGCCCTGGCCAATCTGCGCTTTGGGATGGATGACGGAGGAAGAAGTCATGGGATTGCGGATTTGAAACAGAAGCCAACGAAGGCAACGAAGGGGGATTCTTCCTTCGTTGCCTTCGTTGGCTTCTGTGAAAATTCCGGCTTCATTGGCGGTCAAACAACATAAACGTCACTTCCGCCTCGCTCACCGTCTCGCCATCCACCGAGCAGACGCCCCGGGCTTTGCCGATCTTGCCGCGGGACTTGGTCAGCTCCACCGTGATCACCAGCGTGTCCCCGGGCCGCACGGGCTTGCGCCAGCGCACGCTTTCGGCGGACATGAAGTAGGCGAGTTTGCCGAAGTTTTCCGCCTGCCGCAGCATCATCACCCCGGCGACCTGCGCGATGGCTTCCAGTTGCAGCACTCCCGGCATGAGGGGATGGCCGGGAAAATGCCCCTGGAAATAAGGCTCGTTGGCCGTCACATTTTTGACACCGACAATGGTGGTTCCCTGGATCTTCGTGATCTTGTCCACCATTAAAAAGGGATAGCGATGGGGCAGGATCTTCATCAGGCGCGCGGGATCCAGGGACTCGCCGTCTTTCAATTCAATGGGCGCTTCGCCTGGGGCGGCGGGCGGAGGCGGAGGCGGGGCGAAACTGCGGGCCGCCTCCAGCGGTTTGCGCATTTCCAGGTTGAGCAGGCGCGCCAGCTCGCAATTCGCCGCGTGCCCCGGCTTGACGGCGATGACATGGCCGGCCAGCGGGGCGCCCGCCAGGGAAAGGTCGCCGACCAGATCCAGGATTTTGTGGCGCACAAATTCCTCCGGGTAGCGGAGCGGCTCGGTGGTCAGGACGGCGTCGTCGCGGATGACGACGGCGTTTTCCAGGCTGCCGCCCTTGATCAAGCCGTTCTTGATCAGCGCCTCGATCTCCTCAAAAAAACAGAACGTCCGCGCATGACCCAGCTCGCGCTCCCAGCTTTCCGGCGTCACTTCCACGGTGTAGAACTGCGTGTAGCGCCCGCGCGCGTCCG
>Ga0182027_10009041_pt1 | contig 14392 bp, 8 predicted proteins | sample 712E1DmetaG_FD_121300 | JGI IMG/M metagenome (GOLD analysis project Ga0182027, IMG submission 121300) | Permafrost microbial communities from Stordalen Mire, Sweden - 712E1D metaG (Illumina Assembly) | ecosystem: Environmental > Terrestrial > Soil > Wetlands > Permafrost | place: Sweden...
CCGATTTATGCGGGCGAAAAAACGATGGACGACTTGCGGCGCGTCTTCCAATACGCCTTCACCGGCCAGCCCGCTCCCAAAGGCTATTTCATCCCCGAACCCCATGTCGTCAACGGCCCGTTCGCGCTGGGAGATTTGGAAATCGTCCCGCTGGCCCTGCCGCACGGGCGCGCGGGGACGAACGGCTACCTTTTTTTGCAGCAGGGCAAAAAGCGCCTCGCCTATATGAGCGATTGCAAGGAAGTGCCGCCGGCGGCGGTCGAGCAGGCGCACGGCGTCCAAGCCGCCGTACTGGACGCCTTGCGCCGGGCGCCGCATCCCACCCACATGTGCCTGGACGAGGCGCTGACCGCGGCGCGGCGCATCGGCGCGGAGCAGACTTTCTTCACCCATATGACGCACGATTTTGATCACGACGCGGCCCAGGCGGAATTGCCGGAGGGCGTCCGGTTTGCCTATGATGGCTTGCGGGTTGACCTGCCTTGAACTGAACTTATGAAATGGCGGAGACAACAGAGTCTGGCAGGGCGAAGCTGCTGCTTCGCCCTGATTCAAGGCGGCTCCCGATTCGGAATCGGGACGCCCTACCATTCAGGGTGTGGCAACTTCCGGCAGAGATATGAAATGTCCGGGCTAAAGATGGGCCGGATTTTTTGCCTCGCTCTGCTCCTGGCGGGCGGCGCGACGGGGCTTCGGGCGGCGGAGCCGGGCGATGCGGTGGTGGTGGTCTATAATTCGCGCGTGCGGGAATCCCGGCAAGTGGCCGCCCATTATGCCGAGGTGCGGCGCGTTCCCGCCGGGCAAGTCGTGGGCCTGGACCTGCCCGCCGGGGAAAACATGACGCGCGCCGAATACCGCGCACAACTACAAGTGCCGCTGCTTCAATTCCTGGAGAAAGGGAAGTTGTTTGTCTTCGAGGCAGGCGGCGAAGCGCCGGACACCAACACTCCGGGGCAGAGATTGAAGGAGGCAAAGATTCGTTACGCGGTTCTCTGTTTTGGCGTGCCGCTGCGCGTTTTGGAGGATCCGCAACTGGTGGAACCGGATTTGGATAATCTTAGGCCCGAACTGCGCGGCAGAAACGGCGCGGCGGTGGATTCGGAATTGATGCTCCTGCCGTGGAGCCGCCAGAAACTCCGGCTGGCCGGGCCGCTGGATAATCCGGGTTATGGCGTCACCAACGCCGCGCTGCTCAACCCCTTGCGGGGCGTTCTGATGGTCTGCCGCCTCGATGGGCCGGACGCGACGGTGGCCGGAAAGCTGGTGGACAAAGCGATGCAGGCCGAAACCAATGGATTGTGGGGCCGGGCCTATTTTGACCTGCGGGGCCTGACCAACGGCGAATACAAGAAAGGCGACGACTGGCTGCGCGGCGGGGCGGAAGCGGCGCGGCGTTTCGGTTTTGAGACGGTGGTGGATGAGCGGCCGGAAACCTTTTCCGCCGCCTTTCCCATGAGCCAGATTGCGCTGTACACCGGGTGGTATGAAGGCCAGGCCTCCGGGCCGTTCACGCGGCCCGAGGTGGAATTCATGCCGGGCGCGTTTGCCTACCATCTTCATTCCTCCAGCGCCCACACCTTGCGCTCCGCCAATCAAGACTGGTGCGGCCCGCTCCTGGCCAAGGGCGCCACCGCCACCATGGGGTGCATTGACGAGCCTTACCTGGATGGCACCCCGAACATGGAAGTATTTCTCAGCCGCTGGCTGCTGCTGGGATTCAGTTACGGCGAAGCCGCCTGCGCCGCTCAGCACGTTGCTTCCTGGCAAACCACGGTCGTGGGGGATCCGCTCTATCGCCCCTTCGGGGGAGATCCGCGCACACTGCACGAGGAACTCCTGCGACGACGCAGTCCCTTGATTGAATGGTCCCTCCTCCGCTGGGTGGACCTCAATTTGGCCCGTGGCGCCCCCGCTGCCGATTGGGCGCGCTATTTGGAAACCGAACCCGCCACCCAACAAAGCGCCATCCTTACCGAGAAGCTGGCGGAGTTATACCTGAAGGAGGGCAAGCCTGAATTGACGGTCAAGTCTCTCCGGCTGGCGCTGGCCCTTCATCCAACCCCGCAAACGGTCGTCCGGCTGACCCTGGCCCTCGGCGGGCAACTGGCGGCCGCCGGCCAGGAAACCGAAGCCTTGAAACTATACGATGATTTCCTCAAGAACACCCCGGGCTGGCCCGGCGCGCTGTCGCTCTACCAGGAAATGGAGGCGCTGGCCGGCAAGCTGGGCGATCAAGCCAGGGCCGCCCGTTACGCCGACGAAATTAAAAAGATTTCCCCGGTCCGATAATCCAGGAAAAAACAATTCACCACGGAGCAACACGTATAGACACGGATGGGGAACAGCTCTCGAGGATGTTGCTGTTCACTTGACTGCTGGAAATGTCATCCTTCCAGGCCTGCCCCGGTCCGGCCCGCCACCCTCCGGCCCTGCTCCTTTAATTGGAGGGGATGTCAAGACTAACTCCCTCCCTGGTGCTGCGGGCGTAGATGCGGCCGTTGCTGATGGCGACGGAATTCCAGCACTTGCCGGCCAGGACGTGGCTGCGGGCCAGTTCGGTGTAACCATCGGGCGTTGCCTTGATCAGCACCAGGTCGCCGATGTCACTCAACACCAGCAGGTTCCCATCCGCCAGCGTGACGCCGCCGGGGCCAAAACCGGATTTCGACCACTTGACAGCGCCCGTGGCCAGGTCAATGCACTTGAGCGGCGAGGCGCCAAACGCCACCTGGCCGGTGATTCCGAAAACGCATCCATTGAAAATGACGGGCGTGGACCACTGGTTGGCTTCGTCGTTGCCTGGCACCTTCCACATCTGCGTGGCCGCAAAGGCGCCATTCGTCTGGGTTATTTTGACAGCGGCGGTGCCGAGGGCGTAGGCCTTTGAGACGTAAACGATGTCGCCGGAGACCACCGGCGAACATGCCGCCGCGCCGTTGCCGCTTGTGAACGCATAACGCCACAGCACCGCCCCGGTCTTGGGCGCAACGGACACCAGGCCCTTGGCCGTGAAGAAAATGATCTGGCGCTCGCCGAGAATCGTGGCCGCCACCGGGGTGGACTGCGTCATCTCGTCATCCTGGCCTTTCCAGACGACGTGGCCGTCGTTCTTGTCAAAGGCCAGAAGAGCTTGTCCCGTGCCGCCGCCCGCCACGAACACCAGATCGCCGTCAAGCAAAGGCGAAGCCGCGCTCTCCCAATGGATGTTTCGTCCCGCGTGCTCTTCATCAGATCACAAGACCAAATCGGCTTGCCGTCGGACGCGTTCAGGCATTTGAGCATCAATCGCGAGGAAAAGGCATACACTTTGCCGCCGTCGCAGGTCGGAGTGGAGCGCGCCCCGTCGCCGCCGTTGTTTCCGGGCGCGCCGCTCTCTCCGCCGCCATCGTAGGTGGAACTGCCCGCGCCCATCGGCGCGGCCCAAAGCTCCTTGCCGGTGGCGGCATCCAGCGCCAGGCAAGTCTCCTGATTGCCGCCGTCAAATGCGCGCGTCACCAGGGTGAAGACTTTGCCGTCGCCGAGCGTGAAGGAACTGAAGCCGTTGTTGAGCGGGGTCTTCCAAATTTGGCGCAAGCCGCTGGCGGGCCAGTTGGTGGGGATTTTTTCCGGGCTGACGCCGTCGTGATTCGGGCCTCGGTACTGGGGCCAATCCGCGCCAGAGGAAGGGAGACAAAGTGCGCCGGCCAAAAGAGCCGGGAGGACGATATTTTTGATTTTGCTACTCATAATTGGATACAGCATTCCCTAGATTCGGCTGGTGTCAATATCCCCAGAGCCGGTTTTTAAAGCGGCGGAGGCGGCCCGTTCGGTCAGTTCGGCGCGGTTTCGGCGGGCAGGTAGTGTCTTAAGCGGGGAGCGCGCGCGCCCTCGCGTGCGGGGTTCAGCGCCCTCGCTGAACCCACTCACCGATGTCAGCGACGAGGGCGTCGCTGACGGCACGCGAGGCGCGTGCGCTCCCCAAAAGATTGCCAAGTGGGAGGCGAGATTTCATGGCCGAGGTTTAGCCCGCATATTTTATGCTCCGCACGAAATGCCAACAGTCCGGAGCGCCGACTTGTAGTCGGCTTTGTGGTCGCGAAGACGTTGAAAGCCGATTGAAAATCGGCGCTCCGAACCCGGAAGCATGAAGTGTCCGGTTCAGGGCGCGGCCGGGCCGGGTTGGGGGGCGGCGGCGGAATCGTCCACTTCAAGGCGAAGGTAGTCGTAAATGATGCCGCTGGTCAGGCCGCCGGCAGGAATGGTGAGCGTCATCACGTTCAGGCCCGCCTTCATCAGGGAAGCGTCAAATGAAAGGTTGCGCTCCGACCAATAGCCGCCAATGCCGTCGCGGTTGATGGTGGCATTGTAAGCGGGCGCCCGGACATTGCCGGCGGACTGGCCGTTGAGTGTCACCGCGATGGCGCTGACGCCGGAGCCGCAGATGGCCAGGCGCAGCGTGGCCTTTCCATGCGGCGCGGCCGGCTCGTCGAACTGAATGGTCCAGGCCGTGCTTCGGCCCCCGCCGGCGCCCGTGCCTTTTTCAAGGGTGTTGTTCGGGTCCTCGCAGTGCGGCACCTGCTCGAAATACCAGTCCTTCCGAAAATCGCTTTTGCCGATGATGTAATGGACATCGTTGGGAAATAGTTGGGCATACAAGAGGTACATTCCCCAGTGGAAATACTGGCCGCCCTTGAAAAACTCCGCGCCGGAGCGGTTGGGGATGCCGATGTCCCAAAGCTGCCGGCCGTAGCGAACCGGCTTCCACTCCAGATTTCCCAGGTTGACGTTCCGGCCTTCGCTGACGGTGATGTTCTGCCGGGCGAACTCGCCCAGGACGCCGTCGGCGATGGCGTGAAGCTCGTAGGTTCCCGGACGAACCTTGGGAATGGTGAAGCGGCCATCGGCGCCGCCCTTGATCCAGAATTCATAGTGCTTGGCGTCGTTCTGCCAGTCCATGCCGCCCGAATCGGGGAAGGCCAGGCCGATGAGCAGGTTGGAAAAGGTGGCGGTGGCGGCCTGCGGATCGTTCAACACGAGCTGGCCGCTGACGGCGCCGCGCTGGCTCTTGTGCGGGTAGTCCACGCCGGAAACCCAGTCGTATGGCCAGGCCTCGGCCTCCTTCGCCGCCTGCTGGAGCGCGTCCTGGAACAGGTCATCGGGAGCCGGGCCGGAGTTGAGATAGACCAGGATGGGGCCGACAACCTTGGACCAGGTCTCGCCCGCCGCGATGGGACAGGAACTTCCCCCGTAGTGTGTGCCGCGCCAGTAATCCAACAGCGTCGGGTCGCCGCCAGGGTTGTCATCCAGGTGGCCGGTCAGTTCATCTTTGGTGGCGCCGCCGCTGAGGAATTCCGTCGTCGGGTTGATGAAGTAAAGGCCGATATGCCGCTGGGTGCTGGACCAGCCGAAGGCGGGGATTTTGAATTGATAGGCCGAATAGTCGTATTTGTGTTCAGCCTTGCCAATAAACTTGCCGGTCGTCATGCGGCGCGCTTCTTTCATGTTCAGCGGGGAACCATGATCCCAATCATAGCTGGTCGGGATCAGCCCGTTGCGGTCGGCGTCAATGGACAACCAATCGAAGACCTGGGCGTTGAGCTTGGCGCCCCAGCGGCTTTCGCCAATCTGCGCCTGGCCGCCGGCGGCGTTGTGGCTGAAGATGGCATAGGTGTACACACCGCTCTCCGCGCGGCCGATGGTGAAGCGGATTTCCAGGCCAACGCCGCCGGTGGTTCCCTTGACCGAAACCTCGCCCCGCTCTCCGCCGTTGGTTTTCGGGTCAATCGTGATGCTGGCGGTCGCGCCGGCCGGGGCCTGTTCCCAGTAGCCTGCCGGGTGGCCGGAGCCGTGGCCCAGGGTTTCTATGTCTTTATAGACCAACGAGGTGAGGTTGCCATTGCGTTTGTCCACCTTGGCAGTGACAACCCCGTTGGCCAGCGTATAAGCGGTTCCGTCATCGCTAATTGTCACGGGAGCGTCCGCGGCCGGAATGTTCCGGGCGAAGAGGGCGAGGGCAAGAGCCAAAGTGATTTGAGGACTTTTTTTCATGGGATGAATCTAGAGCAGGGTGGGCTTCTTGACGGGCTGTAGGCGGACGGGGCCGAGGAGGCCGGAGTCGCGCAAGGGCAAACGGGAGGCGTCAAACTGGCCGCGCCCGGTCTTGCTGTTCAGGTTGGCGTCGTAAAAGTATTTCCAATTCACTTTGCGGATGTCCAGGTCGCGAACCCGGTTGAGGGCCAGGTTGGTCACTTCGATCTCCAGGAAGTTTTTGCCCGGTCGCAGAAACTTGCCCACAGCGACTTGCCAGGGCGCGCACCAGACCGCGCCAACATCGTGCCCATTGATTTTGACCCGCGCGGCCTCGCAAACCCTGCCCAAGTCCAGCACCCAATCATCGGCCTTTTCAGCGGGACCATCCAAGTTGATGGTATAACGGGCGGTGCCGGCGAAACGTTGGGCTTCGGGATCGTCACGGGATGCCCATGAAGCCAGGTTCGTGGTGGCGAACGCGGCAGGCAATTCCGGGCCGCCTTCCACAAATTTCACATCCCAGGTTCCGGCGACCTCTTGCGCCGCGCCGGCCGGAGCCGCGTTGAGCCAGGATGGGCCGGCCACGGTTCTCGTCTCGAAGGTCCGCAAGATGCGCGATTCGCCGGGGAGGAGTTGCAGATAGACTTGTGCCGCGCCATTGGTTCCCTGCCGCACCGCCGCCACGCCGCTGCGATTGTCAAAACGCGGGTCCAGCAGCACAGCGGACTTGGCCGGGGTGCCGAGGGCAACCCATTTGTCAAACGGCTTGTCGCCGCGATTGGCGATAAAATACTGGAAACCCCCTGGATGGCTGCGGCGGACAAACCATACGCCGTCGTCCATCATCGGCTCACGCATGGCTCTGGATTGTCTCATGAGCGCGTCCACGTCGGCGCCAACGAGAAAGGCGCCCCCGCCCATTTTAGCCTTCTGGACCAGCGGTTCGGCGGTTTTTTCCAGTTTGACCTGGCCGAGCAGCGCCTTGAACTTGGCGCGGCGCGCTTCCAAATTGGCCAGGCCCGGCACGTCGGCCGGCAGATTCTTGACAAAGAGAATCGTCGCGCCGGACCGGGCAAGGGCGGTCAACTTTTCCAGGCTCGACTCCGGCATGAGACGGCAAGCCGGCACGAGGATTATGCCGGACCAATTCCTCGCGCGAGTCCTCTGTGATTCAATCAGCACTTCTCCGCCTTTCTTGCCTGTCGCGCTGAAGCGAACCCTCGGGGCATCCAGCGCGTCCAGGAACCGGTCGGAAAGGTAGTCGAAGGCGTAGCCGCGATTGAGCAGGGCCAGGGCGGCCTCGTTGCAGGTGGCGGGCATGGGGTTGGCGAGGATGAGGTTGCCCGCGCCGGTTCCGGGAGTCGCCCAGGTGTCGAAGACGTTGTAGTAAAGAAGAACGTCATTGGCCGAAGCGCCGCTTTGCAGGACGGACTGGCAGCGCGCCACGTAGGCGTTGAACTCGGGAAGGTCATGCCACAAGCCCCCGTACGGCCCGAAGTTGACGGCGGCGTAAAACTGCCAGCCCGGCCAGGGCGCCTCGGCGGGCGAATAGGGAATGCCATGAAAGAAAATATGATTTATGCCGGTCAGAAACAGGTAGTCCGCCGCCTGTTTCACCAGCGAGAGCGGGGCCTGGAAATGATCCGTCAGCCAGGTGAAGGATTCGGAGGAGGCCAGCGTCCGCCCGCTGTCGTGCGCGGCGGAGGAGGCAAACTTGTTCATGGGAAAGTTCTGCGCGGCCATTCCGCCGAAGGGCATTTGTTCCGTTTCGGGGATGTCGGCGGCGGCATAAACATCGAGCAGGTTGGCGGGCGAGCCGTGGGCCTGGTCGCGGCTCAGGCTGCCGTGGCTGTGCGCCCAGGCCGTCCAGCGCTGGATATAGGCGCGGTGCAGATCGGCGATCGTCTCGCGATAATCGGTCCGGACGCGTACGGCCGTTTCCTCCGGCCCTTCCCCAAAGAAGAGGGCGGGCAATTGCGCGCGCAAGTCGTAGCCCCGGCGCGCGGCAAATTCCTGGAAGAAAGCGGGCGTCCATTGCGCGCTGGCATACTCATAGGAATCGTGGAATTGGGAACGGGGCATCGCTCCGTGATAGACGGCGAAATGCTGGTCGAAATCCGCCAGGTAATGGTCCATGGCTGGGACGGAAAAAGGGTCCAGCACACTGCCTTCGCCGCCCGGAGCGGCGCGCTTGACGGCCATCACCCGGTTGGCTTCCGACACGGCGTAGAGCCGCCATTTTCCGGGCGGGGCGGTCCAATCCAGGCGGCCGTTGCTGACTTTGCCGGTGAGTTCAAGCTGGGTTCCGTCTTCCGCGATGGCGCGCAGGCATTGGAGGCGCCCTTGCGGCAGCGCGGCGGTCAGCGTCGCTCCGCCGGCGACCTCATAGCGTTGGAAGAGGACCCGGCCGGAAGTTTCTTCCGTTGGGACACGCGGCCCGCCGAAGGGCCAGCCGGTGCCGGTGGTCAAATCCACGCCCAGGCCGAGGCGTTTGGCTTCGCTGGTGGTGTGGGCGAGCATGTCCATCCATTGCGGCGAGAGAAATGGAATGAAGCGATCCTCGTAACCGTGAGCGCCGTAAATGGGGCAGATTTCCACGCCGCCGATGCCGGCCTGCCGGAACATTTCAAGTTGGCGCGTCAGATTGGTTTTGTCCACCGCGCTGCCCATCCACCACCAGCGGGCCCAGGGCCGGGCGGTCGGCGTTGGGGCGGGCCAACTCAGCGGTCCGGGGAACGGGGCGGCATCGGCGCCCACGGCCCTGCCACCGGGTGAAAGCGCGACGGAAACCGCGAGCAAGGCGAGGACGGGAACAAGGGCGCGCTGGGAATTGCCGGCCAGGCCGGGCTTCATGGCGGGCGATGGTTGTTGGAGCAACTTATTCATGATTTGTGGTGGCGACTATTGTTGCGGCAAAACCGGGCAATGCCAGCCAAAAATCGAGGCAACCGGCGATGCGATAGGCGGTTGGTTTCATCAGACAGATCGGTCGGATCGGTCGGATCGGACGGATCGGTCGGATCGGACGGATCGGTCGGATCGGTCGGATCGGACGGATCGGTCGGATCGGTCGGATCGGTCGGATCGGTCGGATCTGTCGAATCGTGACTTTTTCCCAGGAAATCGAGTTTCGGCTCGACGAAATGGCCCTGGTATCCAAGACCGGCGCATGACAGCCCGCCTATCCTGCCCTTGGCAAATCCGGCGCGGGTTCGCCTTTGCTTTTCAAGGCGCGGGCGCGGGACTGGAATTCATCCAGACAGGCCTGAAGCAAGGGCTTGGCCCTGCCCCGCCAGAGAGCGCCCACCACCACCGGCGGGAAGTCCGGCAATAAAATGGCCCGGACTTTCGCGGGAAAACTCAACTGCGGAACCGCCACCGAAACGCCCAGCCCGAAACCGCCCGCCACATAAATGGCGATCAAATCCAGCGCGCTGGTTTCAATCCCCGGAAACCAGTCCACCCCCAATTTCGCCAATCCTTGTTGAAAATGCCGCGATAGCATTTCGTCCGCCGGCAGGCAGATCAGCGTTTCGGTGATTTTGTCCCGGCGCCACAGTTGGCCGGCCTCGGTGATCTTACTCTCCTTGGGCGCCAGCAAGACCAGCGGCAGCTCCAGCAGCGGCAGGGCCTGGATGCCCGCCCCGGTTTTGTTTTCCAGGAGCGTGATGGCCAGGTCAATTTCCCCCCGGCGCAACAGGTGTTCCAACTCCGGTTGATCCCCTTCGCGCAGGGCCAGTTTCAGACCGGCGAATTTCTTGCGGAGATTCTGAAAAATCTGCGGGAAATAATCGCGCAGCACAATGGCCGGACCGCCCAGGCGCAGACGCGGCACGGGGCCGCCCTGCAATTCCGCTTCGATGGTTTCCAGATTGGAAAAAAACGGCTGGATGAAATCAAAAAGCCTTTGCCCCGGCGGGCTGAGGGCGAAAGGACGCCGCTGAAAAAGGGTGACGCCGAGGTGCTCTTCCAATTGGGCGACCTGGCTGCTCACCGCCGGCTGTTGGATGCCGTAGGGAATGTTGCGCACCGCTTCCGCAATCCCGCCGTGCCGGGCTGTGTAATAAAACAACTCCAAATGATGAATGTTCATGTTGTCAATCCTTCAGGCCGCCACTTCTGTGTGAATGGTCCTCTGGTCATGGGCGTTTCTGGCAAGTTCTTCAGCGCCAAGCCTGTGCCCCAGCCGCTTCAAGATCAAGCGGCAAGTGTTGTCCCGGCCTTGGGTCGCCAGGGCCATTGATGAAGTTGTATTCCGCGTGATTTGCTTTCTGGGCGCTTCACTTCGCTGACGGGGCGGCAGGCGGTTGTTGGAGCATGGGGTCCCGAAACGGGGCGCCCGCCTGGTAGAGCGCCAAATACGTCCGCAGAATGCCGGCCACGGGGGAATTGCTGTCCACCCCGGGCAGTTGCATGGCGCGCCGGACCGTGGCAACGGCATCGGGGAACCTGCCGGCTTCGGCATACGCCGCAGCCAGGGTGCCGATGACAGTGGGGTTTTTCCCGCCGGCAATTTGATCGGCGCGCAAGGCCAGTTGGACGGCCCTGGCGCCATCGCGAACCGCGGCCTCCGGACTGCAGGCCAGTATCCACGCCAGATTGACCCCGGCTTCCATGTAATCGGGACGAAGGCGCAGGGATTCTTCGTATTGACGAATGGCTTCCTCCGCGCGGCCGGTCTGCATGAATGCGTTGCCCAGCTTGTAATGGCACTCCGGGAGTTCGGGGCGGAGTTGGAGCGCCTTCTGCAAATGGGGAACCGCCTTGTCGGCCAGGCCGTTGTCCAGGAGCAGGCAGCCGAAATTGAATTGGGAATCGGCATTTTCGGGATTCAAATTGACATCCTCCTGAAACTGTTGCAGCGCCTCCCGGACTCGTCCTTTGGCGAGGAGAGCCTTGCCCAGAACGCCCAGGATTCCCGGCGGCGGGTGGTTGAAGGCCGCGGACCGTTGCAAGTGCGGCAAAGCCTCGTCCACGCGGCCCTCGTCCAGAAGAAGCTCGCCCAGCAGCCCTTCGATCCGGCCATTTTCCGCCGTGATTTGGAGAGCGTGGCGAAAGAGGGTTTCGCTATTCTTCCAGTAGGTCACCTGCAACGGCGTCAGCGCCATGCAACCCGCCAAAGCCAGCCCTCCCAGGACCGCCGGCGCCTTTGCCCCCAGACGCGGTGCCCATTCCCGCGCCGCCCATATTATCATGATCATCAGTCCGATGCTCGGGACATAGTCGTAACGGTCCGCCATGAATTGCACGCCAACCTGAACCAAACCGATGACCGGAACCAGCATCCCCAGGAACCACAGCCAGCCCACAGCCAAATACGGCTGCGCCTGCAAACGAAAAAGCGCGCCCGCGGTCACCAGCGCCAACAGGCCGCCTGCGACAAGGCCCTGCCAAACCGGCCATGTTTCCGGCAACGGATACAAGACCGCCAAATGGGCCGGCCAGAACATTTTCTGGATGTAGCCTGCGTACGATATGGGAATGCCCATCAACCGCTCTCCGAGGGTCACATCGGAAAGGGGGCTGACCGACCCGCCGTGCCGCTGCGCCAGATACGCAAGCCGGCAGGACGCCGCCGCCAGGACGAAAAACGGGACTTTTTCCACCACCCACCGGACGGCGGGCCGCCGGCCCCTTGGCAAAGGCCAATAGTCAATAAGAAGCAATACGAACGGCAATGTCACCAGCATCGGCTTGGCCATCAGCCCCAGCGCGAAAAGCGCGACGGACCCGGTGTAAAACACTTTCGCCGCGGCGCTCTTGACGTTCCACTCCTCCACGTACCGGACGTAAGCCCAAACCGCCAGCAGCCAAAACAGCGTGCTCAACACATCTTTGCGCTCGGAAACCCAGGCCACCGACTCGACGTGCATCGGATGCAGCGCGAAAAGGGCGGCCGCCAGGGCGCTGGGCCACATCGCCCGGGTCATGCGGCGCAAGAGCAAAAAAAGGAGAACCGAGTTGGCCAGATGCAAGGCCAGGCTGGTCAAATGGTGCCCGGCGGCATGGGTTCCATAGAGCTGGAAATCCACGATATGGGAAATCCAGGTCAACGGATGCCAGTTGCTGGCATACCCGATGTTGAAGGCCCAGGCGAGGCTCTTGGCATTCAACCCGTGTTGAATCATTTCGTTGGAGAGCACGTAGTCGCCGTCGTCGTAATAGCGCACAAAACCGCAGCCCCAGAGCGGCCCATAAGCCGCCAACACCGCCAGAGCCAGCCCCAGGCACACGAGCCAGGTTTCACGTCTGTTCCGCCGATCTTCCATCAAAGAGCATCATTCCTCAGGCGCATGGAGAATAAAAGCGGCAATTTCCTGAAGGTTCCCACTGCATTTTTATCTCATACCCGTCTTCGCAATTTAAGCGGGGAGCGCGGGAGGGGCGGGTTGGGCGGAAGGCGCGGGCGCATGGGCGCGGCGGCGCCAGGAGCGGACTTTGGCGCGGGCATGTTCGAAGGCGAGATAGACGACCGGAGTGGTGTAGAGGGTCAAAACCTGGGAAACGACAAGGCCGCCCACAACGGCGACGGCCAGAGGTTGGCGAAGTTCGGAGCCGGTGCCCATGCCGAGGGCCAGCGGCATCGAGCCGCAAAAGGCGGCCATCGTGGTCATCATGATGGGGCGGAAACGAATCATGCCGGCTTTGTAAATGGCCTCTTCGGGCGAGAGTTTTTCCTCGCGCTCGGCGGTGATGGCAAAGTCCACCATCATGATGGCGTTTTTCTTGACAATGCCCATGAGGAGAATGATGCCGATGAAGGAGACCAGGGAAAGGTCCATGTTGAAGATCATCAGGGCGAGCAGGGCGCCCAGGCCGGCGGAGGGGAGGCTGGACAGGATGGTCAGCGGATGGATGAGGCTTTCATAGAGCATGCCCAAAACGATGAAGACGGCCAGCAACGCGGCGGCCAGCAGGAGGGGGAGGGAACGAAGGGAAGCCTGGAACATTTGGGCCGTCCCCTGGAAACTGCCTTGCACGGTGGCGGGCAGGTTCAACTCGCGCGCGGCTTGCTCGATCAGACCGGTCGCCTGGCTCAGGGAAGTGCCGGGGTCCAAATTGAAGGAGACACTGACGGCGGGAAACTGGCCCTGGTGGTTGACGGAGAGGTAGGCGTTGGTGTTCTGGATGGTCGCCAAGGCGGCCAGGGGAACCATTTTCCCGGTGGCGGATTTGACGAAGATTTTTTGCAGGGAATCGGGGCTTTGCAGGTAGTCCGGGTTGACTTCCAAAATGACATGGTGCTGGTTGTACCGCTTGTACACGGTGGAAACCTGCCGCTGGCCGAAGGCGTCGTAGAGGGTGTCGTCAATGACCCGGGGCGAAATGCCCAGGCGCGAGGCGGCATCGCGGTCCACGACCACGTTGGCTTGCAGGCCGCGGCTTTGCTGGTCGCTGGTGACATCCTTGAGTTGGGGGATGGTTTTCAGTTTGTTGATGAGCAGGGGCGCCCAGTGGTTCAGCTCGTCCAAGCTGGAAGATTGCAGGGCGTACACATATTGGCCCCGGGACGCGCGTCCGCCCACGTTGATGTCCTGGTTGGCTCGAAGGATCAAGGTGGCCCCCGCAACCCCGCCGGATTTCTTGCGCAGGCGGGCGATGATCTGCTCGGCGGTGGCTCTTCCCGGCCGCTGATTTCGCGGTTTGAGGGTGATGAACATGCGGCCGGAGGTGGCTCCGGCGTACGAGCCGAGAGTCTCCACCGCGTCGTCCGACAAAACGATCCGCGCCATCTGGTCCTGCAAGCGGCTGATGGCTTTGAAGGAAATATCCTGGGCGACGTCGGTCATGCCCATGAGCGAGCCGGTGTCCTGCTGGGGGAAGAACCCCTTGGGCACTTCGGCATAGAGAACGATGGTCACGGCGAGGGTGATGAGGGTGACGGCCAGCATCAAGGGTTGGTGGCGGAGAACCCAGCGCAGGCCCCGCTCGTAAGCGGCGAAGACCCGGTTAAAGGCCCATTCACTGGCCTTGTAAAAGCGGCCGGGTTTCCCATAAGAGGCATGGGATTTCAAGAAACGCGAGCACAGCATCGGCGTCAGCGTCAGGGAGATCACGCCGGAAACCATGATGGCCAGGCTCAAGGTGACGGCAAATTCATGGAAGAGCCGGCCAATCAATCCGCCCATGAAAAGCAGGGGAATGAACACGGCGACCAGCGAGGTGCTCATGGAAACGACGGTAAAACCGATTTGGCGCGCGCCTTTCAGGGCCGCCGCCATCGGTTTTTCTCCATGCTCGACGTGCCGGTAAATGTTCTCGATCACAACAATGGCGTCATCCACCACAAAGCCGACGGAAATAGTGATGGCCATGAGGGACAAGTTATCCAGGCTGTAATGGAGCAGGTACATGAAGGCGAAGGTGCCGGACAGGGCCAGCG
>Ga0182027_10009042_pt1 | contig 14392 bp, 9 predicted proteins | sample 712E1DmetaG_FD_121300 | JGI IMG/M metagenome (GOLD analysis project Ga0182027, IMG submission 121300) | Permafrost microbial communities from Stordalen Mire, Sweden - 712E1D metaG (Illumina Assembly) | ecosystem: Environmental > Terrestrial > Soil > Wetlands > Permafrost | place: Sweden...
ATGCCTATCGCGCCACACACAAAATCGACGACGTCCTGCCGGTAGCCGATGAACTCGAGCACGCGCGACAAGAACCGCCGCTTCGTCGCGGTGTCGATGTTCATGATCGCCCAATAGCGGGTGCTGGGGATCTGACGGGCCTGGTTGTGGCGGCACTGCTCGACGATAGCCTCCCGCGAAAGCCCGAGATACCGGCGTCCGCTCGCAGAGGCCGAGAGCGAGAGGATGTACTCGTTGAACTCCGACGCGTGCCGGGCCGCAATCCAGCCAAGGATCGCAAGGTACTTGTCGGCATCCGTGAATTTCGTGCGGAATTCGGAACCCAATACGAATGCAACAAGCGGCTCGTCGGCCGTATTCGGCGCAGCCCCGACGTTGAGGACGGCGGCGAGAACGTCATTGGGGCTTTGGTGAAAGTCGGTCGTCATATTCTTGAGCGCTTCATAGACGTCGTCGCTCACCTCGATCTTCTTCATATAAACAGGTTAAACCGGTTTAAACCGTTTAACAAATTGTTTGTTAAAAAAGATGCAATTAATTGTTTATCAATTTATAACGAATAGACTTAAAGACTACGTCATGGCGCAAATCTCAATGAGGGCTACTCTCCGGACCCCGGGTCGGCGGCAAACGCCGCCGGCGTGGCCCTCACCCTGAAACGGTCAGCTTCACGACCTGGCCCTCGGAGGACGATGGGCCCAGTGTGATCTCGAAGGTCCCGGGCTCGACCCTGAATTTCAAATCCCTGTTCCAGAGCGCCAGGGCCTCCGGCTCAACGGGAAAGGACACGGTTGTCTTCTCCCCGGGCCGAAGGTGGATCCTCCGGAACCCCTTGAGCTCCTTGACCGCCCGCGTCACCGAGCTCACGTCCTGATGGACATAGAGCTGCACGATCTCGTCCGCCTCGCGCGCGCCTGTGTTGGTGACGTCGACGGACGCGATCGTGGATCCGCTTGGCGTGATCACGCTGTCACGAACCGCGGCCCGCTCGTACTTGAAGGTCGTGTAGCTGAGGCCCTCGCCGAAGACCCAGAGGGGTTCGCCGGCGCTGAACTCGTAGGGGAAGGCACGGGCATAGGGCTTCCTGGAATAGTAGGCGGGAATATCGCCGACGCTTGCGGGGAACGAGACGGTGAGCTTTCCCGACGGGCAGACGTCGCCGAAGAGAATGTCCGCAGCAGCCGTTCCGGTCTCCTCTCCCATGTACCAACCCTCGACGATCGCCGCGGCCTCCCGCTTAAGCCGCCCGACCGCAAGGGGCCTACCGTTGCTCAGGTAGACGACGACCGGCTTGCCGGCCGCGAGCACGGCGTCCACCAGGGCCCTCTGGGAGCCTCGGAGTTCCAGGGTGTCCGCATCGCCCGGGTGGTCCTCGGACCAGGCTTCCCGGCAGAGCGCCTCGGTCTCCCCCACCGCGAGGAGGACCACGTCGGCCTCGGCCGCAACCCGCCTCGCCTCATCGATCAGCGAGCGGTTCTCTTCGTCGGAGGCGAGCTCGACCAATGGCACCTGCCAGTTGGCGAAGGCGTTCCCCGAGTCGTTCCTGACGAGGACGCAGCCCTGGGCGAAGAGGACCTTCACCGACGGGCCCACCTTGCCCCTGACACCCTCGAGCAGCGTGACCGAGTGGCTTGGGGTGCCCGAATAGCTTCCAAGGCGGGTGACGTTCGCATTGGGCCCGACGACAGCGATCGTCTGCGGGCGGCCGGCGGAAAGCGGGAGGATGCCGTTGTTCTTCAGGAGCACGATCGACTCGCGCGCGGCCTGGAGGGCCACGGCGCGGCTTTCGGGGCGCTCCGCGGCAGCCTTTGCTGCGGCAAGATCGGCATAGGGGCGCTCGAACAGGCCCAGACCGAACTTCCATGAGAGGACCGCCGCCACGGCGCCGTCGATCTCCGTCATGGTGACGGAGCCCGCCTTGAGCGCCTCGCGGAGCCTCGGGTAGCAGACCGCCGCAGGAAGCTCGACCTGCACGCCCGACCTGAGCGCCAGGGCGGCCGCATCGGCGTCCGAGCCGACGACGTGGTGGCCCTCCTTGAGGAGCTCGATCCCGTAGTAGTCCGAGACCACGAGGCCGCGGAACCCGAATTCGCCGCGCAGGACGTCCTGCAGGAGCCACCGGTTGCCATGCGAGGGCACGCCGTCGATCTCGTTGTAGGAGGGCATGACCGCTCCGGGATGGGCCGTCCTGACAATGTAGGCGAACGGGGCAAGATCCACCTCGCGCAGGGTACGCGGCGAACTGGCGCTCGGGCTGCGGTTGAGCCCCCCCTCGGGCGTGCCGTGCCCGGTGAAATGCTTGAGCGTCGAGATGACGTGGTTCGCATCGACCGTGCCGTCCGGGGAGCCCTGCAGCCCGCGAACAATGGCGGCGCCCATGCGCCCGTTGAGGAAGGGATCCTCGCCCATCGTCTCGTCGATGCGGCCCCAGCGGGGGTCGCGGGCCACGTCGACGACGGGAGCCAGGGCGTGCTGGGCGCCGCGACTGCGCATCTCGGAGGCGACGATCCCGTAGATCTTCTCCGCAAGCTGCGGATCCCACGAGCAAGCGAGCCCGAGGGGGCTCGGGAAACTCGATGCCTCGCGCTCGACCAGCCCGTGGCAGCCCTCGTCGTGAAACATGGCGGGGATCCCAAGGCGGGTGCCCTCGACCAGGAACTTCTGGAGCATGTTGCGGAACTCCACGTCGCCTTCGACGGTGGCGCCCTGCACCGGCGCGAACGTCCCGATGCCGTCGGGGATCGCCTTCCTGAGGAACTGCTCGGGGGCGAGGCCGCTTTTTGCGATCGCATCCGGGCGGATCCAGGTTCCGGTGATCTGGCCGATCTTCTCGTCAACCGTCATCCGCGCAAGGAGGTCCCGTACCCTGGCGTCTACCGCAATAGCGGGGTCTCGGTAGGGGGGCGGCGACGAGGCCGCGGATGTCAGCGCTGCCATAAATGCGGTGGCCGATAGCAAGAGGCTAGGGAAACGGTGGGGCAACAGTGTTGTCTGCACGGTCGAACTCTCAAGAAACCCCGCGCCAAAGCCGATTCAAAAACCGGGCGGTGCCGCTGGCTGCGCCAGGATCGGCGGCGGTCGACGCGCTCGCCGGACAGGCAGGCGAAATTCAGCCCCCTCAAACCGCGCGACCCGAGCGGCCCGACCGATAAAGGACCAGGAGGCTGCCGAGGTAGGCGGTGATAACGAGCACGGACAGAAGATGGCTGCCAATGGCCATCCCCAGGTACTCGCAGAACCCGCCTATCATCGCGCCGACCAGGTTGGCGCCAAAATTGGCCGACGGGGACGCCGAGTCCCTGAATGTTGTCGAGAAGATGATGCCGGCGAAAAACACCGGCAGCGGGACGGCCACGAGGGTCCAGAGGAGGCGCCCCGCAAAGCCCAGCTCGAGAATCGTTTCCCGCGGCACTAGGAACAGAAGCGCAAGGACCGCAAACAGGGGGACGTACATCCAAAACGAGAATCCTTTGGCGCGCATAGCTAACATGTTGGCCGCCATCACCATAATTAGGACTCCGGCCACCACCGCCGTGGTCACGAACCAGGTGGTCCCGAAGAACAGCGTGCAGTCGCTGATGCTCTTGGTCTCCAGCAGGAGAAAACCCATCCCCAGGAGCGCAAAGTGAACGTCCCCCGGCCCGAGCGACGCTCCCCGCAGGCCGAGGCATGCGACGATCGACAGGGCCAGGAGGCTCGCAATCGAGATCATGTAATCGACGGGAATGGTCTTCTTCGAGAGGTACAGATAGGGCCAGTCATCGGTGGGAAGGTCTATTTTCCCGGGATTATCCAAGACCGCGCGGCTGAACTGGAAGACCGAGGCGGGCGCCTTAAAGGCCGGGTCCTTCGAGACGCACAGAATCATCTGGCGGTCGGAGAAGTACATGACGGGCTCCTGGCCAGTCGCCTCCGCAACCATCTTATAGAGCTTCGGCGCAAGCCAATCTTTGGTGACGAGGAACGAGAGGGACAGCATCCCGCGCCCGTTCAGCAGGCGGAACGCGGACCTCATGCTTTCGACGGTGTAGACGTAGCCGTCCAGGCGCGCGTTGCTCATGCTGCTGAAAAGCGCCTGCGAATCCAGGAACCCGAACACCACCACGTCGTAGCCGGGTTGCGCCTTGGCGACGAACGACCGAGCGTCGTCGATGTGGACGTGGACGCGGGGATTAAAATAGGGGGCGCCGGCGTTGAACCTGCGCGACAGCTGAATGATCGCGGGATCAATCTCGACCGCGTCCACGTTTCCCACCCCGGACGCCAGCGCCGCCTGAACGTCGGATCCGCCTCCGGCTCCCACGACCAGAACCCGATCCCTTCCCTTGCACAGCATGTAGGGCACGAGGTATTGCTGCGTCAGTTCGGTCATGAACCGCGCCCGGCGAGTGCCGGGAATGTATCTGCTTGGATCGAGCGCGGCGTCCCAATGGTAGCCGAATTGGTTCACCTTCACCCCGTAGGCGGGCGGGTCGTGCATCGTCAGCAAGCCGGGCGGCGGATCCGACTCCTCGACGTTTGGCGTCTCAATCCTGCTCATCGTGATGTAGTAGTAGGGCGACCATATGGCCGAGCGCTCGCCCGTGGCGTACATCGTGGCCAACACGGCGAAGAAGACCGGTAGGTTCAGGAGCCAGCGCTTGGGCCCCGACATCGCCAGGTAGACGATCATGACAATCGCCATGCCGGCCACCGGAGAGAAAAACCTGAGGGAGAAGACTCCGAAGAAAAGCGTGCCGCACAGGCTGCCGGCGAGGTCCCAAGCGTATGCCGAGAGGCGCGGCATCGCATTGAATAACACACCCATCCTCTGCCCGAGGGGAACGAATACGAGCGCGTTCGAGATGAAAATCCAGACAAGGACCCCTGTGTTGAACACGGCGGGGTTCAGGGAATTGAAGCGCGCCTCCGACGCGCTGGCGCCGATAACGGCGCCCCGGCACAGGACGAGCGTCCCGATCTCGCAGGCCAGGAGCGCCGGAAACCAATTGAACAGGCTCCGCTTCCTGCTGGCGGCCATCGCCCCGACGCCCAGGCCCATAAACGAGCTCAGCAGCATGAGATTCGCATAGTACGCCACAAGGTGCACCACCGACGGCACCCACCGAATCACCATCATCTCCAGGAAGAGTGCGGTGGAGGAGAGGGCGAACATCTGCCATCTCTGCCGCGCCATGGAAAGCTTTGGCGTTACTTGGGGCGTGAGCACTCTGCCCGCCACCGTGCTGGACTATCGTCTCAGCGCAACCAAAACGTTCCGACCCTCCTTCCCCGCCTACGGGCAACTCCGGCGTCCGCCCTGCGGCCCCTCCCCCGCCCACGGGGCATCCGAACGGCACGAGGCCGCCTCGATCGCGCCCTTCTACTTGCCCCCTGCGGGATAGACCAGTTCGGCGTGCCGTTGTTTGAACGCCAGAGTCGCCTCTCCAAGCTCGGAAATCCCGCCGTTTTCGTCCACCGAGTTGGAGGTCCAACCCATCGCGCCCTCCCAGCCGTTCTGGAACGCGCTCTCGTAGTCAGCCGTGACGGTGTGGCCCTTGGTGCCGTGGGCTGGAAATTCCCCAATGATGGACGGCTTGTCGGCCGGGAGCCCGTAGGCCTTCGGCGACAAATAGAGCGCATTGCCCCATATCGGCCCACACCAATCGTAGTAGTGCGTGGAATAGAAATCCAATCGCGCGCCGGGATCACTAAAGACCGCGCGAAGGGACGCGTCGCCCACCTTGTCCCCTTGCGCCGACCTGGCAGCGTCGCTGTTGTACTTCGGCATCGCCATGCCGATCGTCACCAGCACCTCGCTATCCCGGTGAATCTCGCTGGCCGCGCGCGCGAAATAGCTCTGAAGGCTTGCCCACGGGAGCTTCCCGTCTTCGGCGTTCTCGAACACCCAGTCCGGTTCGTTCATCAGGTCGATTGCCCAGAGGCTCGGCGCGCGTCCGTAGCGCTCCAGGAGCGGGTGCAGGTAATTCTTGATATAGGAGTCTATCCCTTCATTCGTGCCTATCCACTTTCGCCACCTCTTGAAATTGTGATGATGGGTGTTGAAGTGATCGAATGACATCAGGGTTGCCAGGACGTACACCTGATTCCGTTGGGCGATCTCAAGGAGTCGCCCGAGGTCGTTCCAGTACGCCGGCGTGGCGCCGGAGATGTGTCCCTCTTCGTCAATCTCGATCCCGACGTCTACGCTGCACGAGATCCAGATCCTCGTGACATTGATTCCGCGACTGTGGAGCAACAGAAAGTGGGCGCCCCACCAATCCGGGTCGAAATTGCCTCCCAGGTCGTTCCAATTGTGCCACGGGGTGTTGGCGCCGTTTATCCAGAATTGGCCGCCGCTGACCATGAACCTCCCGCTCGAGATTGTGATCCGCTCGTTTGTGTTTCCTGAACCGGCCGGGATCTCGGCAGCGGCACGCCCGGCTAGGAGCGAGGTTGCGATCAACGCGATAGCGGGACGGCGGAGTATGGCGCCCATTTAGCCCACAGAATAACTCCTCATCTGGGGGCTGCGATCCAATTAACGAGCGCGGATTGCTTCGTCCGTGTCCTGATCCGCGGCGACGGATGGCGCGTGGCCTGCCCCAAGAGGACGCGCGAGAGACGGAGACGCCGGATCCTGTGGTCGGTTAGGATTCCGCTTTCTTGCCCGCGTGGCTCTCACGGTACATGCGAAGGAGCTCGGTAACTAGAATGCCCTCGATGCGCATTCCCGTATAGTTCGCATCCTCGATGCACAGATCGCCGAGACACGCATTGTGGACCTTGGAACGCGTCAGCGCGATGTTTTCAAAGACCGTGTCCCGCAAATTCACGTCGTCGAATTTCGAACCGCTGAGATTCACTTTGTGGAACTCGGATCCAGCAAGATTCGCGTTATCCGCCTTATATTGTCAGGGGTCACCCTAAACCAGCCACGACGGGTCGGGGGTCAGTTCAAAACCAGCCACTTTGAGTAGGATCGATTTGCTCGTTGAGCGGCGGATGCCGCACAACGGAGCAGATGAACCAACTCAAAGTGCATCAACTGGAACAGATTATAACGCTGAAGGCCCAGGGCTGGTCCGCTCGCCGGATCGCCCGGGAGCTGGAGTATGATCGGGAAACAGTCCGGAAGTACCTGAAGAAGGGTCCGGCAAAACCAGCCACCCCGACCCTCGGGTCAGGGATGGAAAACGAGCCCGGCGACGGGGTTGGGCCACCCGGGGTCGAATCAAAACCAGCCACCCTGACCACCGGGTCCGAGGACGGGGTGGCGGAGCGGGAAGTGGACCGGGCGCTGGAGGCGGCGCGCTCGAACGTGAGCCTGTGCGAACCGTGGCGGGAGGCGATCGAGGCGGGGCTCAAGCAGCGGCTGTCGGCGAAGCGGATCCACCAGGACCTGGTCTCGGATCATGGTTTTGCTGGGAGCTACCAGTCGGTGAAGCGCTTCGCCCGGCGGCTCGAAGCGAAGACCGAAATCCCGTTCCGGCGGATGGAGTCGCTGCCCGGGGACGAGATGCAGGTCGATTTTGGTCAGGGGGCGTGGGTGGTCGAGCCGGACGGCCGCAAGCGCCGTCCGCACCTCTTCCGGGCGGTCTTAAGCCACTCGAGGAAGGGCTACACGGAGGTCGTGTGGCGCCAGGACACGGAGTCGTTCCTGCGCTGCATCGAGAACGCGTTCCGGGCGATCGGCGGGGTCACGAGGACCGTGGTGGTCGACAACCTGAAGGCCGCGGTCCTGCAGGCGGACTGGTATGATCCGGAGCTCAACCCGAAGCTGGCCGAGTTTGCCCGGTTTTACGGGACGGTGATCCTGCCGTGCAAGCCGGGGATGCCGCGGCACAAGGGCAAGTGCGAGGCCGGGGTCGACTACGCCCAGGAGAACGCGGTCAAGGGCCGTCGCTTCGAAAGCCTGGGGGCCCAGAACATCTACCTCGCCGAATGGGAGAGGAACGTGGCCGACACGCGGATCCACGGGACGATCCACCAGCAGGTGCGCCCGTTCTTCCTGACGGCGGAGCAGCCGCTGCTCTTGCCGCTGCCGGCGGGACTCTTCCCAAGTTTTACCGAGGGCAAGAGGGGGGTGAATCGGGACGGCCACGTCGAGTTTGAAAAGTCCTTCTACTCGGTCCCTCCGGAATACCTGGGGCGCGAGGTGTGGGTGCGCGGGGACTCGCGCATGGTGCGGATCTTCAACCTGAGGATGGAGGAAGTTGCGGTGCATGTGCGCGGAGTGCGGGGCCGGGCCGAGACAAAGGACGAGCATATCCATCCCCTGAAGCGGCGGCTGATCGACCGCGGGATCCGCTACCTCCTGTCGCGCTGTGGGGAGATCGGCCCGGCCTGTGGGGCCTGGGCCGAGGCGGTCCATCATCACCGTCCGATCGAGGGCGTGCGGGCGATCCAGGGCCTGCTCCCGCTCGCCAAGAAGCATCCCGCCGAGGCGATGGAGAAGGCCGCGGCGAAGGCCCTCTGCCGGAGCGCCTGGCACTTAAGCGCGGTCAGGACCGCGCTCGGGGAGCCCGAGAATGTGGTCCAGGTCGACTTCCTGGAGACCCATCCGCTGATCCGCGACCTGACGGCCTACCGTGTCCCTTTTCCTCCATGAACACACCGCAACTTGATACCCTGTTAAAACAACTCCGACTAAACAGCATGGCGACGACGCTCGGCGTGCGCCTCCAGGAAGCCGCGGGCGGCCGCCTTACCCACGCCGAGTTCCTCGAACTCGCACTCCAGGACGAGGTCAGTGTCCGGCGACAGCGAAAGGTCGCCAACAGGTCACGGGCCGCCGGCTTCCGGGTGCCAAAGACCCTGGACACCTTCGACTGGCACTTTAACCCGCAGATCCCGCGAAAGGAGATCTACGACCTGGCAAGCTGCCAGTTTATCAGGGACGCCACGGGAGCCATCTTCCTTGGGGCTCCGGGGCTCGGCAAGACGCACTGCGCCCAGGCCATCGGCTACGAGGCGATCAAGCAGGGCTACCGGGTCCTGTGCAGATCGATCTTCGATCTGGTGAGGGACCTGATCGCCGAGGAGGCGCTCGAGGAAAAGGAGCTGGCGCTGCGCCAGTACCTGAAGCCCGACCTGCTCATCATCGAGGACTTTGCGGGGAAACAGCTGCCCAAACACTCCGGCGAATACCTGCTCGAGGTCGTGATGCGCCGCTACGAAAACCGCTCGATGCTCATCACCTCGAACCGACCGCTCGAGGAATGGGGAAAACTCTTCCAGGATGTCCCGGTCGCCAGCGCGATCCTCGACCGGCTCCTCCATCACTCCCGGATCATCACCTTTGCCGGGAGGAGCTACCGAACCAAAGACCTCGACCTCGGCGGCGACGCCGCCGAGCTCCGCTCATGATCAAGGCCCAGACCCTGATTGCTGAGAAGGGACAAAGCCAGCGACGGCCTGCGGCCTATCTGGGGGCTGTCCGCCCCCAGCCCCCGGAAAACACGACGCCTACGGCGTCAGTGACGTCCGTTTTGCTCTTGTCCAACCCGATCAACCTCCTATGACCCCAAAGGTCCCACTCGCCGTGGCTGGTTTTGAATTAGGACCCTGACCCGCACTGGCTGGTTTTGAGGTGACCCCTGACATATATGCGCCGTTCGTTAACGTAGTGCTCATAACTGGGATACTTGTGCCTGACGTTGTCTATGCAGAACCGGATTTACATTCGGACTCGGTAACACGCTTGAGGCATCTCACTTACCGGGGATTACATAGCCCAAAAAATTGAGCTTGGCGCGTTTTCCCACATATCGAGACACCTTTCTGCAAATCCAATCGCTCTAGGCATTGCAGCTATTAAATACCGTAAATTCCGATATTTTCCCTCAAGTTCCGTTGATGAAGGTCAATCTGGATCGTCCATTGAGGGACCCGTTACGAGACATGGCGTTGTTCTCTTCGCTGTCGCATGATGCTTGTTTGACAGGCTTCAGCAACGGTACGCGGGGGGCGACTATTGACTTCCTGCCGATGTTGCGGACCTACGGTGGATTTGTTCGTGTTCTCGCGCGGTGAAAGAATCCCCTTTCGAGATTTCTGGCGCCCGATGGAGGCGATTCAACCCACTGATTCCAGTCGCAGCTATTCTTGTCGCAACGGTTCTGGCTTATTGGCCTTCCCTAGCCGGTAGATTCATCTGGAACGACAGCGACTATGTGACCGCCCCGGCATTGCGCTCGCTTGGTGGGTTGGCTCGCATTTGGACGGATGTGGGAGCGACCCAGCAATACTACCCTCTCCTCCATACGGCTTTCTGGATTCAGCACAGGTTGTGGGGAGACAACCCGCTCGGCTATCACCTCGTCACTCTGCTATTTCATGCCGGTTCAGCAGTGCTCTTCGGCCTGATTCTTCGCCGGTTGTTGAACAGCAACCAGAGTCAGTCGCCCTATGCCGGGGCCGAATGGCTGGCAGCGCTGCTGTTCGCATTGCACCCGGTGCATGTCGAGTCGGTTGCTTGGATCTCCGAAGAGAAAAACACCCTTTCGCTAACGTTCTACCTCGCCGCCGCCCTGATCTATGTCCGTTTCGACGAAACACGACGGCCTCGAACTTATGTCCTGGCGCTCACGCTGTTCGTGCTTTCCCTTCTGTGCAAGACGGTCACAGCGACACTGCCTGCTGCCCTCCTAGTACTATTCTGGTGGAAACGTGGCCGACTGGGATGGCGACGCGATATTCTACCGCTAATCCCGTGGTTTGCGCTGGGGGCCGCAGCGGGGACGTTCAGCAGTTGGGTGGAGCGGACCTACGGCGGGGCAACGGGCGTTGATTTCGACGTACCCGTGATCGCGCGACCATTGGTCGCAGGGCATGCCGTCTGGTTCTATCTTGGTAATCTCGCGTGGCCGTCGAACCTCGACTTCATTTATCCACGCTGGTCTGTAGACGCCACAGTCTGGTGGCAGTGGCTTTTCCCGTTGGGCGTCGTTGGTGCCGCAGTGGTGCTTTGGCTCTTCAGGGGTCTGACACGCGGCCCTTTAGCGGCATTCCTGCTTTTTGTCGGGTCTCTCTTTCCGGTGCTCGGCTTTGTCAACCTATACGGGGCGCGCTATTCGTCGGTTTGGGATCATTGGCAATACTTGCCAGACCTCGGTCCCATCGCGCTGGCCGCCGTTGGGCTGGCCGCAATGTGGCAGCGTGCAGGGCCTCGCTTCCTGGAGTTGGTTTGGATCGCGGGCATAGCCACCCTATCGCTTCTTTTCGGTTCGATGACGTGGCGCCACTGCGGGATGTTTCACGATGATCACACCTTGTACGTGGAGAATCTCGCTCTCAATCCCGACTCGTGGTTGGCGCATGACAACCTGGGTTGTGAGTTGGAGGCCACACCGGGGCGGCTGAACGATGCGATCGCCCAATACGACGTGGCGCTGCGTCTGAAGCCCGATTTTGCCGAAGCCCACAATAACCTGGGTACAGCCTACGCCCGTATGTCTGGACGCATGCCCGATGCTGTCGCGCAGTTCGAGGCCGCATTGATCATCAAGCCCGATTTTGTGGATGCGCACTACAATCTCGGGAACGCGCTTAACTCCTTGGGACGAACACAGGAGGCCATGGCGCAATTCCAGGAGGCATTACGCATCAGACCCGACTATGTGGGGGCGCATTACAGCCTCGGCAATACCCTCAACGCTCTGGGACGAACACAAGAGGCGATTGCCCAATTTGAGGACGTGCTGCGCCTCAATCCTGACTCTGCCGAAGCACATAACAATCTCGGCCTCGCATTGTCTAAACTCGACGGTCGGACAAATGACGCCATCGAGCAGTACCGCGAGGCGATACGCCTTAAGCCCGAAATTGCCGAGACCCACGTAAATCTTGGCGTGGCTCTTTCCATGACCGCCGTGCACCTGAACGATGCGATTGCGCAATACCAGGAAGCCCTTCGCCTAGAGCCCGAATATGCGGATGGGCATTTCTATCTTGCAAACGCGCTGGTCCAGACAGCACGGCCTTCCGAGGCAATTCAACATTACAAGGACGCCTTGCAGAGTAAGCCCGATTTTGCGGAAGCCAGCAATAATCTCGGGATGATTCTCTGCCAAGCCGGGCACTTAGCCGAAGGCATTGAGCGCATTGAGGCCGCGATTCGCATGGATCCAAATTTTGTTCAGGCACATTTTGCGCGCGGGGCAGCCCTTCTTCAGACAGGACGTCGGGCTGAAGCAATTGCAGAGTATGAGAAGGTGCTTCAATTACGCCCCGGCGACGCTTCCGCACTTCGAATACTGGCGCTGCTCCGCGCCACTCCATAGGCTCGCAGCAGCGACGACAGGCGCAGGCGCCGGATCACACCGTTCCGATTCTCGAAGCGGCAGATGGCGAACCCATTCTTGCGATTTCAGCATCGGATGCCACGTCAACCGGCAACCCGACTTGGCATGCAACCTTGGTCCTTCATTGAGAAGTGCTAAAATGGTGGACGCCGAGGGACTCGAACCCCCGACCCCCTCGGTGTAAACGAGGTGCTCTAACCAACTGAGCTAGGCGTCCCCTCCAATCAGACGGCCGCGAAAGCAGCCCTTGGCCGCAGCAGCCCGTCGCGGACCATGAGCTCCGCGATCTGCACTGCGTTAAGCGCGGCACCCTTCCAGAGGTTGTCGCCGCTTACCCAGAATGCCAGGCCGTTCGGGAGCGCCGTGTCGAGGCGGACGCGGCCCACGCCGCACTTAACCTTCCCGCTGAAATCGAGCGGCGTCGGATACTCTCCGCGCGACGGCTCGTCCACAAGTTGCGCGCCCGGGGACGAGGATATGGCCTCGCGCGCCTCGGCCACGCTCACCGGCCGCTCGAACTCCGCGTTGATCGCAATCGAATGGGCGCGCACGACGGGCACGCGCACGCACGTCGCGGACACTGCAAGCTGGGGGAGCCCGAGGATCTTGCGGCTCTCGAGCATCATCTTCGTCTCCTCGCCAGTGTATCCGTTCGTCCCGAAGGTGTCGACCTGGGGGATCAGGTTGAACGCGATCTGGTGCGGGAAGACCTTGCGCACCAGCTCGGCCCCCTTCGCGTGCGCCACGACCTGCGCCTCGAGCTCGCGCACCCCTCCGGCGCCCGCCCCAGAGACGGACTGGTAGGTCGCCGCAAAATAGCGCTTCAGCCCGAACCGGCGGTGCAGCGGCCAGAGTCCCATCAGCGCGACCGCGGTCGAGCAGTTGGGGTTCGCGATGATCCCCTTGTGGTTCCGTAGCGCCTCCGGGTTGATCTCAGGGATCACGAGTGGGACGTCCGGCTCCATCCTCAGGGCGGAGCTCTTGTCGATGACAAGGCAGCCCGCCTTGACGGCGTCCGGCGCGAGCGCCCGGGTCACCTTTCCGCCCGCTGCGAAGAACGCGACGTCAACATTCGCGAAGACCCCTGGCTTCGCCTCCTCGACCGCGATCCTAGCCCCCTTGAATTCGATGGATTTGCCGGCGGACCGCGCCGACGCGAAGAGCCTGAGCGACGTCATGGGAAAGCCGCGCTCGTCCAGCAGGCGCAGCAATTCTTGACCGACGGCGCCCGTGGCGCCGACGATACCGACCGTGAAGGATGCCGTCTTTTCCATAGAATCGTCTTGGGAACCGTTCAACAAAACCCGATCTGCGCTGGGCATCAAGCACGCAGACCGGGTCCTTTTCATCCGGATCGGGTCTGCGACCCTGCAGTTTCACCGCGGAGGATATCTTGTAAGATCCTATGCCGTATCCACTTCCAAGCGCCCTCCGTCGAATGTCGCGAATTCCCTAGGGACGCCGAGGGGTCTGCACGAGATCGCCGAGCGCATCGGAGCGGGCCAGCCCCCAGGGATGGTGTTCAAGTCCCGGGTTCCGACCGGCCGACACTTTTCGGAATTCCCCGATGCCGAGGCGGCTTCCCACAATCTCATCACAAGCCGGATCCTCTGGCTGCGGGGCCTGGAGCCGGGCGTGAATGCCGGGGGCGACGTCGACACCTACGGGCGGTACATCTACATCCACGGCACGCAGCTCGAGGAGCGGATCGGCGAGCCCCTGAGCTCCGGGTGCGTCCTCATGCGAAACGCCGACATCATCGAACTCTACGACGAGATTCGCGCGGGGGACCTCGTGTGGATTTGCGATTAGGCCCTCGGGCGAAGCTTCCGCTCGCCGCGGGCCGGATCCGGATGTTTGCTGGCACGAGCCCATGATCGGAATCCGAGACAACGAAGCCCAGGCCCCTCCGCCCAAGAGCCGTGCGCCAGAGTTGGCGGCGCGGATCTTTCCGGAGGGCGGCTGGCTTCAGACGAACCTTGATCTCGAGCACAGGCCGGGGCAGGAGCGGATGGCCCACTCCGTGGCGGCTGCGTTCCGCGACGACCTGCCGCTGCTGGTGGAGGCGGGCACGGGGATAGGGAAGTCGCTCGCCTACCTGTTGGCAG
>Ga0182027_10009043_pt1 | contig 14391 bp, 10 predicted proteins | sample 712E1DmetaG_FD_121300 | JGI IMG/M metagenome (GOLD analysis project Ga0182027, IMG submission 121300) | Permafrost microbial communities from Stordalen Mire, Sweden - 712E1D metaG (Illumina Assembly) | ecosystem: Environmental > Terrestrial > Soil > Wetlands > Permafrost | place: Sweden...
AATATAAAAGAAGCAATAATGTTATACTTAGATATTGATACAATAGATTTTAATGGTAAGGGTAAAATAATAGACATTGAAATTTAAGATGAAACTTCCACAAATTTCTGGAAAAGACTTGATAAAAATTTTTACAAAACTAGGTTTTATTGTTATAAGACAAAGGGGCAGTCATGTCCAGCTTGAAAAAAGAATTGGAAGTGAAATTATCAAGATAACTGTTCCAATGCATCCGCAATTAAAGAGAGGGACTTTATCTCATATAATCAAAGCATCAAAAATAGATGAAAAAGAACTGGAAAAATATTTCTGAAGAATTTTTAAAATATTGTTGGGGATTCAAATACTTTTAATTAAGTCTAATCAAAAATACTTATATTTTTAAATTATTTAAAGAAAAAAACTAATGATGATCATCCCTCTCTCTTCTCATTCTTTCTTCTGCCTCTCTTTTTGCTCTTTCTTTCATTGATACAACCTTGATTTCATCTGGCCTGTCTCTGATAACTCCAAGTCTCCTGTATAATTTTAGCATCCTGGGATAAGTATCTTCATACATTTGTACAACACCATTTCTTAATTCTCTTGGAGAAAAATTATTCGGCTGAAATACAACATCTGTAAAATCATAATGTTCATAATCTTCATCAAAAATTCTTCCACTATCTTGTAATTTATCATACATCCCTGTACCTGGAAGGGGTGTAAACATCAAATATTGTGCATCATTCATTTTTGATTCTCTAGTTACCCTTGTTGTATTTTCAAATACGCTTTTATCATCTGTGTCAAAACCAATAACAAAGGTTCCTAAAATAGGTATATTGAATCTTTCTTGAATATTTTTTGTACCAAGTATATAAAGATCAGACAGATTATTATCTCCTTCAGGTACTTTTGCATTTGATACTTTTTCAAGACTTTTTCTGGTTGTAGAATCATATCCAATTAATAATCCTCTGCAACCGCTGTCTTGCATTGCTTTGAGAAGATCAGTCTTGCCAGCTACTTTAAATGAAACAGAACCAAACCAGGAAAATCCCCTAGGTGTTATTCCTTTAAAAAAATTCATTGCTCTTTTAAGTCCTTCTGGAGAAAAATCAACTAAATTAGGGTCTGTAAAATAAACCCTGCTTCCATCAGGTATCTGCGACATATCTTCAAGAACTTTATCCACACTTCTTTCACTATAACCATCTCCATAAACCGATCTAGCACTACAAAAACTGCATTTGTTGTTGCAGCTAACAGAAGTTTGAACAGGCCAATTGATATTTTTTCCATAAAGAGGTATATTAAATCTTGAAAAATCTGGTGATTTCAACATATCCATTGGTGTTCTTGTTCCTTGATATGTCGGTTTTAATCCACCATTTAAAAAATCATTAAGTAAAATCGGGAGTACACTTTCACCAGGTCCAGCAACAACTGAATCAACCCTTCCTGGAAGTCCGTCTAGATTTAATCTTCCAACATATCCTCCAAGAACAACAGTTTTATTTTCTCCTGTTACGCCTTGATAAAGCTCTATATTATCAAGAATCTTTGTAATTCTTGGAACATTACACACATTCCCTCCACTTATACCAATAATATCAGTACCATCACCAAGATGTTGAAATGCATCGAATTTTTCAACAGTTTCATCAACAATTCGAACATCCCAGTTTCCTGGAACATATGCAGATAGATATGCTAGTGATAGCGCAGGCATTCTTGTTTCTCTATATAATGCAGTTTCATTTACAACATTGACTAAAGTTAATCTATTATTTACCATATTATTAATTTATCACAGAACTCTCTTTCTAAAGGTTTAATTTATTATTTAAAAATCTTATAAAAACCTTTTGATTATAGAGTTTATACATTTATTTCTGTACTAGTCTTATACCCCCTTCTGGATTTGGAAAACTCGTATCTCCGCCAAAAGCCCAAAATGGCGCTTTAGAGTATATTTTATCATTAGTTTCATGCCTGAAATGATGATCACAATTTGGTATAACAACAAGTTCTCTGTTGCTAGCTTCAACTGCAGCCCCATAGATTGTTCTTGCATCACATATATGTCTGTCATTTTCTCCAGTTACCAAATAAATCTCTCCAGAAAACCTGGAAATTCCTTCAACACTTTTTGAATCTAATCCTCCAGTGCCCATTAAAAGAACTCTTTTTACCTGGGGAAATTCATAAGCAACTTCAGAAACAACACTTGTTCCAAGAGAAAATCCCATGAGATATATTTCTGGATTATCACTTCCGCAAATTTGTCTGCTATCTTTAATAGAATAATTTAATATAGCCCTTAAATCATCAGGAAGGGTATTTTCTAATTGATGATGAAGTCTTCCTAGACAATCTATTCTTAATACAGTTGCAAGACCTTTTCTTTGAACAAATTCTGCAAGAGTTTTATATTTGTCCTTATAACCATCCATTCTCTCATCATAACCAGGAACATGAATCATAACTTTCCCATTATTTAAATAATGAATTCCAATTGGAATTTCTATAGGCATTGTTTCACATTCATACAAAAACCTTGCTTTTGTATTTCCTTTTTGAGGAACAACTCCTGCAAATTCTGGAATTCTTTCTAAAACAAGATTTTCTCTTTTTAGTCTTGCCCTTGAATGTTGTAAAGTTTTCATTTTTTTGTATTATTTATTAAATTTAAAAATGAAAAGACTGAAATCTTAGAGATTTCTTTGTTTTCATTTTTTTATATATTATTATTATTATTATTATTATTATTAAAATAAATTTTATTTAGTTTGAAGTCTCTTTCTTAAAGGGCTGTCTTTATTGAATTCGCAATTTGGTATTAATGGACTTGGTTTTCTTTTGCCATCAAAATAATTATCTTCAATCATTCTTATTGCATATTCTTTATCTCCATATTCAATCCTTGATCTGAATTGAACAGGATTAGCTCCAACTACATCATCTGGTGCAAAATAAGCAGCAGCAAGGCAATTATAGCGTCCATTCATAAGTCCTAACATATCATGTATTTGTTCTGCAACCATTTCATCAGTCATTGGCATATTTGTGCCTTGAAGAACTTCTCTTGCCATGTTTCTTGAATATTTTGAATTAGGATCTGGGTTAATAGTTAAAAAAGTCAAAAATCTTGGTTTAATAGCATCAACAATTTGGGCAGTTTTTACAGTATGGTCTTCATAAAATCTTAACCCTCCAAGTCCAGGCATAATCATAACAGAAGCGTCCAAGTTGCTTGCCCTGATATTTTTTGCAGCCTTAGTCATTTCTTCAAATGTTGATTTCTTGTTTACATAATCTAAAACTGCATTTGACCCGCTTTCAACACCCCAATATACTACACGCATTCCATGTCCATATAATTTATTTAATTCTTTAACACTTTTTTCAAGTAAACCTTCTGTTCTTGTATAAGCTGCAATTCTTCCAATATGTCCATTGAATTCTTTGTTGATAATATCTAAATATTTAATTAATTCTTCAGGAGAATGTCTGAAAACATTGGCTCCATCAAGAAAAACTCTCCTGATTGAATAAAAATCTTCTCCAAGCATTCTTTTTACTTCTTTAACATGTTCTAAAAATTCTTTAGGGCCTCTCACTGTTAATTTTACTTGATTTCCAGTACAAAAAGTACAGCTATGAGTACAGCCATATTCAGGTTGTAATATTATGACATGGTCATGTGATTCAGATGGAGGTGAAAAAGGCTCCCGAACATATACATCACTATCATTATACATTATTCTTCTTCTGGCAGTTATAGTATTTGTTCTTAAAAAATCAAGAGTATTTCTTAATCTATCACTTTTGCTTATATTTTTTATTCTCCCTCTCAATCGAACCTGACTTTCAAGAACAGTTGTTGTTATTCCTAAAACTTTTTCCAATGCAGATTCAGGATTTACTCCCGGAGTATTTCTTGCTAATAAATTAAGATGATCCCTAAAAGTCGATTCATTATGAGGTCTTACTAATTTTGAATTACGAATTTTATATTTAACTTTAAAAACTTCATCAACTAAATATGCTAAATCATTGAATATATCTGTATCAAAAACTTGTTGTTTATAGACAGGATCAAAATTATATTTAATCTCCTTTCCATTTGCAAGTGCTTTTAATTGTTTACCAGTCAGATTGAATTTTCTTTCAACAGTTTGTGCAGTTTCCTGAACCTTTGCATCAAAAATAAGATTAATGCTTTCTCTTGCTAATTCCAAATATTTCTCTCTTAATCCATCTTCAGTACTAGAAACTATTTTTTTTGCTGCATTTTCTGCTCCTCCAGCCTCTTTTACAATATCTGCATATAGGTTTTTTCCAGTTGGAGATATTTCTTTAGGATGAAATTGCCACACATGTCCATCAACAAGTCTTACAGACAAACTGTCTCCTGAATTAATTCCAATTAATTCTCCAACACTTCCAATCTTAATATCAGTGGTGTCCCCAGAATGATAATATGCAGGAGTCCCTTCTTCATAGTCAAATCCAAGAGCAGAACTAACTTTTATTTCATCTCCAACTCTCATATTATCAACTGTCGTATTTAATCGGGATTCAAGAGTTTTTGAAAATTCATTGATTAGTTTTCTTTTTTGTAAGTCAAATGCTTTTTTGGTTTTTGCTCCTTTTAAGTCTGCTGTAAAATTAAATGTGCTGCTTAATGTTGTATATAACTCATTCCAAAATCCAGAATAATCCAGTTCAGGATTTTTTAAAACTTCAGTTCTTCTAGCTTGTATTTGAGCAACTTCACCACTAACTCTTTGATAATCTCTTTTTATTTCTTCATTAATAGAAGCATTAATTTCTTCCTTTCCAGGAAATGATTTTAAAAAATTTGTAAGATCTTTTGAACTTCTTATTTCAGGAATCTCTGCTTTTCTTTTCTGAAAAAATTCTGTTAATTCTAAACCACTAAAATATCCATGAAAATGGTCTTCAGCAGCAAATCCATAAAATCTCGAAAGTAAACCAGAAAAAGGGTCCTTACCCACTAAATCCTTGCCAGCTAAATTATTGGTAACTAAATTATTGCCTCCTAAATTATTGTCAATTATAGTTAATTCACCAGGTTTAACTTCAAGTTCTTTAACTTGGGGAAGAAGGACTATTCCCAAATCATCCAGGATATCATCATCAGTTTCTAAAACAGGTGTATTTGTTGTCATTTAAATTATCCCCTCTGTTTTTAATTCTCTGGAAACATTTGTATCATTATCAAAATAACTTCTTATTTTTCTGCTTTCAAATCCAAGTGATGCAAAGTCATTTACAATTCTCCTTGAAACATCATAAAGCTGTGCCAAAACTCCTTCCCTTTCTTTTTGAGCTTCTGCAATAACTGCATTTACTTGAACTTCTAATCCTTTCCTAAATTCTTCTAATCTTTGTTTATTTTCCCTGTATTTTATCAAATCTTCTCCATCTAAATTTTTCTCAGGGTCTCCCAATTCTAAATCTTTTTTTCTATAACCATTATGATATCCACCAGCCCAATTAACTTCTTTATATTGATCAGCAGGTTGACCCTCTAAATCTTCTGTTAAAATTCCAAATCCTTTTTGTTGTCCAAAAAATTCGCTATCTTCTCGTATCTTTACTCTTGCTCCTTTAACAAATTTTCCTAAAGGTACTTGATCAAATTCATATGCTTTCTCAACTAATCCATGTACTGCTGCTTTAGTGCATATTCTTTCATCAGCTCGACCTGATATCCTATAATTAACATGAATACCATTTACAGCATTTCCGCATGTATCTATAAAAAATCCAGCAACTCCTGCCGGAACACCAGCAAATTCTCGTGTAGTAACAACTATATCTCCCCTCTTAAGTTTTTCAGGATCTACTTTTCCATCTACAGGTTTATATCCTAAAATAACTCTATCGAGTAATGCTTTATTAAATTTATCAAAATCTGTTTCGTCACCATTCCTTCCATTTATATTAGTTGCAACAATTATTCCAAGTTTATCTCTAATTAATTGATTAACATTCCTAACATATCCAGCATAATCCATCTTATCCTGCAATTTAACCAATTCTTCAAAAGGATTTTTTTGTGGAAGTTTATCATCTGGAATAAATTTGCCTTTAACATATTGTGTAAGAAAAAGCCTGACTATTCCAGGATTAACATTCATTAGAGCAAAGTTATCAATTGCTTGTGTGACTACTTCTCTAAGTCTATTTTCATGTTCTCTATGTTCTCTTTCTGTATATTCTAAAATATGATCAAATTCTGGTTTTAATTCTGTTCTTTTTGTAGCAAGAATTTTAACAAGTTTTTGTAATTCATTATAATGTAGATTAAGATAACCATCATCCTTTCTTAAATAAATTCTAAAAAATCCGTCTTTTTCATGCCTGTCAACTACTCCAATAGTTCCAATAGCATGTCTTGCAACCATTGATCTTCCGGATTTATAAAATCCTTCTTTATCCCCTAATGCTCTTGCAATACGAACTTCAGTACCATGTGTTAATTGAGAATTATACCATCCATCAATCCTTGATTCTAATTCTGCCTCAGCATCTCCTACACTCTCGTCTAATGTTTCTTTAGCATATTGTTTTGCTCTTTTCAGATGTTTTGGTAAAAGTTCAATTTCAGCTTCATTAACTGCAGCTTTAGAAATTTCTTCAGGATTATTTCCAAATTTATTCAGTGCTTCGGTTTTAATATTTTTTCCAGTGTATTCAACTTCATTTTTATGAAAATTAAATCTTTTTCTTGATTTTCCATCATTAAATTCAAGAGTTAGTGTATCGTCATTAACAATTCCAACAAGTTCTCCTTCGCTGTTTAATTTAACATCTGTTTCATCGCCGCCATAATAATAACCTGAATCTTCAAATCCTCCATTCATTTTCACAACCTTTAATACGTCTCCAGACCTAAGTGTAGGATGATTTACACCTGATTTTAATTTTTCTTTAACTTTCTTTTTAACAATATCAGTCAATGTTGCTTGTGATTTATCCGGATTTCTTGTAACATGATAAATTTCTTCACTTTCAATCTCTATTCCTAATCTTTTTTGAAGTAAGTCAGATACTTCTCTCCAATAATCTGCTTCCCCATTATACCTATCTCTTAAATCTCTTAAAGTTTCAGCACCTAATACCTTATCTCTTTCTGCTCTTTTATCTTCTAGTTTTTTTTGTAATCTTTTATATTCTTTATCATTATCTATTCTTTCAGTTAATTCAATAGGTTCATAAATTTGCCCGCCATTTAATTCTCTTTTAAACCATTCATAACCTTCTCCATTGTTATAGGGATTGTCTCTAATGACAATATTCTTTCCTTCGAAAAGTTCTTGCCTGGCTTTTTCTTCTAGTGATGCAAAGTCTGTTTTAAATTTTCCAAGGTCCTGGAATTGCTGTGTTAGATAAGCTGCAAATGGCTTTCTTGAACTTAAAACTCTTTGATATCTTTGAAAAGCTTCCTCACTGGAAAAACCATTTAATGTCCCATTATTTCTAGCTATTAAAATAAATGCCTTTGTTGCAAGTTCTTTTAAATCAGAATCAGGTTTAAGTGCCTGTTTTTTAAGTTCAGTTCCTTCTTCCCCCCCAACTAAATTTGTTGCATGATTAATTGTAATTAGCCTTGCCAAGTCATCAGGACTACTAATATGACAAACCCTTTCTTCAAAACCATTTATACCATTTAAGAGTAACCTGGCAGTAGCTAGTGATCCAGGGCTAGCTACATCAAAAAAGTCTGTTTTATATTGAGGAGTATCAAATTTTGTCTCTGTGTCAATTTTTCTTTCCAAATCATCTGTTAATTCAATCTCAAACAATTTTGTTAATCTATCTCCAAATACAGCTCCTAATCTGTTTAAATAATCCATTGCCCCTTTAGAATTATTTACATCACCTAAAATTGAAATATCCTGTGCAGTTCTTGCACTTGATATTACACCTGCAAATTCAGGAGAATCTAGATTCAATCCTAGTGCACTTCTAATAAAGTTAGCTGGAATTTTACCTGCCAGCCTATTTAAAACCATCAATTTCATAGGATCTTCATTTCTTTCATGTTGCTCATTATGGTTATTTTCATTATTTTGACTATCTAAAATCATTGCAATTCTTTTTGCAGGGTCATATGCTGGAGGAGAAAAATCAATTATCTCATCATCTCCAAATTTTGTTGAATCTCTTGGTTCAACTAAACCTGAAAAAAAATCATCAGTCTCATCTGTATCTGGTTGAGTTACGACCAATTGTTCGCCTGTTGTTTCTGTTTTCATTGTTGCCATTTGTACTACCTTTGTTCAAGTAAAGCTCCTGCATTTTGTTCAGCAAATTTTTTAACATCTTCATCATTTATTGTAAGATCTGGAACAGGTTTTGTTGTGTAACAATTGCATGGAACATTTAATTCATTTGTTCCAAATCTTCTAGGAGTAGTTGACCTGTATGTAAGTTCTCCATTAAAAGCTTGTCCAAATTTTTCAGGTTCAAAAACAGTATAACTTTCAAGCAAAGCCATCGCAGCACCAACAGCATTGCTCATTACAACAGATGGGTTTGGATTTGCAGCACAACTGGCTCTCCTTATCATTTCTTCTCTTTTTCCATCATTATAAATATCATAAATGCAATTCAAACATTGTGTTTTTCCATCAACTTGTGTGATTGTTCGTGCTGAGAAAGGTAATGCTCCTGCGCTTATCATTGGAATACCATTTGTAATTGCAAATGCAGTATTGAGTGCTCTTGTATATGCATTATCAACAAAATCAAAAATTAAATCATATTTTCTTTCTGTCTTAAATCCAGGCAAAATCATTACATTAAATCCTTCTGACTTGGTTCTTCCACCACTCATTGCCTCTATTTTTTGAGCAATATGAGGAGCTTTTAATTTTCCAATTCCATCAAAGCCCAAGATTTGTCTGTTGATATTATGGCTTTCAAAAACATCATAGTCAAATACATCAGCTCTTCCAAAACCCATTTTTGCAACAGGAACAGAACCCCAACAACCAAGTGCTCCCCCTCCAAAAAACGCAACACTTAATCCTCTATATAAATTTAAATCAGGAGTTACAAATTCTCCCCCCCTATTAGGCGCACTGAATCTGTATCCTTTCCCTAGTTTATATCTTACTGGATCTTTTAACAATTCTTTTTCATTAAAAATTAATTTTCTGACTTCTTCTGTTAATACTCCGCATTTTAATACACCTAGTAATTCATCCTGGGGAAATCCTTCAAACATTGGCATCAGATATGCCACATCTTTTTTTTGTGGATCACAAAACATGGTTTTTGTATACCCTGGTTTAGAAGATGTGCTTAAAACAGGGATACCTTCTTTCCATGAATAGCCTATAGCAAGTTCCTTTGATCTTATATTATTTGTTGTCTCAAGAACAACAGTTGATTTATGCATTATATCTGTATCTATTCTAGATTCTAAATTTGTTGGATAACCTTCAACAGAAATCTGAGGGTTTACTAAATTTATCAGTGGAGCATAACTTGTTGCTCTGGATCCTCTTTCAACAGGAATACCTAAAAAATTTTCTCCGGATTTTACTGGATTTCCATCAACTAGAGAAATATTTCCAACTCCAAGTGCAGCCAAACATAATGCAGCATAAAGTCCCTGTGAATCCAGGCCAATAACAGTGACTCTTGAAGCTTGTAGCTTTTCTTGACCCTCTTTACCCCATAACATAGTCTGCCTTTTATACCTCTCTCCTTCAACCATTACTGCTGTAAGATTTGCTTCTCCCATATTTAATCATACTCTATACCTAGAGTACCTCCGGTTTTTTCATGACCAGTTTCACCCTTGGTTTTTGTTTCATCAGTCTTGGTTAAAGTTGGAGTTTCCAGATCTTTTTTTACATGATCCTGATATCTTTTATGAACCCCGTTTACATAGTCTGCAATCAATTTATTTTTCTGTTCCATGTCTCCAGCATTGGTAAACCTTGAAATAAATTCTCTAGTATACCCATCTGAAAATTGCCTATGGAAATTAGCAATATTATCAGCAAGATTATCTGCTTGATAAGAATAAATTCCTATCGGCTTTATTACTTCAGAGTCTTGAAACAATTCTCCTAAATCTAAAACATTTGAAGCTAAATCACCCTTAGTAAAAAAAGGTGGTTGTTGTGTTTTAGTTTGCCAATCATAATGGCTTGTTTTATTCTCAAACTGACTTGACATTTCAAATAATTTTGAAATATACTCTGAATATTTTACAGATGAATCCCTGTACTGGCTTAAATAACCCATAACAGCAAATGAAAATGCCTTAGCCAAATCATCAAGATGTAGTTTTCCATGTTCTAATTTTGGAAGAGGTTTTGCAGGTGTCTGATTTCCAGCAAGCCAATGACTTTGAGTTGGATTTGCAGGATAGGCTCCTGAACTAACATAAACTCCTCTTGTATTTGTCTGGTCAAAACCACTCCAATCAATTTCTTCATCATCAGGTGTTTGTCCTTTAATTCCAGCTCCAACAATAACTTGTCCTGTTGGACCAATTAATCCACTGAAAATTTTTCTTTTAGGAGGAAACATTACTCTTTCTCTGACTAAATCAGTGACTTCTGCTTCTGTAGGCAGATTTTCACCTTTATTAATAATTTCTATTTTGGGGTTAGTGAGTATATATCTTTTAACAGTTCCTGTTAAGCCAAACTTTTCTTCAATCTGCATTTTTATATAAGGTCCTTCTCTATCATTTTCAAAAACAAAACTTGTTGCCCATCTTACAGCTCTTGGTTCAGATGTTTGGCTTTCAACATTATCTAATAATTCACCTAAAAATTTTGACTTGTCAAAATTATTTGGGTCCGGGTTAAATCCAAAGCTTTGTAATAGTCTAAAAAACATTTCATCATTTGGATAAACAAATCTCACAACCGCATCACTAAGTTCATCTCCCCTGAGAACCAAATCATCCCTGCCATATTCTTTTTTTAATCTTGATTCAATTAAATTGTATGGAGTTTCTAGAATTTTCCTGTTTGTTTCAGCCATTTTATTGACTAAACTATCTAAACCTTTATTATCATCAACACTATGGAATAATCCTGTCCGATTTTTTGAAGGATGTATGTGAAACATAGCACTTAATCTAAAATCTGTTCCTCCTCTTTCATTAATTTCCTTAATTTCATCAGCTGCCTTTGGATAATGATCTGCAATTAAAATTGCACCTGGTGCAACAGGTAAATTTTTTGGAACAATAAAATCTGTTAGTGAAAAATCTCCATTTTTCTGGTCATATAAGAAAAATCCACCAACTTCAAGAGCTCTTTTACCCAGTCTTTGTGTAACAGGACCAATTAAATATCCTAGTTCAAGACATCTTTCACTTACTTTTAATGGAAGAGGCAAAATTTCATCAACAGTTAAGGTTTTTTTAACCTGTTTTTCAGGTTCTAGACTAAGAGCTGCTAAAATATCATCATCATAATCTTCGCTTTGATATCCGCCTCTTGCAGGACCAGGTACTGAACAAGAATTACCTGCTTCATCTTTATCTTTATTTGGAACTGATGTTGAATTTACTGGAATATGAACAACAGGTTTTTTTTGAGATTCACGAGCAAATTGTTCAGCCATCATATCAATTTCTTTTCTAAGACCATCTGTATAAACATCTTTCTTTTTTTTATTGCTCATCTTTTTGACCTCCCTACTCTGGTCTGAATGACTTCTGCAATTTCATAACCTTGTCCAACTGCCTGTTCTCTTGTTAAACTCTCTTGTTTTAAAATATCAGTTAATGTAGTTCCAAAATAAGTATGTCCTGAATGTGCATCCAGGCTTTCTTTATTGAGTGGATGCATGACAACATTAACTGCATCACTTAATTTTCTAAGCATGTCAAGTGGTGTATTTCTATAATCACTCGGTTGTCTGTTCAGATTGCAAATAGTAGAATAACCCTCTTTTCTATTTTTCATACATGGATGATAATTCATTGCTTCAACAACTATCGGAGAATCTGATGTATAAGCTTTATCATTCCAGCCTATTTGTATTGCAACTCGTACAGTTGGAAATGTCCAAAATACCTTGGGGTCTCTTCCATCTTGTGTTGCAAATTTTGGGATTCTTGAATAAACATAATAATTCCCGTCCTTTAAAACAAATCCGCATGATCCAAGATCATATTCTTTTAATCTGGCAAGTTCAACCATTTGTCTTTGTTTTTTATCATTTGCAGCAAGTACTTCTTTTATCAAACTAAAATCATTCTGACTTCCTTCAAGTGCAGTTATATTACTTAAGATTTCTCTTCTATTTGATAATTCCTTAGAAAGTTGAGAGACTGTTGAAACAACCTCTCCTGGAACATATTCTTTTCCATGAATATTAAAAACAATATCTTTTTTTACTCTGCCATTTACTGGAACTAAACTATAAACCCTATTATCAATTACATAGAGTGGTTGTAATCCAGTTAATCTTCCAGTTACAGAGTCACTAACATCTCTTGTAGTTAATCCTAATTCCTTAAGAGTGTATTTTACAGGAACAATAGATTCAGTTCTTACTCTCTCTTTTTCACTAGCTAAAACTCTATTTCTGACTTTTTCACTCTGATCTTCTTCTGTTTTAGCTTCAGTTCCAAAATCATTGTCTAATTTTTGTTGTAATTCATCTCTTGCTCTGACAAAAAATCCAGAAGCATCTCCTTCTTCTTTACCTGCATCAAACATTTCAGCAAGATGATCACTTGTTTTGTATTTTTTACTATATAATAATGGAAGAAAATCAAATACAATAAATTCAAGAGCTTTAATCCTGCTTGCTTCTCCTTTCAGGTCTTTCTCAGCCTTGACTTCTCTATCAACAGTTTGTTTGACAAAATATCTTGATTCACTAAGAATCTGGCTTGCATAAGCTCTTGAATCAAATGCTTCAAGTTGATTAAATTGAAGAGAAGGCACTAATCTAAAGGAAGAACCAAAAAATGAAACAAAATTTGTGCCAGACCCTTCTTCAATTCCCATGAGTCTATCAGCATATAAGACAAAGGAATCTTGCATAGTTCCCACTCTGTCTAAAAAAGTTTTTACTTGACTCATTTTATTATCTCCTTACAAAGAGTCTAAATTATTAGACCCGGGTTTAATTATTGCAGATACAATTAGTTCAACTCCACCAAAAAACTTGATTGGTTTCCCATCTCTTAATACTGGTTGACCATCTTTAGTTGCTGTTTGTTCAGTGAAATAACCGTTTAAAATAGAATCTGGAGAAAGTAATTGTCCATTAACAGTCAAAGTATAATCTCCTGTTTTCATTTCATCTTGGATTCTTTTAACAGCATCTTCCTGTTTTCTTCCAATATTTCTCTGGTATGGTTGATCTCCGACTTTTACGCTCTCTCCTGCACTATATTTTGCAATCTGATCTACAGTTCCCAAAGCAAGAACCTGTCTGCTTGGTCCCATTGCGCCATATGTTAGTCTAGGTCCTTCAATACAACCTGCATAAACAGTCATAGTTACTCCCATATCAGCAGGAAGATCTTCTACCTTGAATGCCTGAGTTTCTACTTTCTGTTCGCCTGCTCTACTTGTTGGTCTTTTATCGTCACATTTTGCCATTTTTATAACCTCCCATGATGTGACATCCTCCTCGCCCTAAAGGGTTGCTCACTGTTCGTTCGCAACTTTTTTTGCTGAGGCAAAAAAAGCGAGGCGTCCTTAGTAATTAATGTCCATAATGATGTTGTTCTTGATTCTCAATATAGCGAAGTGCTTTATCAAAATCGCTTCCACAACCTTCACAAAAATATCCATCATTCCAAAATTCTCCTCTAGGATATCTCTTTCTAAAATCAGGACAAAGCCTGAAAAGAATGTATGAAGATAATCCCTTGATTATCTGCATAAGAGCCGAATCTGAAACAGTTCTAGGACATTCAACTATCATATGAGAATGTTCATTCAAGATTCTAAGAACAATTATCTCAATTTTGTGTCGCTTACAAGCTTCTTCTATTGCAACCTTGCAAAACACTCTTAACTTTTCTTGTCTTAACATCTGATACCTATATTTAGTTGTAATCTGAATAGATTTCAGATTGCTTCCTACCGAACTGCCATAAGATTTATATGATCTTATGGTGATTTTAGATTCTAATTCTATAGAGTCTCCACTAAGTGTCATTTGATTTTCCATTATTGATTCCACGCGGAGCGCGGGTGCGCGCCGCAAAGTTTATTTAGTTTGAGAAAGTTCTAACTATGAATGTTACAATTCAGTGAGTTAAAATCTAGCTCACTTTTTATAATCAATCGAGAAATATATACCTTAGCGAGGACTAGTGACGCAATTCATCCTACCCTTAAAAGAGTAGGATTTCTTGCTAACATTTAA
>Ga0182027_10009044_pt1 | contig 14391 bp, 13 predicted proteins | sample 712E1DmetaG_FD_121300 | JGI IMG/M metagenome (GOLD analysis project Ga0182027, IMG submission 121300) | Permafrost microbial communities from Stordalen Mire, Sweden - 712E1D metaG (Illumina Assembly) | ecosystem: Environmental > Terrestrial > Soil > Wetlands > Permafrost | place: Sweden...
ACCAGCAGCGGGTCGCGGTGGACCACCACTTCGAGCTCGCCGGTGACCAGGTGGAGCGCGTCCGGCTCTTCTTTGAGGTTCCACTTTGGAGCCGTCCAATCAGTCTTCGCGATGGCCCAGGAGTGATCGCGGGCGGGGAGCGCGTGGCCGAAGGCGGCGCGGACGCGCACCAGGTCGGGCGCCAGGACGCGGATGGCGACCTGGGAGCCGTCGCGGCAAGTGAGCGTGATCCCGTCGGGGGCGGTGGCGAAGGCGGACAGGGGGGCGATGGGAGTGAGGGCGCTCAACTCGATGGCCGCCGCGGGAAGGCCGAGCGACAGCAGACAGCAGGCGAAGGCGAGGGCGGTTCTCATGATTGATACGAGGATGTTACTTCTGCGCTTGCGGCGTCAAGTGGGTTCCGCGGGCTGAAGCCCGCGGCTGCACGCTGAAGCGTGCGCTACGGGGTTTTGTGGCCGTGGGCGGGGTGGCTCAGGTGGGCGTAGTAGCCGAGGTCGTCGCCGGTGGCTGCCTTGGTGGCGAAGACGATCTGGCCGGTGTGCTGGGCGAAGTGCTCGACCACGTGATAAATCGCTTCGAGCACCGTGACGTGGTAGCCCTGGATGCAAACCCGCTCGGCGAGGCGTTCAGCCGGGACGGCAGAGAGGACAACCGCGGCTTCGCGCAGCACGGCGCCGAGCCGATGGCGAAGCTCATCGACTCCGGTTCCGCCGCTCGAGGCGAACTCTCCGTCGCGCTCGCGGACGTCCGGCGCGCCGCCCACGCCAGAGAGGATCCACTGGCGAACGTTGCCCGCCAGATGCAGGACCAGGTTGCCGACAGCGTTCTGGTTCTCGCCGCCTCGGTACCACACCTGGCTGTCATTGAGACGTCCGAGGCAATCGTCGATGCGCGAGGCGAGTTCGTCCAGACGACGGGCGGAGCAATCGAGAAAGATGCGGTCGAGCGTGGGCTCCACGCTTAAATTCTACGCGCTTTTGCGGATCTTCTTGCGCAGGGTCCAGCACAGCGCGAGCAGGCCGATGCCGACCGTACCGAGGCTTGCGGGTTCCGGCGTTTCGCTTGCGTCGAGCGAAGCAAAGCGGGCGGGAGAGCCGTCGGGATCCTGGTGCCGGTCGCCGAGGTAGAAATCCCCCTTGGTGGCAACCACCTCGACGCTGAAATCCCCGTCGGCCTTCTTGAGCTGCTTGAGGAACTTGGCGAGGTCCGTAGGGTCTGTCACGGTCAGGTTGATGGTGTCCCGGTTGGTGCCGGTATAGCTATCGAGATACGTCGGTGCGACGGTATCGATCAGCAGGGAGTAGGCCGCGGTGGTGTGATCCTCGCCGCCCACCAGAAGGAAGATCTTGAAGCCTTCCTTGGCGCCATCCGTAACCAGGTCCTGCGCGCTCATGCCGAACGCCGCATCGCCGCCGTCGCCGCCCGACTGGTTCTTGGTGTCGAAAACCTGCAGGCTGACCACAACATCGTTGAGGTACGAGATCTGCTTGACGTCCTTATTCGGGACCGAGTAATCGAACGTCCAGGTCTGATACGATCCATCGTTGTTGCCGGTCGTGCTGATCGTAAACGGGCCGCCGGCGCACGAGCCATTACCGCCGGCGTTGCAACCGACGTAATCGGCCGGAAGGATGTCGGCGGCGGCTATGGAGACGAAACAGAACACGATGATGAGGCAGAAGGCAGTGCGGAGCATGAGTAGTTTGGTCCTCTCTTGAATTTCCAAGTATAGGAGGCGATATGGTTAAAAGGTAGTTCCAGATGAAGAATGAACGTACTAGTACCGGGCGGACCTTGCGGGCCGAGGGCGGCGCGGTGTAGGGTGGGAGCGCATGCGGTCAAGATTCTGGATGGGATGCCTGTTGCTCGCGGCCTGCGGATGCGCCCGGCGGCCCGCGTCGGTGCGGATCGACCCGGCTCTGGCGACGCTGGTTCCCTCCGACACGGTGCTGCTGGCCGGCGTCCGGCTGGAGGCGCTGCGGGCGACGCCGGCTTACCGGAAGCTGGGCTCGCCGGCGGCGCTATTGGGCGAAACGGGCCTCGATCTCGACAAAGTCTGGGAGATTCTGGCGGTTTCGAACGGCCGGCGCACAGCGATTTTGGGCCGGGGCAAGTTCTCCGACAGCGGTCTCGAGCCGCGGCTCGACATCCCGGGTGCGACGCGCACCACCTATAAGGGCTATCCGTTCACCGCCAACGAAAGCCTGGCGGTGGCGTTCATGAACCCGAGCACCGCGGTCGCGGGGCGGCCGGAGGCGGTGCGGGCAATTCTGGACGATCGCGGGCGGTCGAACGGGCCGCCACCGGGACTCGAGAGACAGATCGAGCGGATCGGGCCCCAGAACCAGATCTGGGCGGTGGGCGCGGGTTCAGCGGAACTGGCGCAGGCGGCGCCCCACGCGGGCAACCTGGCGAACCTGGGCACGGCGCTGCGGCTGATGGAGAGTTTTCGGATCGCGGCGGAGGTGGGCACCGGCGTCCGGCTGACATCCACGGCCCAGTGTCACAACCAGGACGACGCGCAGTCTCTGGCGGGCGCGCTGCGGTTCTTCGCCATGCTGGCGGGGGTGAAGACAGCGGGTGGCATTCACATCGAAGCGACGGGGACCGAGGTGGGAATCGACGCCTCGATTCCGCCCGAAACGCTCGACAAGCTGGCCGGTCAGACTCAGCGCTGAGGGATCTCGACCACTACGTCGCCGCGCACCACCGCCTGGCAGGCCAGCCTGGAATGCAGGGTGAGCCCCTCCGCCATGTCGAGGCGATCGGCTTCGTAGTCGCCGATCGGCGAGAGATTTCGTTCCCCCTGGCGGACGATCACGTGGCAGGCGGTGCAGGCGCAATTGCCGCCGCAGGTGTGCTCGAGCGGCACACCGAAATTCAGGGCCACATCGAGGATCGAGCCGGGCCGGCCATGCTCGCGGTACGGCATCCGGTGGAGCTCGAACTCGGCGATGACGTTTGACGGGAGAAAGGTTACCTTCGGCATGGCAGGTCACTCCCCGGCGCGGAAGCGTCGGCGCCGATCGCGGCCGGAAGCGTGGCACCGCGGCCGGGAGCCGCATCGGGACCGTTGTCGACGGGTTTGCGGGGACGTGTAGGCGCCTGCCGCGGGAACGAACCGGGGAGCGGCGGCAGCCTGCTGCTGAGGGGCAGAGGGCGAAGAGCGGGCGCCGCAGCCGATGGCCAACGACACAACCAGCGCGACCACGGAGGACGGGATGAGTCGTCTCATGGCGGAGGACCAATATATCAACTTATGGCGCGAAGTACCCGTTGATGTCCAGAACCACGTGGGTGCGGTTGGTCACGTAGACGCTGATGGCGCCGCCGGGGCCCGCCGGTACGATGGCGGCGTTGGCGACGATCGCGCCGTCGAGCGCGTTCAGCGTGGAAACGAACGGCTGGCCCGAGCCCGTGGGCCACGCTGTCAAATAGGACAGCGGCCCATCCGGTACCACCGTCACGTTCATGGAGTAGGCGGCCGCCGAGGGCGGGATCCCGCAGGCGCTCGACGGGACCGGGAACGAGCGCGCGGCCCCCGCTTCCATCTCTGGCCCGCCGAAGGGTCCATCGGGATTGCGCGTATCGGCGATGCGGCACGGCGCCACAGGGTAGAAGTTCAAAGCGCCGCTGGCGCCCGGCGGAGCGAAGTAGCCGTTGGCATCCACCACCACGGCGGTGGCGTCGGCAGCGAAAACCGAGATGGCCCCGCCATTGCCGGCAGGAACGATGGCCGCGTTGGCGACGATCTTGCCGGTCCAGGAATTCAGGGTCGATACCAGGGGCTGCGGCTGCCCGGTGGGCCAGGTGGTCAGGTAGCCCAGGAAGCCGTTGGGGACCACGGTCATGTTCATGGAGTAGGCGCTGGCGGTTGAGGGCAGGTTGCAGGGGCTGGAGGGAACCGGGAAATCGCGACTCTGGCCGGCGCCTAGGGAAGGCCCGCCGAAGGGGCCCGCGGGGTTACGCGTGTCGGCAACGCGGCAGGGCAGGGCGGGGTAGAAGGCCGCACCAGATCCGGAATCGAAGTAGCCGTTGATATCGAGGATCACGTCGGTGGGATTGGTGACATAGACGCTGACGGCGCCATCGAAACCGGCGGGCACGAGAGCGGCGTTGGCCACCACGTTGCCGTTCAATGAGTTCAAGGTGGAGACGAAGGGCTGGTTCTGGCCGGTGGGCCACAGGGTGAGGTAGGAGAGCGGGCCTTCAGGCACGGCGGTGACGTTCAGGGAATAGGCCTGGGCCGTTGCGGGAATATTGCAGCCGCTTTGGGGGACGGGGAAGGAACGGGAGGAGCCGGCGGCCATGGTGGCGCCGCCGACGCGGGTGTCGGCGATGCGGCAGGGCGGGACGGGGAGGAAGCGGAGGGAGGTGGCGAACTGACCGAACTGCTCCACATTGAAACTGAGCCCTGCGATGGTGAGCGTGGCGGAACGGGGTCCGCCGCTGTTGGGCGCGACGGTGTAGCTGACGGTGCCGCTGCCAATGCCGGAGGTGGGTCCGGTGAGTGTCAACCAGGCGGTTGGAGTCGCGGCGGACCAGGGGCAACCGGGGTCGGCCGTGACAGCGATTGAGCCAGAGGCGCCACCGGGCAGGACCTTGCTGCCAATTGAGCCGAGGGAGTAGGTGCAGGCGGCGGCTCCCTGCATCACCGTCAAGGCAGTACCGGCTATCGAAATGGTCGCCGTGCGAAGAGCGCCGGGATTCGTCTCTAGCGTCAGCATTACGGTTCCGGAGCCCTTGCCAAACGCCTGGCCAGTGATCCACGAAGGCAGGCTGACGAGGGACCACCAGCAGGCCGGTCCCGTCTGGATCGAGATAGGGAAGGCGCCACCGGGCGCGGAGGCGGCCATGGCGGTCTGGTCCAGCCGGTATTGGCAGGACGCGTTTGACACCGGTACCAGCATGCGGACCACATTGTTCAAGGTGTCCGCGACATATAGGCTGCCTGAAGCGCCCACCGCTATGGAAGCCGGGTTGTTGAGCGCCGCGTTGGTGGCGAGATCACCGTCGCCCGAGTAGGATGCAGCGCCATTCCCGGCGATTGTGGCGATCGTCCCATCCGGGGCGACCTTGCGGATGCGGTTGTTGAGTGTGTCCGCGATGAAGACGTTCCCGTCACCATCCGTGGCCAGGCCCTCGGGCGCATTGAGCAGCGCCGCCGTGGCGGGACCGCCATCACCCGAATAGCCCTGGCCGCCCATACCGGCTATGGTGTTGATCGTGCCATCCAGGGTCACCTTGCGGACCGGCGTATCTGCTATGAAGACATCCCCGGCCGCGTCCAGGGCCACCCCCGTCGGCCCCCCCAACCAGACGCTGGTGGCCGGAACGCCATCCGCACCGCCATGCCCCCCACCCGCAAACGTGCGGATGATGCCGTCCGGCGTCACCTTGCGGATCCGGCCACTGCAAGTGTCTGCGATGAAGAGATCGCCACCGCCATCTGCTGCCACGGCGTTCGGGCAACTCAACCCAGCGCTGGTGGCTGGACCTCCGTCGCCGCTGTAAGCGCCTGCGCCGCCATTGCCGGCCACGGTTGTAATCACGCCGTCGAGGCCCACCTTGCGAATCAGCATGGCGTCGTCCGCTATGTAAAGGTTGCCCTTGGAATCAAGAGCGACGCCATTGGGGAGGGTCTGAGCGCTGGTGGCCGGGCCGCCATCTCCGAGGCTGAATCGCCCGTCCGGAAAGGTCACGATGGTGCCGTTTCCCGCGACAGTCGAGATGATGCCGTCCAGTGCCACTTTACGTACCCGCATGTTCATGCGATCTGCGATATACAGGGCGCCTGTGGCATCCACTCCTAAACCAGACGGCTGGTTGAGTTGGGCGCTTGTGGCTGGACCTTCGTCGCCCGAGAAGCCCGCTGTTCCGGTGCCCGCCACCGTGGAGATTGTGTACTGCTGTTGGCCGGCCGCCGACGGCCGCGTAGTAAACGCCCAAGTGGGCGAGGTGCTCGCCCCGCTGCCGTTCCTGGAGACGACCCGCCAGTAATACAGGTTCGAGCCGTTGAGCGCGGTGGCGGTGTAGCTGGTTGCCGTGGTGCTGGTCACCGCAGGGGGACGGGCGGAGGTCCCGAAGTACACGTCGTAGGAAGTCGCGCCAGGGGCAGCGTTCCAGACCAGGGCCGGCGTCAGTGAGACTCCAGAGGCGCCATTGGCCGGCGAAATCAGCACCGGCGCCGGAAGCGCGGGTTGCACGACTATTGCGTAACTCACCGTGGCGGGCGTTCCGAAGAAGACAGGAACGTCGATGCGGATCGCATAAGTCCCGGGAATCTCGGGAGCTGTCAGCCCGATAGTGACTGGTGATGAAACCGATCCCGGCTGGACAGCGCCCAGGAACATCTGAGTCGGGCCGGAGAACCCGGCTGGAAGCGCGACCTGCCCCACCAGCGCGGGTGTCCCGAGTCCCGCGGTGTCGGACAAACTACAGGTCATATTGAGCTGCGAGCCGCTCAGGATCGAAGCAGGCAGGCTGCAGGAGAGGCCGATGCCCGTCCGGGTTATCGGGGCCCCGGGGACGCTGAAAGCGACCGCGTAGGGCTCGGCGTTCACGCCCAGGAGCGGCGAACTGGCCATAGCCACTCCCAGCACGGCCTCACCCTCGTAGGTTGCGGACACCTGCTCGACGTTCTGGATAGCCGTAGCCGACGAGGTCAGCTCAGCGCCGGTATCCGCCCTATATAGATGCAAGCCGATGTTGTTGAAGTTGGATGTGGCTGCGCTGACGTGGCGGTTCCAGACGACCGTGGCTTGGAAGGTTCCTGCGAGGGACACTTTGTAGAACTGCTGGTCACCGGCGGCCAGACTGCCGGTCGCGTAGTTCAATTGCCCCAGCGCTGTGTTGAGGTTCGCATACCCCCATCCCGAATCATTAGCCCAGGCTCCGGCGCTGTCGGCCGAGTTGATCAGGATCGCCTTGACAGCCAGAGGGTCGGTGATTCCAGCGCTTCCAAGCAGAGCCGCGGAGCCCGCGATATGGGGCGCCGCCATGCTGGTTCCGGTCATACTCACAAAAACATAACTACTCCCGGGCACGTTATCCCAGTTGTAGCCGGCGGAGTAGATGCTGGTGCCCGGCGCAGCCAGGTCCGGCTTGTCCCTGCCGCCGTTCGTCGGGCCCCGGCTGCTGCTGCCGTTGATGACACCGCGTGAAGCCCAGTTCGCGACCGTAATCGAGTTGTACGCAATTCCCGGGCTGGTCACCCCGTAACCCGCCTGACCACCGTTGCCGGCAGCGATCGCGAGCGTCAGGCTGTAGGTGTCGATGTACTGGTCGATGGACTGGGTGAAGCCGTCGTCGTCGCCACCGTTCATCGGACTGCCCCAACTGTAATTGAAGATCCTCAGCGGTGTGTTGGCGATCGCCCAGTCGAGGGCCGCCAGCACGTCGCGCGGATCCGATAGCGCGCCCGCGGGCTCGCAGTCGGACGTGGTCCGCGTCGTGTAGCCGATCTTCAGGTTGTACAGCGTGCCGATTCCCTTCGCCACCCCCTGGTAGTTCGTCCAGCCGGCCGAACCTTGGCTCGCGACAATGCCGGCCACGTGGGTGCCGTGGCCGAACTGGTCCTGGAACGAAGTGGCATTGTCCGTGAAGCAGGGGTCTGTGCTGCCGTTGGTCAGGAAGACCTGGCTGACGATCGACTTTCCGGCGAATGCCGGGTGGTTGGTCTTGATCCCGCTGTCCAGGATGCCCACCGATTCACCCTGCCCGGTGTAGCCCGCGTTCCAGAATGCCGGCGCGCCGAGGGCGGGCACGCTGGTGGCGAGCTGTGCGTACTGCTGTTCCACTGGAAACACATGCGCAATCGTCGGGTCGGCTTCGAGGGCGGCGATGGCCGAGGCCGGGATTTCGGCCGCCAGCATGTTGATTCCCAGGTATCGGGTGATGCGCGCCGCTCCGAGGCCTTTGAGGTGGCTTTCGAGCGCGTCCTGCTCCTGGCCGACGGCTTGCTCGATGGCTTGAAACGCCTGCTGGCGGGTGCGCAGCAAGACTGTCTCGGTGGCCTCCCTGGCTTGCCGCAACTCCTCGGCATCGGGGAATGAGCGGCTGGCTGCCTGGCGGTAGCGGGATTCGGCAACCTGCCGGTAGAGCGCGTTGGCGCTCTCGACACGGGCGAGGACCTCGCGCTGCGGCTGGTGCTCCAGGACGATGAAGACCGGTGTCAGCGGCGTCGACTGGGCGCGTTCCACAACGCGCGGATCAATCTTCTGGCCCAGAACGGTCGCGATCGCGAGGAAAAAGGTCAGACTTTTGTTCCGGATGCCCATACCGTCCCCAAGGCGAGACAGAATTATACCAGCAATACAGGTAAAGCAACCCTAATAAGCTGCCGGCAAAGTTCAAGGGCGCCGGCGCCGCACGCGAGGTTACCGCCCAATCTGGTAGACTGCGCCTGATATGGCCAAGGCCGAATTCCAGAATGCGGCGCGCGATCAATCGAGCCTGCTGGCGCCGCTCGAAAAACGCGCCCTGCTATGGCTGGCGCACCGCATGCCCCGATGGGTCAATTCAGACCACCTGACCGGGCTTGGATTCGCGGCCATGCTGCTTACGGGCCTGAGCTACTGGCTGGCGCGGTGGAACCGCTGGGCGCTCGTGGCGGGGATCGTTTGCCTGGCGCTGAACTGGTTCGGCGACAGCCTGGATGGCACGCTGGCCAGGGTTCGCAACCGCCAGCGCCCGCGTTACGGCTTCTACGTCGATCACATCACCGACTCCATAGGCACCGCAGGTCTGCTCGCCGGGCTCGCCTTTTCCAGCTTCATGAGCGAATGGCTGGGGCTTTGCCTGCTGGTTGTTTTCCTGCTGATCTCGATTCAGTCCTACCTGGCCACTTATACGCTCGGCACTTTTCAGCTTTCCTTCTGGAAATTCAGCCCCACCGAACTGCGTGTCCTGCTGATTGCGGGAAATATCGCCCTGTTGGTTCGCGGGCCGACGGCGCGGCTGGCCGGCCACACCTTCCTGCTGTTCGATATAGGGGCTGCGGTGGGGATGGTGGGCATGACCGCCATGCTGGCCGTTTCGAGCATACGCACCACCCGGACGCTATACCGGCTGGAGCCTCTGGACAAGCCCCCGGAGCTCAAGTGAGCGTCGGATGACCGCGCGTGGGCTGGGTTTGCGCTGGCTCAAATTCAACCTCGTCGGCGCGATCGGGTTCGTGGTGCAACTCGGCGCGCTGGCGCTCTTCGTCAGCGGCCTGCGGATGAACTACCTGGTAGCGACCGCGCTGGCGGTCGAGGTGGCGGTGCTCCACAACTTCGTGTGGCACGAGTTGTATACCTGGCGGGACCGCACGCGCCAGGCGCAGGGGGGCACGCTGGGGCGGCTGGTCCGGTTCAACCTGACCAATGGGACGCTGTCGGTGGTGGGCAACCTGGTGATCATGCGGGTGTTGGTGGGCCAACTGGCCATGAACTACTTGGCAGCTAACGTGCTGACTATTCTCGCGTGCTCGTTCGCCAACTTCGCCGCCAGCCACTGGCTGGTCTTCGGAGGGCGCGAGCGCGGTTGAGCCGCGGGATGGATGAAGCATCCCCCACATCTCCCGTAAAAGCTTTACAATCAAAGGCGCACGTAGTCATAGCTGTTACAATACCTGGCATAGCTCCAGAAGGAGGAATCACCCTTGGGAACCCCAAGTTATTCTGCCCCGCCTCCGCCGCCCGCCGGCGACCACGGATGGAACCTGAAAACCGCGATACTGTTCGGTGCGGTCATCGCCCTGCTGTTCGCAACTATCTACCTGTTTATCGAACTGGATCGGACCCAGTCTGACTTCGTGAAGTTCCGCGATTCCACGCTCTCCGAGATCGCGCGCTTGCGCGAGTCGAGTTCGGTGACCACGGCCAATAGCCAGAAGAGCCTGAAGGTCATGCGCGAGGAGCTCGAAGCCGCCCAGCGGCAGGCCTCCATCGCGGTCGGCCAGGCCAAGACGGAAGCCGTCGAGAAGGCCAGACAATTGTCGGCCGCGGTTGCCGAAGAGCAGCACCGCCAGAACGCCAAGATGACCGGCGAGATCTCCGAGGTCAAGCAGGCCACCACCGAGGCGTCCTCGAGAATCGGCGAGGTGTCCACCGACGTCACGGGTGTGAAGTCGGACGTGGCGGCGACCAAAGAGGAACTGGCCCGGACGGTGGCCGATTTGAAGCGCGTCAACGGCGATATGGGCGTGATGAGCGGCCTGGTTGCCACCAACGGCAAGGAGCTCAATGCCTTGAAGCAGCTCGGCGACCGCAATTACTTCGAGTTCAATCTGGGCAAGACCAAAGGGCCCCAGAAAGTCGGCGACATCGCGGTCCAGTTGAAGAGCACCGACCCCAAGAAGAACAAGTTCACCATCGACTTGATCGCCGACGACAAGAAGGTCGAGAAGAAGGACAAGAACGTGAACGAGCCGGTTCAGTTCTATGTCGCCAAGGCGAGACAGCCTTACGAACTGGTGGTCAATGAAGTGAAGAAGAACCAGATCGTCGGGTATCTCGCGACGCCGAAGGTTCAGCAGTCGCGCTAGGTCCGCTCCCTGGCGGTCGCGGCTCGGAAACGGGGCGGTGGGAACCTCCGCCCCGGTAGAATCTGCCCGGCCGCCGGTCGGAATTACACGGGGACCTTCCCTTCCTCATCCTGCCCTCATCACGGCTGGCTTGGTCTTTGGATTGCTCTGTCCGTGCCACTGTGAATACGCCCAGAACTGTAGTCCACCTGGCAGTCGCCGTCGGCTTGCTGCTGGGGATGGACGCTTACGCGAATCGCGAGATCCGGAGCCTGAGGGCCGAAATCAAGGGAACGGAGCGGTCGATTACGGCTTCGGTTGCGACCGCTGGGTTACTCGAGCGGCAGCGCGGAAACCAGGAACTTGCCGGGGCGCTGAATATCCACCTTAAGCTTTTCGCCCAGAGAGAGGTTCCCGGTCAGAGTCAGGTCGTAGTGCGACCGCAGCACTTCGAAAATGCGGGCGCCGGGCAAGTCCTTCATGCTCTTGTGCATGTCCCGCAGGCTGAAGGAAGCGCCGCCGGTCTGCCGCGCCAGGTTCTCGAATAGCGTGCGCTCGGCGCCCACCAGGTAGACCGGGTAGATGGAGACGGCGTTGCGGCGCGCCAGCTTCAGCACCTGCTTATCGTTCATACGGCTGTACCCTTCCAGGCCCGTTGTCAGAATGACCAGCACGCGGCGGAATGTGGCGCCCTCAAAACCGCCGTCGATGGCGGCGTAGAGCGCGTCCAGAACCTGCGGCTCATTGCCATACTTGACGCCCGCCACCGCGCGCTTGAGCAAGTCGTGGCTGGAAGTGAAATCCTGAATCAGGTCCGCGGAGGAATGGTAGGAGACCAGCGCCATCTGCTCCTTGGGCTGCACCTGCTCGATGAGGTTGTTCGCCAGCGGCCGCACCATCTCGCCAACGGCGCTGGTATCGAGCAGCAGCATGACGTCGATGGCGCTGGGAGCGAACTGCGCGTCCTCCACCTGGCGCGGCGTGCGGTCGTCGAGGACGGTGAATTCGGCGGCCTTTAGATCCGTCACCGGCTTCCCGGACTTCTGTTCGATCACGGTGACCACCAGCTTGGTGGCCCCGAGCGCCGGCAGAACCGGCAGGGCAATCAGCAGCATCCAGCGCAGCATAAACCCACTCTACCGCCACGGGGACCGCCCCACCCGCCGGGATTTGCGGCACAGTGGAAGCATGGGCGAACTGAGCGGCAGGGTTGCGCTGGTGACGGGGGCGAGCCGCGGCATCGGCGCGGCGATCGCGATGGCGCTGGCGCGGGAAGGCGCGGCGGTGGCGGTCAACTTCCGGGAGCGCGAGGCGGAGGCGCGGGAAGTGGCGCGCCGGATCGAGGAAGCGGGCGGGCGCTCGCTCACCGTACAGGCGGACGTCACACGTGGGGACGAGGTAGAGCGCCTGGTCCGCGCGGTCGAGGCGGGGCTGGGCCCCGTCGATATCCTGGTGAATAATGCCGGCATCGCCCGCGTGCAGGCTCTCGACCAGGTCACCGAGAAGGACTGGGACGAAGTGCTGGCGGCGAACCTGAAATCCTGCTTCCTGGTCACCCAGGCCGTGGTCGCGGGCATGCGGGCGCGGCGTTGGGGGCGCATCATCAACCTCTCGTCGGTGGCGGCGCAGGTGGGCGGCTTAGTCGGCGTGCACTATGCGGCATCGAAAGCGGGACTGCAGGGCCTGACGCACGCGTATGCATCGGTGCTGGCGGCGGAGGGGATCACGGCGAACGCGATCGCGCCGGCGCTGATCGACACGGACATGGTGACCGCCAGTCTCCGCGCGCGTACGGACCTGATCCCGGTGGGCCGGCTGGGCACGGTGGAGGAAGTGGCCGAGGCCGCGGTCCTGCTGGCGCGCGACGGCTTCATCACCGGGCAGACCATCAACGTGAACGGCGGGCGGTACATGAGCTGATTTATGCGCCTTCTGACAGTTGCTGTGATCTGCGTGGTGGCCGCGCTGGGGCAGGAGATTCCGGTGAACTACCCCACCGCGCACGGCCATCGGTTCATCAGGATGTCGCTCGACAACTTCCAGGAGCACGTTTTCGAGGTCACGGTTCACGGGGCGGCGGTCAAGATGAAGGGCATCCGGCTGGGGCAGTTTCTGCGGGCGGCGGGATGGGCCGGCCAGGCCCGAAGCGAGGGAGAAAGCTACCAGGTCCGGATCGAGGGCCGCGGGCGCGCGGCGACGTTCGACCTGTCCCAGGTCGAACGCGGCTCTCTCAACAAGCTCGTGATTTTCGTCCGGGAGCGGGATGGGAAGCGGATCCGCTGGGAAGATCGCCCGCTGCTGGTTGTCACGGACGGCGAGGGCGCGGCGATCGAGACCGTCGCGGGGGTCATTAGCGTTCGGGTATTCTGACTTATATAATACCCGTAGTAGACTATCAGTGCTATAATGGTCCACGGTGATCCGATCCTTCCATGACCGGGACACGGAGGAACTGTTCGACCGGCAAGCCTGCCGACGGTGGGCAGCCATCGCGCGCGTGGCCCTGCGCCGGTTGCGGCTCCTCAACCGGGCGCGAACACTGGACGACCTGCGCGTACCGCCAGGCAACCACCTGGAGGCGCTCGCGGGCGACCGGCGGGGGCAGTTCAGCATCCGTGTCAATCAGCGGTATCGTATCTGTTTCCGCTGGAATAACGGAGACGCCCAGGATGTGGAACTCACCGACTATCATTGAGGAGAACGGGCATGGCTCAGCGGAAGATCAAACTCGCGCCGGTGCATCCGGGTGAGATTCTGCGCGAGGATTTCCTGGCGCCGATGGGATTGTCGATCAACGCGCTCGCGCGCGCGCTGAGGGTGCCGCCCAACCACGTCTCGGGCATCGTGAATGAGAAGCGCGGGATCAGCGCCAAGATGGCTCTGCGTCTGGCCCGTTACTTTGGAACCTCGGCCGAGCTATGGCTGGGCTTGCAGCAGGACTACGAGCTGGACGTGGCGCGCGACACCGCGGCCGCCGAGATCGAGAGAGAGGTCCTGCCGCGGGCCAGTTAGCCGCGGTACGGAATGCTCGATGCCGAAACGGTCACGTGCTGGTAGCCGTACTTGTCGAGCAGCATCCTGGCGCTGACAAGGTTGAGCGCTTTGTTAGGACTCGGGCCGATGCGCAGCGACCGTAAGGGCAGATTGCGGTTCGGATACCCCATGGCCTGCGAGAGTTCCCTGAGGCTGTAGTACGGCACCAACATGCCGCGCGCGACGCGGTAGGACGGGCCTACCGGGACGCCCTGAGAGGGCGTGAATATGAGCCGCCACTCTTCCTCTTCGCTGAAATCCTGGTGCTTAAACGTGGGCAAGAAGAACCGAATCGCCTCCCAGGTCCAGCTTGCCCAGTCATTAGGGGCCGCGGTGGGCTCGAAGTTCGGGTAGTAGTTGATGGCGCTTCGAATGATCTTGCGCTGGGTCTCACGGGGGTAGAAGACCTTCCAGAACCTCATCAGGCCGATATTGGGCGGCAAGTCAGGTCCCGTGATGTAGGAGAACTGCGCCGGCTCGAATTCCAGACTTACTCCGGTGCCGTTGGCGCCGTACGCGCGCCACTGGCTTAGCCGGTCCAGCGATTCGCAGAAACAGGCAATATACACCGGCTCCGCCGCGGTTTCCTTCGAGAGCCGGAGCAACTCGTCAAGGTAGACCTGGCGGTTCGGATCGGTCGCCTTGCTTCGCTCATCGGCCAACACTTCGGAGGCAAGCGCGAGGCCGTGGGTCATCTCGGCTTCGTCGTTGCAGTAACGGGAATGAGTAAGTCGGAGATCGCCGCTACTTAGAATCGCCAGCAGGCCATCCAGATTGGTGTAGTGGTGCAGGGTCTCGGTGGTTCCGAAGCTGAGGATCAAATCCTCGCTGAACGAGCCGATGCTGCTGAG
>Ga0182027_10009045_pt1 | contig 14386 bp, 11 predicted proteins | sample 712E1DmetaG_FD_121300 | JGI IMG/M metagenome (GOLD analysis project Ga0182027, IMG submission 121300) | Permafrost microbial communities from Stordalen Mire, Sweden - 712E1D metaG (Illumina Assembly) | ecosystem: Environmental > Terrestrial > Soil > Wetlands > Permafrost | place: Sweden...
ACGAACCGGAACAGAGGAAAAAATGAATGGAGAGGTTACATATTGATTCATTATATCGCTGGGACTGGACTTCGTTTTCTTATTAATCTTCAGCTTAACATCAACAGGATAATCTCCTTCCCAAACGGTTGAGATCGGAAATCCTTTAGTTCCGACCATCAACGAATAAGCGAGAAGCGTATTCGAATAGCCGAGACGCGCAGCCTCATCTTTCTTTACAATAAGATCGGCAGATTGCAGGGGCTGTTCAAAATCGGTGCGAATAAACTCAACATCCTTAAATTGCCGCATAATATCAGAGACACGATTTGCCGTCTGTTTGATTGTTTGAATGCTATCGCCTGAAATACGGATTTCAATTGGAGACTTATATATTTCGAAAGCCAATTGCTTCCATTTAATATTGGCGAGAGGATATCTGCCTTCCAACTTCCTGCTGTACTCATCGAGAATCTCAACAGTGGCATCGTTCGATTCCGTAAGCACAACGAATTGCCCATAGTTTTTTGCCGGAAAGTTAGGCGCGTAGAGAGTATGAAAACGAGGCGAGCTCGTTCCGACAAACGACGTTACCACTCGAACGCGCGGATCGCTTTGAAGTTGTTTTTCAAGATCCGTCATAACCGAATCTGTTTGTCGGAGCGAACTTCCAACGGGTAAGAATACTTCTACCGCGAACTGGTTTCTTTCTATTGGCGGGAACGACTGCTGTGGAGTAATCGCAATCAATGCAATTCCTATTATAAACGAAAGGCCTCCTCCAAGAGCAACCAGTTTCTTCCTTTTGAATGCTTTCTCGAGAAGTCCGTTATAGAAATTCTGAAGTCTATCGAGGAACGTCGGTTTTCCTTTTCTTGATGAACTATCTTTGACTCCGGTCTTGATGTATGTATAACTTAACAAAGGTATGACAGTAACCGAAACCAGCAACGAAATAAGTAGTGCATAGGTAATGGTCATCGGAAGCGATCCGATGAATTCACCACCAGTACCACTCATGAACCACGGCATTGGCAGAAAACACGCTATAATAATGAGCGTAGCGGAAAGCACAGAACTAAATAGTTGGGTGACGCTTTTTGTTCCGGCGTCAAACGGGGACATACCGTGATCTAGTTTCTCAACATAATTATCGACTATCACGATGGCATTATCCACAGTGATTCCAAGGACAATAATGAGACCTGCTAGTGACACGGTCTGCAAATCCATTCCGGTTGCCCACATGATTCCAATGGTCGCCAAAATAGAAGTCGGAATTGCGATTGCCGCAATACGGGCAATTCTCATCGGAAGCAGGAGGACAGTGACCAATATTACCGATATTAACGCAATGGCGAATTCTTCGAGAAAGTTTCCAATAGCTTTCGACACTGCATCGGGGATGTTGGAAATTGTGATGATTTTCACATCAGGCGGAAGCGCAGCAGAGAATTTGTCAATAGCCTTTTGTACTTCAGCACCGAAGTGGACAACATTTTCTCCTGATTTCATTTCGAGTGAAACAAGCAAGCACTTTTTCCCGTTCACTCGGATATAAGAATCCATATCGTCGTATTCACGTACCACTTTTGCAATATCTTTCACCCGTACAACATTGCCGATCGGATCGGAATAGACAATCTGATTTGCCACATCCTGTTCAGTTTTGAGATTTGAAGGAATATGGATGGGACGAACAAGTGTTCCGTCATCTATCTCCCCTGTATAGTTTGTTGTGCTCTGCGGTTTAAGAGCAGCAAAAACTTGTATTGGTTTTATGCCATAATTCGCAAGCTTGGCATCGTCCATATAAACGCTAATCTGTTCTCCTTGTAAACCATAGTGCTTTACTTTTGAAACTGACGATACTTTCCGAACATCATCTTCAAATGATTTACTATAGTCTCCGAGTTCTCTATATGTCTTTGTTTCGGACTGAAGAGCAAGCAACAATGCAGAAGTGCTGCCAAAATCATTATCCGCTGTCAACGAGACCACACCCGAAGGCAGTTCTCCTTTCAGTTCATTCAAACCGTGACGAAGTTTGAGCCAAAATCCATCTACATCTTTTTCTTTTTCTGAAACCTCGGCATAGATAATCATGAAATTTTCTTTGGAGACAGAATATGTCTTGGCACGATCAATCGATTTATATTGAAACAAATATTTTTCAACCTTCGTGGTCAATTGTTCTTCTACTTGTCGAGAAGATGCTCCTGGAAACAAACCAACAATAATTCCTGTTCGGATTGTAAATGTCGGATATTCATCACGCGGCATCTGGAAGAGCGCCACCACTCCCACAAGAATAACAATAACGGTGAAGATATATATCACCTGTTTGTACCGCAGAAGCATTTCGAGCAATGTAAATTTATTTTTCGAAATCATATTATTTCCCATCGCCATTAACTCACAATTTGCACGAGTGCATTATCTATGAGTTTATGCTGGCCAGCTACAACGACCGCATCGTTTATTTGTAATCCTTCCAGCACTTCAATACCGCTGTTCAGCAATTGACCTGTTACAATATATTTACGCATTGCTTTATTTTGTGATGAAACGACATATACAAAATTCCTTCCCAACTCGTCTACCATAACAGAACTACTCGGAACAGCCATGCCATGCACTGCGCCTGGGCTCTCAATTGTTGCAGAACAGATCATTCCCGGCTTCATACGCAAATCTTTGTTCTTTATTCCGATCTTTATCTTATAGGAATGAGCTATTGGATCTGCAACTACCCCGATTTCCTCCACAACACCATTATAGTTCGTGGATCCCAAAGCGCCGATTGTTATATTTGCTTTTTGTCCTTTTTGAATCAGAGCAATTTCGTTTTCCGCAATTGCGACACGCGCAAACACTTTGTTTATTTTCACAATGGTGATAGATGTAAAATTCGGTAATGCCGCCATTCCGGGATTGATGGAACACTTCCCGACAAATCCGTCTGTTGTTGCATATAAATTGCAATCGTCTAAGCTTTTCTTCGAGATTGCCGCAGCAGCTTTTGCTTGCTGTAAACCTGTTTCCACCTCGACATATTTCACATCCGGCAGATTACCATTTTTATGCATCGGTGTAAGGCGGTTATAAGCATCTTCTGCCTGTTGTTCCGCCGCATGCGTCATCGCATAGGTATTTTGGTATGTCGTATTGTCTAGTGTCGCAAGGAGTTGTCCCTTCTTTACAAACGCACCTTCGGAGACGAATACTTTCGATACGGTTCCCAATGATGAAAAGCTAAGCGGAATTGTTTCGGATTCTTCTATGGTGCCGCTATACGCAAGTTCCTGACTTACGTCGGTGGGTTTTACTTTTTCAATCTGTACCTTAGTATCATTATTCTGATTGTCTGAATTACTGGAACAACCCCATACTGAAAGGGCGATTCCAACAAAGAAGATGATAAGTCGAAACTTTTTATTTTTCATAATTTAATCCTTTGGATTATTAGACCAATACAGTATTATGGTCGAATTGTTGATAAAAAAAATTAAAGTCCGTTTGCTATGAGTCTTGCAGCCATATCAACTTGACTCTCGTCATCATTTTCGAGCAGTAAATAAAGTTCCATTGCATGGATAATTCCCATAATGGTTTTCGTAGCTGTTTTTAATTCATTTATGCCAAAAAAATTAAATTCTTTACTCTCTATACCTGATCTTAATATCTCTTCGATGAATTGTTCTTCCTGCGCTTCAAAATAAGTTCTGATTTTTTCAATAAAATTCTGGTTGCGCTTGATTTCTTCTCTGATAATCGTATAAGCAGCAATTTTATTCTTCATCTCGTGGATGGAAGTAACGAAATATTTAATCAGCTTTTCCTTTGCAGATGTTATTTCGTCTGTCGATTTTCGGGCTTTTTCAAGGACTTTTTTGAATTCTGAAATTACAACCGCATCAAAGATTTCTTCTTTACTTTTATAATAGTAGTAGAGTGTACTCTTTCCTTTGCCGGCTTCGCTGGCAATGTCTTCCATTGTAGTTTTATTTATGCCCCAACGCTGGAAAACCCGCTCGGCCGCTTTAAGGATCTCATCTCTGACAATATCATCTTTATTCATTTTAGTCCTTTCGACTAATTACGTTTTACGGTCTAATAATGGTAAATGTTTCAGGAAAAGTCAAGTTCTTTAATCAAGTGTATGTTTATTGGGATTACTGCGTTGTTTTTTAATCAATTATCTTAGATTTTCCAAAACTGGAATGCAGGATAATTCTTCTAGAATAGGGTCAATCTTTCTATGAAATACATTTCCCTCCCCCACTACAAAATTGGCCGATTCTGAAAAGATTCGGCCTCTTTTTTTTTCATGACTCCGACTTGAGTCTGCAACGTCAAGTGTTAGCAAACAGCAATTTGTGCATAAACAAAAAGAATGCCGGCTCGTGTGGGCGTTTTCATTTTTGAAGTGACCAGAGTTCTGAACTCGAATTTGAATGATAGTTTACCCTTATTCATTTCCCTCCAACAACCAGTCTGATTTCTTTTTCTCGAATTCACACTGAAGATTTTCCAGCCATTACCCGTTTCCGTGTATACGCAATCAATCCACCGGCTTCAACGATGGTTTGCCGAGCTTTCGGAAGAGGAATAACAGGAAACCTCCGGCCGGTTGTTTTATTAATAACTTCGGTCGAAGTCACTTCAAGTTCATCGCCAACGTTAGTATCAATCTCGGGGCAGGTGACTGTCTGCAGCCCAAGATTAATGCTATTCTGCAAGAAAATACGTGCAAAATTTGAAGCAACAACAATGAGATCATAACCTCTTAGTGTCGAAACCGCTTGCTCGCGCGAAGAACCGCAGCCAAAATTTTTCCTTCCAATAATAACACTGCCAGGTGGAACCTGTTTTGCTTTCATCCTATCATTGAGCTCTTTGATGTCAGCAAAAGCAAACTGTGGAGTCTCCGTTGGAAGAACGGTTGCCATATATCGGCCGGGATAAATGATGTCTGTGGAGATGTCATCGCCAAATTTATAAATGACCTGTCCCATGTTATTTTACTCCTTTTGTCGGGTCGGTAATAGCACCCTTGATTGCGGATACCGCTGCAACTGCAGGGGAGCAGAGATACACTTCGGAGTTTGGATTTCCCATACGCCCTTTAAAATTTCTGTTGGTAGTCGAGAGTGCAACTTCACCATCGCCAAGGGCTCCTTCATGAATGCCGAGGCATGGACCACAGCCGGAATTCATCACGACAGCCCCCGCTTTCATAAACTCACCGATATATCCTTTTGCAAGCGCCTGATTGTATATCCTGGCAGATGCTGGGAAAATGAGCATTCGCGTTCCCCTTGCAACTTTCTTTCCACGTAAAATTTTAGCGGCAAGTTCAAGATCATCCAATCGCCCGTTTGTGCATGAACCAATCACGACTTGGTTAACCTTGATGCCCTTTACTGCTTTGATTGATTTCACGTTATCCACCGTATGCGGACAGGCGATCTGTGGATCTAGTTTCGATACATCAATGTCGATGGTTTGTTCATACGAAGCATCCTTATCCGGACTCACAAGTACGATTTTACCTTTCACACCGGCTTCTCGGGTAAGATATCGAAATGTTTCTTTATCTGCAGGAACGATACCTGATGTTGCGCCAGCCTCCACCGACATATTACAAATAACAAGTCGTCCGGAGGTTGACATGTTCCTGATTGTCGGCCCATGGAATTCAATCACCCTAAAATTCGCCCCTTCAGCAGTGAGTTTACCGATAAGATGGAGGATCAGATCTTTTGGGCCAACGAATTTTTTAAACTTTCCAGAGACATTCACTTTAATAGTTGTCGGCACTTCGACATTGAGTACTGAACCGAGCGCCCAGACACTTGCCATTTCGGTCGCACCGATACCAAATGCAAACGCACCCAGCGCACCATGGCTGGTCGTATGCGAATCGGTACCGACAATAACAGAGCCGGGGCGAACGTACCCATTCTCCGGCAATACTTGATGACAGATTCCTCCTACATCACCGCGGATATCATGAAATTTTGAAATACCGTTTGTCGCAACGAATTCACGGATTTTTTTCTGGTTCGATGCTGTCTTCGGTGATTCTGCAGGAACGCGATGATCGAAGATGATACTGACTTTGGACGGATCCCAGATCTTCGGTTGAATACTCGTGCCTTGATATATTTCGATAAATTGATTGATCACGAGCGCCGCATTTTCATGTGACATCGCAAGATCGACCTTTGGTTCAACCACATCTCCGGCTTTTACTGACGGCAAGTCAGAAGCTCGCGCTAGAATTTTTTCGACAACAGTCATACCCATAAACTATACTCCGGTGTATTATAAGATATGAAGCAATGCTGATAAATTATCGAATTTATATCGCCTTCATTTCTTTGAATTTTTGAATTTCCTCTTTCGAATATCCGATGCCTGCAAGAATATCATTCGTATGCTGACCGAGCGTTGGCGGCGGTGTTTCAACAATGCCAGGTGTTTTAGAAAATTTCGCTGACAAATTGAAAAGCTCCAATTCACCAATTCCATCTACAGCTACTTTTCCAAACACATTCCGGTGTATAACCTGTTCTTGTTTCAGTGCTCCGTCGAGTGTGAGAATCGCACCTGCAGGAACATCGTGCTTGTTTAATTCGTCCACCCATACTGCTGTTTCTTTCTGTGCAAGCTTAGCGTTTAGGAGCGGCGTCAGTTCTTTGCGATTCTTTTTTCGTGCATCACGTTCCCGAAAACGGGCATCCGTTTTTAATTCCGAGACACCAAGCACATCAGCAACAGACTCCCATTGCTCTTGTTTATTTGCTGCAATGTTGATGAAACCGTTTTTCGTCTTGAACACACCCGATGGGGCGGCGGTAAAGTTATCGTTTCCCATTAATACAGGTTGTTGGCCGCCAATTATTAAATTCGCAACGACCCAACCCATCAAAGGCATAATGGAATCAAGCAATGCCACATCGATAAACTGCCCTTCGCCCGTTCGCTCTCTATAATAGAGCGCGCCCATTATTGCAAATGCAGCATTTAATCCTCCGACTGTATCGCACACTGGAAAACCGGCACGCAGCGGATTCAATTGTTCATCTCCATTGATGGCCATTTCGCCGCTCAACCCTTGAATGATCTGATCATATGCTGGTTTCATTGCATCAGGACCAGTTTGTCCAAAGCCGGAAATCGCGCAATAAATAAGTTTGGGATTAATTTCACTGAGTACTTGATATGATAGACTAAGTCGCGTCATCACATCCGGACGAAAGTTCTCGACAACGACATCTGCCGATTTCACAAGCTTTTTGAAAATTTCTTTCCCCTCCGGCGCTTTCAGGTTGAGCGTGAGAGATTTTTTATTAGCGTTCTGAGCAAGAAAGCTTGTTCCCATCAGCATCTGGTTATACTTGGGAACGCAACCAAGTTTCCGAGCAAGGTCGCCATCGCAGGGGTTTTCTATTTTAATCACCTCAGCGCCGGCAAGTGCGAGTTGCAGAGTCGCAAATGGCCCAGAAAGAACATTCGTCAGATCAAGAACGCGAATACCATCTAATAATTTCATAGAACCTCAATCATAATATCAATACGGGATCGGTCCGGATTTGTACACCAAACCCGGCATTTCACGGTTGAAGTAACCAGCAAATTCTTTCGCAAGAACAAGTAAGTTCGAAAGTTTAATATCTTTCCTTATCCCTGAACGCTGCAGCGAATGCACAAGATCTTCTGTGCAAACATTCCCCGCAGCCACTTTCGTAAATGGACAACCACCAAGTCCTGCAATGGACGATTCGAAATATTTTACACCCACCTGCATCGCTGCATAGCAATTGGCAATACCAAGTCCATAGGTATTGTGGAAATGGCAGGTACATTCAATGGCGGAATCAAGTTGCAATACTGTTTCAAACATTCGCATCACTTGTTCCGGATAAGCATGACCTGCTGTATCAGCCAGACTAATGTTTTTGAAACCAGCTTGAAGATATTTTTCTACAATACCGATAACTCGTTCCTGTGGAACTTTCCCCTCAAACCCACATCCAAAAGCTGATTGCACAGAAATCTGAACACGTTTGCCTGTTGCAATTGCTTGCTTTGCTATTGCAATAATTTGGTCTGCTGCTTCGATTGTGGACATACCGGTATTTTTCCGGCTGTGAGTATCGCTGGCCGAGACACCCATACAATACATCTCAACGCCGCATGCCTCGCCGCGTTCTAATCCTTTTTCATTGAGAATAAGTCCGGAGAGAATGACGTTATTTGGATTATGTTTCGGCTGGTTAAAGTGTTTGAACAAAACATCGGTGTCTGCCATTTGCGGAACTTTGGTGGGATGAACGAATGAGCCAAGTTGAAGAATATCAATTCCGGCAACCAGAAATTCCTCCGCCCACTTTATTTTTTGTTCTGTCGGAACAATTTGCTTTTCCATTTGCAAACCGTCTCGCAACCCAACTTCATGAATGATGATTGGCTTCATAGTCTTCTTAAAGCTTTTCCGTAATCGCGTTTGCCATATCGAGTGTTGTGCTCTTGCCGCCCATATCATATGTGCGTACTTGACCTTTTCTGATGACAGCGGCAACTGCATTCTCAAGCCTTGTCCCTTTTTCTGTTTCGCCCAGCCAGTCGAGCATCATTTTTACTGCAAGGATGGTCGCAATAGGATTAACCTTGTATTGACCGGCATACTTTGGTGCAGAGCCGTGTGTCGGCTCGAACACTGCCAGTTTCGTTCCGATGTTTCCTGAACAGCCAAATCCGAGTCCACCGACCATCTGCGCACAGAGATCAGAAATTATGTCACCATACAAATTCGGCGCAACAAGCACATCGTAATTGAATGGATTCTTCAGCAGCCACATCGTCATCGCATCGATATTAGCATCGTCCATTTGGATTTCCGGGTAGTACGCAGCAATTTCCTTTGCAGCATCCAAGAACAAACCATCTGTTGCACGCACTACGTTTGCCTTGTGGACAACGGTGACTTTCTTTCGTTTGAATTTTCTGGCAAAATCAAATGCAGCACGAACAATGCGTTCGCTTCCCGCTTTTGTATTAATCTTACATGAGATCGCGTACTGGTCTATGGGAAGTTTCGCAAACGGCGCAAACGGTTTTGATAGCGTTGTTAACAGATCGGCCAGTTCTTGCGGAACAGGATTGAATTCAACACCGGAATACAAATCTTCTGTGTTCTCCCGAAAGACGACAAGATCAATTCTCTCTTTGAAGTTCAAGGGATTACCAGGATATGCCTTGCAGGGGCGAAGACAATTATATAGGTCGAATTGTTGCCGCATACGAACGATTGGGGAGCGGTAGACAAGTCCCTTGCCCTGGAACTTTGGATCGAGTTCGGCCTGGGCCGCTTTCATCGGTTTTGATGTGATCGCACCAAACATTGCAGCATCGACGGTCTTTAATAAATTTATTGTCCGCTGCGGAAATGCATCTCCTTCTGAACACCAAAAATCCCAACCGATGTCCCCATGAATATATTCCGCGTCAAGTCGAATTGTATCTAATACAATTCTTGCTGCCTCCAGTACTTCGATACCGATGCCGTCGCCCGGCAGCCATGCGATCTTATATTTTGGCATTCAAACTCCTTTTCACTGAATTATTTACGTTATATGCTTCTTCTCTTACAATACCTATCCCAGTGAAGATCGAAAACCGATTTGGGATATGAAACATCGTTTTAGTGATTCATGTTCAATTCGAAAATAAGCACAAGAGCTGACACCCGCAAGCCCTCACAGCCTAAAATATGACATTCCTTAAGAGTTATTGCACGGTTTTTCACTCAGTTTGGAAGCTTGAAACATATTGATTATATTTTTGAGCAAATGGGCATACAGTAAGAACGGAGAATTGTCATGCCGCAGAAATTTCAAAACTTCATTAATGGTAAGTGGGTTGATGCAAAGTCAGGGCGAACTTTTGAAAATCGCAATCCTGCAAATTGGGAAGATGTTGTAGGTGTTTTCCCGAAGTCCGCGAAGGAAGATGTTGACGAAGCGGTAATAGCAGCACGCAATGCCTATGAAAAGTGGCGGCTTGTTCCTGCGCCCGCTCGCGGCGACATTATGCGAAAAATCGGCGACCTCCTTGTGAAGAACAAGGAAGAACTTGCACGTGAAATGACGCGCGAGATGGGTAAAGTGATTGAAGAAACCCGCGGCGATGTGCAGGAAGGTATCGATACTGCATATTATGCCGCGTCCGAAGGACGTCGATTATTTGGCCATACCGTACCGTCTGAAATGCCAAATAAATTTGCGATGGCTATTCGTGTTCCGGTGGGGGTGGCGGCAATTATTACACCGTGGAATTTCCCAATGGCTATTCCGACTTGGGGAATATTTCCTGCAGTGCTTTCAGGAAATACAGTTGTTTTCAAACCTGCAAGCGATACACCAAAGACAGGAACAACTCTCATTCGCATCATGATGGAAGCGGGCATTCCCGAAGGAGTTGTGAATCTTGTCCATGGTGGTGGAAGAGAAGTGGGCAATGCCATCGTCACGCATCCGGATGTAGATTTGATTTTGTTCACCGGTTCCACTGATGTTGGCAAGCAGATTTCGCGCGACGCAAGCGCTACGCTCAAACATGTATCACTTGAACTTGGTGGAAAGAATGCGCAAATAGTCATGGACGATGCCGATCTTGATCTCGCACTCGACGGGGTCCTGTGGGGTGCGTTTGGCACAACCGGACAACGTTGCACTGCAACCAGCCGGCTGATTCTTCATGAAAATGTATACGATGCCTTTATGGCGATGCTCGTCGATCGGACAAAGAAGCTTCGCCTTGGAGATGGGCTTCTTCCGACTACCGATGTTGGGCCATGTATAAACGAAGGTCAGCGGAAGATCGTGCAATCCTATATAGAGATTGGGCAGAAGGAAGGTGCTCGGCTTGTTTGCGGCGGCAACATCGCCGTCCAAGGTGATTTGGCAAAAGGTTGGTTCCATGAACCGACTATCTTTGATAACGTAAAACCGAATATGCGCATTGCACAGGAAGAAATCTTTGGCCCGGTGCTTTCCGTTATCCGGACAATATCGCTGGAAGAAGCTATTACTATTTTAAATGACACGGTGTATGGTCTATCTTCATCCATCTATACGCGGGATATCAACAAAGCGTTTATTGCTATCCGTGACATTAAGGCGGGAATAACTTATATTAATGTACCAACGATCGGCGCTGAAGCGCATTTGCCGTTTGGCGGTGCGAAGCAGACCGGAAATGGTCACCGTGAAGGCGGTTGGGCAGTATACGATTTCTTCACAGAGTGGAAAGCTGTCTATGTCGATTACAGCGGCAAGCTTCAACGCGCTCAGATCGATAATTATTAAATAAGACTATGCAGGGTCGTCCACATATCGTTTCGTTGTACGAACATCAGGAATTCTTCTGAATGGAATAGTGCACGCTGTCAAAGACAGCGAATCACTGAATCTATTCACAATCAGAATTTCGAGGTGCATCATGTTCGAGACAAAGAACGAGAAGCTGACGACCAAGAATCCAGTAAGAATCCTGCCTTCTGAAGTGCACGAGGTACTTAATCGGCACATGCTGGCCGATGGATTCGACCTCGTTGTCGATCTTCAAAAAAGTCATGGATCGTATATCTACGATTCACTGACAAATAAAACCCTGCTCGACTTTTTTACTTTTTTTGCTTCTGGAGCAATCGGATTTAATCATCCGAAATTGACTACACCGGATTTCCTGACAAAACTCGGTCGTGCTGCAGTAAACAAACCATCCAACTCTGATGCCTACACAGTTGAAATGGCAGAATTTGTCGAAACATTTGCTCGCATTGCCCAGCCATCGTACCTTCCCTATGCATTCTTTATTGATGGCGGCGCGCTTGCTAATGAGAATGCGCTTAAAGCTGCATTCGATTGGAAAGTGAGAAAAAATTTCATTAAGGGATACACGCGAGAAGTAGGAACGCAAGTCATTCACTTCAAGCAGGCGTTTCATGGACGGAGCGGATATACATTGTCGCTTACAAATACGGATCCTGTAAAAATCAATTACTTCCCTAAATTTCAATGGCCACGGATCCACAATCCTATTCTCACATTTCCAGTGACAGAAGCTCGGCTGGAGCAAGTGAGGAAAGAAGAAACGATGGCCATCGATCAGATCAAAAGGGCCATTAAAGAGAACTCCGATGACATCGCAGCACTCATCATCGAACCGATTCAAGCAGAAGGAGGCGATAATTATTTCAGAAAAGATTTTTTTACCAAGCTACGCACCATCTGCGATGAAAACGATATTATGCTTATCTTTGATGAGGTACAAGTCGGCATAGGCATCACCGGAAAAATGTGGGCGCATGAATATTATGTGAAACCGGATATGATGACCTTTGGAAAAAAGACTCACATCTGCGGCTTCATGTGCAGCACTCGAATTGATGAAGCACCCGATAACGTCTTTCATATATCAAGTCGCCTTAATTCTACTTTCGGCGGCAATTTGATCGATATGGTGCGTGCAACAAAAATTCTGGAGATTATAGAGGAAGAGCAGTTAGTGGAAACCGCTCGTATTACTGGAAATTCATTGCACGAGAACTTGCTTGCACTGGAGACGGAATATCCAGAACTTGTATCCAACACTCGTGGGCTTGGATTGTTCTGTGCAATGGATCTTGATGTGACTCAGAACCGCGAGCTTCTTAAAGAGAAAGCACTGGAAAAAGGACTTATGCTGATTGGATGCAGTGACCGCACCATCCGCTTCCGCCCACCGTTAAACCTATCAAAGAAGGAAGCAGACGAAGGGGTAAATATCATCCGGCAGTGTCTGAGAGAAATGAAGCCGGCGAAATAGACTCTCCCAAATAAAAGTGAATTATGAAAGGAATTAGAACGAAAGATTATGCTCACATCAATGGAGAGTTTATTGAATCTCGGTCCATGGTTTATTTTTCAAATTTAACTTGTCAAAAGTAATCTATCAATTTCTTAGAGTCAATTATATTCAGGCTTTTTCATTTTTCAAAATTGAGGCAAAAAAATCCTTAAGGGGAACTTCGATTACTGGATTGAGTTCGATTACGCCCCCCGTTATATCTTTTGTGATAACTCGGCGTAAAAAAGCAATCCAAATTTCGGAAAGGTCACCTTCTATTTATTTATACTGGGGGGAAAAATTTGAGCCTGCCAAGAGGATCTGAGATAGTCGCCATAAAATTGTTTATCGTTTTCCATAATCGCTTGAACGGAGATTGATTTGATCGTCGACGGATCGAGTGGCGGACCTCCGGCAATATCGTAGTAGGTGAGATAAAATTTTTTAAAATTTCTTCCCACTATGGACGGCGTCTCGTTGTTGACCGTTCTCTGCAAGTAGAATTTTGATGAAGAAGGCATAGTAGTAAGAGAATATTCGACCTGGTCGGAATCATTATCGTCGATGTGACCAAATCTTATTTTAACTCTGCTTGTCTCTGCAATCGTAAAAGCCGTCGTAGTATTGTAACCCGCCTGTCGCATATCGGAAGAGAAGGTAAATGAGGCAGTACTGAGTTCCTCCTCCAATACCGCCTTTTCAGTATGCTGATAGAGTAAGTCCTGCAATAAAAGCATCGTCTGGAGAATGACGAGAATGATAGCTCCCTTAATAATGTAGGATTGAATGATATCAAAGAATACCATAGCTAGTAGGTTTTTACTGCGCTGAAAGAAATAGGATGTAAAGCGTCTTGAGGAAGATATTGCGGCTGATACACAGTCACCACTATTCGCTTAAAGTATCTTTGCCTAAAATTAGCGGGTTGATTTAAATTTGTGGGTCGAACGTAGGTCACAGTACAATTTGCAATAAATCCTGTCATTGTAGGTGTGTCGACTTTCCGCCAATATCCATTATAATCATCAAAGTCAGTATATAATGAAGCGGAAAGGAAAGAACCAGTCGATGAAGCAATATCCGGATTTGAAACTGAAAATTTGGGTTTACCCCATTCTGGTCCTAATGATCCGGGGGCTGTAAATCTAGTGGAATCCGCATAGGATATTGTATCGGCGCGATTGAGGTACGAATAATTATCGTATGCCTTACTAAGCGCCTCATTTATGATGGCACTTGCGATTTCACTGGCTTCATTAACGGCTATGGCTCTATATTCGTCTTGCTGACTCTGAACAATCATTCTATTTGCACTAATCACCAATATCGTAAGCACAATGAGTGCAGCAGCAGCCAATATCGATTGTCCTAAACTCATCTTGCCCCTTTACACAATGATCCTAACTCCCGCAAAACATACAAACCATAACAACCAAATACTCTAATTGTTTTCCATCGAGACTGCTGCAACCTCTTCGACTAATTATTAACATCTAGATATGTTGAA
>Ga0182027_10009046_pt1 | contig 14384 bp, 11 predicted proteins | sample 712E1DmetaG_FD_121300 | JGI IMG/M metagenome (GOLD analysis project Ga0182027, IMG submission 121300) | Permafrost microbial communities from Stordalen Mire, Sweden - 712E1D metaG (Illumina Assembly) | ecosystem: Environmental > Terrestrial > Soil > Wetlands > Permafrost | place: Sweden...
ACACCGCTCTTCTCGTATTTGGCGATGCGCTTGTTCACCTCCGCGACGGAGAGATTCAGCATCTTGGCGATGGTTTCGCGCGATTCAATCGCGTTGGCCTGCAAAATTTTCAATAGTTCATCCATAATTCACCTCAAGTTAATGTACGGCGCGCAACGTAACAGTGAATTACGGGCTTCGTCGAGCAGGAAGAGGCGCGATGCAAATTTATGGCGTGTTGGCAAAAATCCGGAAAATCCAGATTCGAACTATCAATTTTCCGCCGAGTGCAGACCGCCGGTGCCGGCCTTGAAGTTGATGTTGGTGCGTTCGGGATTTTCTGGCAGCGGTTGCGAGCAGTTCCACAGGCACGCACCGCAATGCACGCATTTCTCGCGGTCGAATGACGGCAGGTTGCCTTCGCCAAGCACAATGGCCTGGCCTGAACAGGCTTCAATGCAGATTTTCGCGCCGCATTGCCGGCAGATTTCCGGATGCAGAAACACGACGTGATCCGCGTAACCGCCCGGCGCCTGCACTTTGCCGCCCATGAGCAGCGCGTCCTGGTGCGAGACAAGCAATTGCCCGTCAAATGGAATTTTTGGCCAGCCGACCTTATCCATCAGTGTATCGTGCAGCGAAACGTTTTTGACTTTGCAAATCTCACGGAGTTCCACGATTTCCCCGGGCGTCACGCGACCGCGATAGTATTTCTCAATGGTCGGAATGCGTTTCCACGGAAACACCGGCTCGCTGCCAAGGGTGAGTTTGCCGTTGGTCATGCCGGCCAGCGCCATGCCGATCATGCCGCGAACGATGCCTTTCTGGAATCCGTCGCGGGATTTCTCGGCCACAACGGCTTCCCGATCCACCCAACTGGCGCGGCGGCGTTTCACGTAGGTCGCTTCGAGGTTCTGTTTCGTGAACGGTTTCTTCGCTTTGAGCAATTCAAGCACGGCCTCGGCAAGTTGCGCGCCGGTGGCCCAGGCTTCGTCCACGCCCGAACCGGTCAGGACGTTCGTCGTGCCGCTGCCTTCGCCGATGCGCGCGTAACCGTCACCGGCGAGATACGGTTCGCCGCGCCGGCCGGATTCACCGAGCGTTTTTGCGCCCCACGAACGGAGTTTCGCGCCCTTGAGATAACGCCAGAGATACGGATGAAGCATCCAATGCTGGAGATAGCGGTAGGCAGTGCGCATCGGGCTGTCGAACCATGACGGCACGAAAATGCCGAGCGACGCGACATGGTCGGGATGCACATAAAGAAAACCGAAAATCTCGGGCTCCGGATAACCGAACGTGTGCAACACGGTGCCGGGCTTTAATGTGGTATCGGCAGGTAAATCCACAACGAACTTCATGCCGACGGCCCAATCGCGGACGTGGTGATCCTCCGGCATGCCAAAATGCTCGTTGAGCTGCCGGCCAATCGGGCTGATCGGGCCATCACCAATGACGGTGAGCGCAGCGTGAATGTCCATGCCCGGCGTAAAGCCGTCGGACGGCTGGCCTTTCTTGTCCACGCCTTGGTCGAGCAAGCGCACGCCGACAACTTTGTTCTCCTCGATGAGCGCTTGTGAGACCGGTGTGCCGGGCCAGATTTGGACTGTGCCGGTGCTTTGCACCTGCGCGCCGACCCATTGCATGAACTGGCCCATGGAAAGAATCATGCCGCCGTGTTTGTGAAGGAACTGCGGAGTCCACAGAAGACTTAATGCGTAATCCTTGACCGGCAGCACAAATTTGAACGCGCGGATAAACAAATCACCCAGACGAAGCATTGCCGAACGCCGGCTCGCACCATAGGGATCGAGCAGATAAAGCACCTTTTCCTCGCCAACGGGCGTCGCCATGGGGATGCCGGCCTTGTCGATTTCGGGAAAAGTTGCCCGCAACGCACGCGCTTTCGTCACGACGCCCGAAACGCCGAACCCGGTGTCATCGGCACGTTCATAACACAGCACCTGCGGCGGCATTCCGGGCGCGGTGGCGCTCTCGACGGCGGGAGTACCATCGGGATTGGTCAGTTGTTTGGACAACGTGGCGAGAAATCCAGCCGTGGCGGGACCGAACCCGACGCAGACGATATCCGCGTTCATACGCTGACGTTCGATGTTCGGTTGATTATTCATTTATTTCACGCAAAGACGCAAAGGCACAAAGAGTTTTTCATTTTATTCGGGCAGGCCATTGACTACACGTGAGATTCCTTCTTTGATTGTGGCCGCGCCAAAATTGATAAGGAGTCCCAGACGTTTATCCGTCAGACGCAGGTAAGTTAGCAATTGTTTTGCATGGACCGGCGCCAACTGCTCAACCGATTTCAATTCCACAATAACTTTGTCTGCTACAATCAAATCAGCCCGAAAACCTTCGTCAAAATGGACGTCACCGAACGTGATTGGAATTGGTTGCTGGCGGACAGCGGTCAAACCGCGTTTCTCCAGTTCCCGCGCCAGAACGACTTCATAGACGGTTTCCAGCAAACCTGGACCAAGAGCTTTGTGGATGTGAAAAGCGGCATCCACAACTTCACGCGCAATTTCGTTTTCAGTCCAAGTTTTCAATCCTGATTTTGCGTCTTTGCGCCTTGGCGTGAGACTAAGCCGGATAATCCAGTGCTTCGCGTGTCATCACCTTGGTCAACGATTCCGCTGCGCGGTCTTTGGCCAACCGGCAGCCGGTGAGACAACCGTCCAGTTTGGCGCGCAAACGGACGAAATCTTCAAGCCCGTCGAATTTCACGCACGGACCGGCTTTTAGTCGCGTTTGATCTTCTTTGCCGCAACAACACGCATTACCAGCCGTTTCATCCCAGGCCGGATGACGGTTGTAACCGTGAACAATCTCAGCGCAAATACGGCCCGTTTCACCAGCCGCCCGCGCACTTTGCACGTGGCAGAGATCGGTGAAAAACGCGACTGTGCCGGCGAGGCCGTCCGCCAGCGCCGGATTCGCTGCGCCCTTGGTGTCCAGTTCGATCACGTCGAGGATGAATTGTCGTACCGCGAGCAGCCAGCAGAGGGCATCGGCGAGCGCGAACGTCACGCCCTGGCGTGTCTTGTGATAAAGCTTCGCGCCATCGGCATCCTTGCCTTCGAGCATGTGCTGCAATGTCCAGAACCAGAGTTCCATGGCGGTGGCGAGCGTGCAGGCGCCGGTGCCGGGACGTTCCGATGCAATGCGCTGCATGTCAGCAGTCCATTGCTGGAACTGCGCCAGGAACAACTCATTCGTCATCGTGATTGAAAGTTGCAACCGTTGCACCGCCTCGGGGCCTTCGTAGGTCGCTTCGAGCTGGGCGTCCATCCATTTCTGGCCGAGGAAACCCGGACAATCCTCCGTGATGCCGTAACCGCCCATGAGACTGACGGCTTCGCGCATCATGTTCGCGCCGTGGCCGGTGTTCCAAAGTTTGCAGGCGGGGCAAAAAACGTTCGCCAGTGAATCGAGGACGACGAATTTCAGCGTCGGATCGGATTCCAACGCCCCGGCGTCCTTGGAATTGAGCTTCACCAATTCCAAAGCCTCGGCTTGTTTCTTCGCCAATTCCTTCAACGCGGCGCGTCCAGTTAAATTCTTCCCCGCCAGCCATTCATCCTTTTGTTTTTCGAGCGGATCCAGCACGTCGAACTGGCGCGCGGCTTCGAACCCGAGCGACGCGCTTGCTTCGCCCGCGGCCCAGATGTCCACGAGCCGGTGCAGCGCGTCTTCCTTTTGCTGGATGCCCAACTCATAACGCGGCGTGCCGGGACCGCCCTCACCGCCACGAAACCGGCGGCGATGGTAGAGAATGATCGGTTCAACCGCGGAAATCAGTTTCGCCGCGGTCATCAAACCGACTGTCACGCGCGTGCGGCGAAAGACCGCTTCGATGATGTCGCCATGCGAAAAGTTGGGAACGATGACGCCGTCTTTGATGGTGTAACCACCGACAATGCGATGGGCGGGCACTTTAACATTGAGGATTGGATCATTCGTCGAGGAAAGCTGGTGGACCAGTTTCTTTGTGGGCGTGCCGCGGTCGAATATGCCGGGATCCGTTTCTTCCAAAATGATCATGCAACTGCTCTTGATGCGTTTGTCGTCCGTATCCACGGCGGCCGTGACGACATTGGCAAAACCCATGTTCGTGATGAACCGCCCGCGTTTCTCCACCTGTAAAATCGGTTCCTGGCCTTCCTTCCACTCGGCCACGCGCACTTTGCCGCCGAGCATTCCGGTCTCGACGCCGGCAAACGGGATGGGCTCGGTGAGCGCAAATGCGGCGCGGATTTGTTTCCGGTTTTCACCGGGCTTGAGCGGCGCCGCGCCACCGACATATTTCGTCCTTTGCTCCGGCGTGCCGCGCTCGTGAATGGGCGCAAGTCCAAGATTGCTGGCAAGGCTGCCGGTAGCCGCGCCGGCGTCCACCCACGACAGCTCGAACGCAACCAGTGACAGCGCGAGATTTTTCGGTCCGGCGATGAAACCGCCATATTCCGGATCCAGAGCCGCGGCGGTGATGCCGCTTTCGTCGAAAACCGGAAGTAAAGCGGCCTTTTCCGCCGTCCAATCGTGCGAATTGCGTCCGCCCGCGGCGACGAGCCGGGCGACCGGTCCGCGCGCCACCTGCCGCGCCGCCTGCACGAGCATGTGCAATTCATAACGGTCGGCGAAACGCCACATAATCTGGCGCGCGTCATCCCCCGGCAGGGTTTGCAATTCCGGTTGTGATTTTGCTTCGGCTGCTTTTTCCATAAAAATTTCAATTACCGGCATTCCTTCCCGTCATTGGAATTCCACGCACAGTTTTGGCGACAATACGCAGGGGAGGAATTTTCCATAAAAAGCCGCGATTTACCAGAATAAACGGCGCAATCTGCCGATGTTAATTCACCCGTTCGGCAATCTGGTATTTGAACATGCGCTTCTTCATCCAGCGCACCGCGAGCAGGTCGTAGAATGACGCGAAAAGCCGGTTCCATACGCCGTAATGGCTCTGGCCGCCGAATCGTGGGTTGTTACTCACTTCGATTTCCGTGACCGTGTGGCCTTCAATCTTGAACAGTGTCGGCAGAAACCGGTGCATGCCCTTGAAAAATTTTAGATTGTCAATGCACTCGCGCTTGAAGGCGCGGTAGGTGCAGCCGGCGTCGGCAATCTGTTCGCCGCTCAATTTGTTCCGCACCCAGTTCGCGATGCGCGATGAAGCGATGCGGATGAAATTGTCGCCTTCGCCGCGCGCTTTCACACGCGTGCCGCAAACGCAGTCGTAGTTCTTCAGCGCTTCCAGAAACTTCGGCAAATCTTTCGGGTCATTCTGCAAATCGGCGTCCACGGTGACGATGTATTTGCCGCGCGCGGCCTTCATGCCGGCGAAGCTCGCCGCACTTTCACCACAGTTGAACGCGAACCGCTGCACGCGGATGCGCGGATCGCCTGCCGCCAGTTCCTTGAGGATTTCCCACGACTTGTCCCGGCTGCAATCGTCTGTGATGACGACTTCATAGGATACCTTAAGTGGCTCAACCGCCTCGCGGATTGCCGCGATGAGCGCGCGCAAATTATCCTGCTCATTGTAGCAGGGAATGACGAGGCTTAGTGTGGGCGTTTCAACATTCACTGGCGGGTAATGAAGGCAGAAAATCCACTAATTGGCACGAAAATTTTAGCCACAAAACAGCCCAGAAGACACAATCGGCGTTGGCTCCAGTGATGTCAGGGAGAGCGAGTTCGGACATACAATGAGTCAATAAAGCAATTTGTCTTTGATTCCTTGAGCCATCAACTCCGTTCGGAGTGGATTCTTTGGATCGACGTGAAGCATACATTCTCCATTCGCAGAAATTCTTTCTTCCAAAAACTTCAGGGCAGCTTCTTTGGAATTAAAACTCGCCCAGTAAACCTCCGGCGTGACGCGGTAGGGGATTCCTAAATACTCATACTCACAGATAATGCGCCAAAACCAACCCCAATGGCCACTGGAAGAATCCGGCAGCCAGACTTTTTGCAGTTCGCGATCAATGCAGCGACCCGGAGCAACATCCCAGCCTTGTCTTACAACACGCGCTTTGAGCAAGGCGCCACCAAACAGCACCACGAAACCCAAAACTGCAATCATCAGTCCCGAACTTTCGTATTTTTTATCGTAAGTGGCCATAGCAAGCCCACCGAGAAATCCCAATACACCCACAATCGGCACGATGGACACAATGCCGCCCGAGTCCATGATCATTGGTTTGGAGGTGTCATCGTAAGGAATCGCTTGGATTCGCCAGCCAGCGTTCTCCCTTTCGTTCTGGAACTGACGAACCCGGCGCATCCACGACACGGGTTGAGAGCTGCCGCCGACCTTCGCATTGAATATGCTTGTGACGATGATAACGCCAACAACCAAAACACCGAAGCAGACTACAAAGATAAATGCGGTATTCATCGTTTTACAGGTGGTGGTTGTGAGATTACTGAAAAAAGTTCCGCGTTCCAATTACAACCTGCCTGGGTTTTTATATCGCCTGTTGTCATCTTGCGAAAAAAATCAAGCGCCACTTTGTGGCGTCAAATCATAAAACCCCCGCCCGTTTCCGAGCGAGGATTTTCTAATTGGTCCGCCGTTGCTAACGGCTATTTCTTTCCAAAAAATTCCGCAATCGCGTCGCAAACCTTGTCCGCGGCGTCCAGACCCATTTCACCATGAATCGGCAGGGACAAAATTTCCTTCACCGCTTGTTCGGTCTTCGGCAGGCGCGGAATATTTTTGAATTTGCTCGTGATCGCCGGCTGTTGATGGTTCGGCACGGGATAATGGACACCAGTGCCAATGCCGCGCTCCTTCAGGAAATTTTGCAGCTCATCGCGCTTTTGCGTGCGGATGACATACATGTGATACACCGCATGCGCCCACGATTTTTCCACCGGTGTCGTGACGATGCCTTTGAGCCGCTCGTTGTAGCGTGCGGCGATTTTGCGGCGGTTGTCATTGAAACCGTCGAGGTGTTTCAACATCACACGGCCGATCGCAGCCTGGATTTCGTTGAAGCGCACATTGAACCCGGCGAATTCGTGGTGATATTTGTCTTTGCGTCCGTGGTTGCGGAGCATCCGGACTTTTTCGGCGAGCGCGTCGTCGTTCGTCACGAGACAGCCGCCATCGCCGAGCACGGTCAGGTTTTTCGACGGGAAAAACGAGAACGCGCCGAAGTTGCCCATCGAACCGACGGTTTTGCCGTTGTATTGCGCGCCCTGCGCCTGCGCGCAATCTTCCAGCACCCACAGCTTGCGCTTCGCGGCGATCTGAAACACGCGATCCAGATTCACCGGGTGACCATAAATATGCACCGGGATGATACCGACTGTGCGTGGTGTGATAAGCGATTCGAGCTGGTCCACGTCCATGCAAAATGAGTCGTCGATGTCGTAAAACACCGGTGTCGCGCCGCAATGGATCAACGGTTCCATCGTCGGGAACGCGGTGTGCGACGGCACAATGACTTCATCGCCCTTCTTCAGGTTTTGGGCGAGGTGAAGCATGTAGACAATCATCGTCCACGACGTGCCGAGGATGGCGTGTTTGACGCCGGTGTACGCGGCGAGCTCGGCTTCAAAGGCCTTGCACTCGGCTGAGAGGATGTATTGGCCGGAACGGAGCGCGCGCAACGCGGCTTCCTCGACTTCCGGATTCACGAAACATTTTGATAATGGGATTTTTTGCATAAATTTTTAATTTTTTCACGCCAAGACGCCAAGTCGCAAAGAATTTATTTCCCTTCGCGGCTTTGCGCCTTTGCGTGAGCCTCATGTTAGTTTTACGGCTTTGCCGGTTTTGATGGACTCCAGCGCGGCGTTCAACACCCGCACGGAATCGTACCCAGCCTGACCATCGGCACGCGGCGCTTTGCGCGTTTGCACCGAATCCACAAATGCGCGCAGCTCGGCCAGCAACGGCTCTTCCGGCGGACATTCCGCCTGATGCACCGTGCCTTCCACGGCTTTGAAATCGTTGCCGACACGTTCGTGCCGGTTTTCGTAGGTCTTGATTTTGTATTGCGCGACGTTGTAATCGCACACCGCGCTCATCTTGTCGCCGCAGACGATGACCTCACGGAATTTGCCGGGAATAAAATATTCATTCTCAACCGTTGCCCAGGTTTTGCCGTGCGGCGTTTCGTATTCGAGCGACACGAACGACATGTCCTCCATGCCGGGGCGTCCCATAAAATTATGGTGAATAGCCAGCACACTTTTTGGCAGCGCATTCAAGATGAAGTTAAACAAATCCACAAAATGGATGCCATCGGCGAACATCACGCCGCTGTCGTTGCGCGGACGTTTGAACCCGCCGAAATGCCCGCGAATCATATTCACGCGACCAAACTGACCGGACTGAATCGCATCGCGCATCCACAATGTCGCCGGATCAAACCGCAGAATATGACCGACTTGCAGAATGCGTTTGTTTTTTTGGGCCAGCTCGGCAAGTTTTTTGGATTCGTCGTTCGCGAGCGTCAGCGGTTTTTCAACAAACACGTCCTTGCCGGCTTCGAGAAATTCTTTGCAGAGCGAAAAGTGCGTTTGCGCCGGCGTGACGATGACCACGCCGTCCACCTTGGCCATGAAATCCTTGTAATTCGTCGTGAGGCGCGCATCGGGCAGACCGAGTTTGCGCGCAGGCTCGAGCTGTTTCGCGCCCACTTCGGCTACGTAAAACTCGATGGGCATCGAGTTGAGATTGCGCAAATGATTGACGCCCCAACGGCCCAGACCCAGCAAAAGAATTTTTGTCATCGGAATTTAATGGTAAAACGTGTGGAATTTAGCAGGCGCACAGGCCTAAAGCCAGCACTTCCAGTCGAAGTTCAACTTCCTAATCAACGATTCACCCATAATTCCCATTGGCCGATGCGTCTCATCAACCGCAACGGCACAGCCCCATGGATATCCTGAAAACGCTCTATTGTGTCGCCGAAACTGACAATCCAGACCCGACGGTTTTGCGCCAGCAAATTCGCCAGCGCATTTTCATCGGGCAGAAGCAGTTCGCCCAGTCGTTCGCGATTGCCGGGAAATTCAAATGGGACTTGCGTCAAATCCATGCTGCCTAAATACGGACGGTCCGATGACGAAATAACTCCGCCCGAATAAAAGGGCAATCCCTGCGGCAATCGCCCCCAGCAGACAACGACGTCGCCGGGCTGGACATTTTCGCGCAATGCCAGACCGAGCGGCTTCAAGGTTTGATTGAATTTGAAATCCGTTTCAAACAACGGCACTTCGGCAACAACCACCATCAACGAAACAATTCCCAGTCCGGCGGCGATTGCCGCGCGCATGGGACTGCTCCAACGTTTTGCCCTCCAAAAAATTCCCAACCCAACGACAGCCGCCACCGGCGCCTGCCATTTCATCCATTCCGGCAGTGTCACGTGAAAAATGAACGGGAGCGCCAGTGGAACCGCAATCAAGGGCAACAGGGGACTGACCGCGCACAACCACCAAACCCAGTTTGGAACGCGCAGAGTGTCTGGTTTTTCTTCCCCGTTGAAAAAACGAAGCGCGATGAGCACTGCGAGCGCTGGGAAAATCGGCAAAATGTAAGCAGGCAATTTGGACTGCGAAAACGAAAACAGCGCGAACGTAAAAATAGCCCAGACATTCAGCAACACCCAGGCGTCCTTTGAAATTTGAGATTTGAGATTTGAAATTGCAGAGCGTCGCCAAAGCCAGCCGAGCAGCCATGTCCACGGTAAAAGTCCGACGGCGAGAATGCCGAAGAAATAAAAAAAACTGCCGTGACGGTTTTTGATCGTCGTGCCGAGTAAATGTCCAGCAGCCTGGCCAAAGGCCATGTAATGAAACGCCTTCGGCACCTGCCGAAAAACCACCAGAAACCACGGCAACACCAAAATCAAAAACAGCGCCAGTCCGCCAGCCAGACCGCCGAGCAGAAGTTTCCATTGAGAAAAACTTTTCCGGCGATAAATGACCAACGTCGCCAGCACAATGAGCGGAATGACCGCGGCAATTGGTCCCTTCGTTAAAAAACCAAGCGTGATGGCAATCCAACCGGCCAGATGCCACAGAAAGAATTTTGAATTTTGAATTTTGAGTTCTGAATTTAAAGTCAGCCAACTCTGCCAGAAGAAATACATTGCCCACGCGACGAATTGCGTCAGGAAAATGTCCGGCGTCAGCATTCGCGCCATGACGAAGTAAAGCAGCGAGCTTTGCAGAATCAGCGCGCTCCACAACCCGACGCGGCGACCGCCGATGGAACAACCGAGCAGCCACGCCGCCCACACGCCGCTGATGCCCGCCAGCGCGAGCGGCAGGCGCACCGCCCATTCATTCTGGCCGAACAGTTTCATCGAAGCCGCTACGAGCCAGTAAGTCATCGGCGGTTTGTCGAGATGCGGCAGATACCAGAAATGCGGCACGAGCCAGTTGCCGGTCTCTATCATTTCGCGCGCGATTTCCGAGTAGCGGCCTTCGTCCGGCTCATTCAACGCGCGGCCGCCGAGCAGGAAGAAAAACGTGAAGACGGTCAATGCCAGCAAAATCCATCGTTGGCGCGTTTCAGTTGAAATCGGCATGCTTTTGTCCGCAGATTACGCGGATTCCGCTGATTATAAATAAAAATTCATCTACGACATCTCCAGATTTTTTGGGGCAACTCGTCAACCCGCGAGACGCGGAGAAAAACGAGGTAGCACCCGCGTCTCGCGGGTCGTTTCGGGCGTCACGCCCGAAACTAAATCACTGGAGCAATTCGGCGGGACGCCAAATTGAACCCGCCGGAGGCGGGTGCTACCACAGCTTTTCCTCGCCCATTCCTTTCTCGGCGCCTCTGCGGTTAAATCACTTCGGCATCTTCAACTTCACTTTGTCCGCTACTTGCGCCACGTCTTTGTCGCCGCGACCGGACAGATTGATGATGATGAGCTTTTTCCTGCCCATCTTCGGCGCGCGTTTCATGACTTCGGCGACGGCGTGCGCGCTTTCCAGAGCCGGTATGATGCCTTCCAGTTGCGACAGTTTCATGAACGCAGCCAGCGCCGCGTCGTCTTTGGCGTAGGTGTATTCCACTCGCCGCAGGTCGCGCAGAAAAACGTGTTCCGGCCCGACCGCGGCGTAATCCAGTCCGGCACTGACGCTGTGCGTGAGTTGGATCTGGCCGAACTCATCCTGCAACATGTAGGAACGCGTGCCCTGCAACACGCCGAGTGAGCCGCCCTGGAACCGCGCGGCGTGTTTGCCGGCTTTGATGCCTTCACCGCCCGCTTCCACACCGACCATTTTCACGGATTTGTCTTCGAGGAACGGATAGAACAGTCCCATCGCATTCGAGCCGCCGCCAACGCAGGCGACGAGCAGGTCGGGCAGGCGTTTTTCCTGTTCCAAAATCTGCGCCCTTGCTTCGTCGCCGATGACGCGCTGGAAATTCCGCACCATGAGCGGATACGGATGCGCGCCATAAACCGTGCCGAGGATGTAATGCGTGGTGCGGACATTCGTAACCCAGTCGCGCATGGCCTCGTTGATGGCTTCCTTGAGCGTCCTTTGGCCGGCATGCACAGGCACAACCTCTGCGCCGAGCATTTTCATGCGATAAACGTTCAGCTCCTGCCGTTTGCAATCCACCGCGCCCATGTACACAACGCATTTCAAGCCGAACATCGCGGCGACGGTTGCCGTGGCCACGCCGTGCTGGCCCGCGCCGGTCTCGGCGATGATGCGGGTCTTGCCCATGCGCCGGGCTAGCAGGATTTGGCCGATGCAATTGTTGATCTTGTGCGCGCCGGTATGGAGCAGGTCTTCGCGCTTGAGATAAATTTTCGCGCCGCCGAGTTCCTTGGTAAGCCGTTCGGCAAAGTAGAGCGGGGTGGGGCGACCGCAAAATTCCTTCAGGTAATACTTGAACTCGCGCTGGAAAGCCGGGCCTTTTTGCGCGCGCAGATATTCGTCCTCCAGCTCCTGCAACGGTTGCATCAGCGTTTCGGGCACAAAACGTCCGCCATACGGGCCGAAATGGCCGTGTGCATCCGGAACTTTGGCGCTGGAATTCTTGTTCATAGCCCGATTTTCACGCAAAGACGCGAACGGCGCAAAGGAATTATTTCAAACCACGGATGGACACGGATAAACATGGATGAAAACAAATTGTCCAAAGGTAGGGCGCGTCACTCCGTGCGCGCCGGATTCTGCATTCGGACGAGCGGCGGGCAGGGGACTGCCCGCCCTACCCATCAATCCGTGTGAATCTGTGTTAATCCGTGGTTAAACCTAACTGGCTTTCACTGCTGCGATGAGCGCATTGAGCGAAGCTTTGGCGTCGCCGAAGAGCATCCGAGTGTTGTCCTTGTAGAAAAGATGGTTTTCGATGCCGGCAAAACCTGTTGCCATGGAACGTTTCATCACAATGACGGTCTTGGCGCGGTCGGCTTCGATGATGGGCATGCCGTAAATCGGGCTGCTCTTGTCCTCGCGCGCGGCGGGATTGACGACGTCGTTGGCGCCGATGACGAGGCATACGTCCACGCGGTCCATCGTGGGATTGATAGCTTCCATTTCGCAAAGCTGGTCGTAAGGCACGTTGGCCTCGGCGAGCAAAACGTTCATGTGACCGGGCATGCGACCGGCGACAGGATGGATGGCAAAACGGACTTCGACGCCGCGTTTGCCGAGTTCGTCGGAAAGTTCGCGCACCTGATGTTGCGCCTGCGCCACGGCCATGCCGTAACCGGGCACGATGACGACTTGTTGGGCGTTACCAAGAAGCATGGCGGCTTCATCGGCTTGAATCGGTTTGACGGTTCCAACGATACCGCCAGCGGCGGCTTTGCTGCCGCCACCCGAACCGAACGCGCCGAAGAGAACATTGGTAACCGGCCGGTTCATGGCTTTGCACATGAGCAGCGTCAGCAATGTGCCGGAGGAACCGACGAGCGTTCCGGCAATGATCATGGCGAGATTGTTGATAGCGAAACCGTCCGCAGCGACGGCGAGGCCGGTGAACGAGTTTAACAGCGAGATGACGACCGGCATGTCCGCGCCACCGATGGGCATAACCATCGCCGCGCCGAACACAAGCGCGAGCGTGAACATCACGATGAACGCCGTGCTGTTGGTTGTCCCCCAGCCAGTCAGGTAGCCGCACAGACCGAGGATGACAGCAAGGACGAGGCCGTTGAGAATGTTTTGTCCGGGAAACGTGTGCGGTTTTTCAAAGTAACCTTCCAATTTGGAAAACGCGATGATGCTGCCGGTAAACGACAGCGAGCCGATGAGCGTGGCAAATAGCATCGAAATCGTAATGAAGGTTGAAGTTTCATGCGCATTTTCAGGTGCCAGACTTGCGTTCTTAAGGAATTCCAGACCCGCAACCAATGCCGCCGCTCCGCCGCCGAGGCCATTGAACAATGCGACCATCTGCGGCATCGCGGTCATCTTCACCGAGTAAGCGCCAATGGCGCCGACGATCAAGCCAATCACGATGCCGACGACCATGAGCAGGTAATTCCAGCTCCAGCCATTCTTCAGCAGCGATGTTTCCGCTTCTTCAGTTCCGAGCAAAGGGATGGTGGCGGCCAGCGCGATCAACATGCCGAACGCGGCCAGCAAATTGCCGTAGCGCGCCGTCTTGGGCGAACCCAGCAGCTTGATGCCGAGAATGAACAAAACCGAAACTAAAATGAATATGATGGCGATGAACGAGCTCATTTTTTCTTCTTCTTAAACATTTGGAGCATCCGGTCGGTGACCATGAATCCGCCGAACACGTTGGCCGAGCCAAAGACGACCGCGATGAAACCAAGTGTCCGGGACAGCGGATCTCCGGCATCCGCCAGCACCAGCATGCCGCCCAACACGATGATGCCGTGAATGGCATTGGTGCCGGACATCAACGGCGTGTGCAACATCGAGGGCACCTTGGAGATCAGTTCAAACCCGAGAAAAATCGCGAGGACGAAAATGAAAAATACCAGGATTTCTGTGCTCATAAAATCAACTTGGTTTGGCGACGAGCTTCTCGTTGACGATTTTACCGCCGTGCGTCACGAGACAGCCTTTGATGATTTCATCGTCGAGTTTGAGGACGAAGTTTTTATTCTGCTTGTCCCAAAATTCCTCCACGAGGCTCGTCAGGTTCGCGGAATAAACCTGGCTGGCGTGCATCGGCACGCGCCCCGGCAAATTGGCGATGCCGACGATTTTCACACCGTTGCGATCAGTCACCTTGTCCAGGACCGCGCCCTCGACGTTGCCGCCGGTCTCAATCGCCAGGTCCACGACCACGCTGCCGGGTTTCATCGCGTTGAGCATCTCGGCGGTGACAAGAATCGGCGCGCGCCGGCCAAACACCTGCGCGGCGGTGATGACGACGTCGGAGTCGCCGCAAATCTTCTTCATCGCATCGCGCTGTTTCT
>Ga0182027_10009047_pt1 | contig 14383 bp, 11 predicted proteins | sample 712E1DmetaG_FD_121300 | JGI IMG/M metagenome (GOLD analysis project Ga0182027, IMG submission 121300) | Permafrost microbial communities from Stordalen Mire, Sweden - 712E1D metaG (Illumina Assembly) | ecosystem: Environmental > Terrestrial > Soil > Wetlands > Permafrost | place: Sweden...
ATCAAAGGGCTCGAGACCTGCGACGACGGCAACACGGTGAACGGCGACGGCTGCTCATCTACCTGCAAAGTCGAGCTTGGGTTTGCGTGTAACGGTAGCCCAAGCGTGTGCAAGGCAACCGTTTGCGGCGACGGCAAGGTCGAGGGCTCCGAGGGATGCGACCTTGGCGCGGGCAAGAACGTACCCGGCAGCGGCTGCTCGCCAAGCTGCCACCTCGAACCCAATTGCAGCGCAGCCACGGGCCAATGTACCTCGAAATGCGGGGATGGCTTGGTTATCAACGAGGGGTGCGATGACGGCAACGCCAAGAACGGCGATGGGTGCTCGTCGACCTGCACGGTGGAAGCTGGTTTCCAGTGCAGTCAGCCCGATTCCAATGCTGATACCGTGACCGTGCCGGTTACCTACCGCGACTTCCTCCTTGGCGGCGATTTCCACCAGGCCGACATCTTGGGAAGTAACGGGGGTATCGCTGGCCTCGTTCAGCCCACGCTCGACAGCGACGGCAAACCCGTGCTTGTGGCGGCCCCGAACGTCAACGCGCATATCACGAGTGCGGACACCTTCAAGCAATGGTACCGGGATGTGCCCGGGACTAACACGACCTACATTTCGACCATCCTCCTGCACAACAATGGCACTGGCACTTTTGTTAACTGGTGGAAGGACACCCAACAGTGGGTGAAGTACACCAACCCTCTTTGGTGTTCCGATGCGACCTGCACTACCTGCAACCCGCCTGGCTACGTCGCGGGCCCGACCATGGCATGCCTTGCCTCGTGCACGCCGTGGGGCGCCACCAGCACCAATGCCTGCGCGGTTACCACCCAGAAGGTCGACGGAAATCCACTCTTCTTCCCTCTCGACAACGTGGCGGGCATGATCACGCCGGTTTCCGCCTATGCGCCTGGCGAGACCCCACCCCTATACAGCGGCAACTGGACCTATGAAACCCCCGCTGTTCAGCACAACTTCAGTTTCACCAGCGAAGTGCGCTACTGGTTCAGCTACTTGACGAGCAAGCAATATACGCTCGATTTCACCGGTGATGACGACGTCTGGGTTTTCGTCAATCGCAAACTGGCGGTGGACTTGGGGGGCATTCATACCCCAGTCGAGGGACACCTCGTGCTCAACGCGACTGGTGGTGGCACTGTCACCGTGACCCCTACGGAGGGCAGTGCCTGTACGACACAAGGCGATCCCACAACTTGCACGCCCTCCATCTCTGCGAGCAAGATTGATCTGGGATTGGTGAACAACGGGGTTTATGAGATTGCCGTGTTCCAGGCGGAAAGAGCCTGGACGGGGTCAACATACAAGTTGACCCTGAGCGGTTTCAATTCGGCTCCCAGCACTTGTGTTCCCACCTGCGGCGACGGCGTAACCGTGGCTGACGAGGAGTGCGACTGCGGCAACAGCAAGGACAACATGCCTGCCAGCTGCCCGAGTCCCAACAGCGACACCGCCTACGGCGGCTGCACCACGCAATGCAAGTGGGGTGGCTACTGCGGCGATGGCATGGTGAACGGCACCGAGGAATGCGACAACGGCCCGGCCAACGGCACGCAAAACGGACAAGGTGGTTGCACGCTTGGTTGCACGAAGCAGCACTATTGCGGTGATGGCAATGTCGATACCGATCGGGGCGAAGAATGCGACCTTGGCAGCAAGAACGGTCAAACCCTGGACGGTCAGCTCAATCCATCGACTGCCTCGGATGCTCAAGTCTACTGCACCACGGACTGCACCATCCCACCCAGCATCGTTTACTAAAGGCTGGCGATCCACGATGACGAGAACTTTGTGGACCGCGGCAGTTGTCGGGCTACTCGCTGCTTGCACGACCGATTGCGGCAACGGCAAGGACATGCTCGCAGATCTCTGCAACAAGCTGCAAAGTTGCGGCGAGCTTTCCCTGAGGAATGTCTCGACCGTCTCACAATGCATGGCCAACGGTCGTCAGCAATTGAGCGTGCTGGCTCATCCGAGCGACGGCGATATCTCCGCCGCGGACCAGGCCACAGCCACCGCGGAACAGGCCATAGAACAATGCCTGACCCTTTCGGATTGCCCTGGCTTTTCGAACTGCGTGAGCACTCTGGTCAACGCATACCTTCCGCAGTAAGCGCCGCCGACCACGCCTCAACATCAGCGCAAACCCTGGGCGGCGAGAATGCGTTGCCGCTCGACGCGGGCGCTTTCATTCAGCGGCCCGCTCGGGTAGTGCGCAATCAGCTCGTCCAGTTTGCGGAGCGCGAGGTCGTGCTGCCCCTGGCGCTCGGCGGCCATGGCCGCGGAGAAGAGGTCATTTTGCTCGGCCAGGCGCGAGACCGAAACGGGCGATGTCTGCGTGTCAGCGTGGGCAGGGGCGGGCGCGACCGGCGACGGGTTCTGGCCAAGAACCGGCACAGCCACGCCCAGCGCCCTGGGTGTGAATGCTTTGCGCCTGCCAGCTCGGACAGATGAGACCGGCGAACTGGGCGGCGACGAGCGCTCGACATTTTCGGCATTGTGCATGACCTGTGGATCGGGACAGGGCGTGGCCCAGATTTCGCCTGGCTGAAGCACGACCTGCTTGTCGCCCGAGCGTACCCAGACCGCGCCTTCGCTGACACGCACGATGGAGCCGCTGGTCAAGTCGCGGCACCACGCAGGCGGACTTTCCACCGCCACCGTGAACACGGTTCCTCGCACCTCGACTTCGCTGTCCGGCGTGCTCACGACGAAACGCTCGCCCTGCCCCAGTTTCGCCACGTGCGCTTGCAAGTGCCCGCCGAAAAGGGAAAAGCGCCGCGTGGAACCGAGATCGTCGACATGCAGGTGTGCTGACGAGGACAGAGTGATGCGGGTGCCGTTGCCGAAGCCGAGGACAGCGCTGCCGTCTTCGCCCGAGCGCACGCCGTCGCCCACGGCCAGCATCCCCAGGTCTTGCAAAGGTTGGGTGGAGCCCGCGCGCACAAGCTGATTTCCGGTCCCAGTCGTGTGCTGGACGACGAGGGCCGATCCCGCACCCGGCGTACCTCCTGGCAACCCAGTACCGCCTGCCAGCCTCAGAACCACGAGCACGGAAGCGGCGGCGGCGAGAGTCGCGACCGACACCGTGACGATCCGCCGGCGCCGGGCCTTGGCCGCGATGGCCAGGGCCATGGCCGCAACCACTTCGTCGCGACGGACATCGGCCGGCGGACTTTCCCACGGCTGTTCCAGCAGCACCCGCGCGGCCAGCCGCGCGTATTTTTGCCCACCCTCAATCATGACTGGTCCTCCAGTACATCGAGCCCGCCGGCAAGGTCGGGATCGCTTGCAATACGTTCGTGCAATTCGTGCCGCCCACGCACCAGGCGCGATTGCGCCGCGGCGACGGTCGCGCCGGTGATGTTCGCCACCTCGTCGAGTGAATAGCCATGCACATCGTGGAGCAGAAAAGTCCACGCGCGCTCGTACACCATCTGCCCCAGGTGCTGCATCACCCGCTCGACCATGCCGCGCAACACCGGGCGCTGGTGTGCGGTCTGGGGCACGTCGTCCGCCGCGAGTTCGGGGGCAAAGATGGTCCGTTCCAGACCGCGGCGGCGAATGTGTTTGTAGACCACGTTGGCGGCGATGGTTGACGTCCAGGTGTCGAGCGAGCACTCGCCACGAAAACGATCAAGCGAATGTAGAAGCTCGATCGAGGCGACTTGGACAAGGTCATCGAAGTCGCTGTCCGATGCGCCAAGCAGCCGGTGCACGGTGCGCGCCACTATGGGGCGCGTGCGGTCGTAGAACGGGCCAGCCATGGCCGAGTTGCCACTTCGCACCGCCGCGACCAGGCGTGCGTCATCAAGGAGCTCGGGTGAACTCCCCTGGGATTTCCCGCTTTTGACCAGCCGCAGCTTCAGAACATTCTCCGTCACATCGAACTTGTACCGCCACCTGCGCGAAGGCAGGCCAGCCCCTACAACGCAAACTCAAGGCCAAGTGCGAAAACCGGCCGCCAGCGCGAAAACGAGTGCGTCGTCCTGCCCTGATCTTCGCCGATGATTAGACTCATGGTCTCCGATGTGGCGCGCAGATCCACCTCGCCAACGATGCGCAGGGTGCGCCAAACCGTCAAGCGACCGCCGAGGCTCGGACTGACCGCAAAGCTCCACTTGGAAACGCTTCGCGAGTTGTCGGAGGACGCCCAAGTCGCGGATTCGCGCCGCGCGCCCAACTCAAGTCCGATGCCGAGCGCGTGGCGACCGCGTTCGGAGCAGAGGAAATCCCAGAAGACGCCGACGTCGCCTCCGATGCCGGTGTACTGATCGGCCGAACCGAAGAGCGCCGTGCCCGACGCCTGCAAGCGCACGGTCTCGGTGAGGCCAAAGTCATAGGTCAGCTCGGGCCCAATGGCCCAATTGCCCGCTCGCACGCGCTCGATTGCGAACATTCCGCCCAGCACCACCCGCGACGGTGAACCGGGCTCGGTGGCGGCCTTGTGAGCAGCGAGATTGGCCGTGGCCAGGGCGGACGCCGGCGACTCGCGCAAGAGCTCGGCAACGACCAAGCCGATGGCGCGCCCTCGCTCGGACTTGCTGTCTTTGGCATCAAAGACCAACTCCCTGGGCTTGGGTAGTCCGTCCGCGCCCGCTGCTGATGTCTGGGAGAAGATCTCAACGCTGGCGGTGTCCTTTTCCTTCCAGATGAGATGAACCATAAAACGCGCACGCATCGGGGCCTTCTCGCCCCGCCACATGGCCGGCGTCACCAACGTGTCAGGCGCGATGGCCATGGCAATGTCGCCAAGTTGGCTGCGCAGCGATTCCGTGACCGCGGCAGCGGTGTCGCCGGTTGCATCCGCGGGCGGAAGCAGGACGAGCAGAAATAGACTGGCGAGTTCCATGATTGGCTAAAGGGGATCCTGCCCCAACGACTATTTCCAGGATGGGCGACTTTGGCAAGGCCCGCAAGTGGATGATGAATGCGAAAAGCGTTCAATACACGACGATCTCGTCGGCGACCAGGGCGCCTTCGCTTGTGTCGTCCTCTAAAACCAGTTCGACGGTCTTGCCCACCCACTCGCTGGTGTTCCATTCCACGAACCGCGCGGCCCCAGTCGGGCTGGCGCTGACAAGAACCGTCTCGCCTTCGCGCAAGATCGCGCGCAAGCCAGCGACAGGCGGGCCGGCCAGTGCAAAGCGCAGGTGAGCGGTGTCGACCACGAAGGGTTGCGCGCGCAACACGCCACGAGCTTGTGCGCCCGCGCGTCCCGAATCCGCGGCATAGAGCCCGTACATGCCAACCGGAGCCGGCGCCGGAGCCGCGCCAAAGGCCGCGCCCTCTACTGTAAAGCCGGCAAAATCCCCGCGCTCGAAGTCGGCCAGGCGCCAGCCGCCGGGCGGAATGGGCGGCGGGTCGCGCGTGGGCACGAGCAAGGTGTGCGGCGAGGTCTGTGCGCCCGCGAACGTGCGCACGGAGTCCACCCCTTCCGCGAACTCGTGAATCGCATGGTAGCGGCGATCGAGATTGGGCCATTCGCCTGGATACGACTTCCAATCGAGCACGACGGCCGCGAAATGTTGGTCGAGGATCGCCTGGTCGAGTCCCTTGGGACGGCCGAGCGCAGCCTCGACATCGCGCACGCCCATGCGGTGAACAAACGGTTGCTTGCCGGCGAGCACGGCGTAGTAGGTGTGGAAGGGAATGAACAGCGGCTCGGGCAAGGCGCGCAGCTCGTCGAGCAAGCGGCCGGCGGCCACGCGATCCTGGGCGCTCGGAACCGCGCTGGCGAGGGTGGGCAAGGCATGGCTTGGCCGTGGCCAGGCCGAGAAAATGGGTGGCCGAACCCGACCCCGCACGGGCGTCGGCGGCGCCGTGTGCAGGCTTTGCGAGCCGAGCAAGAGCGCCACGGCTGTGGCCACCATCATCGCGCCCCATTTCCGCCCGGCCAGCGCCACATCGAAAAGGCGCGCCGCCAGAACCGCGGTCGCAAAGGCGGGAAAGAAGATCGCCGGAATGAAGGCATTGCTGTCCGCCCACTGGGTGCCGAACCCGACCAAAGCCGCGACCTCGCCAGCCGCGGCGGCCGCGAGCAAGATGGCGTCGCTCCGCCGCAGCTTGCGCGACAGGGCCAAGCCGGCCGTCGCCAACACCAGCCCTAGGAAAAGCGGCCAGGCGAATTGCTGTGTGAACGGCAGCGCGACGTCGGTGACAGCCTCTTTGCGAAAGGCGTGGCTCTGGTGCAGCTCGAAAATATAGGTCCAGAACCATCCCCCGGAAGTCTTCACTAGGAGGCCAATTCCAGCAACGAGGGTCACCGCTGCAGACAGACCGTAGACGAGGCCGCGACGGAAATTCGCCGCCAGCAAGCCCAGCCCAAGGCCGACACCGAGAATGGTGGCTGTCTGCTTCGCGAAAAAGCCGAGCGCGATGAAAAGCCCGGCGAGCGCAGCGCTCTTCCAACCTTGCCCGCGCAGGGCGAGCCATAGGGCCAGGGCCTCCAAGGCAAGCAACAGCGAATCCGAGCGAACCAGATCGTAGAAGTAGCCGGTGAAAGCAAAACTGGCGGCAATAGCGCCGGCGCCACCGATGCCCGCGAGGGCGGCAAGGATCTTGCGCCGGCGATCCTGCGACTCGCCCATGCTGGTCACCACGACCAATGCGAGCGCCGCGGTGAATGCAGTGATCGAAACCAGGCGGCCGAGCAAGTAGCCGAGTGGCAAGACAAACGACAGCAGGGCCAGCAGTGCGGGATAAAGCGGCGTGTATAGAAACGGGATGAAGTCGAGCGACGGCTCGACGTAGATCCCCTTGCCCTGCGCGATCCGCTGCGCGTGGAGCAGCGTGCCCCCCTCCATCCATTCGAGATCGAGCGGGAACGTGGCCCGGCCGGCGAAGAGCCGCGCATGCCAAAAGAGCTGCACCAGCCCGGGCAGCGCCGCAATGAGAATCGCGGCGACAACGACGCCGGGGAGAATGCTTTCCTTGCGCAGCTTCACGCCTAGCCCTTCAGGGAAACCACGCTCACGCCATCGCCGCCCTCGCCGGCACCTCCAGCGCGAAAGCGCCCAACGTAGGGGGACGTGGCCAGGTACTCGCGCACGACCTTGCGAAGCGCGCCCGTGCCGTGGCCATGGATCACGAACACGGTGTCCGCGCCTTCGAGGGCCGTGCGATCGAGAAAACCTTCGAGTTCAGCCAGCGCTTCGTCGGCTCGCTGGCCACGCAAATCGAGGGTGTTGGCCCGCGATTGCAGGACAAGCGGCGCCTCGGCGGCGGGGGACTCGGCACTTTGCGCCCGTTGCGGGGGTTGGCGCTTCTTGTTCTTGTCGCCTGAACCAAGCCCGCGATTGGCCAGCGCCTCGCGCAAGCGATTGAGATCGAGCGCTGGCGGCTCGGGCAGCTTGGCCGTGACCTCCTTCGCCTTCTTGTCCAGCGCCACGCGCGCGGCCTCGGCGGCCTGTGGGCTGCGTTCGCGCCGAACCTCGCGCACGATCTCCGAGATGGCCTCGCGCGCGTCGCGCACGGCTGCGTCGATGGCCTCGCGCGAACGCATGGCCAGCTCGCGCTCGCGCCGGGTCAGCGCCTCGGTTGCGGTCTTTTCCGCGTCGGTGCGCACTTCCAGTTCTTGTTTCGCCTCTTCGAGTTCGATGCGGGTTTGTTCCAGATCCTGGCTTGCGCGTTCGAGGGCTTGTTCACGCGTTTGCAAATTGCGCAGGGTCTCTTCCAAACCGAGGCTGCTCTCGTTCATGAGCGAACGGGCACGCGCCAGAATCTCGTCGGGCAGGCCGATGCGGGCCGCGATATCGAGGGCATAGGAGCGGCCGGGCACGCCGTCCTTGAGCCGGAAGGTCGGGCGCAATTTCACCAGGTCGTATTCCATGCCCGCGTTGCGGAAGCGTTCGTCGCTTTCCGCCAGGGCCTTGAGGCTGTCGAAGTGGGTGGTGACCACGATGAGCCCAGGCGCCTCGCCCAGCGCCTCCAGCATGGCCCGCGCCAGGGCAGCGCCCTGATCCGGGTGCGTCCCCACCATCAATTCGTCGCACAGAATAAGCAGGTTCTCGTCGTGCGCGGTGGTCGCGGTTTCGAGAATTCCGGCGAGATTCGCCAAGTGCGCCGAGAAGGTCGATAGGTCGCCGCGCACTGACTGCTGATCCCCGATGTCGGCCAGCACGCGATCGAAGAAGCCGACCCGGCTCCCGGCAGCCACCGGCACGTGCAGCCCCGCGCGCGCGAGCAACGCCGCCAGGCCGACCGATTTGAGCAACACGGTCTTTCCACCGGCATTGGGGCCGCTGACCACAAGAGCCTTGGCCTTGCTCCAGCCCGGCACGTCGCCGAGCACGAGGTTGTTGGCGGTCACCGTCCGCTTCTCGCTGGCCGCGCGCAAGGCGAGTAGCGGGTGGCGCAGCGACGTCAGTTCGACAATGGGCTCGTCGACGATTTCGACCGGCATACCTTCGTAGGCCTCGGCGAGGCGAGCGCAAGCACCGATGACATCCAGCCGCGACAGCGTGTCGCGATCGGTGCGCAGGTGGGGCGCGGCGGTCGACACGGCAGCGGCCAGCTCTTCCAAAATGCGCCGGCTCTCGCGCCGGATCTCGATCTCGGCGACCTTCAAGCGATTGTTGAGCTCGACCATCGCGGTCGGTTCGACGAACACGGTCTCGCCGGTGCGCGAGGTGTCGTGCACGATGCCAAGGCCCATGGATTTGAACGACGCCCGCAGCGGCAACACGAAGCGGTCTTCGCGCAAGGTTACGAATTGATCCTGCAAGTAGGGCGTGTACTCCTCCGAGCCGAGAATCTGCTCGGCCTGCTCGCGCGCCCGGGCTGCTACCTGATCGCGCTCGCCGCGCAAACGCGCCAGCTCGGGCGAGGCGCTGCTGCGCAACTCGCCCATGGCATCGAAGGTCTCGCGCGCCAGCCGCACCAGATCCTCGTGGTAGCCGAGCGTCGCCGCCAGGCGCGACAAGCGCGGCGTCTGCAACACGCCGTCGGGCTGGATGCGGCCGAAAAATCGCCGGGCATTGGCCACCACCTCGCAGAAGTCGGCGACCAGTCGCAGTTCTTCGGGACCGAGCGGAATGCCCTGACTGACCGAGCGCAGGTGGATCTCGATTTCTGGAAAATTCAGCGCCGGCAAGGACTCGCCCGTGCGCAAGATCGCCACCGCCTCCGTCACTTCGGCCATGCGCTCGCGCGCCTCGACCGCCGAATGGCACAGGGGCAACGTCTGGCACGCAGTCACGCCGCGCGACGAGTGCGCCCGCTGCGCCAGCTCGGCGCACACCTCGGGCCAGTCGAGGAATTCAAGGTAGCGTCGGGAAAGGTCGGGGGAAGTCATCCGCGCCCGAGTGTACCGCAGACGAGGCCAGGCGTAGGAGCTTGGAATGGGCCACGATTAGTAAACCCGCCCCGCAAGTGGCAAGCCGCGCTGGTAGCGATCGAGGTTGGCCAGGAACAGCGCCACCAGGCGGTCGCATTCGTCTTCGTGCCCGCCGGCCACATGGGGTGTGATGAAGCAGCCCGGTGCCGACCACAGCGGGTGCTCGCGCGGCAGGGGCTCGGGTGATGTGACATCCAAGTAGGCGGCGCGCAGGTGGCCACGCAAGGCCGCGAGCAGGGCGGCCTGATCCACGGTGGCACCGCGACCGATGTTCATGAAGCTCGCGCCGGGCTTCATGGCGGCGAACTTCGGCTGATCGAAAAAGCCGGCCGTGTCGTTCGCCGCGGGCAAAATATCGATGACCCAGTCGGCGCGAGGGAGCCAATCGGCGAGTTCGGCCATCGGGCGCACCTCGATGGGCTCGTCGCCGCGCGGGCGGCGGCGGAACCCGACCAGGTGCAGGCCGAAAGGTGCCAGCAACTCGGCTAGCCGCTTGGCAATGGCACCGTACCCAACCAGCAAGACGGTCTGTCCCTTGAGCAAGAACGAAGCTGCCCGAGTGGGCGGGGTGTTCCAGGCGTGGGTCGTCGCCTGGTCGCGGATCGAACCGGGCAGTTGCCGGGCCTCGGCCAACATGAAGGCAAGCGCATGCTGCGCGCAGGGCTCGTCGTAGACCAAGGAGCTGTTCGTCAGGGGAATGCCGCGAGCGATGAGCTGGGCGCGGATGTCGTCGCTGGCAAAGGTCGTGTACCCGGCGCTGGCCAGATGGACCCAAAGCAATCGCGCGCAAGATGCGCATTGATCCGCTTCGGGTTGGCCAAAGGCGACATCCGCCTCGGCCAACGCGGGATCGTGACGTCCGATGGGCTGAAAGCACGTGGTCGATTCGGCCGCGCGCACCAGACGGTGCGGACCGAGGCCGGATTGGAGTGCAGCAAGCGCTCGCCCAGTGAGCTGAAGATTCGACCAGATGGTAAGTGGACTCGAAGTCATGAACTCTACCCCATCTACAGCCGTGCCTCGCGCAGGCGCCGTTGCAACTCCGCCGGATCGCGTGCCGCGGCCACGGCCACGTCGCGCGTGATCTTGCCCGTGCGAATCAGCTCGAACAGCGAGGCTTCGAAGGCGACCATGCCGTCCTCGCGGCCGGTCTGGATCTGGCTTGCCAGCTGGTGCGTCTTGCCCTCGCGAATGAGCGCCCCGACGGCGTAGTTGACCGTCAAAAGCTCGATGGCCGGATAGCGGGTGCCGGGCCGCGCGCCGGGAAGAAGCTGCTGGGTCAGCACCGCGCGCAGCGAACCCGCGACCTGCTGGCGGATCTGGCCTTGCTGGTGCTCGGGAAAGATGTCGACGATGCGGTCGATGGCCATGGGCGCGCTGCCGCTGTGAAGGGTCGACAGTACGAGATGACCGGTCTCCGCCGCGGTCAGCGCCAGGGCCACGGTCTCGCGGTCGCGCATCTCGCCCACGAGAATCATGTCCGGACACTCGCGCAGGGCCGCGCGCAGGCCGGCGGAAAAACTCTCGACGTGCGTGCCGACCTCGCGCTGGTGGATAAGGCAGCGCCGCGGGCGGTACACGAATTCGATGGGATCCTCGAGCGTGATGACATGGCGAGCGCAGGTGCGGTTGACGGTTTCAACCATGGCGGCCAGGGTGCTGGACTTACCCGCGCCGGCCTGCCCGACCACCAGCACCATGCCGGAAGTCACGCCAGCCAAGCCGCCGATGCTATCCGGCAGATTCAATTCCGCGAATGAAGGGGCCTGCCGGTTGATGGGGCGCAAGGCAATGGCCAAGCCGTGCGCCTGGGTGAAGACGTTCACGCGAAAGCGCTGCGGCCCGTCGTCGATGTCCGGCGCCACCCAGGGCAGATCCACGCTGCCTGCGTTTTCTAGAACGCGGCGGCGCGGTGGATCGAGGATCGAGTCGGCGAAGGCACGGATCTCCGTTTCGCTGATAGCTGCGGCCGAGGCCGCTGCAAAGCCAGCGGTTGACTTGATCCAAAGCGGCTGACCGGCGGAGATGACGATATCCGAAACCTCGTGACCAGCGGCGCGGGCTATGACGCCAGCCAAGCGAGCCGCCACCGCCGCACGCGCGGGATCTTCGACTGCTGGCTCGGCGGGCTCGACAGTCGTCGCAACTGCCGTCGGCGAAGCCTCCACTTGGGCGGGAGCCGCAACTTGCGTCGGGGGCGTGCCCGGCGCGGCTGGCGCCACCGGCGCTGGCGCCACTGGCGCTGGCGCCACTGGCTTTGCCACTTGGGCTCCTCCGCGGCGCAGCTTGAGTGACATGTTGTCACCGCTTAGTCGCGCCTCCACCGTGAACGTGCCCTTCGCGCATCGGTAGACGGTGTCGCATGCGCCCGACAGGCGCAGCGTCTCCAACTCGTCCGCGGTCAGCACCTCGACGGCGAAGGTCTCGATGGTGGCAAAGTCGAGCGGAGGCATGGTCAGGCCGCGGCCCTTGCCACTGACCAGCACAGGGATCTCACGCGCTCGCAGGACGATCCCCGTCGCCTGCTGCGCGTCGATGAGGGTCAGGAGTGAATCGATAGCTGCCATGGTTCACCAGATAGCAAGAGTCGTACCCAGACAGAATGTCACCTAGGTGATATTGGGGCCACCACGGGGTTCACATTGAATCGCCCCGCCCTCTTCGGCATGCTTGCCGGCCATGGACCATCGACCCCTCGGAAGAACCGGCTACAACATTTCGACCATCAGCTTCGGCGCCTGGGCCATCGGCGGCACCTGGGGCCCAGTCGAGGACAACGACTCGCTCAAGGCCCTCCATCGCGCGGTCGACCTGGGCGTGAACTTCTTCGACACCGCCGATGTCTACGGCGATGGTCACAGCGAACGGTTGCTGGCGAGGCTGCGGCGCGAACGCAGCGAACCCATCATCATCGCGACCAAGGCCGGACGCAGGCTGAATCCGCACTCGGCGGACGGGTACAATCGGGAGAATCTCACCCGCTTCGTCGAGCGCAGCCTGGTGAACCTCAAGACCGACGCGCTCGATCTGGTCCAGCTTCACTGCCCGCCCACGGACGTCTACTATCGCCCCGAGGTTTTCGAGGTGATGGACGGCCTCGTGCGCACCGGCAAGATCCGTTTTTACGGCGTCAGCGTCGAACGTGTGGAAGAGGCGCTCAAGGCCATCGAGTTCCCAGGCGTGCAGAGCGTGCAGATCATCTACAACATGTTTCGCCAGCGCCCGGCCGAGCTGTTCTTCGCCGAGGCCAAGCGACGGCAGGTCGGCATCCTCGCCCGCCTGCCGCTTTCGTCGGGGCTGCTGGCGGGCAAGATGACTGCGCGCACGACGTTCACGAGGGACGATCACAGGACTTTCAATCGCCAAGGCGAGGCCTTTGACCGAGGTGAGACTTTTTCCGGCGTCGACTTTGCGACTGGGCTGGCGCTGGTCGAGGAGTTGCGACCGCTGGTGCCGGCAGGCGCGAGCATGGCCTCGTTCGCCCTGCGCTGGATCCTGATGAACGACGCCGTGACCTGCGCCATCCCCGGCGCCAAGCGTCCCGCGCAAGTCGAGGAAAACGTGAGCGCCGCGGCCCTGCCCGCGCTGCCCGCCGAAACCATGGCAGCGGTGAAGCAGATCTACGATCAGTCGCTGCGTCCGCTCGTCCACCAATGCTGGTAGTCTGGGGAACATTCATGAACACATACTTCGAGGCTCCACGGAAAGAACTTGTTTCGAGCTCGCTTGCTTGCCTGGTCCTGCTACTTGGGCTCGGAACCGGGAAGGCGTTCGCTGACGATGACCAGGATCGCTTGCGGCGCGACCAGCGCAAGCAGGGGCAGCAGAATCAAGGACAGCAGCCACAGGGACAACATCAGCAGCAGCCACAACGTCAGCAGGAGCAACATCAGCAAGGACAGCCGCAACAACATCAACCACCGCAGGGACAGCCGCAACAGCATCAGCAGCCACAGCATCAGCCACCACAGCAGCAACACCAGCCGCAGCCGCAGCAGGAACCGCGCGGGGGCGGTCCGCGCCCGGGCGAGCGCCACGACGAGCACGAGCACCAAGGAATGCCGGGGAGGCCGGAGCCCGCGCCCATGCAACACGGGCGAGCGGCGCCAGAGATGCAGCACTCAGGACGCCCGATGCAGCCTGCCCCGCCGCCACGCTTCGAGCACGAGCGCCCCATGTCAGCGCCGCCCATGCATGTCGAGCATGGCCGGCCCATGCCGTCGGCACCGCCGCCGCGCTTTGATCACCCTCGCCCCATGCCGCCCATGCACGTGGGACGCCCCTTGGCTCCTGCGCAGCCGATCTACGTCGAGATGGCGCCGCCGCGCGCACGCTACGAGGCGCGCCCGCCGCGCCCCTCGCCGATGCACATCTGGATCGGCGGCTACTGGGGCTGGGAAAACGACGCGCACGTGTGGATCGGCGGCGAGTGGGCCGAACCGCCGCAGCCCGGCTACGCCTGGGAAGCGCCACGCTGGAGACGGCACGGCCATCGCTGGGCGTACAGCCCCGGTTACTGGCGCCACCACGGAGGTCCCGTCTACGCCCCGCCCGTGGTATCGGATCCCGCCTACGGCGGCGGCGTCACCATCAGCGGCCGAGTGATGAGCATGCAAGGCACACCCGTGCCGGGCATCGTGGTTACGCTTGCGGGCACCCAGGAAGGCCAGATCGTCACCGATGGCAGCGGCGCCTATGTATTCAGCAGCCTGCCACCCGGCTCATACGCCGTGCGACCGACGGGCGGCGGGTGCGCCTTCGCACCGGACGTGGCGAACCTGAACAATCTCTACGGCAGCGTGACACAAGACATCATCGTCTCAGGCTGCATGGGTTGGTAGGACTTCAGCCGATCCACCCGCGGCCAAGGGTGCGGTCTCCGTCGTAGAAGACCGCGGCCTGGCCGGGAGTGATGGCTTTGACCGGCGTCTTCAGCGTGACGCGTAAGGTGCCATCGGTCTGCGCGACGATGGTCGCGGGTTCGCTGGCATGGCGGTAGCGAACTTGCACCGAACACGCGAGTGGCTGCGC
>Ga0182027_10009048_pt1 | contig 14380 bp, 13 predicted proteins | sample 712E1DmetaG_FD_121300 | JGI IMG/M metagenome (GOLD analysis project Ga0182027, IMG submission 121300) | Permafrost microbial communities from Stordalen Mire, Sweden - 712E1D metaG (Illumina Assembly) | ecosystem: Environmental > Terrestrial > Soil > Wetlands > Permafrost | place: Sweden...
ATGGTCGGCGTGATTGACGGCTTCCGCTGGTCTCTCCTCCGCGGCGAAACTCCGCTGGATTGGCCGGCGCTCCTGATGTCTGTTATTGTCGTTGTCCTGCTTCTGACCACGGGAGCCTGGTACTTCCGGCGCACCGAAAAGACCTTTGCCGATGTGATCTAAATAAAGAAGTGAGCGACAACATCATTACAGTGGAAAACCTGGGCAAAAAATACAATATCCGCCACCAGCAGCGGAACGGCGCGCGCTACAAGGCCTTGCGCGACGTCCTCGCCGACCAGACAAAATCCATCGCCCGCCGCGTCTGGTCCGCACTGCGCAATCCAAAGCCCTCCAAATCCCTTGCCAAAAGCCCGTCATCCGAAGACTTTTGGGCATTAAAGGATGTCTCTTTCGAGGTCAAAAGGGGGGATGTCCTCGGCATCATTGGGCGAAACGGCGCCGGCAAGAGCACGCTGTTGAAAATACTGAGCCGGATCACCGAGCCATCGGAGGGGCGCGTGACGTTGCGGGGCCGGGTCGCCAGCTTGTTGGAAGTGGGGACCGGTTTTCACCCCGAGCTGACCGGCCGCGAGAACATCTTCCTGAACGGCTCGATCCTGGGCATGCACCGGGCCGAAATAAAGCAGAAGTTCGATGAAATTGTGGCATTCGCGGAAGTGGAAAAATTTCTGGATACCCCCGTGAAGCGTTACAGCAGCGGCATGTATGTGCGTCTGGCCTTCGCCGTGGCTGCACACTTGGAGCCGGAAATCTTGATTGTGGATGAGGTTCTGGCGGTCGGCGACGCCGATTTTCAGAAAAGGTGTCTCGGCAAAATGTCGCAAGTGGCAATACAGGGGCGGACAGTTCTATTTGTGAGCCACAACATGGACGCTGTCTTGCGACTTTGTCGATCGGCCATGGTTCTCAACAGAGGGCGCGTCGTAAATCAAGGGGGCCCGGAAAAACTAGTTGCCGAGTATCTTCACGGCCATCACGGGTTGTCGTCGATGCGTCGCTGGGCCAACCCCAACCTGCGTCCTGGCAACAATATTGTCCGACTCGAAGAGGTGTATATGCACGATGAATCCGGACTCGGCGCAAGCACATTCGACATACGAAAGTCTATTGGCATCACGATGATTTATGAGGTGCTGCGAGCAGATACTCCCCTTGTTGAGAACTTCAACGTCTTCAATGAACAAGGTGTGTTTCTTTTCGTTGCCCACAGTGTGCAATCCCCGCATTACAATGGCCCTCGTGATTCTGGCCGCTATCGGGCGACAGCATGGATTCCAGGCAACCTGCTTGCCGAAGGCTTCTTCGCCGTCTCAGCGGCAATGGTATCGGAAGGACCATTCCGCGTTCATTTCCACGAGGAACAGGCTGTGTCTTTCCATGTTACGGACCCAATGACAGGCGATTCAGCGCGCGGCATACATGTCGGTCCATTTCCAGGCGCGATCCGGCCTCTTTTAAAGTGGGAAATTTCCTCCGTGGTCGAAGGCCCTGTTGCTCCAATCCCCGCCGTTCTCGCATAATTCCTGTTTCGAGACGCCACGCCACCTCTAATAGCCATGTCCTATTTTTCGCATTCCCGGACCGAAATTCTGCCGTTTGTCCCGGAAGGGATCGAAGACGCGCTCGACATTGGATGCGGTGAGGGGCGGTTTGGTGATGCGCTTCAAAACGCCTGTGGCTGCCGGGTGACCGGCGTTGAGCCTTCTCCCACGGCTGCTGCCCAAGCGCAAACAAGGCTTTACAGAGTTCTATGTAGTTCGGCTGAAGGCTGCTTGTCGTCCATGGATGGAAAGTTCGATGTAATCTTCTTTAACGATGTGCTTGAGCATTTGCTGGATCCGTGGGCGCAATTGCATGAGTGCCGCCGCTTGCTGAGGCCGCACGGCGGCTCAATCATCGCTTCCCTGCCGAATTTCAGGTTCCTTTTTGCCCTGCAAGAAATTATGCTCCGCCGCGATTTTCCATACCAGGACTCCGGGATTTTTGATCGAACACATGTGAGGTTCTTCACCACCAAAAGCATGATTAGACTTTTTGAAGAGTCAGGCTTTGTAGTTGAGCGCTGTGAAGGAATCAACGGCCTCACGTCCCGCCGCTATACGTGGGCAAACCGCCTTACCTTCCGCAGATTTGAGGACCTGCTCTTTCCGCAGTACGTCGTCTTGGCACAGCCACGCTAATCTCTTCCTCATGTTGCGAGCATGGTTGAGGCATGAAATCAATCCCCATTGATATCATTATTTTGAGCAAGACAGATTCCGCTCAGAAAAAGAAGATGACTGAAGATTGCATTGAGAGCCTTCTCGCATCTGAGAATGCAGACGAAATGCGGTTCAATATTGTCATTATTGAAACATGCAAAGAGTTCTCCGGGTATGACCCCCACTACGGCAGAACAATTGTGCCGCCAGGCAAATTCGGACACAACAGGTTTCTGAATATTGGCATCTCCGCAACTTCCGCTGAGTTTGTGTGTCTGTGCAATAATGATCTGATTTTCCATCCCGGATGGGCGACCAACCTTCTCGCGGCCATGCGTGCCGATCCCAGGATTGAGAGTTGCTGTCCTTACTGCTCATTCTATCATCCAGCCAAAGGCATGGCGTTCGGCGCACCGCCATTGTTCGGGCACTATTACGAGGTCCTTATTGGCTGGTGCATTTTTATGAAACGGAGTGTATTGAAGCGCATTGGACCGCTGGACGAGAAGATCACCTTTTGGTTTGCCGAAAGGGACTACGGAAACACTCTGGAAGCGGCTCATATTGCACATGCCCTCATCAGCACATCCCGCGTCGATCATTTGGGAAGCCAGTCCTTAAAAGAGTGCGGGCAGTTGGAGCAGTCGCGGTTAACCGATTATCAACAGTTGTATTACGACTATAAATGGCGGCATAAATCCCGCCTGCTCTATTTTTGGCGGTCGCTACTCTATGTGCCAACCCTGATGGGCCGGATGGCGCGAAGCATCGGAGGTGCATGGGTGAAGCGCTGCGGAAAGGGCGCGACGGTCTAACGATGTCTGTCGTGGATCAAAGTATGGGCCTGACATTTGGTGCCTCCGAGTTATCGTCGTAGTTTGGTACAATGATAACGATATTGACACGGGCGCTGCTGCCTTGGAAGGTCCGCGAATTTCGGTACGCTCTCATCAACCTGCTCCATCGCCGGCGTGGCCTGCCTCCCAAGAAAATTCCGGCTCGCGGGGGCCACACCGCAGTCACGCGGAGCATTTGTCAGGGATTCGAGAATTTGGGCGTCGAATTCAATCTCGACCCGCGCCGTCCGGCGGACGTGAGTTCGACGGTGGTTTGCGCGTGTGACCCGAGAACGCTGGTCCAGGCGGTCAAATGGAAGCGGATCGGGCGCATCCATCGTCTTTACGGCGGCTACACCCTTCTCGGTACGCCGTTGGAACGCAACCGACTCGGCATGCGCCCCGAAATGGACGGATACATTTGTTTCAGCGAATGGCACCGGACTTCTTTCGATTTGCAGTGTCCCGGCTTCGCGGCAAGGGCGGTGATTTCTCCTGTCGGTGTGGACGAAAATATTTGGACGCCCGCCGCTTCTCCGTCCTTCCAAAGCCGCAAGACCCTGCTATTTTACAAGAAGAGAGCGCCGCATCGTCTGTATCAAGAGTGCCTTCTGTACGCCCGCAAATTGGGCTGGAATGTTGAAGAGATCATTTATGGAAATTACAAATTGGACGATTATCTAACTGCGCTGAGGGGCGCCGCGCTTTTGGTGAACTGGGTGGATCACGAAACTCAAGGCATTTCCCTGGCGGAGGCTTGGTCCGTTGGCGTGCCAACTCTGGTATGGAATCCAGGCTTTGTTTTTCATGTCGTCTGCGGAAAAAACTACGTTTTCGAGTGTTCTTCCGCTCCATATCTGACGAATGCTACTGGGCGCTTTTTCCGCGACCTGGACGGCTTGACGGCTCTTTTGACCGAATTTGCGGCGGGGAAGTTGCGCCTTTTTCCACGCCCGTGGGTCATAAACAATATGACGGACACGATTTGCGCGCGGAGACTCCTTGCGATTTTGACAGGGCAACCAAGCAGGCTGGACTTCCCCTCGCACGGGATGGAGGCGGAGCAGAATCGGGAAACCATGAGTGTCGCGTAGCGATTGCAGACAATGCCGCACTTCTCCGTCATTATTCCCACCTACAACCGCGCGGGACTATTGCGGGAGGCGCTGGCTTCAATTGCGGGGCAGATGTTCAAGGACTTTGAGACGATTGTGGTGGATGACGGCTCCTCTGATGGGACTGAAACTGTTGTTCGTTCCTGCGGTTTTGGGGTTCATTTCCTCCGTCAATCCAATGGCGGGCCGGGCGCGGCCCGCAGCTTCGGTCTGCTCCATGCGCAGGGCCGGTATATTGCCTTTCTGGACAGTGACGACCAATGGTTCCCATGGACGTTGCAACTCTATGATCGCGCGATTGGCAGCAATGGGGAGACCGCCTTCATTTCGGGATTCGGCGCATCCGCAGACGAACCCGGCGAGAGTTACGCCAATGGACTCGATCAGATGACTATGCGACGCTATCACAGCATGTTGGAGGCATGCACCGGCCGCATGCCGCCGGTTGGGGGCACGCCATCCATCTGCGTGCAAAGGGACGCATTGCTGCAATCGGGTGGTTTTGTGAGCAAGCGCATGAATGGGGAGGATACGGATTTGTGGCTCAGGCTGGGGGCGTGTCCCGGCTTTGTGCGCATTCTGACGCCGCCGGTTTTTCGCCAGCGTTATCATGCCGGCAGCGTTACCCGGCAGTTGGAGCCGACGGTTGTGGGTGCCTGGCATCTGTTGCAGCAGGAGAGGAACAACGCTTACCCCGGGGGACCGGGCTACAGCCGCAGCCGGAGACGCATCATCTGCGGCATGGTTCGCAGTGTGAGCCGGGAATGTTTGGATTGCGGCAGAGCAGGCGAGGCTCTTCGACTTTATTGGGCGAGTTTTTTGTGGAATTTCCAGTTGGGCAACTGGAAATATCTTGTGGGCTTTCCGCTGGCGGCCTGCCGCCGCGGATGCAGGTAAATTCAACACGGAGCACCCATGCGTTTTCACGGTTTAATGGCGGTCCGGGATGAGGATGATATTATTCCCCAGTGTCTGGCTCATTTGCTGACGTGGATTGACCGGCTTTATGTGCTCGATTTGGGCAGCAAGGATTCCACCTGGGAAATGATCCGGGATGCCGCATCGAAGGATCACAGGATCGTTCCGTTTGAGAGCCAGCCCTATAAGTACGAGGATTCCATCCGATGGTATCTTTTCGAGCAATATCGCTCACAGTTCCATGATGGAGACTGGATAGTCAAGATTGATGGCGATGAGTTTTATGAGGTGACGCCCCCCAAGTTTGTGGAGGAGCGGGTTCAAGAACCTGAGTCCATCGTCTATTTAGGCTGGTATTACTTCAGGCTTACGTCAAAAGAGGTGGCGGATTATGAATGCGGCAAGGTCTTGGCTTCCGAAGACCGCAAGCGGCCGATAGACCAGCGGAGGCGGTATTTCAAAATGCCGGATTACGCCGAGCCGCGAATGTTCAAGTACCGGCATTCGATGAAATGGCCTTCCACCCGCATGCACCCGTATAATGCCGGTTACATTGCCCGCGAGCGAATTCCGATACGGCATTATCCACATCGGGACCCGGAGCAAATGGGAAAACGCTACCGGCTCAGGGCGGCGATGTTGGAACTACCGGGGGAGGTTGGCCCGCCGCAGTGGCGGTTGAAGGACTGGCGCAAAGACGTGCTTCAAATTGATGAGGCCACCGGCACCGCAATGGAGCAAACTCACCCATCGGAAGGCTTGTCTGCGGCGCAAGGGCACACCGCGGGGAGTCTTCACTTTTGGAAGCCGGGAGAGGATTTGCCTCCAATAACCGGGACCCCGCACTTGTCCGCCTGGCATAGACGCGCGGTTCAGAGGCTGATCTATCCGAACTTGGTGTCATTGATGGATGCCTGGCGTTCTGGCAGACAGCCCAGTTACACCCCCAAGTTGATTTCAGATGAAGTTCAGGCCCGACTTTGAGCAAGGTTGAGGCTCGACTGGGAAACCGCGCTGCGGAATGCCGTCCACATTTATGAAGCAATTTGAATTCCTGGATTTCTGTCCCGAGCTGGTGCGCATTTATTCCGCCGGGCATGTGGTGAGTCCATCAGGGAAGAGGTTTGACACGGGTGGCTGTTCAACCGTCAATAATCTGCTGGTGTTGAGGAATGTGTTCCAAAACCTTCGGCCGCGCCGAACCCTGGAGGTGGGTCTGGCGTTTGGAGGGTCCTGCCTGACTTTTGCCGCCTTGCACCGTGAGGCCGGCGTTGAGACCAGCCGCCAGCATGTGGCTATTGATCCCTTCCAGACCAGCGTATGGGAACGGCTTGGCATTCTGGCGGTCGAGCGCGCGGGTTTAAGCGGATATGTCGAGGTGCGCGAGGGGTTGTCCTGCCTTCAACTTCCCAAAATGGTGGAGCGCGGCGAGGAATACGACATGGTTTACATAGATGGCTCGCATCTTTTTGAGGATGTTTTTGTGGACGCGTACTTTGCATCCCGCCTTTTGTCGGCTGGAGGCATAATGCTGTTCGACGACTGCCGGATTCCGCATGTGAAGAAGGCGATCCGCTTTATTCGCACCAATCTGGCTGACTCCCTCGAAGAAGTGGATATTGGGCCGTTCCGCGAGGACAAAGGAAAGAGCCTGAAGTACCGCGCGGCGCGCGCCTTGCATGAAGTTCAAATGACGGCCTTCAAACGAATCGGCCCGGCCGTGCGAAAATGGGATGCGTCCTTCCGTGATTTCTGATGTTTGCGGTCATGAATGCAACCGTTGTGATAACGACCCGGAACCGGCGCGATGATTTGTTGAAGGCGGTTGCGTCCGCGCTGACGCAGACGGCCCGCCCGGAGATTCTGGTGTTGGACGATGGCTCAACCGATGGCACATCGGAGGCCGTCACACGGAATTTCCCGACGGTGAGGTTGCATCGTTCGGTGCAATCGCTGGGATTGATTGTCCAGCGCAACCGTGCCGCGGCATTGGCGCGCACCCCGTTTCTATTTTCGATTGATGATGACGCCGTGTTCTCCACTCCGACCGTGGTCGAAACCACCTTGCGGGATTTTGGGCATCCCCGCGTCGGTGCCGTGGCAATTCCGTTCGTGGACGTGAATCACAGTCCCGCTCTACTCCAAAAGGCGCCGGACGGACAAGGAGTGTATGCGACTTGCAGTTATATCGGGACGGCTCACGCGTTGCGGAGGGATGTGTTTCTTCGCCTGTCGGGCTATCGCGGAGTGCTATTTCATCAGGGCGAGGAGGAGGATTATTGCATCAGGATGTTGAACGCCGGGTGGATTACCCGCTGCGGAAACGCGGATCCAATCCGCCATTTCGAGTCGCCCCGGCGGAGTTGGGCGCGGATGGATTATTATGGCGCGCGAAACAAAGTGTTGTATGCATGGCATAACGTGCCCTTCCCGGAAGTGACAGGCCATTTGGCGGCCACAACGGCAAAGTCCCTGGCTTATACACTTCGTCCGAACAGGGTTTGGACACGGCTGCGTGGCCTGCTGGCGGGATACGCACTGGCCGCCAGTGGCCGTGCCAGGCGAGAGCCGGTTGAGAAGGCTGCTTATCGTTTGAGCCAGGAACTAAAGCGGCGGGGAGTGATGCCCGTGGAAGAGATTTCGAGCCGCCTGCCTGAGGCGTCCCTTTCGTTAACAAGTGGTTTCCATGAAAACAGCATTGCGGCAAGAGTCTGAGACGATGGAGTCTTCATCCGCTTTCCAGGAACCGCTCCGCTGGATTGTGGCTCAGGAGGGATCGCGCCAGTCCTACGCTGTTCCCGTGAGCCTGCACCGCCTGGGGTTTTTGCGATTGTATTATGCGGACGTCTGGTGCCGCTGGGGCCGGTCGGCGTTGCGGCGCGGCCCAACTGGGGCGCGGGCGCTCGCAGGACGGTTCCAGCATGAACTCCCGCCAGACCGCGTTGTTTCTTTCAGCCCCAGGGCGGTTCTTGCGAAAACTGTGCAACATTTCCGGCGCGGGTGGCAAACTCCGGAGGAGCGGGCTGACGAATTCTGCCGTTATGGTAGGTGGTTTGCCGGCCGGGTGCGCGAGCATCTGAAGACAATTGAACTGGATCCGGCCCGGGATGTTTTCTTTGGTTTCGATACAAATTCGCTGGAGGCATTGGATTTGCTAAAAGAGCGGGGCGTTTTCACGATTGTGGACCAGGTGGATCCGGGCAAGTTCCATGAGGATATGGTGATCGAAGAATGTGAACGCTGGCCGGGTTGGCAGAAGCTCCCAGGGCGCACACCGCAGCCTTATTGGGACCGCCGGGAGGCGGAGTGGCAAACCGCCAATTTGGTGCTGGTCAACTCGGAGTGGTCGCGGCAGGCCTTGATTCAACAAGGGGTTTCAGGCGTAAAAATCGTGGTGGTGCCGCTCGCCATTGATTTGTCCAACGAACATTTTGCGCAGCCGGTTGAAGCGCGGGGAAGCCTCAAAGTGCTTTGGCTTGGAAACGTAATCGTCAGCAAAGGCATTCAATATCTGGTGGAAGCTGCCCGTATTCTGGAAGGCAGGGATATCGAGTTCCTTCTGGCTGGCCCGGTGGGCATTGAACGGGATATTGTCCGGAAGTTCCCTCGTAGCATGAAGCTGCTTGGGCGCGTAACCCGCGACAAGCTGGGCGAGGTGTACCGCCAGGCTCATGTGTTTGTGCTGCCGACGATCTCTGATGGATTCGCCGTCACACAACTAGAGGCGATGGCTCACGGTTTGCCAGTAGTGGCGACGCCCAACTGCGGCCGGGTGGTAACGGATGGAGTGGACGGCTCCATTGTTCCGGCGCGCGACAGCCGGTCCCTGGCGGACGCGCTGGCGCGCCTTGACTCGGATCGCCGTTTGGTGCGCGAGATGTCCCGCAACGCGTTGATAACGATCCGCAAATACAATCTCCCCTCGAACGCCAGGCTAATGCAAGGCTGTGCCATAAGCGCACGCTCCCGCCAGGGGTTTCCAGTCGTTGTCCGATGAACTTCTCTTCTCCTGTTTTCGAATTGGCCCTGTTCGGCCAGGCGCTGCTGTGGCTGGTTGTTGTGTTGGTTTTCTTGATGACACGACAGGCTACGATCTATCATCCCCTGACAATCTACCTGCTTTTTCATTTCATGGTGTTTGTGGCTCGTCCATTGTTGGTGCAGTACTTGGGAATTGACGGCGTCTGGCATTACATTGGTTTCAATCCAAGTGAACAGCAACTTCTGCGCGCCCTGGCCGTCAGTTCCTTTGCTTTGGTGGTGATCTCGGCATCAACCCTTGCGTTTGGATGGTTCCGGACCGGGTTTCAAGCCAGCGCTCCGAAGCCCTTTTCTTCGGAGCAAGTCACCGCGCTTGTCGTGGTGACTCTGATTCTTCTGCCCTTGATCGGCTATTCTATCAGGAGCCTCTCATCGGGTGGGATGGTGATGGAAAGACGCGGGGACATATACGTCAATGCGGGCGCCACCGGTTACACGCTGGACGCGCAATTAATGGCCGGGCCCCTCATTTGCGCCTGGCTGGCGGTCAAGCGGTTTCGCGGGATCGCGTTGTTGCCGGTGATTGCCTATCTGGCCTATCGAGCCAACTACGGCGGAGGGCGCTGGACGTTTGTGCTCCTGATTCTGGCGCTGGCACTGGTGTACGCGTGGCAGAAGCGCATCAAATGGCTGCCGTTGTGGGCGGTTTTGTGCGCGTTTCCATTGTTCCTTCTTTTCGATGCGATTGGCAATAACCGGGCTTTCGTGCAACAAGCACTCAGCGGCGAAAGCCGCACGCAATCGGCCGACGATGGGTTGCGCGGGAAGGACAAATGGAGGGCAAGACTCGACACACCTGATTTTGCGAACTTCGATTTTCTGACATTTGTCGTTTCCGTGGTGCCGGAACAGACCGGCACGTACACGTACGGCTCGCAGTACTTGCAGCTTTTTACGGAGCCGATCCCCCGCAAGTTGTGGCCGGGGAAACCTGTCGGTGCCCCGGTCCGCAGCTTTAACCTGAACAGGTACGGGAATTTCTTCGGGATGACTGTTAGCATGGCGGGAGACGGCTGGAACAGCGGCGGTTGGGTTGGCATCGCAATTACCATGACGCTGGTGGGAGTCTTGTTGGGAAAGGCGCACCGCCTATTCTGGAGGCATTGCGAGTCAAACATGGTTTCTCTTTTCTATCTGATTGCCATGGCGATGTTGCCACAGTGGTTTCGTGACGGGAGCATTTCAATCGCCAAGTTGCTTTTTTGGAATTGGATTCCCTTCTTGCTCTGGGTGGCGGTGATTTGGCTGTTGGGCAGGCGATTGGTGCCCGCTTATTCCGTTCTGTTGCGTCCGGGGACTCAACTTCGCTTGGTTACGACAAGAACCCCCCATTTGCCGGTCCAACCCCGGTCAATCCTGCCCAAATGAGAGATCACACCGTCCATCGGGGCGAAAGCCAGTCTGGTTGCGCCTCATGACTCGGCCCCGAAGATCCTGGACAATCCAAATACGCTTTCCTATGGTCTCGGTAGCCGCATTTCTGCAATGCACCAATCTCGGCGGCATGGAGAAGGTCGCTTACTCTCTCTTTGATCAGCTTCGTCCCCGTGGGTGCAGCATTCGGGTCGTGACTCCGCGTCCGTGGGGGCCGGGAAAGTCGCGGGTCTTGCATGCCGACCCGTGTGCGCGCGCATTCGATTACCGGGGCCAGTGCGGCTGTCGCTCCTTTTTGCCTTTCGGAATGCACGCCCGGGCATTGGGAAAGGAATGTGAACGGGTCTGGGTCATTGGAACATGCGCCAGTTGCCTGTCTGCCGCCCGTTTAACAGGCCGCAAGGTGTTGCTCAGCCACCACTATCACCATTTCGAGAACGCCGCCTCCCGGTTGCGGTGGACCGCGTTTTATCTCGCGTTCGGGCCGGGCCTTGACGCCATCACCTATCCGACTGAGTTCACGCGCAACGAGGCCTTGCTCATTGCTCCCTGGCTGAAGGCCAAGTTCCATGTGGTGCGCAATGGCTTCAAGGTCCATTATACCACGGAGGAGAAGCGATTGGACCAAAGACGGAAGGCTCGGCAGACTCTTGGATTGCCCCCGGACGCATTCGTTGTTGGAAACGCAGGCTGGCTAATACCCCGCAAGCGGTTCGACGTCTTCATCAATACGGCCCAATTAGTCAGCAGACAAGTGCCGCGGGCGCACTTTTGCATCTGTGGCGGCGGACAAGAGGAAAGCCGCCTCCGTGCGTTGGCCGTGGAACTGGGGATTGCGGACCGGGTGCATTTTCAAGGTTGGGTTGAGGATGTGTCCACATACTACCGGGCCTGGGACGCTTTGCTTTTCAACTCGGACTTGGACACTCTCCCTTGTTCGCCAATGGAAGCAGCCAGCCACGGATGCGTTTGCGTAGCCTCCTGTTTGTACGGTGGACTCTCAGAGTTCCTCAAAGACGGTCAAACGGGATTTCTGTTCGGCCAGCACGACTTTGAAAAGCTCGCCGGAGCTCTCATCTTGCTCGCACGAAATCCGAGCCTTGGGCTTTGCATGCGCCAGAGAGCGGCTGCCTTGCTGGAACTGGAATTCAATCAGGAGAGCGCGATGAAGTTCTATGAAGATTATTTCCAATTCGTCGCTGGCTGATTTCTCGGCCTGGGAGAAGAAGCTTCCGCGGCTTCCGTTGATTCAGCGGGATGACTATATCGTCCAGGCATGCAAAGGCCGCAAGGTGTTTCATCTCGGAGCGACGGATGCCCCAATGACAAAAGAGAAGGCCCGGCGCGGCGAGTTGCTGCACCAGAAGCTGTTTCCCCATTGCGGCTGCTTGATCGGCTTCGATGTCGATACTCAAGCCATCCAACTGCTGCACGAGGATTTTGGCATTGACAACATCATCGCCTGTGATTTGGACTCGGAGATTCCCGCTGAACGAGGCAAAGCTGAGGTTGTGATCAATGGCGACATTCTGGAGCACGTCAATTCACCCGGCCGCCTACTGCGGGCGTGCAATCAGATGTTGGAGGTGGGGGGGGTAATGGTGCTTACGACCATCAATGCTCTTAGTGCCAAGCAATCCCTTAGGGCGTTTGCCGGCCGCGAGCCTGTCCATCCCGACCATGTTGCCTATTATAGCCTTGCCACCTTGGGAGTGCTCGGTGGCAGGTTCGGTTTTCAGATGTTGGATTGCCGTTTTTTTGCGTATCCCTGTGTTTCGCGGATTTCCAAGATGGTTTTTGACACCATATACCGTTGTGCGCCTGCTACCGCAGACGGAATCTGCGTAACATACCGAAAAGCCTCATCCTGTTAGCCGCGCATGTCTCGAATTCTCATCGCTTGGGGCTTGTGGGGACCATATCATTGCTGCCGTTTTGAGGCGTTCCGCGACCACGCCTCACGGGAGGGGCATCAAGTGACGGGAATTTCGCTCTTTTCAGGAAGCAGCGCCTACCAGTGGCATTCCCAGAGACTGCCGGACGGGGTGGTTCATTTCGATTTTGGGAGGGACGAGACGAAATTCCCGCTAGGCAAAATTGGCCGTTTGTTTGCCGTTCCTTGGAAATTTCGGCCTGATGTCGCTTTGTTGCCCGCTTATCATCATTGGTCCTTAGCTCTAAACGCCGCGGCCCGCCTCGCCGGCAGCCGGGTGGTGATGATGAATGAAACCCACGCCGGCACCGCTCGCGCTCGGGGGCTTAAGGCTTGGTTGAAGAAACGCATCGTCGCGGGCTTTCATACGGCGCTGGTCGGCGGGGCGCCCCAGACCCGTTACTTCGCCTCCCTCGGACTTCCTGAAAACAAGATTTTCCCAGGCTATGATGCAGTTGACAATGACTATTTTGCCCTGCGGGTAAACGAAGTGACAATGCAGAGCAGGGAGTTTCGAAAGAGATACGGACTTCCGGAGCACTATTTCTTGAGTATGGGCCGGTTCGTTCCAAAGAAGAATCTGGCCATACTGATTCGTGCCTATCGAAAAGTCCTGGACTCAAATCAGGATTGCCAGACTCATTTGGTCCTTGTCGGATCGGGAATGGAAGAAGCAAAACTGCGATCCCTGTGCCGGCGCCTTCGCCTCCCTGTGTATGACAAGATGTCAGCGGGCAGCGAAAATCGCGACTCCACGCTCGAACTCGAGTTGCCGGGAGTTCATTTCTACGGTTTCCGGCAGATTAATGAGACCCCTGTGTTCTACGCGCTGGCGGACGCCTTCGTCCTGCCAAGTTTGTGGGAGGAATGGGGATTGGTTGTCAATGAGGCCATGGCTTGCGGGTTGCCGGTCGTCGTCAGTGAAACCGCCGGTTGCGCACAGGATTTGCTCCCCGTCGCCCCGTCCGGGAAGCCGGCACCAGGGCAAGTTTGCATCCGTCAAAATGGTTTTGTTTTCGACCCCAAATCTGCGGAATCGCTGGCTCACGCTCTTCTTGCCCTGGCATCGTCCTCGTCGCTTCGGGAAGCCCTGGGCAAGTCCAGCCGGGACATTGTCCGGGATTTTTCCTGCGATGTTTTTGCCCGGAACGCGTTGCTGGCCGCGCGCGCGGCCAATGGGGAAGCCGTGCTCCCAACGACCGGGTTCCCGCGCAAGGTCAGGCCGGCGGACGCCGCCTTCGGGCTAACTCCATGAAACACTTGCATTTCACGCAGTCGCTTGAGCCACTTTATGGCGGCGGCTTGGGAGCCAGTGCCGCCGCTTTGCATCGGCAAATGCTCGCGAACGGGGTGGATTCAACCCTGTGCGCGACGTGCGGCGAACCTTCCAAGAAAGTGGAGGCGGCGACCTTCGAGTTCCGCCGTCTGAAACCCGATTTCCTTTATTATTCGCCGGCGATGCAGCGGCAGGCGGCTCAACTGGCGCGGGAGGCCAATGTTCTCCATGGTCATGGGCTTTATGTGGGTACGAATTACATTTTCGGACGCGAAGCAAGGCGTCAGGGGAAGTTGCTGGTCTATCACGTTCACGGCATGTTTGAACCCTACATCCTGCGGCGTTCCCGCTGGAAGAAGCGCCTGGTCCATTGCTTGTTTGAAGACGCCAATATCGCCCATGTCCGCCTGTGGCGGGCTTTGACCGCGGCAGAGGCGGATCAGATTCGGGCTTGCGGCAACAAGGGCGCCATCGTGATTGCGCCCAATGGGCTGGACATTAGTGATTATACAAGGCCGGGGAGTGGCACGACCTCCATTGAAACGCCGCTGATCCCAAATCTTGTCAAGAGGAATAAAAGGGCGCTGTTTCTGGGGCGCATTCACCCCAAAAAGGGATTGGACCTGCTTTTGACGGCGTGGTCCCGTCTCCAGGCGCAAAGAAAGAATTGGGAACTGGTCATC
>Ga0182027_10009049_pt1 | contig 14380 bp, 10 predicted proteins | sample 712E1DmetaG_FD_121300 | JGI IMG/M metagenome (GOLD analysis project Ga0182027, IMG submission 121300) | Permafrost microbial communities from Stordalen Mire, Sweden - 712E1D metaG (Illumina Assembly) | ecosystem: Environmental > Terrestrial > Soil > Wetlands > Permafrost | place: Sweden...
CATCCCCGCCGACGCCGCCACCTGCCCCGACTGCCTTCGCGAGCTTCTCTCCCCCACCGACCGCCGCTACCGCTATCCCTTCCTTAACTGCACCAATTGCGGCCCGCGCTACACCATCACCCGCCGCATCCCCTACGACCGACCCCAAACCTCCATGGCGCGCTTCAAAATGTGTCCCGCCTGCCAGGCCGAATACGACGACCCCTTTAACCGCCGCTTCCACGCCCAGCCCAACGCCTGCTGGGACTGCGGCCCACAACTCTCCTTAGTCACCGCCGACGGAACACCCGTTTCCTCATCCGATCAAGTCGCAGAAACCGTCGCCCGCCTCGCCGCCGGCCAAATCCTGGCCATCAAAGGCATCGGCGGCTTCCACCTCGCCGTTGACGCCAACAACGAGTCTGCCGTCCTCCGCCTGCGAGACCGCAAGCACCGCTACGGAAAGCCCCTGGCCGTCATGGTCCGCGACCTCGACGCCGCCCGCGCAATCTGCGACCTGACCGAAGCGGAAGAAAAGCTCCTCTCGACCCCAGCGCGCCCCATCGTGCTCGTTCGCAAGCGCGCCCCGAGCCCCATCGCCCCCCCCCTCGACCCCCGCCTTCCCTGGTTAGGCCTTTTTCTCCCCTACGCGCCCCTGCACCATCTCCTCTTCGCCGACGCCCGCATCCAGGCCCTCGTCATGACCTCCGCCAACCTCAGCGAAGAGCCCATCGCCATCGACAACGACGAAGCCCGCTCCCGCCTCGCCAACATTGCCGACGCCTTCCTCCTCCACGACCGTGAAATCCTCCAGCGCTGCGACGACTCCGTAACAGCCATCGTCGACGGCGCTCCGCAACTCATCCGCCGCGCCCGTGGCTTCGTTCCGCTAGGCGTCCCGCTTCCTCTCGACACGCCGCCACTCCTCGCCGTCGGAGGCCATCTCAAAAATGTCTTTACCCTCGCTCGCGGCCGCTTCGCCTATCAGAGCCAGCACCTGGGCGTCCTTGAAAACCTCACCGGACTCGACTTTTTCTTGGAGTCCCTCGACCACCTCATGCGCACCTTCGAGATCGAGCCCGAGACAGTGGTCCACGATCTCCACCCCGGCTACCTCTCCACCGAATGGGCAAAACAGTGGGCCGCCGACCGCAACTTGCGCCTCATCGCCGTCCAGCATCATCACGCCCATATCGCCGCCTGCATGGCCGAACACGCAATCGAATCGGAAGTCATCGGCCTCTCCCTCGACGGCACCGGCTACGGCACCGACGGCCGCATCTGGGGCGGGGAAGTGCTCATCGCCTCAATGAGCAGTTTCACCCGCTTCGCCCACCTCGACTACGTCCCCATGCCCGGCTCTGAAGCTGCCATCCGCGAGCCCTGGCGCATGGCCCTCGGCCACCTGCATCATGCCGGCTTCGACATCGAGTCCCCCGAGATATTGAATCTCGTCGGCGCAAAGCCGAAGGAAGCCCGCGTAATCCGCCGCATGATCGAGCGCCAGGTCAACACACCGCTCACCTCGAGTTGCGGACGCCTCTTCGACGCCGTAGCCGCCGTCCTCCTCCAGCGCACCAATGTCGACTACGAAGCCCAGGCCGCCATCGAACTCGAAGGCCTCGCCGTAGACGAACCCTATGAACTCGCCGTCGCCAACTGCTCCGCCGGCGAACCCATAACGATCTCCGCCGATCCCCTATGGAGAAGCCTGATAGAGGACCTTCGCGCCAACGTCCCCAAGCCCCGCATCGCCGCAAAATTCCACGCCGCCGTAGCCTCGGTATTCATCCGCGCCGCCCTGCAAGCCCGCACCGTCACCGGCATCCGGCAAGTCGCCCTCTCCGGTGGCTGCATGCACAACCGCCGCCTCGCCCGCCTTCTCCGCACCGGCCTCGAGGCTGAAGGCTTTCAAGTCTTTCAACACCGCGGCGTCAGTCCCGGCGACGGCGGCCTCAGCTACGGCCAGGCCGCGGTCGCCGCGTCCATCCTTGCAACAGAGAGCTAGTCCGCATTTCTCACATGTCGCCTGAAATCGTAGCGCCGGTCTCCAGACCGGCTGTCCTGAGGGCCTCCCGGCCCTCGGAGCCTTCGCCAGATGTTGAATTCTAGGTTCTTGCGCCGACTGTGAGAAATTCGGGCTAGCCGTCAACCAACATTGCCTGCCCGCGCCGCGATTAAAAATTGTTGCCGCAGCCCACCCGCCAACTTGCTAACTCGCCATCCCCGCGGAGCGGGGGCCTACTCGCTGCCTTTGTTCCATCCATTCCACCCGTCAAACCGGCCGCCCCCTGTCCGGCCCAACCCAATAAAACAAACCTCCAAACCACCCGTTTAAGCGATTTAAGCCGATTTAAGCCCCGAATAAGCCCCTTTTAAGCGCTTTTCAGGTAGTTCCACACAACCCATGCCCTCTTTTCGGGACCTTGAAAGCAGCCAATACCGCTCGTTCCATCGTCCAGAGGGTTAAGTGCTCGAAGAAGTGCAACCCCATGAGCAGCCAATTCGCACCGAGTCGCAACCCTATAAGCGACCCTTTAGCCCATTTATGTAACCTTCCAGACCAACCTCTTTTGCCAGAAAGTTCTCAACCAGGCAGTTCTTCTCACCCCAGCTTTCCAAGCACTTTCTCGTAGTACCGCACATACTGCGGCACCACCAGCGACGCGCAAAACCGCTTCTGCGCCGTCCGCCGTCCCGCCTCCCGCATCGCCTCAAGCCGCTTCCGGTCCTCAAGTAAACCCAATGCTCCCAACGCCATACCCTCAACGTCGCCCACTGCGTACAGCAGTCCCGTTTCACCGTCATCGATCAGCTCAGGCACCCCACCCACCCTTGTCGCGATCGACGGAACCTTGCACGCCATCGCCTCCAGAGCCGCCAGCCCAAACGACTCCAACTCGCTTGGCATCAACAGGATATCCGCCAACGGCAACAGCTCGTTCACCCGCTCCTGCTTGCCCATGAAGTGAACCCGCCCTTGAATTCCCAGGTCGTGCGCCAGCCACTCCGCCGCCGACCGGTCCGGCCCGTCGCCAATCAAAATCAGTTGCGCCGGCATCTCCCGCGCCACCCGCGCAAACACCTTCACCACATCCACCACCCGCTTAACCGGCCTGAAATTAGAGAGATGCATCAGGATGGCTTCATCCGGCGCAGCCAGCTTGCACCGCGCTTCGGCCCGCAGCGCCTCGTCCTTGTAAGGCATGTAAACATCGCAGTTAACGAAGTTCGTCACCACTTCGATATCCCGCGTGATCCCGAAACTCTCTATCGTCTTCTCCTTTAAATAGTTGGAGATAGCGGTAACCCCATCGCTCTCCTGGATCGAGTATTTGGTGATCGGCAGGTAGCTCCGATCCAGCCCAATCAGCGTAATGTCCGTCCCATGCAGCGTGGTCACAAACGGCAGCCGCCGGCCCCGGCTCGCTAGCATCTGCCGCGCCAGCAGCGCGCTCACCGAGTGGGGAATGGCATAGTGCACATGCAGCAAGTCAAGTTCATTGAATTCAGCCACTTCCACCATTCGCGAAGCCAGCGCCAGGTCGTAAGGAGGGAACTCGAACAGCGGATAACTCGACACCGGAACCTCGTGGTAGAAGATCCCCTCTTCCCGCCCATTCAGCCGGAATGGCTGCGAGTACGAGATGAAGTGCACCTGGTGACCCAGAGCCGCCAGCTCAATGCCCAGTTCTGTAGCCACAACGCCCGATCCGCCGTAGGTCGGGTAACACGTAATCCCAATCCGCATAGCCTCTTCCAATCTGTTATGCCGCACATTCTAAGAGTCTTTTCCCCATTCAACCGTCGTACTTTGACGCTTGAGTGGGATCGGAGCCATTCCTAAACTACCTTGCCTCACTCACAACCTTCGCACTCAACTGCCCATACGAAATCAACTCAATATTCCTGAACTCCCTCACCGCAAGCAGAGCTCCCATCTCAATCCCCCGCGAAGCCCTGAGCCGCGTCCACACCTTGTCGAGATCCGCATCGTTATATCCCGGATGCGTTACCAGCTCCCACGTCCCCTCAGGAAGTTGCCCCAGCAGCGACCGCACCGTGCCCGCGTCAAGCACGCCCGTTCCAACCACCGCGATGGTCCCGTCTGTGGTCACAAATCCCTCTTCCGCAATGATTTGCCGGCACCTGGCTTGCAGCCTCCGCAGCGCGTTCACCTGGGCGGCCCGCGCCCACGAAGCCCCTGCCGTCGCCCGCACAGCCCAAACCGGCTCAAACGGATTACGCACCGCCCCAATCCCCGCCGCCCGCGCCGCGCGCAGCACCGGCCTCAGCACCGCCGGAAACATATGTGTGTGCTTGTGCGTATCCACATGCGTCAGCTTCAGCCCTTTTGATTGAATGAGATCAATCTGCGCCGCAGCCTCCGCCTCAATTTCGGCAGAACTGATCCGTCCCGTAAACAGCCGCGCCAGGAACCCACCCAGCGACGTCCTGAAAGAGCCCGTGCCCCGCTCCACAAGTGTGGGAATCTCAGTGGCTTCGAGTGCCGGCTCCCCATCCACCAGAACGACATGGCACCCCACCCCCAGCGTCGGCGTCTCTCGTGCCTTTTCCAGAGCCTCATTCGTAGCCCCGGCCCGCGCCATCAGAGTAGTGCTGGTCAGCACCCCCGCCTCATGCAACTCCAGAATCGCCCGGTTAACCCCCGAAGTCAGCCCAAAATCGTCCGCATTAATAATGAGACAACTCACCGGCTGAGTTTATCAAGACCAGGTATCCAGACGCTTTTCCAACCGTAGCCAGGCTAAGCCCAATCGGCCGTGCGGTCATCGCCCCTCGGCCACGCTGGTATGATGTCAAAAGGCGCAAACGCCTTGCCGCCGCGTGTGGGCGGTTAGCTCAGTTGGTTAGAGCGCCTGCCTTACAAGCAGGATGTCGGGGGTTCGAGTCCCTCACTGCCCACCATTAGAATCAATAACTTACGGAATATTCAACCAAGCGCAACGCGGTTTTGTTTCACTTTTGTGACCCAACTGAAACGCTCGCCTTTTTAAGGGCTAGCTAGCTCGAGCATTTTCACGATTTATGTAAGGTTGATTTCGTGGTTTCCCATCCATTTCACAAAGAACGTGAAATGGATGGGGCACGGAGCTTCCTTACACTATCAGCGAAAATGTTCCAGGTACGGCAACGATGGGATTTCTCTAGTATTTGAGTTATTGGCTGCCCGTCAGGGATTCGAACCCCGATATGCTGCTCCAGAGGCAGCTGTCCTACCGTTGAACGAACGGGCACCAAGCTTGATGCGAGGCTGGTCTCGCTGTCAAATCGGCTTAGGCCCTGGCAGGGCGCCGGACCGGAAAAGCCAACAGGTTCATCATAAGTGCATTCTCAACCCGCGGTCAAACTGGCGTTGTCTCCGTTCCTTGCCCTTCTTACTCTTCCCGCAACACTTGTAATGGCCTTAATCCGAGGATTCGATAGCTGGCAATCCATCCTGTCGCTGTCGCCAGCACCGCAGTTCCCAGGAGGGCAATCGCTGTGGCGCCCCACTCGATGTGGAATGCAACCTCCAACCGGTGCAGCAGCACGCGCGTGAGCAGGTTGGCGAACACCACTCCCACCGCGCCGGCCAGCAGACCCAGGACGCTGAACTCAACGCTGAATGTGCGCACAATCCTCATTCGCGTGGCACCGAGCGTCTTCAGCACTACCGCCTCCTGCATGCGGCGGAAGCGGGTGCTGGCAATGCTCGAAGCCAGAATCGTCAGGCCCGCCAGAATCGAGAATCCAGCCAGCAGCCGGACAACAAACGTGATCTGATCCACCACACTCTCTATACGCTCGAGAACATCGGCGACATTGATCACCGTAACCGTTGGATAAGCTGCGAAAAGGGATCTTTCCATCGTCGCTACCTGTTTGGGATTTATGTGCACCCCGCCGTACCAGGTCGCCGGCTGATCCTTGAGCACTCCCGATGGGAGAACGAACTCGACCCTGCCGCCCAGATGCTGCCCGTCAGCGCGGTAGATCGCTCCCACCTTGAGCGCGTGGACTGTTCCTCCAACTTCGAGTTCCACCGCCGAGCCCACGCCCACGTTCAGTCGGCGCGCTACGCCCTCGCCCAAGGCTATTTGCGACGCGCTTCCCGCATTCCACCATGCGCCCTGTATTACTTTGTCGCCATTGGGCGGCGTATCGGCCCAGGTCAGTTCCGCATTTTCCAACATCCGGCGCGGGTAGTGCCGCCCCTTCATTTCTTCCAATGTTTTTCCATTGATGGAAACGAAACGTCCCTGCACTGCCGGCATCATTTCAAGCGTCTGGCTGACGCCTGGTTGATGCGCAAAAAAATTCTTCACACCGGCTACTTCATCCATTGTGACATCAAGAAGGAATATATTCGGCAATTTTGGCGAAGCCGTTTCCTTGAGTTCACGCAAAAGTTGAGCCTGCATGAGGTAGACAGCCAGAATCAGCATGACGCCCGATCCCAGAGCAGCCAGTACCGCGGCCGACTGGTTTCCGGGGCGGTAAAGATTTGCGAGGCCATGGCGAAGCGATGAAGGCAGCCGCAGACGGACGCGATCGAGCAGGAAGCGCACCGTCCACAAAGCGGCCGCCGCGAGTGCAAGCAGAACAACCAATGTGATTGCAAATATCAGGGCAAACGACGAGCCGATCTTGGCCGAGTCAGAAAGCGCCCAGGCGATCGCGCCCAGTGCCGCTAACACCAACGCGGCAATTGCAAGCTGCAGCCGCCTGGCCCACCACTTGGAGAACCAGCCGCGAATCCCCTCAGGACCCGATTCGACCAATCTGCGCAAGACGAGCACCGGCCGTACCGCACGCACGTCGAGCAGAGGCGGCAGACAAAACAGCAGCGTTGTGAGGAGTCCGGTTCCGAGTCCGGCGAGCGCCGATTGCCATGGGAAATTCAGCACCACGTGCACCGGGACGAGATCGCCAAATGCAGCCGGAAGGGCCGCCATCACACCCACGCCGGCGACAACTCCCAGCACACCTCCCGCCAGCCCGAGCCCGAGCGTTTGCAGCAGAAAAATCCGCAGCAAATCTCCCGACCCCGCGCCCACGGCTTTCAGGATCGCGAGCATATCCATGCGCTGTTCGAGATGCGCGTGCATCGCCATGGCCACGCCAATTGCGCCCAGCACCATCGCAACGAGGCAGATCAAACTCAAGATCGCTGTAGCATTGTCGAGGCCACGGCTGAGCGCGGGGTTGCCTTCGCGAAAATCCATCACTTGCGCATCGGGCAGTGCCGACTCGAGTTGAGTGCGCACCGCCGCAGCTTCCGCATCGGGTGAAAGCCCACCAGGAGCCTTCTCCGGCAGCTTCACCAACAGCCGCTCGCTCAGGCGGCTTCCGGGCGCCACCAGAGCGGTGCGAATCAGGGCGGCCTGCGAGATCATCACGCGCGGGCCGAGGCCTGCGCCGGCTGTGATTCTGTCGGGCTCCTGCTTCAGCACTGCCGAGATTTTGAAGTTTCTTCCGCCGAGACGAAGTGTCTGGCCTACCTTCGCATTCAGCCGGATGAGAAATTCATCTGCTACCACAGCCGAATCGCCATCGAGCGCTTGGGCCAGACTCATGGATGGTTCCAGCTCGGCTGTTCCGTAATACGGATACTCGCTTGGGTCGACCGCCTTGAGTGAAACCAGCAACGGCACCGGGTCTGGCGGCACAGAAGCCATCGAGATGGTCTCTGTCACCCATGTCGAATGAATACGTGACGAACCGGCGCCGGCGCTTCCATTTTTCAGAATCGCGTCGACCTTCCCTTTTTCCTCGTCCGTAGCCGGATGAAGAATTCGCGCGCTCAAATCTCCTGCCATCAGCGACCGCGCCTCGCCGGAAAGCGTGGTCCGAAAGCTGTCACTCAATCCGCGCACGCCAACCAGTGCCGCAACGCCAATGGCGACCGACAACACGACGAACCCGAACTTGCCTGGCGCAGATTTCAGATCTCGCCAGCCGATGGCTCCGGCGCGCTTCCAACTCAGTGCCCGCTTAGCCATTTGAAGCCTGCTCTGCGACGGAAGGCAATGTGTCTTCTACCACCATTCCATCTTTCAACACGATCTTGCGATCGGCTCGGCTCGCTATCTCCGGGTCGTGCGTCACGAGCACCAGCGTTGTTCCGGCCTTCTTGTTTCGGTCCAACAAAAGATCGAGGACGAGGCGGCCGTTGGCTGAGTCGAGGTTGCCTGTCGGCTCATCGGCCATCACAATCGGCGGCTCAACGACGAAGGCCCGCGCCAGCGCTACGCGCTGCTGTTCGCCGCCGGAGAGTTGCACGGGGTAGTGATCCATGCGCTCTGCAAGCCCCACCTCGCCAAGCAGACGGCGCGCTTGATCCAGGCCGCTTCCCTCCACATTCAACTCGTAGGGAAGGAGCACGTTTTCAAGGGCGGTCAGCGTTTGAATCAACTGGTAGGACTGGAAGACGAATCCGATCTTGCGGCCGCGCACTGCGGCCAATTTTTCTTCCGCGAGATTGTGGATCGGCACACCATCAAGCCATATTTCTCCAGAGCTCGGTGTATCGAGACCAGCAAGCAATCCGAGCAGCGTACTCTTGCCGCTGCCGCTCGCGCCGACGATGGCAACGAACTGGCCGGCGGGGATTGTGAGCGTGATTCCCTTGAGGATTTCAACGCGGCGGGAGCCGTTTTGAATCCACTTTTTTGCATCTCGAACTTCGATCAACTGGCACTCTCCTGAACGCTTTTGCCCGGCTTGCGCGGCTACACTGTTTATGTGTACGTTGGCCGCGCGATTCTCGTTTCAATCTTGCTGACGATCTTTGCTGGCCCGCTGCGGGCGGCTGGACCGCATGTGCTGGTGTGCTACGGCGACAGTATCACCGCCGGTTATGGATTGGCGGAAGGGCAGTCTTTTCCAGATGCTCTGCAGCGGCAAATGGATGCGCAGGGGTATCGCTACAAAGTCATCAATCAAGGTACCAGCGGAGCGACAACGAAGGACGCGGTGGCGGGTCTTCAAGCGATTTTGCGGCTCCGGCCGGAGGTCGCGATTGTCGAATTCGGCGGGAATGACGGGCTTCGGGGGCTGCCGCTGGAACAGACGCGGCGTAATCTCGATGAGGTGCTGACCACGCTGGAAGGGGCGCACATCAAGATCCTGCTGGCTGGAATTACGCTGCCTCCTAACTATGGGCCGGACTACGTGCAGTCGTTCGACCAGGTGTTTCGAACTCTTGCGGGCAAGCACCACGTGGCCTTCGTGCCGATGATCTACAGGGACCTTATCCATGTGCCTGGGACGATTCAGCAGGACGGGATACACCCGACCGCCAAGGGGTCTGAGATCATCGCCAGGACGTTGCTGCCGGTGCTCAGGCCGCTTCTGCGTAAATAACAGGGGGCAGATTTCAGGGGTCAGGGGTCAGGTTTCGCGCCTTCGTTTAGTCATATAACCGGTTATTTATTAAAGCGTTAGACGTTCGCCCTTAAAGTGTTGGTCAAGCATTAAAGGTTGGCTTACAGGGTTGCGAAAGCATGCAAGAGGGTGGCCTCAAGGGTTGCACTTCTTCGAGCACTTAACCTCCTGGACGATCTAAAGTGGCGGGTTGGTTGCGGGCAAGGTTCCGGAAGTGAGCCTTGGGTTGTGTGGGGCTACCTGAAAAGCGCTTAAAAGAGGCTTATTTCGTGCTAATTAGGGCTTAAAACGCACATTTAGAGGCCAGAATGCCAGGCTCGTTTCGTGTTTTTCGTGACAGTGGAGGAGTGGCTGCAGTTCGGCCCGATCCGAAGACCCGCTCATCGCGATAGGACCGCGATGAACGGGGCACAGTTTCTCCAGGGTCAAAGTGGTTCTTCGGGGTTGATGAACGGGGCTACTTGCCGGTTCGGTCTGGTCCGAAGGCCCGCTCATCGCGATAAGGCCGCCGACCCAGAGGGTACCCCGACGGGGCACAGTTTCTCGATGCACAAGGTGGTTCTTCGGGGTTGATGAGCGCGGGGCACATGCGTCTTGCGGAGTTCCGAGGGCCGGGAGGCCCTCAGGACAGCCGGTCTGGAGACCGGCGCTACGATTTTCGGCGACCTGTGAGAAATTCGGGTCAAAACTCCGGCCTACCGCCCGATGGAGTTTTTCCGGAGACTGTGAAGCGACGCTTTTCAGCCCATTACGACCAGGGGTTGAAAGAGGGTTCCGGCTACCCGTTTGGCTATGCCGACGAGGTCGATTTGCCCGGCAAAGACCTTGACCATTGCTGCCTGAGAAAACTCGGGCAGGTTTGCCTGAGCGCCGTTGCGCAGCCTGCCGAGAGCCTGTGCGTCGCCCGTAACAGACGGCATCTCCGGCAGGAGGTTGCGCGGATGCACGCAGAGGGACTGAAGAGCCTCCGGGTTCCCAGCCGCAGCTTCGAGTTCCTCCAACGTGTGTGCCTCCTCGATGGTGAAAACTCCGGCCTGGGTGCGGCGGAGACGGCTCAGATGTGCTCCACAACCGAGCGCATTGCCCATTTCGTGCGCGACGGAGCGCACATAGCCACCGGCGCTGATGCTCATGGCGAATTCCGCATTTGGACCGTCGAGCGCGACAATTCCAAAGCTCGAAATGCGTACTTTCGCAGGCTCCAGTTGCACTGGCTTACCTTCGCGGGCGAGTTTGTAGGCGGGCGTGCCGGCAATCTTCTTGGCCGAGTAAGGCGGCGGCATCTGCTCGGATTCGCCGAGGAAGGGCGCGGCCACGGACCGGACCTGTTCGAGGGTGAGCGCAGGGAGGAGATCGGGGCCGGCGGGGTGGCCTTCGGCGTCGTAGGTGTCGGTCGAGAATCCGAAGCGGATGACGCCGGTGTAGCTTTTCTCGGCGGAGGAAAAGTACTGGGCGAGGCGGGTGAATTTGCCCAGCAGGAGGGGCAGGACTCCGGTGGCCATGGGGTCCAGGGTGCCCAAGTGTCCGATGGACTTTTCGCCGGTGATTTTGCGCAGGCGGTTTACTACATCGTGGCTGGTCATTCCAGCGGGTTTGTCGATTACGAGCAGTCCGTTCAAGGTATGGCTTGTCTCCTCTATGACTGTAGAGCAAGAGGCAGGGGTCAGGGATCAGAGATCAGGGGTCAGAAGAACTATCTGGTTGAGTGCGCGAGTTTCCCCAGTCTCAATAGCCAGATCTGGAACCCGGCACTCGGAGCTTGCGGAGTACATTAGTAGCTATGACAGCCATTGGCGATTCCGGGGTGACGCATTTCGGGGCCAAGCGGAGAGGGCACCGCCTTTTGTATCTCGGCGCGCTTGGCGCCGGCGTCGTGCTGGGGTTGCTGGCGACGATGGGGTTTGCGCGTGTGGCGCAGGCGGGGCTGTGGGATCGGATCGCGGGGTTTGTGACTGGCCGGCCGGCGCGGTTCGACGTGTCGTCTCCGACGGTTGTGGAGAAGATTCGGCAGCTCTCCAGGCTGGAGACCGTGGAGTATTCGCTGGACAAGATCGTGGAAGGCGAGCGGGAGAGCGCTTACCTGCCTAACTTTCTTGCCGGCGACAAGCTGCTGCTGGTGGCTCACGGAGAGGTGATTGCGGGCATCGACCTGGGCCAGTTCAAGGCGGGCGATGTGCAGGTCAACGGCGATACGGTGCATGTCCGTTTGCCGGCGGCGCAGATACTGACGACGCGGATCGATAACGGCCGGACCCGGGTGTATTCCAGGACGACGGGCTTATTGGTCGCGACCGACCCGAACCTGGAGTCGGAGGTTCGCCAGACTGCCGAACAGCAGATTGCGCAGGCGGCGCTGGAGGACGGGATTCTGGAGAAGGCGGGACAGAATGCCCGAACCAGCGTGACGGCTCTACTGTATGGGCTGGGGTTTCGGACGGTGGTCGTGGAGTAAGGCAGGGACATTCGGACGCAGGCTCATTGCTGCCTGACGAGTGAGAGGAATTCGGTGCGGGTTTCTTTCTGGCGGAAGCAGCCTACCATGGCGGAGGTCACGGTGGAGGAGTGCTGCTTTTCGATGCCGCGCATCATCATGCAGAGGTGGCGCGCTTCGATGACTACGCCGACGCCCTGGGGTTCGATGGCTTCCTGAATGGAATCCGCGATCTGGCGGGTGAGGCGCTCCTGGACTTGCAGGCGGCGGGCAAACACTTCAACAAGTCGCGGTATCTTGCTGAGGCCGATGACCTTGCCCTTGGGGATGTAGGCCACATGGACCTTGCCGAAGAAAGGCAGCATGTGGTGCTCGCACAAGGAGAACATCTCGATGTCCTTGACGATCACCATCTCGTCGTAGTCGACATCGAACATGGCCCCGCGGAGGATGCTGCCCGGGTCCTCGTTGTAGCCCTTGGTGAGGAAGGCCATGGATTTTTCAACGCGCGCAGGGGTTGCGACGAGTCCATCGCGGGCCGGGTCTTCGCCGAGGCGGCTCAGAATTTCGCGATACATCTCCTGCGTGGTGAATCCGCTGAGCCCTTCATCGACCTCGACCGCTCTGCGAATTGGCTTGCTGACTGCAATTGGCTGCGCCATTGTGTTTACCCTCTCACCCTGGGGAACAGGGGTGTTTTGAATTCATTCAAGAAGTGCCCGGCTTTTCTTCCGGGGCTAAAGCCCGCTCCTGAACTATCGGCCTTTTGCGGGGGTTGAAACCCCCGCCTCCCTCCGTGTCCGGCATGCGCATTATGCGCTCAGTTTCTCCTCGCCAGAATATTTGAAGAAGTTGTTTTCGGTCTCTTCGACGCGCACATATTCCAGCTTACCGGCCGGCATCGAGTCCTTCAGCAAGTCGAATACCGTCTTACATAGATTCTCTGTGGTTGGGACACAGTTGGCAAAGAGCGGATCGAGATTCAGATTCGTGTGATCGAAGCGATCTAGAACTCTTTTCCGCACGACTTCATCGAGCGCTGCCAGGTTGATGACCATGCCGGTGTCAGGATCGACGGGGCCGCCGACCAGGACCTCGACTACGTAGTTGTGGCCGTGGCCGTGAGGGTTATTGCACTTCCCGTAGGTGGCCTGGTTCTCTTCCGGCGTGAGGGAATCGGCGTGCAGGCGGTGGCTGGCGCTGAGCATGTAGCGGCGCCCGAAGCAAGCGCTCATGACTCACCTCGATACTCAGCAAATATCTCGGGGGTTTCATAGATGCGGACGCAGGTGAGCTTTGCGCCGCCGGCCGCGGTGATTGCCGGCTCGAGGCGGTTCCATGCGGCGATGGCGATGTTTTCTGTGGTGGGAATGAGCTTGCCCTCTGCGAACTCCGGGACTTCAAGGTTGAGATGGCGATGGTCGAAGGCGGCAAGGACGTTTTGCTCGATGACTTCTTTGAGACCTTTGAGATCGACGACGAAACCGGTGACTGGATCGGGCGTGCCGGCTACGGTGACTTCGAGCGTGTAGTTGTGGCCGTGGCCGTTGCGATTGGCGCAGCGTCCGAAGACCTGCTGATTCTTCTCTGGCGACCAGCTCCGATTCCAGTAGTAGTGGGAGGCGGAGAAGGTGGCGCGGCGTGTCAAGAAGATCATTTCGACCCCTCGATAGAGAGATGCGGTGAGTTGAGTGTTGGCTTCAAGGAAGTTCCCGAATCCGTTCCGTTCGCGATGTTGATAGCCCCTCAGGGGCTAAAGAGGCTGCGGAAAAAGGGCTGTATTTGATTTTGGCGCGGCGCGGAGTTTTGCAGGGGCTAAAGCCCGCCCTTTATTTTCAGCGTCTTGCGGCACGACTGAAGTCATGCCCTGTTACAAAGCCTTGAGGTTTTTTGCCATGAACGAGTTTTTCCGCAGACTGTAAGGCCCTCGTCAATTTTGCGGCAATTTCGGCACGACTGAAGTCGTGCCCGAAAAAGAAACAGAAATGCAAGTTCTACAAAACAAGGTGTCGTCATGGAGTTCTACGGACTCCCACCCATCGGACAAAAACAAAGACGTCCGATGGATGGGGCACAGTTTCACTCCCTGTGGGTCGGCGAAGTCGGTGGGGGACTGACACTTATTCCGGCTTCGCGGGAGTTCTTCAAGAAACTTTGTTTTTTCAGGGTTTGTAGGCGCGGCCTTTCCAGGTTACTTGTTTCAGGATTTTGTGTTGAAACCAGCTTCGGTAGAGAAGTACGACAAAAAGCGGGAGGCCCAGAGGGGACAGGGCGCAATCCAGGAATGGGAAGTTTGATTTGGCTGTCCGAGCATAGAAGCGGACGAGGGTGCGCAGCCAGAGCAGAGCGAGGATCCAGCCTGCGCCGAGCCACTGGATGGAGTGCGCGGCGAGACGAGCGTTCCATAGCTCAATGGCGAGTATGGGCAGGCCGAAGAGGAGCAGAAAATCGAGGGCACGCCAAGCGGAGAGCGCCAGGGTGTTGTTGAAGAGCAGGGCGAGGTTTTTGGTCCAGCCTTCGATCATGGCGGCGGTGGTGCGGTACATGCGCGTGGAGACGGCATCGTCCGCATAACGGAAG
>Ga0182027_10009051_pt1 | contig 14379 bp, 10 predicted proteins | sample 712E1DmetaG_FD_121300 | JGI IMG/M metagenome (GOLD analysis project Ga0182027, IMG submission 121300) | Permafrost microbial communities from Stordalen Mire, Sweden - 712E1D metaG (Illumina Assembly) | ecosystem: Environmental > Terrestrial > Soil > Wetlands > Permafrost | place: Sweden...
GACGGTCAATTCAGGAACGGACACAACGTTTACCATAACCGCCGATCCTAATTACCATATCGTCAATGTGGTGGTAGACAATGTTCCACAAGGCGCGATATCGTCGTTCCCTTTCACCAATGTAACGGGAAATCACACGATAACCGCGACATTTGCGATCACGACATACACCATCACGGCAACGCTCACAGGAAACGGGTCGATTTCTCCGTCAGGGGCAGTGATCGTCGAGTCCGGAACGGACACAACGTTTACAATAACTCCGGATCTGAACAATCATATTTCAGCCGTTGTTGTCGACAACGTGGCGCAGGCAATAAATCCGACTTTTACCTTTCCTGCGGTCAGCGCGAATCACACTATCGCAGTGCAAATCGACCCCGATTGATAGAGCCGAAGCGGCAAGCGTGATTTTTTGCGCCATGTGGAAATGAGATATATAATTGCTTTTTCGTCCTTAATTTAATCCTGCGGTCTGTTTATAATCATAGGCAAAAGCGTGTTAATAATCATAGCCGCTCCAGCTTCCGCAGTAGTATAATTTGTAATCGATCCGTGTTTTGTTCAACCGCACTCAAGGGAATGAGTATTTCGGTTCCAAAGGGATCAAGAAGGAACAGCAATCAGTCATGGCTTTTTCGCTTAAAGATTTTTCCACTATAAAAAAAATAAGCGACGGCGGCATGGGGCCCGTATACAGCGCGACGCACAAATCCTCGAAGCGCAGGGTCGTCATCAAGGAAATCGCGTCCGGATTGTCCGCAAACGACAGCCTTACAATGCACCTTGCGAACGAAACCAGGGCGGCCCTGGCCCTGAGCCACGACAATATCGCACGCGTGTTCGATTTCGGCGAAGAGGACGGGTCATTTTTTGTAACCATGGAGTATGTTGACGGGTGGGATTTTGAACACCTCTTGCAGCAACCGCGGCCCGTACCCCTTGCAATCGGGGTCATGATCGTCCTTCAGGCCCTCAAAGGCCTGTTTCACGCTCATGGCCACGGCGTCGTGCACGGCGACGTTAAACCGGGCAATATCCTGATATCAAGGACCGGGAGAGTGAAGGTCGTTGATTTCGGCCTGGCCTATGCGGGGACGCATTCCCAGGAGATTATCGATCCGTCAAAGGTTTTCATTACCCCGGCGTATGTTCCGCCGGAGGTCGTGATGGGGGGGCGACAACGAGATGTGCTCATGGACATCTGGTCGTGCGGGGTCCTGGCTTACAGAATACTGGCAGGCCGATTCCCGTTTTTTTCCGTCGATCCAACGTCCCTCATGTTTTCCATCGTGTATGAAAAGCAAAAAGATATCCGCCTGGATGCGCCGGTCGTTCCGGAGACCGTTGCAGGCACTGTTTTCGACTGCCTTAACAAGGACAAAACGCTGCGTCCGCCGACGCTCGGACCGCTTATACAGTCGCTTGAGAATTACATCATTGAACTCGGCGTTCGGGACGTCCAAAAATGCGTGGTTGATTATCTCAACGGACCTTTCAAGATACCGCCCTACCTGACCGGACTTCTGGTGCGGTATCATTTCCGGAAGGGCGAGGTGCTGCTCAAGGCAGGCGACCTTCTTGGCTCCGAAGCGCATTTCGGCGAAGTGGAACAATATGGCGGCAGGGACCTGCTCCCGAAAAATTGGAGGATAACCGAGGACGTGCCGGCGGGAGGGGGAGAGTCAAAGGAAAAAAAGCGGCATTCTGCGTATTTGTCAAGACAATTCTGGCTCGCGGCAACAGCAATGGTCGTGGGGAGTATTTTGTCGATCGCCGGCATCCTGTCGCTCGTATTTAACCAGAAAATCCCGGCGCCGGCCGCTGTCGCCAGCCAGGCGCCTTTGGATTCGGAAGCAATTGCGATCATTGCCGCAAAAAGCCGGGCCCGGGAACAGGCGAAGCCGCAGATCCGCGACAGTGCCGTGCAATCGGCTGCTGCCCCGATTGACAGCCAGCCTGCTTTCGCCAATGACACGCCGGCAACCCCGTCCGGTCTGCCGCACTCCGAGGCAGCAAAGAGAAAAAGACCCGCCGCCCTTCATGCAAAAGAGCGCCCCTCCATCCAGCAAGCCGGTGCAGTAATGATCGGGATATTGCGTCTCAACGTTGATCCCCCTCAGGCGCACGTGCTGGTCGATGGAATAAAAAACACTGGCGCCGCTTTGCCCGAAGGAGCGCGGCTAACGGTCGGGAGCCATTCACTTGCCGTGTTCTGTGACGGTTATGCCACTTACAACAGCATGGTGCAGATTGAAGGCAGTGAGACACAGGCGCTTACTGTGGCGTTGAAGGCGCTCGAAAAAGGTACCGGACTGCTTCATGTCCATTCTTACCCCTGGGCCGAGGTGTATGTTGACGATGTTGACAAGGGCCCATGCCCGACCCAGCAACCGTTGGCGCTTTCGGAAGGCGATCATGTCGTGACGGTCAAACGGGACGGTTTCAAGCCGCACACGGAAACGGTCCACATTGCCAGAGGGGAAGAGGCACGCCTCAAGGTCGAACTCTCAAAATGAAAACGCAATGCCCACGCCGTTGGGGCGCAGCGAAAGAGAAACGTTGTGCGGCAAGGGGTCCTTTTTAGCGAGCATGACGATGGAAACGGGAATGAGGACGGCCGCGACCCCAGCGCTTATGCCGCCGCCGATAAACAAGTTGCGATATTCATAATAGTAATGGTCGAAGTTCGCGCCAGGAACGGTAATGGCGTTATACTTCTGCAAGTCCTGGTAGCCGAAGTAAAAAAGGTTTGCGCTCACGCCGGCCGAAATGATTCCGCATACAAGCAAGGTAACAGGAAGAACGACGTTCTTTTTCTGGACGATGACCGTCGGCTTTTTTTTAATTGCGGTATCCATAATCGCAAGCTTTTTTTCCAGTTTTGCCTGCTTGAACACAATGGCGATGGTCGGCTGCACCTCAAGTGTATCAATGTCCATTTCCGGGAATTTCTCCAGGGCCGTTGTAAAAGCCGCTTTTGCCTGGTCGACCCGGTTGAGCATGGCAAGAGAGAACCCGAAATACTTGTATCCTTCCTTTTGGTCGGTCCCGGACAAAAGCGGCACGAGTACGGCAAGACTGTCGGCCGCCTTCTTATAATCGCCGTCCTTGAAATGCGTAATGGCCCATTCAAGACGCTCATGGTTGTTCGCATCCTGAGACTGCACGCTTTTCGTGCTTGCCTGAATGGGCAGGAAGAAAAGCGCCAACATGATCATGGTTCCGCGCATACCGGTTCTCTATTCTGTTGATGTATCACATCGGACGGGACAGACCGGCCCGCCGCACCTGTGAAAAATAAGGTTTTCCGGGGAAACAGTCAACTTATGAAAAATACAGGAAGCAAGACTTGGGCCAAGCCAAGAAAAATCAGCCAGTTTCGGGGGCGGTGACCGCGACAATAGGGGCGCCCGCCACCCGGCAGCAAAATCCATCTTTACATACGCAAATCATCAAGAGCTACCTCATCACCATGAACCTCGCGGTCACTGTCTCCTTCGCACTTATCATTTTCACCACGTACACGCCGTTTCCGCCGAAGTTCCAGGCGACATCGCGCTGTCGCGTGCCCGCTTCGGCTTCCCAGACCAGGCACCATTGCCCGTTGCAAATTATTATGCGGTTGGGCGCGGGGGTTCCCAGGGAAACGCTGATGATTGCCCGGTTCCCATTTTATTACCGTATTTGACAATAACGAGATGGAATGCCTATTTTCTTAAATGAAACCGTTTGCGGTGCAGTCCGCGGTGACCCTTCGAAGCACCCGGCGGATTGAGTAATAGGTCTTATATCCTCAAATGGGGCGGGACACCAGAAAGGCGGAGAAAATGTGGCGTGCATCAAGCATTGCGATATTGATGTCGGTCAATTTCCTGATGGCTACCGATATCAGCTTATCAAAAGACTCCATCTGGTTAAGAAATTCACTCATTGTAAGCAGGTCCGACCTGGTCACCGTCACCAACGGGAGCCCTCAAAAAATCATTCTTGATTCGGCCTATGTGCTTGTCGAAGATCTTGACACGGTAAATTTCAGCTGGACAATCGCAAATAAACTGCTTGAGATTGTTTGGGGAGACCAGCAGCCCTATCATCAGTTCATATGGGCGCTGGACAGCCTTGGCGCAAATGCATACAAACTCGGGAAAGTATATTTTACGCCGGATTCGACGCCCCTTTCGCTTTCACCCGGTGCTTCGACCTTCATCGCGAACATGCAGTTCGGCACCTGTTTCATCTGCAATTCCCTGCCGAGGTATCCGCGCTATTTTACGGGGGACCTGCGGCTTTTCTTCAACAATGGACAAATCGTCAATCTCAGGCTGTACACGGACGATCTCAGGACCGGCGTCGTCCGGCCGGGCATGTCTTCTAAAGCGACTTCCATAGGTAATAAAAGCGCGGCAGGATATCTCGCCAATGGAAGGGTCGTCAGTGAAAAATTGTCCGCAAGGTACGTGAGGAAAATCCGGAATATCATTGTATATCCGAAAAAAAACTGACCCTGCTTTGTGCGTCAGATTCCCATATTGTTAAGAGTGTTGACAACGGTCCGTATGGTTGCCGCAAGGGTGGGGTGCGACAAATCGAAATGGCGTGCCGATTCGGCCAGCCGGTCCCTGATCGTCGCATGCTGCGGCGACGGCGTGTCGCTATTATGGGCCAGAAGGACCTGGACATCATCCTGGATTTCCTCAAGAAGCCTCTGCGAATCCTCGTTGACGTCCTCGACTGCGGTAAGTTCTTGATGAAGATTTTTAAGGTGTTCTTTAAGGCTAGGATTGTTCATGGCTCTCCCTGCGAGGTTGGATGTTTTGAGTTGTTGCCAGGATACTACGCACCTGCGTAAAAAATATAATAGATTGCTGTTGAGAATTCCTCACCTTGTCTTATCTTCATGCCGGGTAGCCGTTAAGGGCCCTGAAATTAAAAACCAAATTTCGCCGGCTTCGGTAATACCGCGGTGCGCTATAAGAACGTCTGACAAAAAGGCCCATGCGGTTTTTTTTATTGCAAAAATAAAAATCAACAACTATATAATTACAAAGCTCGCTATGGGGAATTTTTATGATTGCCGTACATACTGAAAACCTGACAAAACGTTTTAAAAAACTAATTGCGGTCAATGCCGTTTCTTTTGACGTACTTGAGGGAGAGATATTCGGATTTCTCGGACCGAACGGCGCAGGAAAAACAACGACCATCAACATGCTTTCTACCTTGATTGCTCCAACAAGCGGTCATGCCGAAATCATGGGACACGACATTGTAAAGAAACGAAATGCCGTTCGTCATTCTATCGGCGTGGTATTTCAGGAACCAGCCCTCGACAGCAGGCTTACCGGAAGGGAAAATCTCGAATTCCATGCGCTCATGTATGGCATGCCCGCCGATCAGCGGCGTTCGCGCATCGCCGAAGTGCTTTCGCTTGTGGAGCTTGAAGACAAGGCCGGCGGCCTTGTTGAAACCTATTCCGGCGGGATGAAGCGACGGCTTGAAATCGCCCGCGGACTCATGCACCGTCCCAAGGTGCTGTTTCTTGACGAACCGACACTCGGGCTCGACGCGCAGACGCGGCGTCACATATGGAATTATATCCGGAAACTCAATGAAGAAACCGGTATCACCATTATCCTCACCACTCATTACATGGAAGAGGCCGATGCGCTTTCGCGCCGCATCCTTATCCTCGACGATGGCGGGATCGTCGCGCTTGATACGCCGTCGGCGCTCAAAGACGTGCTTGGCGGCGACGTGATCGAGCTTGCCGCCGCTAATGATGTTACCGCATTTGTCAACACTATGCGCGCGACACAATGGATAAAAAGCACGCTTGTCGAACAAAACATTGTCCGGTTGAGCATGGAGAAGGCCGAAACGCGGGTCCCTGCCGTCGTACAGGCCACGGTCGACAGCGGTGTTTCGCTTTCCTCGGTAAATATACGGAAACCGAGTCTCGACGATGTTTTTATCCATTACACCGGCAAAACGATCCGCGAAGGCGGAAGTGACGACCACACTGCAAAAAAAAAGCGTCGTTCATCCGGGAGACGCTGAACAAGAGAGACTATGCGCGTATTCAATGTAATCTTTATTCTCTGGCTTCGCGATATGAAGCGGTTCCGGCGCTCACCCTCGCGGGTCATCGGGAGCATCACGGTTCCCCTGCTCATGCTGGTCGGCCTCGGTGCCGGGTTCGGGCGCATGCCGATTCCCGGGCTCCATTCCTCGACGTACCTCTCGTTCCTTGTGCCCGGCATGATAGGCATGACAATATTATTTGGCGGAATATTTACGGGGATGTCGGTGCTATGGGACCGCCAATACGGCTTTCTCAAGGAGATCATGGTCGCGCCGGTGCCGCGTGTGGCGATCGTGATCGGCCGCATCGCCAGCGGGAGCACCACCGGCGTTATACAGGCGACCGTCGTGGCGCTTTTTTCCACGGCGCTTGGCTTTGCGCTTCCCACCGTTCCCGGATTTGCCCTGGCGCTTGTATTCATGATTTTCATTTCCGTCATCTTCACCGGTTTGGGCCTTGTGTTTGCCTCGCGCATGAAGGACGAGCAGGGGTTCGGTCTTATCATGAATTTTCTTGTCCTGCCGTTTCTTTTTCTCTCCGGGGCTTTTGCGCCCATCGGGAATTTTCCCGCATGGGTACGAACACTCTGTTATATCGATCCGCTCACCTATGGCGTGGAAGGACTGCGGGCGGCATTGCTCGGATCGTCAACCATTGGTTTGCCGGTGAGTTTTATCGTCTGCGCGGCATGGGCGGTGCTTATGGTGGCGGCGGGTGCCTGGTTCTTTGAGACGAGTGAAGCGGTTTAGGATGTGCGCAAAGGCTTGTCATCTCCAACGGTCAATGTTTTGTGATACGGCTGCGATAGTTCCGTCAGTTGCAGGGGAGAAGTGAAGAGAAAGCGACCTAAAGTATACCACAGCGCTGAACGAAGAAAAAAAAGAAGGGCGGCATTAGAATCCGCCCTTCTTTTTTGTTTGGGTTCCCTGAAGGTAAGGTAGCAGTTATTTGAGACCGAATGTCATTTCCACTTTTTGGAATTTCTGCTGATCAGATGTGGAAACCGCCCTTATTCTGCAGATCATTGGAGTTGCGGGAATCCGCTTATCGCCCCAGGGGATGCTGTAATACTGCGCTGGTTGAACCGAATTTACAAGCAAGGCAACCTGCCTTCCCTTGAGATCGAATACCTGGAGCGTAACAAGGCTCGGCTTTGGTAACGCGTATCTGAATGTAATCCGGTTTCCGTTTGCCCAGGTCCTGTTCACCGAAAAAGCATACACCTTGGGAATTCTGGCAAGAGAAAGCAATCCAACCGGTATAACGCCTGATCCGGAGACTTTTATAGTATCTTCGGTAAGGGCATTGCTTGCAATCACGATGGACGCAGCGTGGGAGTTCGCGTCAAAGGCCTTAAACCAGACCGTATCGATAATGATCTGGCCCGGTGCCACCACAAGGACCGTTGCGGTCATGCCGAACGACGTATCGTTCGAAGCGAACCCGGTAATCCGAAGCGTGTCATTGCCTGTGTTGGAAACCGTGATGGCAGTGTCCTTGCGCTGGCCGACGTTGGTATTTGCGAACGCCACTGTCCGCAACGAAAGGTTCATTATGGGAAGCAGGCCGGTCCCCGTAACTTTAAGGGTATCAGGGCTGGTTATAGCATTGCTGACAATCAGGCATGCGGCCGTGTCGGAGTGCGCGGCCACCGGCCTGAAATGCGCCGTATCCACCACCGAGGCTCCCGGCGCGACACTCAGGCCGGACGACCCGATGGTAAACAGCGGATTCGCGCAGGTCAAAGAGGCAATTTTCAACGTATCATTGCCGGTGTTCGTTATCGAGAAGACCGCGTCGGTATGCTGTGAGACCCGGACTGAACCAAAACTGATGGATTTCGGGTTCAGCGACATGGTATACGTGGAAACGGGTTGAGCGCTTGCCTCATTGGAATAGGGCCCGAGGTTGCCGCTGATATCGCGGGCCGTGATCCTGAAAAAGTAGGTGGTGCCGTTTACCAGCCCTGCAATCAATTTAGTGGTGTCGGCGGCGGCAACGGTGGAATCGATGATCGCTGTCGGACCAGACGCCGTGCCCATATACACATAGTACCTTGCGAAATCGGACTCGGTTGATTTATTCCACCTGAGCGCGACCTGACGCGGTCCCGGAGCGGCCACCAGGCCGGTGACCGCCATCGGTGCGGTATGGTCGGGTGACACGGCGCCGGCTTCGTTGCTTGATGCGCTGATGTTTCCGGCGTCGTCCTTTGCGAACACGCGATAATAATATGTACCATAGGCCGGCGTAACGTCATTAAACGCCGACACCTTGCCCACCGCCGCGATCTGCTTGCCCGTGGTATCGGTGATCGGCGCGGCAGACCGGTAGATAAGGTAACCCGTTGCGTCCGTGCTTGCCGACGCGGTCCAGGAGAGGTCGATCCCTTTATCTTGCGAGGGTGAGGAAGCAGCAAGCAGGAGTGTTGCCGGATCAGGGGCGCTGTGATCGGGTGAAAGGGCATTTGCCTCGTTGCTGGGAGTGCTGATATTGCCCCCGTTGTCCCTGGCGAACACGCGATAATAATATCGCAAATACGCCGGGGTCACGTCATCGAAAATGTTTACTTTGCCGACGGTGGTGAGCAGTTTTCCCGTGGTATCGGTGAAGGGCGCGTCGAACCGATAGATAAGATATCCGGTTGCGTCCGAACTGCCCGAAACGGTCCACGACAGATCGATACCTTTATCACGCACCGAGGCGGAAACGGCAAGCAGCAGCGTGGCGGGATCGGGAACGATATGGTCGGGAGACGCCGCATTTACCTGGTTGCTCGGGCCGCTGATGTTTCCAGCATTGTCCTGCGAGTAAACAACGTAATAATATGTTCCATACGCGGGGGTCACATCCGAATAAGATGGGGTCGCACCATGAACGGCGATAAGCTTGCCTGTAGTATCGGTGATGGGAACATCAGACCGGTAAACCCGGTACGCTACCGCATCACCCGGCCCAGCCCATGTCAGGTCTATGCCTTTGTCGGTGGATCCCGACGGGATGGCGATGAGTGAGGTGGGCGCGGCCGGCGGAATATGGTCCGGCGCTACGGCCGATACGTCGCCGCTTGAGACGGAGATATTCCCTGCGCCGTCACGCGCATACACCCGGTAGTAATATGTGCCATAGGCCGTTAGAACATCGTTAAGAGAGGTGGTTGCAGACGAAAGCGCGGTCAATTGCTTGCCCGTGGTATCGGTGATGGGAGAAGAAGAACGGTAAACCAGGTATGCGGTAACGTCGGGACTTGGTGAGGCATTCCATGAAAGGCCGATTTCCTTGTCAACAGTAGGTGATGGTGTCGCGGCCAGGTTCTGCACCGGGCCGGGCGCTAAATGATCGGGAGATGCGGCGCTAGCCTCATTGCTCGATGTGCTCATGTTTCCGCTGCCGTCACGGGCAAAGACCCGGTAATAATAGGTCCCGTAATCAGCAACATCGTCGTTAATATTTAGCGTAGATGAAGGAACTTCTGAATAGTGATGGCCGGTTGTGTCGGACATCGGGGAAGTGGACCGGTAAACGACATAGGTGGTGACATCAGCGCTCGGAGATGCGGCCCAGGTTAAATCGATGCGTTTATCAACGGTCGGTGACGCTTGGACGGTGAGGCCCGAAGAAGGAGCTGGTGCAATATGGTCGGGAGACTGTGCGTTTGCCTGGTTGCTTGACGCACTGACGTTCCCGCTGTTGTCGCGTGCAAAGACGCGGTAGTAGTATGTGGCGTACGCCGGTGTGGCGTCGGCATATGAAGTGGTCGCCGCCGAAACCTGGGCAAGGGAAAGACCCGTGGTGTCGGAAATGGGTGAGGTACTGCGGTAAATCAGATTGTTTGCCACATCACCGCTGGAGGAAGCAGTCCAGGCCAGATCAATCTGCTTGTCAACACTGCCCGATGCGGTTGCGCTCAATCCCGATGGCGCTGCCGGGGCTATATGGTCGGGAGATGTGGCGCCTGCCACATTGCTGGCGTCGCCGGGCCGTCCCATGTTATTCGCAAATATCAAATAATAATAAGTCTGGTAATCGGCCGCATGGTCGGTGTAGCTGGTGACTGCCCCGGTGGTGGCAAGCAGTTTCCCGGTTGTATCGGTTATGGGTGTGGGTAAACGGTATATGCTGTAACCCGTGGCATTATTCGCGGCTGTCCAGTTGACATCAATTTGTTTATCGACCGATGAGGATGCGACTGCACTTAAAGACGGGGTCGCGGGTTTGATAGGATAGTAAAAACCGCCTTCAAACCAAGAGCGCGCATAGCCGCCCCCGTATGCGTTCGCGTCAAACCAATCGAGGGAAGGGGAGCCGTTGGCATAGAATTCGAAGTTTACTTTAAAGTGCATGGCGGCCGTTACCGGCACCAGGCCGCCGATGTTGGGATCAAAACCCAGTGTGGCTGGGTCGACAAGTGGAATTGGCGCGCCCGTTATCGAATCGGTCACATTCACGATGCAAGTTACAGGGACCGAACCAGATGACGAAGGGGATGTTTTATAATAATAACTGGTGCCTCCTGTCCAAACTAAAAGTCCGCTTCCAAGGCTTGAGCTGCCAGGCGCAAATGTCAATTGCCCACCGCCGGGATTGTTAATGAAATTCAGCCTTACACCGTTTGCGAAAAGGCCCCAGTACATTGGGCTGGTATTTGCGAGAAACACATTCGAGTAATACCAGTTTTGCCCGCCAGTTCTTCCCATGGCTGTGCCATCGGACCCGCCCGGTTCCGTAAAGGTGACGCCTCCTTCAGGTGTGTAGACCGGGCCTATCCACTGGGCAAAACCGGAAGCCGTCAATCCGGTAATCAGTAACAACGCTGCACCTACGCGGACCGTTAGCCTCTTCATAAATCCTCCATGCGATTGGGTAGCTGAATCCATTGTCTTTTATATCGAATGTCAAACCACGGTATTTACTTCAACAACTTGTTGCACCATTCAGGTACTGTATTAGCTTGATACACGCGGCCGCCCGTGCCATAAGAAATTATCATGGTATTTCCCTGCTGGGCCATTCGTATATCGAAATCAAGTGAGAAATACCGGGCTGCGTCGGAAACCGAAACATTGCTGTTTATCGTGTCGCAGGTGGAATGCAACGTGTTCCTGGTAACCAGAAGGTGATCAGCCCGCGGGTTCATGATCGCGAGCAGGCGGGTATTTACAGAATCTACCAGACCATTTTCGACATCGCTCAGGCACAAGTTCGAATCGGCAAGGTTTAATGTATGATACCAATTGGAGATGGTGTCCAAAAAGACGGGGAATGCGCCTGCCTGGGCTGTAATAGCTACATCTTCTCCCGATTTAATGATGCTTACCCTTATTTTACGAAATAACGTAAAAGAATCGCCCACAAAAGGGATGCGGTGCTGGGTTGATACCGTATATAAAACACTATCGCAGCCATGAGTAAAACTGTCGACTGATGTGACAAAAGATCCGGACACCATAGGAATTCCGGCCTCGCGGGCCAACGTATCTACCAGTTCGGCATCGTGAACCGACAAACAGCCACAGGTCGTATTATTTGGGGCATTATTTTTGACGCATCCGGGCATAATCATAATAAATAGAAGGAAAATCCCGGTTACAACTTTCGTTTGTCTGAATGTCATTGACGTCTCCATTCCATAACTGTTTGATTTTTATAAAGGTTGAGTTTTTAAGGGCCGCGACCAACCACATATTATACAGTATTTTCGCAGAAAAATATAGTTTTTTCTGGAAGTTATGTCAATTTGCTATTACCAGCTTTGCGGGCTGTTTAAAGGGATAATAAAATCCCAATTTCAATCCTAAATTAAATATGGTTCGCTAAGCAGGCGAAAAGAATTGGAGATTGCAGATTAACGATTGTAGATTTCTACTTTGTCACTACAACCCGGATTGCTTTGGAATATCCATCAGCTTTCATCGTAACGCAATACGCGCCTGAATGCAATGCCGTCGATTCTTTTCTTTCCAGTACCGCGCTGTAAATCCCTGCTTCCTTATTGCCGTCGGCGAGCTTTTTTATCAGACGGCCATTGAGGTCCATTATGGAAACAGCCACGTGAGATGCTTGGGATACTTGATAGGTGATAAACAGGGGCTGACCACTGGAAACCTGTTGCGCTTTAAGATTATAGCCTGAAAAAAGCGCCACCGCCTTACTGCCATTATTCACGGCATTTGAACCCGGCGGATCAAAACCGTTGACATACCGGTATCCGGCCGGAATCCTGCTGATGTTCGCGTCGTTAAAGGCGCCGGGGGGCGAGGCGGGATCAAACGGCGGCCATGCCAGGGTGCCGAAGAAGGCAGGCTTGACGCTCCGGAAATAGCTGTTCGGAATGGCATGGTCGGCGATGGCCGGGTCCCATGCGATGGCATGGCTGAGGTAATCGTAATTCCCGTGACGGATCATCGTGTTTTTGACATTAAGGTCGAGCTCCTGCAGGGAGTTCCCTCCGGTGCCGTGGCTGTCGCCGCCGGGCTGGTTGACCGATTGCAGCGTATAATCCGGCGGTGTGGTGGGGCCCCATGTCAATGAAAAACCATTGTTGCCCATGTTCGGGAACCCGAGTTTGTAAATCACTTGACTTGCGTAGCTGAAGGAAGTTACCGGCTGAAACAGCCCGGTGCCGCTGAAGGAGCTTGTGCCGAGAATGTTGCCCGCAAGGCTGAAATAGTTGTTCCATCTGCCGACATTCACCGCGATCAGGTTGTCGGTGCCCGTGGGGTGCGTGGCCGTGAACCAGTTGCGGGCAAGGACGATATGGCTTGTCGAGCCGAAATACCCGTCGCTTCCCATGCCGCCCGCGATGTTCCCCTCCACAAGGTTCATCATGTTGTGCGGGCCGTGACTCACGCTGATGTCCATGCCGGCCATGGTGCTCGAACCGGTGTTGGCGTTATAGGAAAAGTTGTAGGCAATCACGTTTCCTATGCAGCCGCCCTTCGAGTCGCCGAAGATAATGCCGGGAAACCCGCCGTTATAGGTGATGTTGTCCTCGATCAGGTTGAAGGAACCGTCCTCGTAGAAATCTATGCCCTCGTGGTTGGGCCCGCCGCCCACCACGCCATGCGTATAATTGTGCCTCACTTCGCCATTGACAAAACAGACAAGGAACATCTGACGGCCCGTTGAATTCGTCCCTTCAACGTTTTTTATCCAGCAGCCCCACGCCTGGTCGAACTCCAGGCCCGCCCAGGAAATCGAATTGCAGTCGACAGTCAAATCTTCCACGCTGGTATTTATCAGTGGAGAAAGCGAGTACTGGACAAGCGCGGGGGACAGGGTGAAATCAAACGGGAGCGGGGGAGCTACTGTAACCGTAGTCGCTGTCTTTGCCGTGACCCTAAACATCGCGGTCATGGCCTTTGTGTTTGTCGTGGGCGCGGTGCCGGTGATTACATACGGTAAATTGTTCTGCTCTACTCTCACCAGATTGCCAACGGTGATGCTCGATGCATCGGCCACGGTCAACACCGCGCTTCCTTTTGTCGCGCCGCTTGTGATTGCAAGACCGGCCGTGGGCCTGGGCCAGTCGCCCGACCCTAAAAGCAGTACTTCCGCGCTTGTCGTGGCTTTAAGAATTGTTTTTCCCATGCCCGCGCCCCGTATGGTGATATTGGAGGCATTGGCGCGGTATACGCGGCTGTCAAGCCGGTAGGTCCCGGCTGGGATGTAAAGCACCTGTCCTGGACAGGATCGCATGGAGTCAATTGCCGCGCCTATGGCGCCGGAAGCGTCAACCAGACCCGTTCCATACATTGCGGAATCAACCCTGAATCCGATAACCGTGCGGTTGGGGATGCCGCCCGGAACGCCCACGTTCACTCCGGGAGTCCAGTCCATGAGGCGGTCAGGGGGGATGATCTGGGCGCTGGCAAGACTTGAAAGAAGGGTGAAGGATAAAAAAACGGTTGATTTTATTTCATGAAGCATAAAGTAGGACTTCTTTCTTGGGTTTGGACAATGGTAAACACAACATGCGCGCAACCCTCTTGAAGTTAGGCCCGGAAAATTATAGAACAAAAATGCTATGCTCTATCAATCAATGAAAACCGGATTACTGAATTCGGCATTTTTGGCTTGCGCTGTTGGGTGCTGACCTGAGGCAGCCACATTGTCTTTCTTGTGCGCACGTCTTCCAATTACAATTGAATTTAATGTTTCCAATCAGATTGAATTGGACTGCGCCCCCAAGATCGAGATAATTTCATGAGAATTTAGGATGACACTGGCCGGCTCGTATTTTTAACCCAAAGGAGCCGGTATGAAGAAATATAGACATTTTCCGTTGGAATACA
>Ga0182027_10009052_pt1 | contig 14379 bp, 13 predicted proteins | sample 712E1DmetaG_FD_121300 | JGI IMG/M metagenome (GOLD analysis project Ga0182027, IMG submission 121300) | Permafrost microbial communities from Stordalen Mire, Sweden - 712E1D metaG (Illumina Assembly) | ecosystem: Environmental > Terrestrial > Soil > Wetlands > Permafrost | place: Sweden...
ATTCGTTTACTTTGTGTTTGCATAGGTCTTTGGTTTTTTAAGTTTATGTTTTTGGCATTATAAACTTAGAAATTTTCCGAAGATCTATGCTTTATTCAAACATACGATCTATTTCGCCATTTCCATCCTCTTTGCTACAATAGCAAGCTGCCCCAGGGAAATCCCTCCGTCATTGGTTGGAACAAGATGATGCGAATAAACCTCAAACCCCGATCCTGTCAGCATTTTTTCGGTTCCTTCCTGCAGGTATTTATTCTGAAACGTCCCTCCCGATAGAACAACCTTATTACAGTTGTGCCGGATCTTCATTTTATAAATCACTTCCGATATAACCGATATCACGGTATTATGGAACTTCGCCGAGATAATACCGGGATAAGTATGCTGTTTGATATCCGCCAGTATGCCGCGAAACGTCAGTTCAAAATTCACCGTCTCTCCCACGAAATAAGAATATCTCTCTGAGCAACCAGGTTCTATGATAGATTCAAGTCTCATCGGGGCTTCTGAAGAAAATGTGGAATAAAGACACAGATCCAGTATCGCTGACACTGCATCAAACAGTCTGCCGGCGCTGGAAACCGGGGGACAATTAATCCCCGAACGGATCATCTTCAGGATAAAATCTATTTTTTCCTGCTCAATTTTCTTCAGGAAGGGAATCTCAAGATGTACCAATTCTTCTCCGAAAATTTTAAAGAGGTAAGATACCGCCATTCTCCAGGGTTCTTCAATCCCCCTGTCGCTACCGGGCAATGGAACATATTCAAAATGGGTATCCCGGTTAAAATCCGCCAAGTCACAAAATAGAAATTCCGCACCCCAGGTATTCCCGTCGGTTCCGTAGCCGGTTCCATCCATTGCCACGCCCAGCACAGGTTCATCCAATCCGTGTTCTGCCATACAGGATGCAATATGAGCATGATGATGCTGCACCCTGACTAGTTTCATTGAACCCGTTCTTTTTTCCGCGAACCTGCTGGTAAAGTAATCCGGGTGAAGGTCAGCAGCAATGATCTCCGGCGTCATCCTGAATAATTTCTGATATTTATTCAGCGTCTCTTCATAGAAAGAAATTGTTTCTGCATTCTGAAGGACACCGATATATTGGCTCAGGATTGCATTCCTGCCTTTTCCGATGCAGAAGGTATTCACCAGTTCAGCGCCGGTTGCAAGAATTCCGCCGGTATCCTGCTTCAATACCACAGGAGTCGGTGCAAATCCCCGTGATCTCCGGAAAACCCTTTCAACATCATTGATAACCCGGACAACAGAATCATCGGTGCGGTTCTCAATCTCACGATTATACGCAAGCACACCTTCGGTCTTCAGAAGAAATGTATCCATTGCTTTCCGGTCATCGATGAGGATCGGTTCATCGGAAATATTTCCGCTGGTAAGCACGATCGCCGGGAGTTTCAGTACCTGAAAAAGTAGATGATGAAAAGGCAGATAGGGCAACATTGTGCCGATGGTATTCAGCCCTATACTGACTCCGGGAGCAAGAATCTTCTGACGTTTAGCCAGTAGCAAGACAATCGGCCTTTTCCATGAAAGAAGACTTCTTTCTTCAGCTTCACTGACTTCAGCATACTGCCGAAGCGTTGCAAGATCCCGGAACATGACTGCCAGCGGTTTACCTTCTCTGTTCTTCAGGTACCTCAACCTTGTCACTGCATCTTCATTGGTCGCATCACAGGCCAGGTGATACCCGCCCAGCCCTTTGATGGCCATGATCCCGCCCTTCAGGAGGCATTCTGACAAGGTTGCAAGGATTTTCTCTGTTCCTTCGACCTTACCGCTCCTGGTATATAAAGTATAGTGCGGACCACAAACTGAGCAGGCGACCGGTTGGGCATGAAAGCGCCGATCCTGTACATCCTCATATTCCCTGCGGCAGGAATCACACATCGGGAAAACCTTCATGCTGGTATTTTTCCTGTCATAGGGAAGATCGTTGATAATGGTAAACCTCGGACCGCAATTGGTGCAATTGACAAAGGGATAATTCACCCGGTTCGGCTGGATCTGCATATCGTCCAGGCAATCGTTGCAGACTGCTATATCGGGACTGATCTCCGTGATCTTATCGGAAGTATTTTCACTTCTTGTTATCCTGAACCCTTGCACATCTGTGGGTTCCGTATAAACAGGAATGACCTGGCTGATATTTGAAGCAACCGGCGGATCCGATCTTAACTCATCCAGGAAATCTTCGATAGACTGTTGCGGCCCCTGGACAAATAGCTCCACGCATTCGTTGGTATTCCTGACCCAGCCTGAAAGGTTATGTTTAACGGCAATCCGGTAAACGAACGGGCGAAAACCAACGCCTTGTACAAGGCCGGTGACAGTGATATGACAGGCTTTATCCATTTACTTTTTTAGAATCCGGGTCATCCGAATAAAATTACATATTTTAATTCATGTTTAAGAATTATTGTAAATTTAATCCGGAATTCAGATCCTAACACAGGTTTGTTATGAAAAAAACCAGGGATATTCTCTGTGAAGAATGCCAGTCAGGATTCATGAGTTATTTTCATGCTCTTGACAAAGCCGACCTTCAATACCTGAATGAGCAGAAGAATACCCTCGTTTATAAAAAAGGTCAGTTAATCTATGAGGAAGGGCATAAGTCGCTGGGCGTATTCTGTATCCGTGAAGGCAAGATCAAGGTTTTCAAAAACACCCAGGAAGGGAAAGAACATATTACCCGTGTGGTGCTTCCGGGTGAATTCCTGGGGCTGAAAGCCTTGCTGAGTGGCAATGATCATTCTGTTTCGGCATCGGCGCTGGAGGATTCCATTGTTTGTTTTATTTCAAAGATGGATTTTTTCCAGCTGATGATCAAGTATCCTGAATTTACCCGTTCCCTGATCCTCATGCTCAGCAAACTACTGGAAGAAGCCGAACTGAGGATGATCTCGCTGGCCTATAAACCTGTCAGGGAAAGGCTTGCAGAAACCCTTCTCTTCCTTTTCGATTCCTTTTATCCGAATCCCGATAAAACCGTGAAAGAATACCTGAACCTGACCCGCATGGACCTGGCCAATATCATCGGTACTGCAGCGGAGACTGTCATCCGGCTGCTCTCCGATTTCAAGGATGAAAGACTTATTGCCATCAAAGGAAGGAAGATCTTCCTTCTTGACCCGGCCGGGTTGAAGACTATTGCCACAATGACGGGATAGAGTACGCAAATGGTAAGATGTAAAATGGCAATATTATTTTGCATCTTGGATTTTACCATTTTGCTGTTTTACTATTTTGCATCTGGATAAGTGTGGAGTGATAAAAAAAGTAAATATTTTGTCACTGTTCCAGGTTTGAAAAAATAGTATATTTGGAGAAGGTATATAAGGGGATTTGCGTGTCGGAATAGTCACATTCTTGGGATTATCGAAATGTCATGTGAAAAATTGATTATGATGAAAATTAACAAAATTGTATGCATTATTTTTTGTTTTCTTTTTGTCCTCGGATGCAAAAAGAAAAATGATGAATCAAATCCATTTCATGCTTCATTCCAAGGTGTCATAAATAATGTCTTAACCTCATTTACAGAATCAAGTACTCATTATTGGAGTTCAGCTGCAGTTTTAATCGCCAATATAAATGGAACAGATTCATCACTTTTCCGATTTGACTTGTCTCTTTGTCAGCATTATAAACAAGATTCAATATATCACAACAGTATTTTCGTAGATATTATTAATCATATACCTAATGACAGTTTGGATCTAACAAATCAATATCCGGACTTATTTGAACACACATTTCGTTATTTATTAAGAACTGGTAATTATCCCTATACCTTTGATTCGTTTATAAAAAGTGGAATTATTGTATCTTGGTTTGATAGCAAAGGACTACAATGGGTATCAGGAAAGGTTCATGAAGAAAACAATGGATTCCCTGCCACTCCGCCAGACTATTCACATAATAATTTTACAATTGTTTACAGTCCTTCTGTCGCTCCTACACCTAGCTTTTGTACTTGGGGACAAGAAGTTGCTATCACATTTAGTTGTTGGGTTTATAATTATTATGGTGATAGTTTGCGTATTGAAAATGCGCATTTGAACTGTATCTATTCATATAAAAAAATGTAAGCATTTCTTCATATACCAAACCGGCAGCCGGCAATGCAGGGCAAGTGCTTCTGACCATACTGATGCTGCAGGCAAGGCCAAGCGGCAAAATGTTGATTATATGAAAAAGGTTACAATATTACTGACATTATTGGCAATATTTGATAGTACCGAATATTTTACAGCGAAATCGGTTGGTATCGTTAAGAAAATTGTCCATAAGTCTATTGACAAAGGAGTCTGGAATTTGACGAAATGAAAAGTATATAATTAATACTTTGCATGACAAGTCATTACTGGTAATCTTAAAATCCCAAAAATGAAAACAACAGCTTTAATCCTGGGTTTGCTAACAATCATTCTTTTCTCCTGTAAAAAGAATAGTTCAATGGATACGACGGTAACATCAGGTAATTTAATTGCTAACCCTAGTTTTGAAACAGCTGATCACCAGATCAACTATACCGGCTGGACGGGAACGGTATACTTAATCGACAGTTCAGGAGTTAAGCACCCGCCAATAGTTAAAGATGCACCAACCGGAGGCGGACTATGGTGTCTTCAACTTGTTCCGGGATGGCTGCCGGTAGAAGGATTTTCTGAAACCAGTGTTACGGGGCAAACGGGAACGAACATCTATAAGGTGACGGTCTGGATGAAGACAATTGGTTCAGGTGGTTTGTTTTCATTGGAGCAATGGAGAAACGGTCAACGGGTTAGATATAAAAGGGTAATCGATTCAGCCAGCACCTGGAAACAACTATCCTTGAGTGACACATTAACAGTACTCCCGACAGACACCTTAAAAGTTCATCTTTCCGCCGGTAGCACAGAAATGACTATGAGAACGGTTTATTTTGATCTGATAAAACTTGAGAAAATTATTCAATAAAACCGGAAGTAACCAGCCGTAAGCAGGCATTGCAGGACGTTAGTGCTTATGGAATGAAAATGAAACCTTCAAATATTTATCATTTTATTAATAAATGATCAGCTATGAAAAAATCAATAAAAACCCGGATCTTCACTTTTGCAATAATTGGAGTGTTATTCATGCTTTTGGGCAGTTGCAGGAAGAATGACAATACTCCTACACTTTTGACCGTAACCGACATAGATGGCAATGTTTATCATACTGTAACGATTGGTTCACAGGTATGGATGGTTGAGAACCTGAAAACCACCAAATACAATGATAATACATCAATACCATTGGTAACAGACAGTGCTTCCTGGATTTCCTTAACCACTCCCGGATATTGTTGGTATAATAATGATGCTGCGAATAACAAAAACGTTTATGGTGCTTTGTATAATTGGTATACTGTAAATACTGGCAAACTTGCTCCTGCGGGCTGGCATGTTCCTACCCATGATGAATGGACAACAATGATAACTTATCTGGGCAATGATAGTGTTGCCGGCGGGAAGATGAAATCCACCGGTACCCTGGAAGCAGGTACAGGCTTATGGCATACCCCCAATTCCGGTGCAAACAATAAAAGTGGGTTTACAGCCCTTCCGGGTGGCTATCGTGCTGGTACTGCAAGTAGTAATGGTATGTCCGCCAATATTGGCGAATTAGGAATTTGGTGGACGGCTACCGAATACGACAACTCCCATTCATGGAACTATTACCTTGTAACCAATATCGTGCAAGTGAATTATGGCTATCAGGATGGTGAAAAGACTTACGGCTATAGCGTCAGGTGCGTAAAAGATTAGCGGACACTAACAAACCGGCAACCTCCATGCAAGACAAGTGCTTCTGATCATCCTACGGCTGCAAGCGGGGAGTTTGTGGCAAGGTTCTTAAAAGAAAAATCTGATACGTACATTAAAAAATAAACTTTAATTTTAACATGCCTGAATTCCTGAAACTCAGAAAATAAATGAAAAACATGAAAAGATTTTTAATTTTATTGATGACTCTCGCAATCTGTGATCATGTATGTGCACAGTTTATTTTAGCCGGAGATTCAACTTCCCCGGATATATTGCACAAGGCACTTAATAAAACAATACATGTGAATGGGGCTCCCGGATTTATTAGTTATTCAGATGAATCCACTTTCACGTTAGATCTGAATAATGATGGATCTGATGACCTCGTTTTTACAGTGTACGCATGGGGGGCCCATGGCGGTGAGGGTTCTGGTTGCTCCATAACAACTTTAAATAACAATTTAATCCGTGTAACCTATTTACCATTCCTCAATGACTCCACCTCCTTTGTTGATACTTTGAATTACTCCGATACAATTGAACCTGAAAACTTTTGGTTTACATCATCCAATCAGATAACATTAGCATCGAATAGCGTTGATTACTTTACTGGAGAAGGTGGTTCCTGGGGTATCTGGAATTCTCTTCTCCTTAAATATATCGGGATAGGCGTTAAAATTGGAGAACATTTTTATTATGGTTGGGTAAGGATAGCAGTAAGTGCAGGTAATGGTGCAGATTTTTATATAACCGATTGCGCTATAATGAAATATAATGAAGGAATAAATGATGAAAGAAAAGGGAAACAGTATAAGATTTATCCTAATCCGGTTAATGAGAAATTAACGATAGAACAAGAATCATCAGGAAAGGGAGTTGTTTTAAAATTATTTAATATTGACTCTCAATTGTTAATCACGAAAGAAATGTGTGACCTGAAAACGGAATTAGACTTAAGCAGCTATAGAAGCGGAATGTACTATATGATTATTAAAAATGACAATGAAATTGTGGTAAGGAAAATAATTAAAGAATAGAGCCCTTAAGGTGTAAGGCACAAAATAAAATCCTGAACTCATGAAAATATATTTACAAGCTTTGATTATTACAGTTGTTCTCCTTTTGACCGGTTGTAAGAAACACAATGAATCAGGTTGTGTCGAAACTAATCATGGAACGACCAGTTTAACACCGCAGGAACTGTTAATACAGCCTTACGGTGTTCATGATTCACTGGTCTTTTTCAATGAGAGCCTGAACAGCACAATATCCTATTGTTGCACAAATCAATCAGTCAGTTATCAAACTTTGAGTGAAAATCAGCCAGATAGCCAGGGACATATTGCCTGTCTGGGGAATTATTTTAAAAAAGAAGTTTCTGCAACACAATTTTACATTTCCACAAAAAAGTTTATTGTTTTTTTTGAATACGCACCCGATCTTTTAGATACACTGTACAAAGAAAATGGGTTACAAATCGGAATCGGTCTTCCGGGCGATACAATATATCCTTTTGATGGTTTTTATGCTTTTCGCCAGGACACATTGTTTACATATCCTCATTGGCCTGCAGCAAAGATTGATCAGTTTTATGACACCATTACTATATCAAATAAGATATATCACAATGTTTATTTGCTGGAAGGAGCACATTTACCCATTGGATCGGAAAGAATTATTAAAATTTTTTATTCGGTATCTGATGGTATACTAAGATTCTCAACAAACAGGGACAATGTTTGGTCACTTCAGCAAAAGTTTATTTTACACTGAACCTGATATGCAGGACAAATAAAACCCTGGCAGAAAGTCGCGCTTTGGAAATGTTTAAAAAATGAAGACAAGCACAAGACTAATCACCCATAAAAAAAATATCATGAAAACAAAAAAAATCCTGGCTTCAATTTTTTTATCAGCGATGGTAATCCTTTTTGTGATCCCTTATGGATGCAAGAAAAATAATAATGAATCTGTTACTGCTAAAAAAAAGTATGCATGGGCAGTCGGAGTTAAAGACAGTACAAATTACGGAATGATACTGTTTACGAAGGATGGCGGTAATACCTGGAAAAGACAGGGTGAAGGATCGGCCGCTTTACTTGGTGTTGATTTCACGGATGTATGGGCAGTCGATTCAAATACTGTTTGGGTTGTTGGTTCGGATAACACCATTCTTAAAACAACCGATTGTGGTAAAACATGGGTCCGGATCCCGCCACCCTTAAACCGGCCGGATGTATTCCTTTTTTCAATTTCCTTGATTGGTACAGGTGATGTCTGGATAAGCGGTGCGCCTGGCATTGTCTATAATTCGAAGAACGATGGAAATACCTGGACTGTTTTTGACACCAATTTCTTTCAGCAGAATTTGTTGCAGGGCATTCATGCAATAAACTCACAGACAGTTTATGTTGCCGGGGGAACCGGAACCAAGAAGATGCGGGGTTTTATTGCCCGTACTACGGATGGAGGCCAGACATGGGATTCTATCGTCCCTGCAGACAATTATAACAAACATGAATGGATCAGTGTAAAATCATCCGATCCGGATCACATTCTTGTTTATGGAGCAAATTCACATTATGTATTCAGTGATGACGGTGGACAATCCTGGAAGAATGATTCTGTACCCAATACCGGGGGCACAGGTGGGGCTGATATTAACTGCCTTACGATGCTGGATGCACAAACCTGGTGGGGCGCCTTCGACTATGATGGCATTTTTATTACCCACAACAGCGGGGCATCATGGACTCAACAAACTTGTGTGGGACCTGGCGCCATGTGGTTGTTTGGCATCGATTATTACGACAAAAACCTGGCAATCATCGTTGCACAGAGCAGCGTTTCCGTCATCGGTAAGATCATCACGACCCAAAATGGCGGAGGCTTGTGGGAATTAAAATACCTCAGCAGGTCATGGTTTAACAAAGTATCCTTTATTAAAAATTGATTTGAATCAATACCGGTGGCTCAGGTTACAAAGGTCTGATGCTTCTGATTTAAGAAAGTTAACCCGCGAAAGCGCTGGTCTCCGAAAACCACCAGTCGGCGCGTATCTATAATATATTCCAAGTCACGAGTGCCTTCTTTAGATTTCATCTTCTCCTTCCTTTATATCATTCTGCAACAAAATATTTTTTCTTTTTTTTCTAAATCCTGACAAATGTCATTTTTTGGGCAGATTGTTCTTTTTACTTTAGCTGTTAATTAATTAACAATGGTATGGAAAAGATGCAACCGACAGCTGTCTTCTTTTACAATCCGAAAGGAATTGTCCAGGATCCCATCAATTACGATGAACTGGCGGCATATGTTCTCAAATTCCCATTTGTAAAGCAGGTCTGGAAGTACGATGATTTTTTATGGAATGAAGGAAACCTGCTGAACAGGATTAAAATGCATCAGCTTGAACGGCTGATCATCGCCGGGCCTATACCGGGAGTTATCAAGACCTTGTTCTCAAAGATCATGCTGATGGCGGGGAAAGATCCCGAAAATGTGATCCTCGCCAGCTTCGCCGAACAAGGCATAAGGATGGCAAACGACATCGACCGTGCAAAGTCTTTACTGGCCGCTTCACTATTTGATATCCCATATGAAATTGCCGTAGTTCCGGAGGAATTTCCGGTAAACCCGGCAACTTTAATAATTGGGGGTGGGATTGCAGGCATACAGGCAGCACTTGAAATTGCAAACAGCAACAACCAGGTTTACCTGGTTGAGAAGAGTGGAACGATCGGCGGGAAAATGGCTACCTTCGATAAGACCTTCCCTACCCTTGACTGCGCTGCCTGCATCCTGACTCCGAAAATGGTTGAGGTTAACCAGAATCCGAATATCCGTTTGATGACTTATTGTGAAGTATTGGATGTAAGCGGAACACCTGGTAAATTTTCCGTCAAGATTTTGAAAAAAGCAAGAAAGGTCAACGTTTCAACCTGTATCGGTTGCGGGACCTGCGCAGAGAAATGCCCGGCACAGGCCCCAAGCGAATTTGATGCAGGGACAACCATGCGTAAGGCTATTTACATCCCATTTCCACAGGCCGTTCCAAACAAGTACATGATCGATGCTGAATCCTGCATCTACATCAAAAACGGCAAATGCAAGGCATGTGTGAAAGCGTGTCCTGTACCCGACTGCATCAATCTTGATGAGCAGGACCAGGAGGTGACACTGGAGGTGGGAAATATCATCGTGGCTACCGGGTACAGGGTATTCGATGCAAAACGGATGCCCCAGTTCGGTTACGGGGAATTCCCGAATGTCCTTACATCCCTTGAATTTGAAAGACTCCTGAATGCTTCCGGCCCTACAGGCGGGAATATTACTTGCCGCACACAGGATAAGAAAGGAAACTGGATATTCAGTCCCGACTCAGAAAAGCCGGAAAGCCTTGCTATCATTCATTGCATCGGCAGCCGTGACAAAAACTACAATAAATACTGTTCGCGTGTTTGCTGCATGTACTCATTGAAATTTGCCCACCTGATCCTCGACAAATTGCCGGACGCTCAGGTATACGAGTACTTTATTGATATGCGGTCGTTTGGCAAAGGTTATGAAGAATTCTATGAACGTATCAAGGAAGAAGGCGTGTCGATCATCCGGGGAAAAACAGCAAAGGTGGAAAAAAAGAACGGGAAGCTACAAATCCGTGGTGAAGATATTATTCTATCCAAAATTATAGAAAACCCGGTCGATATGGTCATTCTATCCGTAGGACTGGAACCTTCGGAAGACACTGAAAAACTTTGCAGGATCCTGGGGATCCCTCAAAGTGCAGGAGGATGGATGGAAGAGGCCAACTATAACACAAATCCTACCGGTACAGTAAAAGGTGGAATCCTGATAGCCGGAACATGCCAGGGACCGAAAGACATCCCGGATACGGTAGCCCAGGGCTCGGCAGCGGCAGCAAGAGTGATTCAAAGCATCCTGAAAGGCAAAGTCAAAGGGGATACCGATTCCCCTGTACCGGAAAAAATCGAAAATCATATTCATGATCTTACACTCATTCAATAATAAGGAGGTAACATTATGCCTGTCCGTGTTCAGCCAGAATTACGAAACCAGCTGATCCAATTCGGGATCGGCGACTGGAATGCCTGTTATCATTGCGGCACCTGTACTGCCATCTGCCCGCTATCGGAAGAAGGGTTCCTGTTTCCGCGAAAAAAAATCCGGTTAATGCAGATGGGGCTCAAAGACCAGCTTGAATCCAGCGTTGAACCCTGGTTATGCTACTACTGCGGCGACTGTTCAAAAACCTGTCCCCGTGATGCAAACCCGGGTGAACTGATGATGTCATTGCGTAGATACCTGACATCAAAATACGACTGGACCGGTCTTTCCAAAAAATTTTACACGTCAGAAGTATGGGAATTGGCTTTCATCCTGTTATTTGCAGCGCTGGTAGTTATTGCATTTTTAGTCATCCTTCCTTCGATGGGATATCATTTTACCAAAGAGCTCACCGCCGGTGGGGGCGTAAAAGTAAACTCATTTGCCCCGACTGACATTGTTGAGCTCTTCGACTGGACCATGGCCGGAGTCGTAGCATCTCTGCTGATCTCCAACATCCTGCGGATGTATTACCAGATCATCTGGAAAAAAAGCAAAACCAAAGTTTCTTTATGGGTACACATCCGGGAATTCTGGCTGCTGATCTTCAACTTTGCCGTTCAGCCTAAATTTTCCAAATGCGATGACAAACGCTACTGGCTTTCGCACTGGTTGCTGATGTCAGGATACACCATTATGTTTATTGTGATCGTGGTTTACCTTAAGTGGTTCCAGACCGAAAATATATATCCCATCTGGCATCCGCAAAGGTTGCTTGGGTATTATGCGACGATAGGATTGCTCTTTGGCCTTGGAGTAGCGATTATCGGGCGATTGAAGCGAAAAGATATAAAATTCCAGTTCTCCCATGTCAGCGACTGGCTTTTTGTGATCATGCTCACTCTGACAGCCACAACAGGCATCCTGATCCATATTTTCAGGATCAACGGGATGCCCCTGGCTACCTATATCTGTTACATCGCCCATATGGCTGTGTTGGTGCCCATGATCCTGATCGAAGTACCGTTTTCAAAATGGTCGCACCTTGCCTACCGTCCGTTTGCAGTTTATTTCGCACAATTAAAAAAATATGCGGTTCCAAAATAACTTTCATTTTCCTCCTGAAAAATACATGCCATGGAAGAACCAAGAATAGGCGTCTATATTTGCTGGTGCGGCACCAACATCTCCAAGATGGTGGATGTTGAAGCGGTCGCTGCAGAAGTGGGGAACCTGCCCAATGTCGTCCTCGCAAAAACATACAAGTATATGTGTTCGGATCCCGGACAAGATCTGATCATCAAGGATATCCGCGGGCATCACCTGAACCGGGTGATCGTTGCAGCTTGTTCGCCGAGGATCCATGAACTGACCTTCCGTAATGCCGTCGAAAAAGCGGGGATCAACCCCTACCTGTTTGAAATGGCCAACATCCGTGAACAGGATTCCTGGGTCCACACCGACCGTTCGGAAGCCACGAAAAAAGCGATTGATCTGGTCAATGCAGCCGTACACCGCGTTCGGTTCCATGAACCCCTGCAAAAGCGTTCGGTGAATGTGGATCCTGCAACCCTTATTATCGGCGGAGGAATATCCGGGATGGTTGCTGCCCTCGAAATTGCCAATGCAGGAAAACAGGTTTACATTGTGGAAAAAACCGATCGCTTAGGCGGACATGTTGCCCGGTTTGATCTTACTTTTCCTCATCTCTCCAGCGCACAACAGATGATACGGCCCATCATACAACGGGTGGAAAATCATCCGAATATTGAAGTCTTCAAAAAATCAGTGATCCGGGGCGTCAGTGGTTATATCGGGAATTTTAAGGCCTTCGTTCAGAACGGACAACCGGAACCCTTAGAGCTGAAGTTCGGAAATATCATCGCCGCTACGGGTCTCAAACCCTTCGATCCGTCGAAGATTGAGGAATACGGATACGGAAAATTTCCGGATGTGATAACCTCAATGGAGTTCGAGGAGATGCTTGCCGCTGGGAAGTTGCTCACACGGTATGGAAAAGAACCCCGTAATATCGCCATCATCCATTGTGTCGGCAGCCGTAGTAAAGTGTATCATGAATATTGCTCCCGTACCTGCTGCATGGTGGCCCTGAAATTCGTCAACCAGATCCGGGCCGGAATCCCCGACTGCAACATTTTCGAGATCTATGCTGATATGCGTGCTTACGGGAAAGGCTGTGAGGAATTCTATGCCGAATCGACGCACCGGCAAATCATCTTTCTAATGTTCGATCAGCAGGAAAAGCTTCCTGTCATCAGGCAAGCCGAACGGACTGATGATTGCAACATGCTCATCGAAATGGATGAAATGCTTTCAGGGGAATCCATCGAAGTACCGGTGGATATGGTTGTCCTTATGGTGAACATGGAAGCTCATGATGATGTGAAAGATGTGGTGCATGAGATCGGAGTAAGCCTTTGCGGAAACCAGTTTTTCATTGAAAAGCATCCTAAACTCGACCCTGTGGCAACTACTACCGGCGGTGTCTATATCGTAGGAACATGCCAGGGACCGAAAGACATTCCTGATTCGGTAGCACAGGCCCGTGCTGCTGCAGCAAGGATCCTGGCTACCATCGCACAGGGTTCCGTTGCGGTTGAAGTCACGACGGCGCTTGTCAATGAAGCCTTCTGCTGCGGCTGCCAGACCTGCATCCGGGTTTGCCCCTATACTGCCATTTCTTATAATGAGGATAAAAAATCATCGGAAGTAAATGAGGTACTGTGCAAAGGCTGCGGGACCTGTGGTTCGGCATGCCCGTCGGGAGCTATCACAAGCAAGCATTTTACGGATCGTCAGATCCTTTCAGAAATTGAAGGAATAATGTCAATGTCATACAAAGAAATCTGATTATGAACTTCAGTCCAACTATCGTTGCTTTTCTTTGCAACTGGTGCGCATACACCGGGGCCGACCTCGCGGGTACCTCCCGGATGCGCTATGCCCCGAACATCCGCATCATCCGTGTCATGTGTTCGGGAAGGATCGACCCTACTTTCATCCTGACAGCTTTCCAGCAAGGCGCCGACGGCGTTCTGGTATGCGGTTGCCATCCCGGCGACTGCCATTACCAGACCGGAAACTACAAATGCCTCCGCAGGTTCAAACTGATGGAGAAATACATCGCCCAGATGGGGATTGAGCCGGAACGGCTGAAGCTTGAATGGATCAGCGCAAGCGAAGGGAAACAGTTTGCCGAGCTGGTAAACGAGATGACCAGAGCCCTCCTGAATGTAGGCCCAAGTAAAATAAAAAGCACACTGGAAGTTAAACATTTAAAATCCTAAAAGATGCCTTCCGACTTACCAAATCCAAAGCCAAAATTGAAACTCGCCATTTACTGGGGAGCCGCCTGTGGCGGTTGCTGTGTTTCCGTGCTCGATACCCATGAGAAGCTTCTGGATATCGTTGCCGCAGCCGATCTTGTGTTCTGGCCAATCGCCATGGATATCAAGTACAAGGATGTAGAAGC